>MDTG01006648.1_pt1 | contig 35801 bp, 33 predicted proteins | sample 811421 | NCBI WGS metagenome assembly MDTG01 (sample SAMN05326645, study PRJNA326480) | marine metagenome | isolation source: seawater | place: Pacific Ocean: South East | collected 2011
ACCACGTTGATAGGCTGGATGTGGAAGCGCAGTAATGCGTGCAGCTGACCAGTACTAATAGCTCAATTGGCTTGATTTATGCACTGAAAAAAATTTGATTTAAAATAGATAATTGATGTTACATATATTTTTCGTTTTTCCCTCTTTTTCTGATTAATTTTGAGGGATTACCGAAATAAACATTACATTTTTTGCAGTCTTTAGTTACAACACTTCCAATCCCGACCACAACATCATTTTCAATTCTAATATTGTTTAAAACTACAGAGGAACTCCCAAGATGAGTTTTTTTCCCAATCTTTACATTGCCATTTGTAACAGCTCCAGGAGCAATACTTGCAAATTCTTCAATCACATTATCGTGCTCAATTATTGATCCCGTGTTTATTAAACAATGTTCACCAATATTACTATTATGATTTATAATAGCCCCTTTCATAATAATTGAGCCTTGTCCAATTTTCGTAGTTTTAGCTATTTTTGATTCTGGCGAAATAAATGTGTACCATCTTTTTATTTTATATTTATTTTCAATATTTTTTTTTAACTTCTGTCTTAAATAATTATCTCCAACTGCAATAATTAAATGAATATCTTTTAATTTATATAAATTTTTATAAACAGTTATTTTTTGATTCTTAATTATTATTTTTTTTTTATTTTCTTTAAAATCTAAAAAACCTATCAATTTTAACTTACCAATTTCGATAATTTCAGATGCTAAAATTTGAGCTTGTTGACCACATCCAATTATGATTAATTTTTTTTTCATTTTTTTATCAACTCATCTATTTTGTAGTTTTTATTTGATTTTTTATTTAAAATTTTTGTTATTTGCATCGGAGAAATTCCTTTTGATGATCTCTTAGCGGTCAAATTACTTAGAGTAAATTTGTCATTTTTTTTTATTTCCCTTTTGGCTACTAAATATTTTCTTACTAAATTAATATTTTTTTTTTCACAAATTTGCATTTTTTTTTTATTACTTCCAAGAATCTCATTTGCAAAATTTATCTTTCTAATTAGTATTCGTAATTCATTTGGATCCAACGAAGCAATATGATCAGGACCTTTCAATTTTTTGTTAAGTGTAAAATGTTTTTCGATAATATTCGCACCTGCATAAATACTAGCGACAGAAACTTCCGTACCCTTTGAATGATCTGAAAAACCTACTTCTAGTTGAAAATCGTTTTTCATTTTATCTATAATTCTTAAGTTTGAATATTTAAATTTAGCAGGATAATCTGTAATGCAATGCATTAATATAATTTTCTTTTTAATTTTGTTTAAAAATTTCTGATTTTCAATAAAGATTTTATTATTTTTGAGTCTATAAATAATTTTTCCTGAAACTACATTGATAGCGTTTACAATCTCTTTATAATTACTCATCCCCGTAGAAATTATAACTTTATTTTTTTTTAGATTAATTTTTTTTAACAAAAAATAATTTGTAATTTCACCTGATGGTATTTTTATAAAATTACTATAATTTAACAAGTTTATTAAATCTAAACTTTGTTCATCAAAGATTGAGACCATAAAATCAATTTTTTTTTGTTTTGAGAAATTAATCAAGTTTGTTAAAAATTTTTTACTTAATTCGTATTTTGAAATTAATTCATACTGGGATCTTTCAGTTTTTGAGTTTTTTCTCTGGTATTGTGCCAATTTCGAGGATTTGGTTACTAATAGGTCAGATTTATAAAGCTGAAATTTAATACAGCTTGCTCCTGCACTCTTCGCTTTTTTTATTAATAATTTTGCTAATTTTTGACTCCCATTATGGTTAACACCTGCTTCGGCTATTACATAAGTTTTATTTTTACCCGATATCATAAAATTTTTTAATTAAATTTATTTTATCTTTTTTAATAATCTGGCAAATCTTTTTCGAAATCAAACTAGAGGATTTTTGATGCCCATTTTTTATATTAATTTTTTTTTTAATATATTTATCAATTAATGTTGAAATAGATGATGAATTTAAACTACACTTAATTATGTTTTTATCTAAAAATCTACCATCTTGTCTATTGCCAACAATAATTGAATAAATACTTGCACTTGGAGACTCTATTACACCACTTGAAGAATTTCCAACCATTAAATCAGCTTTCTTCAACAAAGCTGCATAATCTTCTTGTCCAAAAGAATTTACAATTTTAGAATTTTTATTTTTGTTAACATAACTGTTTATTTGTCTCATAAAAAGCTTGGAACCTGGATCAGAGTTAGTTGATGTGAAAATATAAAAATAATTTTTTTTATTTTTTAATCCACCAAGAAATATATCAATTTGTTTTTTGTAAGAAAAATTACTAATTGTTTCGGGATGGAAAGTGACAATTATTAGTTTTTTTTCAAAAGGGATTTTGTATTTGGAAAATATTTTTTTCTTAGAAGAATTTTTAATTAAATTGAAATTTTCATTTCCCAAGGAACCATACATAAAAATTTTTTCAGGCACTTCTCCCAATTGAATTAATCTTCTTTTGTAAATATTTCTAGTAACAAAATGGAAATTTGCAAATTTTGATATCGAATGTCTCATACTGTCATCGATAGATCCTTTAGTTAGCTCTCCACCATGTAAATGAAAAATAGGAACTTTATTTAAAAAACACGATAAACTAAAAATATAAGCCTCATATCTGTCACCTAAAACAATTGCTCCATTAAACTTTTTTTTTAAAATTATATTAGAATATTCTTCTAAGATTTTTGAACAGTAAATTGATAAAGATTGAGAATTATCATATGACTTTAATTTTGACCGATAATTAATATTATATCCGTCATTTAAGATTTCTTTATATGTTAGTCCAAATTTTTTACTATAATGGTCTGCACCAGCTACAATAGAGATATTTATTTTTATATTAAGTTTCTTGATTAATGTACGCAAAATGCCATAATCGGCTCTAGAACCTGTAAATATTAAAATTTTTTTTTTAATTTTCATTTTATTATTATTTTTTTTTTACAATTAAAAATTTATTTTCTAAGAATAGATACTTTAAACCTGAGTATTTGAATGTTTTAACTACGTCATTAATGTCTGAGGAAATTGGATCACCATGTAAATTTAAACTAGTATTTAAAAGAGATGGAATCCCAGTGATTTTAAAAAATTCGTTTATAAGGCTATAATAGTTTTTATTTTTTTCTTGAATTATCATTTGTGGCCTTACGGTAGAATCGTATGGGTGCGTACCAGCTTTAATCAATTTTAAATGTTTTTCTTTAGTTTCAAAGCCAATGGTCATATATTCAGACAAGATATTTTTACTGTTTTTAAGATATTTTTTATGTTTGTCGTAATGAATCGATAAAGCAAAGGGCATCCAAAAATCCCTATTTTTAATCATTTCATTAATGTTTTTTACAACTCCCTCTATTGATGGATTTGCTATTATGCTTCGATTACCCAAAGCTCTAGCACCAAACTCTTCTCTTCCCTGAGCAATTGCAATAATTTCACCCTTTTTAATTAGTCTTGCGACAATTTTTTTACTTACATTTTTCTTTATTAGGAATTTTTTATTATTTCTAAAAAAACTATTAATTTTTTTTATTAACTGAGTTTCATTTTTAGCTAATCTTCTGCCTAAATAAATATTTTTCAGTTCATTTGAAGAAAATTTCGATAAATAATAACAAGCTCCTATAGATAAAGATTCATCAGTACCTGTCGGTGGCACAAAAAATTTTTTTATAAATTTTTGTTCTGATAAAACTTTATTCATTTTAATGTTCATTGAAACTCCTCCACTTATAGTGAAACAATTTACTTTATATTTTTTATTAATTTGTTTTAATAAATCAGTTGTAATTCTTTCCACAAAAATTTGGACTGCTCCTGAAATGTTGTCAAATCTATACTCTGCTAAATTTTTTTTTAAATAATCATATAAATTTTTAGGTCTATTTTTGTGTATAATTTTACAATTTTGAACTTTTAAAATATTTTTAAAAACTTTTTTATATATTATCTCACTATATTTTTTTTTTGAGTATGGTGCCATCCCCATTACTTTATATTCGTGTTCATTAGGTTTCATCGAGAGAATTAAAGTTACTAATTTGTATATTCGAGCCACATCACAAGTCGCAGATCTGTTTATATTAATTATTTCATTTTTATTCTTTGATGGTAACCATAAAGTTTGATTAATACCGTCACCCTGGCTATCTAATGTCACAACCGCAATTTTATTTTTTTTTATAACTTTTCTGTCTAACGAAAAATATGCATAGTGAGCATGACATGTATGATGATCTAAAAAAATTACATTTTTTATGATATTACCAGATTGTTTAAGCAGCTCTGATTTAAAAAGATTATTTAAATCATCAAAATTCCTATCATTTATTAAATTTAGTTTTTTTATAGGCAGAGAAATATTCTTTTTATTTTTACTATTTATACTTAAATTTTTAAGATAATTTTTTACAGATAAATTTTTTAGAAGTTTTGAATAAAATTCATCTCCATAAAAACCTTGATAATCTTTTACATCAAAATAATTTCCTATAGGATATTTATAAGCATTTACATTTGGCTTTAAATTAACAAAAGCAGCAGTATTTATCTTTAAATTATTTTTTATTATATACTTTAGGCAATTTTTTATAGAATGTTTTGGGTAACCGAAGTAATTTTTTATTTTAGTAAACCTTTCTTCTTGAAAAACAATTTTTATTTCTCCTTTAACCATTAAAGCCACACTTGCTCCATGTCCTGCATTTATTCCAACGTAATTCATTTATTGCACCCTATTTTTAATATAATTTTTTGCAAATTTTATTTTACTTAAATCAATTAAATTTTCTTTATCATTACTAAATTGGTAATTTAGAGATTTAAATAAATTGTTTGTATTTTTATTTCTTTTTTTTAATAAACTGTAAGATGTCTTCCAAAATTTTTTCTTATCATAATTCATTGTTATGTCAGAATAAGGGATCATTGGCATTTTAATTTTTGTTAAAAACTTAAATAAGTAACCATAGATAATACTTTTTTCATATTGTTTCTTATTGATCATCTTTATTTTATTAATTTTACCTAGAAGCTTGAAATAATTAAGTTTTGTTTTTGGTTCAATATTAAAACCGAAACCTCTATAGTATGTGTCTCCACAAATAATAGTAGGTTTCTTTATAATTGGATATTCAAACCCCGCAGATCCATGAGAGGTAACTATAACGTTTGAAATTTTTTGTATGCTTTGTATTGCAATATTATCTGGAAATAATTTTATATTTTTTTTAGGCTTTCCAATAATTTTATTAAATATTTGATTAGTAGTAATTTTTGAATTGTAATGTTTTTCACTTGGATGAGACTTGATAAACCAATTAATGTGATCATTCTTATTAATTATTTTTAAAGTTTCTACGAGCCATTCTTTGTTATTAATAAAAAGATTCCATTTATTAACAAAATTTCCATCTATTAAATTGTGGGATAAAACAAATACTATTGGGGTATTGATATCCCAGTTATACAAATCACATATACTTTTTTTATCAAAAATTTTTTTCTTTTCAAAAGATTTATTATTTTTTTTTATTTTTTGGAAAACTTCTTTACCAATTTCTTTTTTCAAATTTTTACTGAAATATTTCTCAGCAAGTATCAAAATTTTATTTTTATGTTTACTGTAAAAATAATTAAAAACGTCTTTACTGATTGAAGCACGGTTTTGATTGATATCTTTAAATTTGTCATATCTTTTGACTGCTACTTCTTTTAATCCATATCTAGTATAAATTTTGATTTTACGTTTAAGAGCATTTTGAAACAGAACTCTAAAGGGTATAAATTGTTTTTCAGATTGAATTAAATAAGCAAATTTATATTTATTCAAGATTATATTTGTTAAATAATTATTATATAAAATTTTTGAAAGTAAGTAATAAAATGAAAAATTTACTTTTTTTGGATCTGGATCTTTTTTATACCTCATATAACTCTCATATAAATTTTTACCTATTTCAATATTTTTAATTTTTAAATTAATTAGAGATTTCATTGAGATTTTTGAATTTAAATAACCTAAACTTTGAACAAAAAATTTTATTTTTAAAAATATATTATTGTCGCTTAATTCAATAATTTCATTTATTCCATAACTTTGCATTATCTTTTTTGCTACCAAGTCATTTTTTTTAATCAATCCTACACATTCAAGATTATGAGTTAAACTAAGTTTTTTACCTATGATACAATTTGGTATTAAATAATGAGGATGGTTAATTAGACTCTCAACAAGTATCTTTTTTTTTGAATTTAAATTTTTATATTTTTCTTTTCTCCATATTTCAGTATTTAATTTTAAATACTTATTCAAATTCTCATCTGAAAAAATAATTTTTTTTTTATTAATAAAAAAATGTATTGGGTTTTTACAAAGTCTAAAAATAACTATTATATCCCCCAGGAGTCTTTTTAAATTTAAAAATTCTTTAACAAAAAATATTGTTAAATAAAAAATATACATAATATAAGAGTGTTTTATAGATTAGTTAATTGTTCAATCATTGAACAATATACATAAAAATATAATATTGCAAATAAATTAGCATTTTTGGGTATTAAAGATGATAATATATCTTTTACAGATATAAATAATTCAATATAAATAACAACAATCATAATGAGTTTAGAAAAATATTTTCGAATAGGTAGGGACAAATTGTTTCCAATATGCAGAAGTATTACAGGTAGTGGAATTACTCAAACTTTAAATATTATCAAAAAAAATTTCAGTAAATTAAAAATAAAAAAAATTAAAACAGGAAGTAAAGTATTTGACTGGAAAGTTCCTAATCAATGGGAAATCAAAAATGCTTATATCAAAGATAAAAATGGAAATATCATAATTGATTTTAAAAACAACAATTTACACTTAGTTGGATACTCTCAACCTGTAAATAAAATTTTAAATTTTAAAGAATTATTAAATAAACTTCATTCATTACCGAGACAACCAGATGCAATACCATACATTACCTCTTATTATAAAAAGGATTGGGGATTTTGCTTAAGTCACAATCATAAAAAAGAATTAGTCAAAAGATATAATAAAAATGATAAATTTCATGTTTACATAAAATCCTCTTTAAAAAAAGGCCACTTAAGTTATGGAGAGCTGTTATTAAAAGGTGAATCTCAACAAGAAATTTTAATCTCAACATATATCTGCCATCCTTCAATGGCTAATAATGAATTATCAGGACCAATAGTCTCTATGAATTTAATTGATTATTTTAAAAAGAAAAAAAATAAAAAAACATTGAGATTTATTTTTATTCCTGAGACAATTGGTTCAATAGTTTATTTATCTAAAAATCTTTCTAAACTTCAGAATAAAGTTTGTGGAGGCTATAATTTGACATGTATTGGAGATGACAGACAACACTCCTGTATGTTGTCGAAATATGGAGATTCTCCAAGTGATGAAGCATTAATTAAAGCTTATAAATTGAATAGAATAAAATATAAAAAATACTCATTTTTAAAAAGAGGATCAGATGAAAGACAATTTAATTCACCAGGAGTTGATATACCTATCACATCAATTTTTAGAACAAAATATCATGAATATCCAGAATACCATACTTCACTGGATAAATTTGGAACAGTAGTTACCAAAAAAGGTTTATATGGAGGTTTTAAAATTGCAAAAGATTCAATCAATATATTAATGAATAAAATAATTCCAAAAAATGTAATATTATGTGAGCCTCAATTAGGAAAAAGAGATTTATATCCGTCTTTATCAACTAAAAATAATTTAAAATTTTCATTAGGTCAGCAGATTTTGGACTTTTTACAATATGCTAATGGAAAAAATGATTTATATAAGATTTCAAAAAAAATAAATTTAAACCTAAAAAAAACAAAAAAAATTTATCAATTATTAAAAGATAAAAAATTAATATTATTTTAATGAATTTATTAATCTCTTGCTCATCTTATTTATTTTATTCCAAAGAAATATGGAAGCTACTTGAAAAAAATAATAATATTAATTTTAATGAATATGGCAATTTATTTAATCAAAAAGATAAAGTTTACCATAACGATATTAAAATTATTTTTTTAGAAGATATAATTGATTTTTATTTAATAGATAACGAAAAATCATTAAAGTCTGAAAAAACTAAAGTAGATTTTATCTTAAGAAATATTAAAAAAAATTTAATAAACAAAAGTACAAATTACATCATTGGAATTGCAAGTAATTCTTATAATGAAATTTTGTCAGTTACCCAAAAAAAGGATTATACAACAGCATTATTTGAATATTTTAAAGATGAAATCTACAGATTATGTAAAAAAAATAATAATTTATTTTTAATAGATTTAGAAAGAATATTTTTAAATGAAGGTTTGAAAAAATGCTTCGATAGAAGAAATTTCTACTCTTTTAGATGTCATCTTTCAATCCAAGGTCTTAAAATTTTACTAAATAGTGTTAATAAGATTTTACATAGAATTATTTACTCAAGAAAAAAATTACTTTTATTAGATTGTGATAATACCTTATGGAAAGGCGTAGTGGGAGAGGAAGGTATTAATGGTATAGAATTAGGAAATGATGGTATAGGAAGAGCATATTATCATTTTCAAAAAGCTATTAAAAAAATTTCTAATAATGGAATATTGCTAGGTTTAGTAAGTAAAAACCAGGATAAAGATGTATTTGATGTGTTTAATAAGCATGAGTCGATGGTATTAAATCTAAAAGATACTGTAATTCAAAAAATTAATTGGAGTGAAAAATATCTAAATATAAACAATATTAGTAAAGAGCTAGATTTAGGATTGGACAGTATAGTATTTTGGGATGATAACCCAATCGAAAGAGAGAAGGTAAAATTACATTTAAAAAAAGTTGAGGTTATTGAGCCAGATGATGATGTTGCAAATTGGTCAAGACAATTACTAGAAACATTTAGTTTATCTAAATTTCAAATTTCCAAAGAAGATAAAACTAAAACTAAACATTATAAGATGAGAAGTAAATTTATATCTAATAAACACAAGGCTAGAGATGAATATGAATATTTAAAAAATATAAAACTTAAGCCTAAAATTATAAATATTTCAGAGGGAAATATTGGTCGTGCAGAACAATTAACTCAAAAAACCAATCAATTTAATTTTACAACTAAACGATATAAAAAAAATGAGATATTAAAAATTAATAAAAAGAATAATTCTTTTATGGTGAATCTTAAAGATATTTATGGAGATCATGGCCTTGTATCTTTAGTAATACTTAAAGATTTTGAAAATTATATTTTAATAGACTCATTTATAATGAGCTGTAGAATTATTGGCAGGTATTTAGAAAACTGGATCTTGAACGAAATTATAAAAATAACAAAAAAAAAGAAAAAAAAAGTTATAATTACGGAATTCGTTAAATCAGAAAGAAATGTTATTGCTGAAAATTTTATTAAAGCAAATTTTGATATTTTAAAGAAAAATGAGTTAAGAAAATTTAATCTACCAATCAATAAAAAGTACTATTTATACAACACTAAAAATAAAGTTAAGAAGATAAATTTTTATGAATGATATTGATAGTAGATTAAAAGCTATATTAAAAAAAAATCTTAAACTTAAAAAAATTCCGAACAATATAAATAAATTGAGTTTTGGATATTTTAATAATTGGGACTCTTTAAATCACTTTAAAATACTTATAGCAATCGAAGAAGAGTTCAACCTTAAATTCTCTACAGAAGTTTTTAATAAATTAAAATCTATTTCTGAGATTAAGAAATATATTAAAAATAATGATAAATAAGATCACTTTACTATTAAAAAAATTAAAAATAAAAAAAAATGACATTATTATGATGCATGGCGATGCATCTTTCATCAGTCAATTTTCTAAAATAGATTTTAAAAAAGATCTAAATTTATTTTTTGATAAATTAATTGATAAAGTCGGTAAAAATGGAGCTATATTGTGTCCCACTTTTACATATAGTTTTTGTAAAAAAAAAAAATTTGATTTGAAAAAGTCTAAAAGTGAAATTGGTGTTTTTAGTGAAATATTTAGAAATAGAAAAGATACTTTTAGAACAGAACACCCTATTTTCAGCTTTTCAATTTTTTCAAAAAAACATAATTTCAAAAACTCATCTTTGACTACCTGTTTTGGAAAAAATTCAATTTTTGAGAAGTTTTTAGATAAAAATGGAAAAATTTTAATTTTAGGTTCCACAATCGAGGACTCGTGTACATTTCTGCATCACTTAGAAGAAGTAGCTAATGTAAATTATAGGTACAACAAAAATTTTAAAGGAAAAATCATTTTAAAAAAAAAAACTATTTCTATTTCAACGAATTATTTTGTAAGAAAAAAACAAATTAAAAACACCACATTTATAAAAAAAAATTCTTTAATAAAAATTGCATTAAAAATTTTATTTGGAAGATTCTATGCGTATAAAATTTCTTCCAAAAAATTAACTAAAAAAATTTTGCCTAAATTAAAATATAATAATAGATATTTAGTTGAATAGTAAGATTTGTTCAAAAAATGAACGTTAAAAATATATTTACAAATTCTCGTATATGCACTAAAAATGTTCAATTATTGAACATTTATGATTGAAGAAAAAGATAAACTTGAAATACTTAGAAAATTAAATGATGATGAAAATAGTACTCAGAGAAAATTATCTGATAAATTAGGTTTTAGTTTAGGAAAATTAAACTACTGTTTAAAATACTTAAAAAAGCATGGATTAATTAAAATCTCAAGATTCAACAAAAGTAAAAATAAACTAAAATATATATATGTATTGACACCACGTGGGTTAAAGGCTCGTTCAAAATTAACAATAGATTATATGAAACTTAAAATGCAAGAATACGACGAATTAAAAAAAGAATTAAAAAAACTTAAGTGATAAAATGAAAAAAAAAAAAATTTTAATTACAGGTGCGGCTGGTTTTATAGGCTCTCATCTTGTTGAATACATGTTAAAAAAAAAATATGAAGTTATTGCATTTGATAGATATAATTCTTACAATGATTGGGGATGGTTAGAGAATTTAAAATCAAAAAAACAACTTAAGTTCATACTTGGTGATATTAGAGACTATGACTCAGTATATAAAGCTGTAAAAGAATGTGATGTTGTTTTTCATCTTGCAGCTCTCATAGGAATACCTTATTCGTACGTATCTCCATCTGCATATGTTAAAACTAATATTGAAGGAACTTTAAATATATTAGAGGCATCAAAAGAACTTAAAATCAAGCAGGTTATAATTACCTCTACTAGCGAAGTATATGGTACTGCAATTAAAAAAAGTTTGAAAGAAGGTGATAAACTAGTTGGTCAATCACCATATTCTGCAAGCAAGATATCAGCAGACCAATTAGCAATTAGTTATTATAAGTCATTTAATTTACCTATAAAAATTGTTAGACCATTCAACACATTTGGACCAAGACAATCTTCTAGAGCAATAATACCAACAATCTTGAGCCAGATAATTTCAGGAAAAAAAATTATTAGTTTAGGAAATATTAAGTCTGTAAGAGATTTCACATATGTGGAAGATGTATGTAATGCATTTGAAAAAATTTTCCTATCTAAAAGATTTTTTGGTGAAGCTGTTAACGTAGGTTCTAATAATGAAATTTCTGTAAAAGATATTGTTAGTAAAATTTCAAAAATACTTTCAGTAAAAGTAAAAATAAAACAAGATAAAAAAAGATTTAGACCAACAAAAAGCGAGGTTGAAAGATTAAGGTGTAATAATAATAAGATTATGAAGTACACTAATTGGAAAATAAAACATAATTTAGATGATGGTTTGATTAAACTTATAAAATGGATGAAGAACTATAAAAATTTTAATAAAATTTATAAACCCAACAAATATATTGTTTAATGGCTAAGAAAAAAAAAATCCTTTGCACAATATGTGCAAGAAAAGGATCCAAAGGTATTAAAAATAAAAATTTGCAAAAAATTAACTCAATACCCTTAGTTTCACACACTATTTTTCAAGCACAAAAATCAAAGCTTTTTGACGCGATTGTAGTTTCATCTGATTCTGACAAAATATTAAAAATTTCCAAAAATAAAAAGGTTGATTTTTTAATTAAAAGATCCAGAGCTTTATCTGGCGATGATATTTCTAAAGTAGATGTAATCAAGAATGTATTAAAAAAAACAGAAAATTTCACGAAAACTCATTTCGATATAATAATTGATTTAGATGTTACTTCTCCTTTGAGGCAAGTATCAGATATTAAAAAAGCACTAAATAAATTTAAAAATTCAAGATGTGAAAATTTAGTTACCGCATCTAAAGCCAGAAAAAATCCTTTCTTTAATCAGGTTCAATTAAAAAATGGAATATTGAGTATTCCTTGTAAAACAAAAAAAAGAATAAATAGTCGTCAAATGGCACCAGATGTATATGATCTAAATGCATCAATTTATATTTGGAAGAAATCTGCTTTATTAAATTCAAAAGATTTAATCAATTCAAAAACATCAATGTATATAATGCCTTTTTCTAGATCTATAGATATTGATGATAAAATAGAATTATTTATTGTAAAAAATTTAATGAAAAAATACCAATGAAAAATAAAAAAAAAAAATTTGAAATAATTTCCAATGATGTAATTAAAGCTTTTAAATTTATTTCAAAAAAAAAAAAATTAAATTTACATGAGCCTTATTTTAGCAAAGATGATATTTCACAAGTTAAAAACTGTATTCAAAAAACTAATGTTTCAACAGCGAGCCCTGTTACTTTAAAATTTGAAAAAGAAATTAAGAAATACACAAAATCAAAATATACTTTAGCAATTGTAAATGGCACGTCAGCATTACATTTAGCAATCGCAGCATTAAAAATTAAAAAGTATGAAGAAATTTTTATACCATCATTTAATTATGTAGCTAGTACTAATGCAACATTATATTGTGGAGCAATACCTCATTATATTGATATTGAATTAGAAAATTTTGGTATTGATGTAAATAAATTAGAAAATTACATTTCAAAAAAATGTAAAATAAAAAACAACAAATTAATTAACAAAGATTCTAAAAGAGCAATAAGAGCTATAATAATAACACATGTTTTTGGTGTTCCAGGAAATATTGATTATATAAAAAGATTTTGTGCAAAATATAAGCTTAAGATAATAGAAGATGCAGCCGAAGCATTTGGAAGCTTTTATAAAAAAAAACACTTAGGTACTTTCGGCGATTTCGGAATATTAAGTTTTAATGGCAATAAAATAATTACTACAGGAGGGGGCGGCGCGATTCTAACTCAAAAAAAAAGTTTGTATTTAAAGGTATTGAAATTAGCAACTATTGCAAAAAAAAAAAATTTTTTGTGGAAGTATGATTATGATGAGATGGGATATAACTATCGATTACCAGGCATAAACTCTTCTTTGGGAATTTCTCAAATAAAAAAAATAAAAAAATTATTGAAAAATAAAAAAAAAGTACATTTATTAATGAAGAATTTTTTTAAATTCAATACTAATTTTAAGTTGATCAATCCAAAAAATATTCAATATTCTAATATATGGTTGAATAATATATTTTTATTTAATTCAACATACGATTTAAGAGATAATGTTGTCAAATTTTTAAATAAAAAAGGAATACATGTAAGGCCTGCATGGACCTTAATGCATAAAATAAATTACTTATCAAAATTTCCGAAAATGGATTTATCAAACTCACTCCTGGTAGAAAAAAGTTTAGTTAGTCTGCCAAGTAGTCCAAACTTAATAAAAGATGAATAAAAAAATGTATAAGTCCAACATTATTAACGAAAATTTTAAAATTAAAAAAGCAATATTACTTTTAAATAAATTACCTAACAAATTTTGTATAATAGTGGATAACAATAATTGTTTTTTAGGAACTTTAACTGATGGAGATATAAGAAGAGGTTTACTTAAAAATTACACAATTGAAGATAAGATAAGTAAATTTTATAACTCAAGTTCTTTTACACTTAAAAAAAAATGCCCATACAGTGAAATTGAATATTTAATGAATTTAAAAAAATTAAATTTTATTCCCCAAATAAATAAATTAAATAAGATAGTAAATATACACGTAAAAAATTATGCCAAAGAAATAAAAAAATTGCCTAACATAATGCTAATTATGGCTGGTGGAAAAGGCAAAAGATTGAGACCTTTAACAAAAAAAATTCCAAAACCTTTGTTACCAGTCAATGGAAGGCCCATTATAGAAAAAATTATTTTACTAGCAAAAAAACAAGGAATATCAAAATTTATTGTTTCCATAAATTATCTTGGCAAAATGATAAAAAACTATTTAGGTGATGGAAAAAAACTTGGAGTTAAAATAGAATATTTGGAGGAAAAAAAACCACTTGGGACCGCTGGTTCACTTTTTCTACTTAAAAATATAGATACACCTTTTGTTGTTTCAAATGCAGATATTATTTCAAATATTGACTATAGTTCAATGATTCAATACCACAAAAAGTTTAAATCATTCGTAACTATAGGATCAATTAATATGTCTGATAAAAATTTATATGGTACAATAATATTTAAGAATAAAAAAGTTCTTAGAATCGAAGAAAAAAAAGAAAATAGATACTTTATTAATGCAGGTATTTATATACTAGATCCAAGCGTTAAAAATTTCATTAAAGGAAATGAATATCATGACATGACAGATTTAATTGAAAAATTGATATCAAAAAAAAAAAATGTGAACTTATTTCCAATTCATGAAAAATGGTTTGATTATGGAGTGAAAAGTAGCCATTAAATATGAATTCAAATTAAAAATAATGCAGATGTTTAATAATATAAAAAATAAAAAGTTTTTAGTAACTGGTTCAAGTGGATTTATAGGACAAACGATATGTAAAAAAATTATTGAGTATGGAGGCAAAGTAATAGGAACAGATTTAAATGAAAAAAAAATTAAATACGGTGATTTTATCAAAGCAGACCTAACTCTAGAAAAAGATAGGAATAATTTATTTAAATATATAGATAAAAAATTTAAGAGAGTTGATGTTTTGATAAATAATGCAGCTTATGTCGGCACAAGTGTATTTGATAAAAAAAGCTCTAATTACCATTTTGACTCTAATTTTACGAAACTAAATTTAGAAAGTACAATAAGTGTCACTGAAAAAGCAATACCTTTTCTTTTAAAATCTAAAAATTCATCAATTATAAATATTTCATCAATTTATGGATTTTTAGCATTTGATAAAAATCTTTATAAAGGAACAAAAATCCAGTCTCCTGTTGGATATAGTGTTTCAAAAGCTGGTTTAATTCAATACAGTAAATTATTATCTTCTAAACTCGGCCCAAATATTAGAGTAAATACAATTTCACCTGGAGGAATTTGGAGAGGCCAAGATAAAAAATTTTTAAAAAGATACATTTCAAAAACTCACTTGAAAAAAATGGGAAAAGAGGAAGACATAGCTAATGCAGTTTTATTTCTCAGTAGTAATTTTTCTTCATATATAACAGGACATAATTTGGTCATTGATGGTGGTTATTCAATCTCATAAATTTGATTAAAATTATAAATGATTGATAAATTAAATAAGTTAACAGATAAAAAAGATAGAATTAATTTAATAATTTTATTTTTGTGCTTGTTAATATCAACTATTTTTGAAATGGTTGGATTAGGCTCAATACCTATATTTGCTATGGCTGTCATTCAGCCAGACACTATTATAGAAAAACTTCCAAATTTTTTAGATTTAAACTTTTTATACGAGTTATCATATCAAGAATTAGTTGTTTATATGTCAATATTAATTATTACAATTTTTTTAATTAAAAATTTATTTTTAGTATTTTTGAATTATTTCAGTGGTCATATAGTTAGAAGAATTAGACAGAATCTCACAAATAAAATGTTTAAAAATTATATTAATTCAGACTATGATTTTCATATCGAGAGAAATTCTGCTGATTTAATAAGAAACGTATATAGCGAAGTCAGTAAAGCAGTATATTTAATAGTTGGATTCATCTCATTAGTAAAAGAAATCTTAATTTTGATAATGATATTAGCACTTTTGGTATTTGCTAGTACTTCTACAGCATTATTAATTTTTGGATTTTTAGGATTATTTTCATTCTTATTTTTTTTATACACAAGAAATAGCTCGAAATTAAGAGGTAAGATTATACAGGAATATTGGGGCAAACAGACACGAACACTTAAAGATGGAATGAGCTCAATAAAAGAAATAAAAATTTTAAATAAAGAAAAGTTTATTTATAATATATTTCACTTTAATACAAAAATAATTGAAAAATACAATTTTATTCAAAGTTTTATAGTTACATTACCCAGATTATTTTTAGAGGTAATCACAATTTTTGGAGTAGCAATTTTTTCTGTATCATTTGTTTTATCAGATAAACCAATTGAAACCTTTGTGCCAATCATTGTTTTAATTTCCGTTTCAGCTATACGATTAATACCCAGTTTTAGCACAATTTCTCAATCATTTGCTACGATTAAATATCAAACACCAGCATTTGAATTAATATTAAAAGAACTAGATGACATGAAGAAATTAAATAATGGAGGTTTAAATTTAGATAAAAATTCTAAAAAAATTCTTTTTAGAAAAGAAATTTTATTAAATAATGTCTCATTTAGTTACCCATCTTCTCAAAATAAAATATTAAATAAAGTTAATTTAGAGATTAAACATGGAGATATAATTGGTTTAGCTGGAAGATCTGGAGAAGGAAAAAGTACATTAGTAGATTTGATTTGTGGATTATTAAAACCATCTGAAGGTGAAATTTTAGTTGACGGGGTTGATATAAACAAAGATTCAAATAATTGGAGAACCCAGCTCGGATATGTACCTCAGGAAATATTTTTTTTAGATGAGTCTATTAAATCTAATATTGCTTTTGGTATAGATAATGAAAAAATCGATAAAGATAAGTTAGAAAAATCTCTTAAGATATCTCAACTATTTGACTTTGTTCAAAGTTTACCTAAAAAAGAAAACACTAATGTTGGAGAACAAGGAGTAAAATTATCTGGTGGTCAAAAACAAAGAATTGGTATTGCTAGGGCGTTATATTTTTCACCAGAAATTTTAATACTAGACGAGCCTACAAGTGCCTTAGATGCTGAAAATGAAAAATTGATTTTAGAGGATATATACAATTTAGGATCAAATATTACTTTAATTATAATCTCCCACAGAGAGAATGTATTTAAAAGATGTAATAAAATTTTTAAATTAAATAAAGGAAATATTTCTCAAGATTCATGAAAAGTATTGGGTTTTTAACTAGTTTTCACAATATTAACGGCACATTGAATATTAGAAAGGAGCTGTTTGAGTCATTCTCAAAAAAATTTAAAATAACATATATAATAAATACAGATAATTTAGTTTTCTTTCCAAAACTTGCAGACAAAATTTATCATAGATCTTTTTATCAAGATAGGGTTAATCAAAAACTGCCAAATAATATAAAATTGATTAATCCTAAGAACGAGTTAGAATTTTGTAAATTTGTTAAAAATAAACAATTAATCGCAATTAATAATTTTGGCAAAAATTTCTTTGAATTAAAAATTCGCTTTCTCTTAAAAAAATTGAATATTAGACAAATATATATTGATAATTTAGGTGGAATAGGAATGAATGCTCATTTCGATAAAAATAATTTATTAAAGAATTTTTATTATCAAATTTTCCAAAATTTATTTAAAAAAATAATTACTCCCTCTTTAGTTTTTTTTGGTATTATCTCTAGACAAGAGGTAAGCTTTGTATCTAAGAAAAAAGAATTAAATTTTTTGAAAAAAAATTTTATCAAGAATTTTCTATTTAGAAATCAACTATTATTTTCTAAAAAATATATATTAGTTAATAGTAGATCTTATGATGTGTATTTAGATAAAAAAAAAAATTTAAAACAAAAATATATAGTTCATTTAGATGTTGAAATGAATGGCAGACATGAAATGGAAACTAGAGGAAAGTTATCAAAGAGCAGGGTGGATAATCACTATTTTCATTTAAACAATTTTTTAAAAAAAATATCAAATGATTTTAATAAACCTGTAGTTGTATGTATACATCCCTCAATAAAAAAGAGTGATGTTAAAAAATTCAAAAAGTCGGGATATTTGAAAGATTTTAAAATTTTTCAGTACAGAACTAGAGAATTTATTTATGACTCATTCATTGTTACCAATTTCGATACAAGCGCAATTGTGGATGCTGCGATAGCACAAAAAAGAATAATTGGTTTGTGGTCAAAATATATGGACAACAATCAAATAGAACATTCAAAAATTTATCCAAAGGTAATAAATTATAAAAGAATTAATTTTGAAAATTTTAATTATGAAATTGATAAGAACTATTTTATTAAAGATTTAGATAAACAAGTTTTTAATTATAATAAATACTTAAACCAATATCATATACATAAAAAAAATACCAAAGGTATAGACCAAATAATAGATTATTTAAAAAATGAATATCATATTAATTAGAAATTGTATAAAACTCAATTTAAGTATTTAAATGATTATAAAAGGAAAAAAAATAAATTTAATTCCATTTAAAAAAAGAGATATTATAAATAAACAGTATATTTCATGGTTAAGAAATAAAAAATTGCTTCAATTTAGTAATCAAAGATTTGAAAAAAATTCATTAAAAGATCTTAAAAAATTTTATATTTCATTAAAAAAAAGAAATGATTTCTTTTATAAGATTTTCACAAAAAATGATCAATTTATAGGAACAATAATTTGTAGAATAGAAAAAAAACACAATACTGGAAATTTAGGAATTTTAATTGGAAATCAGAAATTTAAATCAAAGGGATTTGGTTTAGATGCTTGGACAACTGCGTTAAATTTTTTAATCAAAAAATCTAAAATCAGAAAAATTTATGCTGGAACACTTACATGTAATAAGCCAATGTTAAAAATATTTATAAATTCAAAAATGATCTTTGAGGCTAGATTTAAAAAACATGAAAAAGTGAATAATAAATATTACGACACAGTTTTTTATGCAACTTATAAAAAGTAAATAAAAGATTAATGAAAAATAATAAGAATTCTTTTTTCCAATTTGATTATTTAATACTTGTAGATGGCAATAAAAAGTCAACTTTAGAAAAAAAAAAATTTATTTCAAGATCTACAAATAAAAATTTTTTAGGTATTACTTTAAATCATAGAATGTTTAGTTTAAAAGAAAAAAATTCAATTAAAAATGAATTAGAATTTTTGAATCTTCATAACATGATGTTTTCTTTAAGACCATCCACAAAGAAGAAATTAATAAAAAAATTAGGAAAAAAAATAAATTTTTATAAACATTTTATGCAAATTTATTATTGTCTATTTATGTGTCAAAAATACAATATTAAAAAATTAGTCGTGAGTGAAAGCTTAAAAAAGAAATTAAAAATTGATAATGATTTACCTAAAATTTTCAAAATTAATTTAGATAAATTAAAAAAATGTTTCCATAAAAATGAAAAAGGATCTATTTTTTTTAATTTGCTTGATTTAAAAAATTTTGATTTTGGCGAAATTAAGATATTTTATATTAAAAATTCAAAAGATGTGTCTATAATAGATAAAACGGTAATTACCAAAAAAGATAAGGACCTTTTTTGGTTAGGTTTTGACGATGAATTTCAGGAAGTATCATATAATCAAAAATATGAAAAAGATTTTTGGGTAAGAAAAAAAAATAAAACTAAATATGGAGATCCACTTTTTAAAAATTTAAAATACTGCTCTAGATGCTGTTTACCTGAAACCTCAGAGGGCATTGAATTTGATGATTACGGCATTTGTACAATTTGTAGAACTTCTGAGGAAAAAATGAATATAAATTGGTCTTTAAGAGAAAAAAAATTGAGAAATATATTTAATAAATTTAAAAGTAACAAAAATTATGATTGTCTCTTACCAATAAGTGGAGGTAAAGATAGCACTTTTCAATCATATGTCTTAAAAAACATTTATGGCTTAAATCCTCTTTGTGTAACTCATGGTCAAAATTGGTTATCAAAGAAAGGTAGATTTAATTTAGAGAATTGTTTATTTAAATTTGATCTAGATCATTTAATTTTTATACCAAGTAGAAAAATAGTAAACAAAGTCGCAAAAAAATCAGTTTCTCAAATCGGTGATGCATGTTGGCATTGTCATATTGGAGTAGGCTCAATTTCCTATCAATCGTCTGTGATTTGGAAAATAAACCTAGTAGTATTTGGTGAAGCTCCAGCTGATACGGATGCGCGAGGACAACACAAGGAAATTAAAGAAGTAAGTCCATTTAGAGTAATTAAAGAGTCAGCTATTAAAGAGTCAAAAAAATTTGTGGATGATGATATTTCTGAGAAAGAGCTATCGCATTGGGCTTTTCCAACAAAAAAAGAACTTATACAAAACAAGACTAAAGTTATACATCTAGGTCAATACATTTTTTGGGATGAACAAAAAAATATTAAATTCGTAAGTGAAAAATATGGTTGGCAATCTGGTCCAGTGGAAAATACTTATAAAACTTATAAAAGTGTTGAATGTGTGATGGCAGGGGTACACGATTATTTTAATTTTATAAAAAGAGGAATTGGCAGGGCAACTGTTCATAGTTCAGAGGATGTGAGAAGAGGATTGATTTCTAGGCAAGAAGGATTTGAATTAGCTAAAGAGAATGATATTAGAAAACCTCATGCTTTAAAATATTACAAAAAAATAACAGGGCTAGATGAAAAAGATATTTTAAATTCATTAAGAAAATCAAGATCAATAAGTAAATATGCGTCAAAAATTAAAGAATGATAATTTGTTAAATTTTCATAAGTGGAAAAAACTATCGTCTTATAACAAAATAAAAGTAAGATCATATTATCAAAAATTTATTAAAAATTATTTATCTCTAAATAAAAAGTTTAAATTTAATAATGAGTTTTCAAAAAATTACGTTTTAAGTCAAATAAATGAATTAGATAATAAAAAAAAATCTCTAAAATATTTACCTATTGGAGTCAAAGATAATATTAATACAAAGTATCTATCAACAAACTATGGGCTTAAGTCAAAAAAAAATTTTAAAGTTGGTAATAATGCTAATGTTGTAGACAAAATTCTTGAAAATGGTGGAATAATTTTTTCTAAAACAACGTGTGCAGAGTTTGCTGTCCATTACATAAACTCTAAGCTTAATATAAATCCACACGATAAAAGACACATTGCAGGTACATCTTCTTCGGGTTCAGCTATAGCTGTATCATGTGGTGCACTACCGATTGCTCTTGGTACACAAACAGCAGGTTCTATAATCAGACCAGCTAGCTTTTGCGGCGTTTATGGTTTTAAGCCAACTTTTGGATCAATTGATAGAACAGGAATACTTAAAAATAATGATTTATTTGATACTGTCGGTTTATTATCCTCTGAAATAGAATTTATAAATCAATCTTTCATAACAGTATTAAATTATTCCCAAGATTATCCCTGGACAAAAAAATATTTTTTAAAAAGGAAGAAATTAAGCGATAAAAAAATTAGAATAGGTTTAATAAATAATACTATGCAGATTTATAATTCTAGGACAGAAAAGGTGCATAAATTTTATAACTTATCTAGCGAAATAATTAGAAATAAATTTAATACTTTTTTTATAAATGGAGAGAAATTTAATAATTTTCATTCCTTACATGATATAATTTACAGTAAATCTTTAAGTTATTATATTAAAAATTATTCTAAAAAAAAAATTAATATTAGCAAGAACCTAAGTGAAATAATAAGAAAAGGTGAAAAAATAAATCGAAAAAAATACAATGAGGCTATAAAAAAAATAGAAAATATAAAAAAAAATATATTTTCAGAGATAGATAAATTTGATTATATCATAATACCATCAACGTTTTCACAAGCTCCCAAAAAAAATATTAAAGAATTAGATGATACTTGTTTGATTTGGACTACTCTAGGATTGCCATGTATTAATATACCATTTTTTTTTAATAACGAAAAATTACCATTTGGATTACTTGTTGTATCCAAAAAGTTTAATGACTTATCGCTATTAAAATTTTCAAAAAAAATTAGAACAATTCTTAAAAATTATTTTAAATTTAATGGTTTAATTTTGTAAAATTTAAATATTTTTATAATTGGATTTTTTTTTAGAATCTTGGTATTAATATAAGAGACATCAAAACCAGCAAATTTATAATCTACTAGAGCTGAAGTTGAAATACCATATACGTTTGAAATATTTTTATTATTAAAAAAACTTTTATTTAGAGTAACTTTAATATTTTTAAGATTATTAAAATTTTTTTTCCATAATTTTAGACTTTCTCTAGGATGTATGCCTATAAAAAATAAATTAAATTTAAAAGTTTTATATAATTTTGAAACTATTTTTTTTTCAAAATTTACGCCAAAATCACTTGTTAAATAAAGTAAATTATTGTTATTTCTTTTTAATTTATAATACTTTCTTTTCAAATAAGTTTGATAAGGCATATTCAAAACATAAATTTTTGTTTTATTTTTTTTTTCTATTAAATTGAGTCTAATTTCTTTTTTTATAATATTATTTATGGTAATAATGTTTTCAGGCAATTTATTGTAGTATTGGAATCTTTCTCGTAAATTTATAATTGAGTCAATATAACAAAAGAAATTTACATTATTTTTCTTCAGAAATTTAGTTATTTTGTATTCAAAGGGTTGTTCGCTTGTACCCACAATAAATTTATAATTTTTTTTGTATCTCTTTAAAAAATTAAGGTTGTTATGAATCTTTTGATCTTTAATAAATTTTTTTGAAAAATTACTTATATTTATTAATTTAGCTCTTTTACAACCTTTAATTTTTAATGATTTTTGTAGAATTTTTAATGAAGCTGTTTGATAACCAATAAGAAGAAAATTTTTATTTAGAATTACCACAAATTATTTTGCTATGTATTTAAACACTTTATCAAATGCTTTTACAATTAACGATACATCTTGTTTGCTAAAATCATATTCACAAAAAGGAATGTTTAAAAACCTATCCTTTATATGATCATTAATTGATCTATATAGAAAACTTTTTTTTGAGTAAAAAATTTTTCTTTTTGAAAAAGACCAAGGAAATTTATCTTTAATTTTGTTATCTCTGTAAATAAAATAATCTAAAAGAAAACCATCATAATAATCCTCTAACGGAACACCTTCTGCAACTAAACATTTATAAATGAATTTTTTTTTACTAAATAATTTTATGTTATTTAGTTGAATTGGGTATCCATAATATACATGTGTATTATTTGGCATGATATAAGGGGTATCTAAATATGATATTTTTTTTAATTTTTTAGTAAGTAATTTTGCAATTAATTGCTTCTTATTGATTATTTTTTTTAACTTTTTTAATTGTTCAATTCCAATAGCTGCCTCCATCTCTCCCATTCTAAAATTGTAACCAATTAAATTTCTAAATTTTTTATCTTTATTAATTACTTCACCGTGGTTTCTGATTTTAATCATATTCTCAGCTAATTTTTTGTTGTTTGTAACAATTATTCCACCCTCGCCAGTTTGAATGTGTTTATGTCTATTTAATGAAAAACCTCCTATATCAGCTGAGGTACCAGTAAACTTATTATAATATTTAGAACCTATAGCTTGAGCTGTATCAGATATTACTTTAAGTTTATATTTTTTTGCAAGCTTGTTTATCTTTTTATAATCACTTGATTGTCCAAAAATATCTACAGCAATAATAGCTTTGGTTTTATTTGTAATTTTGTCCTCTAATTTTTTAGGGTCTATACAATAAGTTTTTAAATCAATTTCAGAAAATATTGGCACACCACCCCACGCTATTATTGCAGTGGCAGTTGCAACCATTGTCCAAGGAGTCACAATAATTTCATCACCTGGTTTAATATTTAAGGCACCTACCGCACATATTAAACCTGATGTCCAGGAGTTAACTGATATTGCATATTTACATTTAAAATAAGCTTTAAACGATCTTTCTAACTCATTAACTTTTTTACCACCATAAAATGAACTTGATTTATTAGCTATAAAACCTGATAGCTGACCAGTTTTTACAACTTTGAGCACAGCCTTACTTTCTTTATTATTGTAAGTATTAAATTTTTTAAATTTTTTTTTAATTGTTTTTGCCCCACCAAAAGCAGCAAGATTATTTTTTTTCATAATTAATTTTTTTTTTGGATATTTTGTTTAAAATATATAACGTGAATATATATCTTTCAAAAATTTTATAGCATTTATTTTTATGATTCATATTTCTTTTTACGTAATTTACCATATTTAATAAATCATCAGAAAAATTATTTTTAATTTTTACCTTTTTTCTTTTTTTTATGAGAAATAACTTATGTTTTTCTGTCACAAAAGATATTGTTCCTTTTGTCCCAAAAATACTTATTTTCTCATTTTGATTTTTTCTAACCACTTTAAATTTTAATAGTTTATTAAGCATAATATCAAACGATATAAAATAGTCTTTTTCTGTTTTTCTGAATTTATGAATATTAATATTTTTGATATTTTTAAAATTAAGGAATCGATCTAATAAACTTAAGAAATGACCACAAGCGTTATACAGACCTTTATTATAGTCTATTTCAATAGTCTTAATTTTTCCAATAATTTTTATGTTTAAAAGTTTTTTAAAAACATCTAGCTTATCACTGAAATTTCTTGTGTAATTCATAAAAATATTAATCTTGTTTTTTTTGCAATAAATATAAAATTTTTTTAATACCGAGTAATCAAATGCTCCTGGTTTCTCAATAATAAATGCTTTAGGTTTAATCTTATTCTGATAGATGGAATTATAAATGGTATTAAATTTATCGATTGAGACGGATATAACAATTAATTTCGGATTTGTTTTTTTATAAGCTAAATTTATACTTTTAAAACATGGAAGTTTATATTTTTTCTTAAAAATATTTCTATTTTTTTTTTTAATTTCCACCCCTCCCACTAAAAAAAAATCTTTAGAATTAAAAAAAACATCTGAATGGTTTGAATTATTTTTGTTTACATTTGAAAAATTGTAAAAAAGACCAATTTTTCCAAGTCCAATTATTAAAGTTTTAATTTTCATTAATTAAGGTTGAATGGGACCTTGTTTCTTTTGACCTTCTTATTAATACTTATTAAACCTTTTTTACTATTAAGAAAATTCACAATATCTAAACAAGAAAATGTATCTCTTTTTTTCCAAAATTTTTTAAAAATTATTTCAATTAATTTAAAGTCTTTTAATTCATCTAAAGTTAAACCTAATTTTGGTAAGTGAAGTTCCTGTGGAGCCATAATATTAATTTGACTGAATATCTTTTTTTTTCTCTTCATAAATAAAGATACATGCTCTAAGTCATGTCTATTATTTGTTAATTTTGAGACTTTCTTTAAGTTTTTTGATGAAAAAATACAAACATCCATTCCATCGGGAAAAGTTCTAATTGTCGAATTACTTACAAAATCAAATTTATTTTTTTCGTGTGTTGCAACAATTTGAGATACTATTTCAGGATCAATTAAGGGACAGTCTCCGGTAATTTGAACAATATTTTTAACTTTAAATTTTAAAGCACATTTTAATACTCGATCCAACACATTTTCTTCATCACCTCTAAAAAATTTAATCTTTCTTTTTTTTAATTCTCTACAGAGAATGTCATTATTTTTATTCGGTGTAGTAGCAACAATAATATTTCTAATTTTTTTAACTCTTCTAAGACGGTTTATGAGTAAAATTATGACAGGAACTTTATTGATTTTGAACATCACTTTACCAGGTAATCTTGACGAACCCATTCTTGCCTCTATTATTGCTGTATAAGTCATTATTAATATTTAAATTTTCTAATAATTTATATTTTTTTTTGAAAATAACAAATTTTTAAGGTTGTCTATGAAAATCAAAAACATCATTTGAAATATCTTTAAGTTTCCTTTAAGAGCCCCACCAAATCTTGACTCGTTTCTTCTTTGTTTAATTTTAATGCTTATTTCTAACATTCTTAATTTATTTCTTTTACCCTCAAGTAAAATTTTTGAACCTAAATAAATTCTATCATTAAATAAACCTATTTTTTTGCATTGATTAGAATTATAGCCTTTTAATCCACATAAAGTATCGCTGATATTAAAAAAAAAGTTTGTATAATAAGAATATAATTTTTCAGCTAACCTAGGTAAATTTGTACGCTTCCCATACACGATAGCATAATTTTTTTTTAGATAATTTAGTATTTTTTTTGCATCTGCAAAACCATGTTGTCTGTCTGCGTCAAAAGTAATTATGTATTTATATTTGTTAATTTTTGCGAGTTTAAAACCAGATATTAAAGATTTTTCATAACCAAGATTCTTCTTATGCTTGATAATTTTGATATTTAATCTTTTTATAATATTTAAAGTATTATCATTTGAACAATCATCTACAATAATCAAGTCACCAATTTTTTTTAAATTTTTTGCTATATAAAAAATATTTTTTTCTTCATTGTAAGCGGGAATAATAAAACAAGTATCTTTTTTAGACATTAATTAATAAGTTACTTATAACAATTTAATATAAATCTTTGGCAGTAATAATTGTATTTTTTTTTATATTTCTTCTTATTTTTTTTCCAAGAATTTTTTTATAATTATATGGTTCAATACCATTTTTTAGACAAGGTCTTAAATATTTTAAATCAATTTTCTTAATTTTTTCTCCTTTATAAATATCTCTATTGGCATGAATAGATCTTCTTTGAACGATAATTGATTCTTTTTCATTTTCTTCTATTTTTTTATCTTTTACGCCTAAAGATAATTCTAATTCCCTGGATCTTTGAATCATTTCTTTCCAAGTCGTTGGGTTCATAGAAAATTTATGGTCTGGACCATCCAAATTATTATCTAATGTGAAGTGTTTTTCTATAATTCGTGCTCCCAAACTTATTGCACCTAGGACTGTTGAGTGACCAAAAGTATGATCGCTAAGACCCAGTATCGCTAAAGGGAATTTTTTCTTAAAAGTTTTAAGGACATTTAAATTAATATATTTATAATTATTGTTACTTGCAGTGTAGTTCGTGTTACATTGCATTATCGCAATCTTTTTATTAATTTTTATGCAGGTTTTATAAACTCTCTCAACATCTAAAATTTTTGAAGCACCTGTAGCTATTATGTAGGGTTTGTTTTTTGTAGAAATATATTTTACGATCTCTGTCCATGTTATATATCCAGATCCAACTTTAAAAGCAGGAACATATTTATTTACATGATCAACTAATTCAAAAGAGTAGGGAGATGTAAAGAAATCTATCCCATTTTTATCACATTCTTTTTTTAATATCGGAGTCCAGGCCAAATTTAGTGATGCATCTTTGTAGACTTCAAAAACACTCTTTCTCCAACTTGATTGATGAGATAATTTTTTACTCATTTTTTTAAAGCTAGAGTCACTTACAATAGTATCCGCTGAAAAATGTTGAAATTTTGCAGCATCTGCTCCTGCCTTTTTGGCTGCCTTAATGAGCTTTATTGCTTTAGCTAAACTTCCGTCGTGATTTGCAGCTATATCAGCAATAAAATATGTAGGATAATTTGAACCTATTTTTTTTTTATTTATTTTGAAAAATTTGCTCACTAGAATTATATTTTATAGTCTTTACACATTATATTTATTTCGTTTTCTAAATTGTTAAGTTTAAAATTAAACTTTTCTTCAAATCTTTTTGTTCTCATTCTCATATCTTTATTCCTTGAAGATAGAAACTTAATATCTTTATATTTAACTCGAATAATATTTGCAAGATTGAGGTTCAATTTTTTTGCAAATACAACACCAAATTTATATTTAGAAAACCCTTTTTTTGAGCCAACATTAAATATTCCATTAACCCTTTTTTTTAAAACCTTCAAAATTACTTTTTTTAGTGTTTGAAAAGATAAAGGATTAAATAAAATATCATCAGCTAAATAAATCTTTTTATTCTTTTTAATACTTTTAAAAATCCAATCACTAAATGATACACGATTGATCGCGTTTGATTTACCTGAAAAATTTGTTCTCAGAATGATAGAATTTATTTTGAGACAAGATTTCTCAGCTAGAAGTTTAGTTTGTGCATAATAATTTACACAAACATGATGATTTTCAAAATTCTTTTTATAATTATTATAAAATTGATCTGTAGAGAATTGAATAAGATATGTGCTTAATGAATTTTTATCTATAATATTGCATAAATTTTTTACAAGTTCAAAATTAGTTTGGTAAGCTATTTTTTTATTTTTTTCACAATAGTCTATATTAGTAATTGCAGCTAAATTGATAATTACATCAAAATTATTTTTTAATAAATATTTTGTACAAAAAGTTCTATTATTAAGATTTGATCTTAAATTTCTCTTAAAATAAATTATTTGGTGATTTTTATATTTAAAATTTTTTTTTAAATATGATCCAAACAAACCAGAGGAACCAATAATTAAGATTTTTTTCATTAATTAAGTCTTCGAAATCCAGGAAGACTTACAGGATATTCTAATTCTCTAATAATATTTTTTTCTTTTTTAATTTTACTTATTTTAGAAAAAATTTTATCTAATTCATTAAAATATCTATTTAAATATTTTTCATGTTTTACTGAGCAATAAACTGAATTTGTTGCTAAAATGTTTTTTTTTAAAAATTCTTGTGTCATATATGTTCTGTAATAATTATTTAAAATATCATTAAACTTAAAAGCAGGCATTGCATCTATACCAAAAATAATTAAATCAAGATCGTATTTTTTTGAGAGATATTTCCAAAATTTTTTAATTTTTCGCCCCATTTTAGTAATTTTTTCCCAACTTTTTAATCTCTTCATCTCTTTTAATGTAGATATAGCAGCAGCAGGCCCAGTACTATCAGTCCAAAAAGTGCTGCTAATAAAACTTTTTTTTGCATTTTCCATTAATTCTTCTCTACCAATTATTGCTGTTATAGGTATTCCATTTCCAAGAGATTTGCCAAATGTTGCAATGTCTGGGTTAACATTATACTTTTTATGGAGTCCCCCATATACTTCTCTAAAACCTGAGGTACATTCATCAAAAATTAAAACTATATTTTTTTCTTTTGTGACTTTTCTTATTTCCTTTAAAAAATTTCTTTTCGGTTTTTCATTTCTTTCAACCTCCATAAAAACTATTCCTATGTTTTTATTTTTAGATAATAGCCTCTTAAATGATTTAATATCATTGTATCTAAATGGATGAATCATGCCCTCTAGCTTTTTTGGAATACCTATGGTGCTTAAACCCTCTAAAAGAATACGATCTAAATTTTTTGAATTTGATAAATTTGAGGATAAATACCAATCATGCCACCCGTGATAGCCACAAATAGCAATCTCATCTTTTTTTGTAAATGCTCTTGCAATTCTTATTGCAACAGCATTAGCTTCCCCACCTGTTCTTGCAAAAGTTACTTTCTTTGACCAAGGATGCAATTTTAGTAATATTTTGCTTAGTTCATAATCTAAATTTGAGTTTAAAGTTGAGATACTTCCATTGTCTATTATTTTTTTCACGAAAGAATTTACTTTATTATCAGCGTAACCTAAAATATTTGTACCTATACCCATCAATGAAAAGTCCAAATATTTGTTATTTAGATTGTCCCAGATAAAGCAACCTTGTGCTTTATTATAAAATGAGGGCCAAGCACCTTGTACGAATTGCTCTGGTCTTTTTGAAAGCAATAATGTTCCATTTAATATATTCTTTTTTACATTTATCCATTTTTTTTGGTATTTTTCTGAAATATCATTTTTTTTCCTCCAATACCTTGGATCATTTAATAGTGTTTCATTTGAATTTAATTTATCAAAGGTATATTTTTTTTTAGATTTGTTAATTTTAATTAACTCATTTTTAAAGGATATAAACTGTTTCTTATTACTTAAACCAATAACTACATAGTCAATATATTTTACATTTAAAACATACCTCAAACACGCACTAAGTGATGATAAATTATTTTTTTTTAAAAATTTCTTCCAACTCTTGAAATTTGACTCCCATTTAACAAAGTTTGGATATTGGTTATAATCTTTTAATAATATTCCCTGTAAAAAAATTGACCTCGCATGTAGTTCAATTCCCATTCTTTTTAATTTTTGAAGATATTTTTTATCATCAAATGATTGATTAAAAACGTTTAATGGAAATTGAATAATTTCAGGTTTGAAGATATTTAAAATTAGATCTAATTCATTTTTATTATAAACTGAAATGCCGATTTTTTTAATATAACCTTTTTTTTTTAAATTTCTTAATTCATCATAAATTATACGCCATCTTTTATTATTTAGCGGTGTAATAGGATCATGTATTAACAGCCCATAAATTTGATTAATTCTGTTATTTATCAAGATCTTTTCTACAGTTTTTTTAATATAATTTTTAAAATCTTTAGTTTTGTTATCAAAGGATATTTTTGTAATTACTTTTTTTTTGTTTTTAGACGGAATTTCAGATAATATTTTTTCGCTATTCAAATATTTTTCAGCAGTATCAAAAGAATTAAAATTATAATCTTTTAACTCATTTATAAACCCTTCAACTTTATTGTTTTTGTCTAGCCCATATTTAGGGTCAGATTGAGCTAATCCAATAATAAATTTCTTATTCAATTTCATTATCAATGAAATTTTTTAATTCTTTCACAGTTAAAAATTTATTATTGTTAGATGATGTGTATTCAAACTCTTTCTTCAAGACCTTACCTCTTGACCCATCTTTGCTTATTAAGTAATTAACTTCTTGGTCAACGAATCTAATAGTTGGTTTTAAAACAAAATAATCTTTAAACTCGATAGTATTAAAATAATCGTCTTTTGAGCATAAAATCTCACTTATTTTTTCACCTGGTCTTATTCCTATAAATTTAATTTTTTTCTTAGGATCTAAAGCCTTTGCTAAATCTACTATTCTTATAGAAGGTATTTTGGGAACAAACACTTCACCACCATACATTTTAAGAAAGCTATTTAATACTAAATAAGCGCTTTGTTCTAATGTTATCCAAAATCTTGTCATATTTTTATCTGTGATAGGAAAAAAATTAGAATTTTTTCTTTTTAAACTTACAAAGAAAGGAACAACAGAACCTCTTGAACTCACTACGTTTCCATATCTAACAACAGAAAATCTGGTTTTTTGATTTCCTGATATATTATTTGATGATACAAAAAGTTTATCTGATACTAGTTTAGTTGCTCCATAAAGATTAATTGGATTTACGGCCTTATCAGTTGATAGAGCAATAACTTTTTTTATATTGTTATAAAAAGAAGCGTCTATAACATTTTTTCCTCCAGTGATATTTGTATTAACATGTTCCATTGGATTATATTCAGCAATATCCACATGTTTTAATGCTGCTGCATGTATGACATAGTCAATATCCCTCATTGCAAATTTAATTCTCTCTAAATCTCTGACATCTCCAATAAAAAATCTTAAAATACCTTTTTTATCTAAAGAACTATAATTTTTCATCATTTCTGATTGTTTCATTTCATCTCTTGAAAAAATAACTAATCTTTTTAATTTGTGATTTTTAAGAAAGATTCTTGTTAGTGCATTTCCTAATGATCCTGTACCACCAGTAATTAATACAGATTTTTTATTAAAAAATTTATATAGCTTATCTTTTTTGCTGTAGTTCATTTTAATATATACCTTAATTTATATAAGTTTTATTATTTTATTTTCTATTTCCTTTTTAATATCTTCGATATCTCTGTTTAAAAAATTTTTTACAGTAATATCAGTTTTTTTAGGGAATTCTGGTTTAATATCAATCCCAACTATATCATTTTTATACTTAAAATACATTTTTTTTCTTTTCATCTTAATTATCTTATTTATATCTGATTTTATATAAATTAAAAAAAAATTTAATATTTCTTTTTTAAAAATATTTCGTATTTTTGCAAACATACCCACAACTGCAAAAATTATATTTATATTTTGATTTGTAATAAATTTACAAAGTTTAGCAAATTTCATAGCATTCTCTATTCTATCTTGTTTTTTATAACCATGGAGCTTGAATATTTTTCTAAGATCGTCCCCGCTAATTACAATCGTTGGACCGTAAAGTTCACCTATTCTTTTTTTTAATTTTTTTGCTATCGTTGTTTTTCCTGATCCAGAAATACCTGTAACCCAAAATAGTATCCCTTTATTTTTTTTAAACTTTTTTTTCATTAAAATTTGTTTAATAGAATTTGCTTTAAATCAGATTTATTTATATTTACAGGGTTGTTTGATAGTCTTTGTTCATTTACTAAAGATATAATTTTGTTGTGGCTTTTTTCTAAATTTATTCCTAATTTATTATAATCTGAAATTAAATTTGCAGACTTTTTTAAATTCTTAATATATTTAGTGAATTCATATATATTTTTAACTTTTGTAAGCTTAAAAATCTTTTTGAATCTGTCATTTAAATTAAATTGTGCAGAGTTTTTTTTTATATTTTTATAATTAAAATTAAAGAAGTTTTCTAAGGTTAAAGACACAGCATGACCATGGCTTATATTGAATATAGATGTAAAGGGGTAAGACAAAGCATGTGGTGCAGTAGTTTTCGAAATATTAATTGCTTTTCCTGACAAATTAGCTGCCAAAGTCATATTATACAAATTTAATTTTGATGGATTATTTAAAAAACCAGTATAATTTTTTAATGAAAGCTTAAGAGATTTTTCAGCATAAATTAAACTTTGATTTGTTGATTTTTTTGAAATTATAGACTCTAACGATTGTGCAATTGCATCAAAGCCTGAAGATGCCTTAATTTTTTTATTTGCCATTTTAACAAACTCAGGAATCAAGAAATAATAATCTGGTTTTATTAAATCGTGCTCAACAGAGTATTTATTTTTTTTTATATATATTACCGCATTAGAAGTAACTTCAGCACCAGACCCAGCAGTAGTAGGTATTGTCAGAAGTTTAATACCTGTTTTTTTTATAGTGAAATCAGAATTAATTATTTTTTTTTCTAAATTTTGCAAGTTTTCTGTACACCTTAAAATTTTAGCATAATCAATTACTGAACCTCCGCCTATAGCGATAATTAATTTTGGCTTTAATTTTCTTATTTCATAAAAAATTTTTTTAAATTCTGAAATTTCTGGGAATGAACTTTTTTTAAAATAAAATCTGACATTTTTATCTTGATAAATTTTATCAAAAATTTTTTTTGCCCCTGATAAATAATAAGAATTATATCCTGTTAAAATATATGTTTCTTCTGCTTTAAAATTTTTAAGAAACTTATTTAACTCAGTTAAAGGATCTTTGCTAATAAAGCTATTTATCATTTTCAAAACCATTCTTAATTTTAATAAGATTTTTTGGTCTTCGTAAATTATTTAATGTTTGATTTGAAATAATTATCTCCAAGAATGATGGACCTTTTGAATTTATAAAATTCTTAAGTTGTGAACTGATTTTATTACTTTCAGTAATTTTATCATAATATTTGTATCCCAATGATTTTACTAAATTCTTATAGTTTGTTCCAAATGAATATGTCGTTTGACCACCCACAGACTCATGACAGTAATTATTAAACAACAAATGTTTAAAGTTCTTTCCAGCAAACTTCCCTATTGTTCTTAAAGAGCCCATATGCATTAAAATTGATCCATCACCATCAAGACAGAATATTTCCTTTTTATTCTGCAGTGAATTACCTAAAGCAACAATGCCTGCATGACCCATTCCTCCAACCATATAGAAATCCTTACCTTTTTTTAAATTATAATCCTCTCTTAATTGAAAAATTTCCCGTGAGGTATATCCAGTTGTAGATATAATATTGGATTTATTTGGTATTTTTTTTAAAAAATATTTAAGAAATTCATTTCTTAATATTTTTTTGTTATTAGTTAATTTTTTGGTATTTTTTTTGGGCTTATGAAATTTATTTGGTCTTACTAATATAGCTAAAACATTTTTATTTTTTTTTAAACTTTCAATATTCTTTCCAATATTTTTCAAAGATTTTTCGCTATTAAGTTCACATATTTTGACATTTAAAAGATTTAAAGTTTTTTTAGTAATTCTTCCCATGGCATTATGTTGTGGTTCATCTTTTTCATTAGGATGACCTCTCCAACCAATAATCAAAATCATCGGAATTTTATAAACTTTCTTGTGGATTATTGAGATTAAAGGATTGAAACAATTTCCTAAACCAGAATTCTGCATATAAACGCATGGTATTTTTTTTGTATTAAGATTATATCCTGCAGCCATTGATACAGCAGATCCTTCATTGATATTAATTATGTGTTTTATATTTTTATTTTGATCTAGAGCATTAGTAAAATTTTTTAAGACACTATCTGGAACACCACAGAAAAAATTAATTTTTTTTTTTTTAAAAAAATCAATAAATTTTTCAGGGTATAGCATTATTTTATTAAATTGATAATCTCATTTATAGGGGTTATGTTATTTTCAACATCATATGCTCTTTCATTTTTAAGAATTTTTTTTCCAACATTAACCATAGCAGGATAAGCTGATCTCAGAAGTTGATTAGCATAAATTACAATTTTAAAACCATTTTTTTCTAAAAGTTTTTCTGTTGTTTTTGAATAAGTTGATGGAACTGCAATTAAAGGCTTAGAAAATTTTGATTTATTAAACTTTTTTGAAAATTCAAAAATTTCACTTGGGTTTTTTAATTTACTATGAATCAAAATAGCATCAGCTCCAGCTTTAGAATATTTTTCAGCTCTTAAAAGAGCATCTTTTAATCCCTTTCCTAAAATAAAAGATTCAACCCTTGCAACAACCATTAAATCATTAGAGATTTTTGATTCTTTAGCGATTTTAATTTTTCTACAAAAATTTTTTACAGAGTCTTGTTTATTATTTTTTTGATCTAAAAATAGAGAATTTTTTTTCTCTCCTATTTTATCTTCCAAAACAATTGCTGATACTCCAAGTCTTTCAAGAGTTTTTACCAAATATGAAAGGTGTTCAATTCTACCTCCATTATCTGCATCAAATATAATCGGTTTTGTAGTTACGTCCATAATATCATTTATTCCATTAATTCTGCTAGAATAATCCACTGATTGATTATCGGGCTTTCCTTTAGTAAGTGAGTCTGTTAGGCTTGAAGACCACATAGCATCAAATTCTTTTCTAGTGTTGTTTTGCATTATGTGCATTTCTTCAATGATCAATCCAGTTAAAGCATTATGAGATTCAATAACTCTTACAATTTTTTTAACATCCATTAATCTTTTCAATCTTGAAACCCTATTTTGTGGTGAGATCCCTTGTTTATATATCTTGGATTTAATCAATGAGGATGAAATGTTCTTTGTATATCTAGGCTCTATTAATTTTCCACCCCACTTTTTTAATGTTTTTATCACTCTTTCTCTCGTTTTCTTTTGAACTCCTTTTTTCCAGTCATCTCCATGTACTACAAAATCTGGTCTTACTTGGTTTAAATTATCAACATAATCTAATTTTTTTTGAGGAATTACTTTAGATACCAATTTAAGATTTTTTAGTACAATTTCTCGTTGCTTGTAATCTAATAAGGGAATTTTTTTATATGTCGATATAGCTTGATCAGTTAATAGTCCAAC
>MDTG01241868.1_pt1 | contig 35793 bp, 32 predicted proteins | sample 811421 | NCBI WGS metagenome assembly MDTG01 (sample SAMN05326645, study PRJNA326480) | marine metagenome | isolation source: seawater | place: Pacific Ocean: South East | collected 2011
ATTCCGCCAACAATTCCACCAATTAAACTCATTTTTTCTTAATTTTTTTCCTATGCTATGTTTTAATAATTGTACATGGATAAGTTTTATCGGGGGAAACATGTCTGAAACGAAACCTTTACCAGTTGTAGATTTCTTAAAAATTCCAGAGGATGGAAATCCCTATCTTGAAGGCTTTAGATGCAAAAAATGTGCATCCATTTACTTAGGCGAGAGAAATGTTTGCTCAAAATGTTTTGCTAGAGACGAAATGGAAGTTATCAAATTAACTGAGACCGGTACTTTGCATAGCTACGCAATCGTTTTTAGATCGTTTCCTGGGATCGATGTCCCTTATATTTCTGCGATAGTAGATCTTGATGGTGGAGGGACAATCAAGGGGAATTTGATTAATATTGATCCAGATCCTGATAAAATAGAATTTAATATGCCAGTGAAAATAACTTATGGCGATGCTTTAGGCAGAAAAGATAAAGAGGGAAATTCTTATCTTAGTTATTTCTTTGAACCAGCTTAATAGGGGTAAAATTATGAGTGATGTTTATGTAATGGGTGTTGATATGATAAAGTTTGGAAGATTTCCTGACAGAAGTGTTCCTAACATAGGAGCGGAAGCAGCTTTAATGGCTCTAGATGATGCTGGTTTAGGTATACAAGATATGCAAGCGCTTTATTGTGGAAACTTAGGACAGGCCAATGCAATGGTTGGTCAGAGGATACTTCAAGAAATTGGTCAAACTGGAATGCCGGTTGTAAATGTTGCAAATGCCTGCGCTACAGGAGCAACTGCTTTTAGAGAAGCTTGGATGTCAATAAAAGCAGGTATGTATGACGTTGTTTTAGCTGTTGGTGTTGAACAAATGGGGAAAGGGCTTCTTGGTGGAGCCGGAGGTGGAGAAGGTATTCCCAAAGAAGGTCTGTTAGGCTCTGGAACCATGCCTTGTGTCTTTGCCGAGGCCGGAATGGAACATACCAAAGAATACGGAACCACATTTGAACAATTCGCCAAAATATCCGTTAAGAATCATCATCATTCAACAATGAATCCAAAAGCTATGTATCAAATTGAAACACCGTTAGATGAAGTAATGAACGCTGAAATGATTTCTTATCCAAATACTAAGTTAATGTGTTCAGTAAATGTTGATGGTTCTGCTGCTGCGGTTTTAGTTTCAGAAAAAAAAGCTAAGGAACTTGGGATGGCAAGAGCTGTGAAGGTCAGAGCATCAGCACTGGCAAGTGATCCTTATACTGACAGAGATCTGGTAATGCCTGATGTCAATGCCTGCACAAGGCTTGCAGCTAAAGATGCTTACGAACAAGCAGGAATTGGTCCAGAAGATGTTAACCTTGTTGAGCTTCATGATTGTTTCGCAACAGCTGAAATGCTTCACTATGAGAATCTTGGGCTATGCAAAGACGGAGAAGCAGGAAAAATGATTGATGAAGGTCATGTTGAGCTAGGAGGTAAGGTGCCGGTTAATGTTTCAGGAGGCCTATTATCAAAAGGCCATCCCTTGGGAGCGACTGGAATAGCAAATATTTATGAAGTATGCACTCATCTCAGAGGTGAGGCTGGTAATAGACAAGTAGAGGGAGCCAAAATTGGTATGACTCATGTAATTGGTCTTGGAACAGCATGCGGTATTCATATCTTAGAAAAAACAAACTAGTTTAAGCTTGAAGTTCGGCTTAACTGGAGATACGCATAATAATTTAAAGAACATAGCAGTTATTTGCGAGTTATTTAATAAATTTAAACTAGATTTTGTTATTCATACCGGTGATATAACTTTGCCTAAATCACTGATTTTATTTGAAAAATTGATGATGCCTTTAAATGTTGTCTTCGGTAACAATGATCAGGGAGATAAAGAGGAACTTATAAGGGTCTGCAAGCAAAAAAAATTTTCCTATCAAGATGAACTGCAAATTGATTTACAAAATGATAAAAAAATTATTGCATTACATGATCCTAAGGATATCAAGGAGGAATTCTACAAAGATGGAAATATAATAGTTCATGGTCATACTCATCGATTTAGAGATGAGAAAATAAATGGATCACATATATTTAATCCAGGAGAATGTGCAGGTTTTATAAAAGGGCAAAACAAAATTGGAATTATTGAAACTTTATCTCCCCAAATGAAAGTTATTAGTTTTTGATTTTATTCCTAAAAAGAATGACATCAAAAAGTAAAATAATTAAAAATAGCGAAACAAAAGGTCTTACTAACCTCATTTCAAAATAGAATCTACTCTCCAATATATCAATAAGATATATTGAAATGATTGGAGAGAGATCTTTACTTCCTGGTGCAGAAAACCAAATTGAAATCATCATACTTAACAGTAAAGAAAAAATTACTTTCTTAAAAAATTTAGTTCTAATCAATTTTCTTACACATAAAGATAAAATAATTGAAATAAAAAAATAAATGAACCAAAAAATTATTATCAAATAAATTTCTCCAAAAATTGCTTTCTAAGATTTTCATCTTTTATTATCCATAAGCTTTCTTTAACTTTATTTTCTGTAATTACAGTTTTTAGTTTTTTTAAATCTTTTTCTTTAAAAATTTTATTAGGAGGAATATCCAATTCTAAGGCTTTTTCCTCTCTCCATAAAAAAATCTGCTCTTCTAAAGGTGATATTTTTTTATTTTTTTTAAGCCTTTTGAGTCTTGAAATAGAAAAATTTGTTTCAGCTAAAACTTTCTCTGCTTCACAAGCCTGTTCAAATTTATCTTGTAGACATTTATTCCTTAATATTTTAGTTTGAATTTTAAAAATATCATTGAGATATCTCACATCTTCTGAAGCATAGAGAATTTGCTCTTTTGATAGGGGGCGTTTCTCCCAATCTGAATTAGTTTGTGATTTAGATAAATTTTTATAAAAGTATTTTGAAACAAGATCTTTATAGCTAATTTGCTGAGTATCATGATGAATAAGACTATAAGCTAACTGAGTATCGAATATATTATTAATTTTTATATTTAAACAATTAAATAAAACTGAAATATCGCCTCTTGAAGAGTGAAAAATTTTTGTAATCTCACTTGAATTTAGAATTTTTTTTAATATTGATAAATCTTCAATTTTTTGAGAGTCAATAACAATAATTCTATTTTTCGTTCCTATTTGAATTAGGTTTAGTCTTGGAAAATAAGTATCGCGCCAGGTAAATTCGGTATCTACTGCAATAATTTTTTCAGTTATTTTATCTGAGAATTCTTTTTGCAAAGAATATAAAGAATCTATATAAATTAATTTCTTTTTAATAAAAAAATCTTTTGCAGAATTTAAAAGTTTCAAAACTATAGATTTTTAATAACTTTTCTAGAATATTTCCCAAGATCTTTATGGTGAATTGCAGTCTTGAAAATTGCTTCCAGGTAACCTTCTTTTGTTCCGCAGTCAAAACATTCACCGTTCAGAAATGATGCTAAAACTCCATTACCTGATTTTATATAGTTTTTGATCGCATCAGAAAGTTCGATTTCTTTTGATATTTTATTGTCACAATCGATATAATCAAAGATGTCAGGTGTAAATATATATCTTCCGACGGCTGCAAAGTTTGAAGGTGCCTTTTTTTGGAGAGGTTTTTCTATAATGTCTTCAATTAATTTAAGATTTTTATCTTTTCTATACTCACCTAGTCTAACTATTCCATATTTACTTACATCCTTTCTGGCAACTTTCTCAAGAAGAATGATACTTTTTTTTTCTTGATTAAAAATATTCATCATATTTGATAGATTTTCCTTTTTTAAGTCAGAACTATTTTGATTGATTACCCTATCAGGAAGAACAATAACAAATGGATTGTTACCTACAACTTCTCTTGATTGTAAAATTGCATGGCCAAGACCCTTTGCTTCGCTTTGCCTGACAGATGAGATATTAATCTTAAGATTAGCAATATTTTTTATTTCCTTTAATGAAGATCTTTTAAGTCTGTTTTCTAAAACAGCCTCTAATTCAAAACTTTTATCAAAGTGATTTTCAATTGAATTTTTTGAAGCATGAGTTACGAATACAATTTCTGATAAACCAGCTGAGATGACCTCTTCAACAATATACTGGATTATGGGTTTATCTATGATAGGTAGCATTTCCTTTGGAATAGCTTTCGTTGCTGGAAGCATCCTTGAGCCTAAACCGGCAACAGGAATAACTACTTTCATATCACTCCCTGCCATATTTATCTTCTTTCCTAACAATATCTTCTTCTAATAACTTTTCTCCAAGCTGTATTTCAATAAGAATGGCATCTTCGTTTTCTTCATTGCTAGCCCTGTGAAATTTTTGTGAAGGAATAAATGCTGTATCTCCAGAATTCAAAATAATTTCTTTATTATTTAACTCCAATCTTATTTTTCCTTTAACCAAGAGCCAATGTTCATCTCTGAAAGAATGCTTTTGAAGAGATATGCACTCTCCAGGTTTAATTAAGATTTCTTTGACTTTGTAACAATTGTCGACAGCTAACAGCTTAAAATTACCCCAAGGTTTATCAATCAAAGGATTAATCAAGTTTGAGCTTGATTGAACTTTACTTCCTCCAACTCCGAATACCATATTTATTCCGAGCTCATCACAAACATCAGCTTCTAAAATATCATTTTTATTAGTTCGATCGCCTCCGTTAGCAAAAATTGAAATACTTTGATTTTTATTTATTTTTTTTAAAGTTTCGCAAACAGATTGGTCCTTATCTATAGAGATAACAACCTCATTAATCATTACAAGATTTTCTAGAATTTCCTTTCTTTCATGTAATGGCATAAATTCATAACCTTTTTTCTTCTTTAAAAAAAGAGAATTATTTAATATAACGATTAATTTATCGCCAAGTTTTGAAGCTTCGTCAAACATTTGTAAATGTCCAACATGAACAGGATCAAATCCTCCAGAGACTACAACAACAGACATGGCTTCATTATTACAAATTTAGGATTCTCTTTAAACTTTCGTCAGGCGCAGGAAGATTTCTAAGAAAGAATTTATGAAAATTTTTATTTGGTAATAGTACCACTAACAAAGTCAATAAAATTAGATGGAAGTAAAAAAAGATATTAATCTTCTTGCAATACCAGATTTCTAGTTCGCCTTTATATGGAGCAATAACATCAAAGTAAAAGGAACTTGCATCCTTTGCATTGGTGACTATCTCCTCTTCATTCCTAAAAATTATTGATCCAACTCCGGATAATCCTGGCCTATGTTTAGAAATTGCACTCTTTACCTTGCATGAATATTTTTCAAATGTGTCGGGAGTAAGAGGTCTTGGTCCAATCAGACTCATATCACCTTTTAAAACATTTATAAGTTGAGGCAGTTCATTTATTTTTGTTTTTCTCAAAAAGGATCCTATGGGTAATATTCTTGGATCATTTTTAATTGTGAGAGTTTTTGTTCCAATTTTTTCACTATTTTTTAACATAGTTGCAAATTTAAATAATCCGAATATTTTTTTTTCAACACCTACCCTTTTTTGAAAATAAAATATTTCACCCTCTCCTGAAAATTTTAGTATGGGAATAATAATAACAAAAAGGGGAAACAGAAAAAAAAGCCCAAGCAATGAAAATAAAATATCAAAAAACCTTATCATCACATTTTTGAGTCTAGGCTTTTCCCTAAATCTTTATGATTAAATTCAGGCAAGAAATTTCTAAATAATTTAATTAAGTCATTTGTTTCTGCTGACTTATCAACTCGTATCAAATTAATTGCTTCCAAAAAATTTTCGAGTTCAAATTCCTTCTTATCGTCTAACTTAATAACTCCGACATTTTTATACTTATTAAAATCTGTATTTTCATTTTCTGAGTAAAACTCTTCAAATTCTTTTTCTCCAGTTGTATCGCTCTCAAAAAAATAGCATGGCCATTGCTTATCGCTGTTATCTGTCTTTAAGAATGATCTTGCCTCATCCTCTGATTTACATTCATAGGGAACCTTTCCAATCTCATGAAGATAGTTCATTGCGATTTCTGAAAATGAAGTAAGCTTTATTTCAGCATCATTATTAGGGAAAAAAACTTCTCCCTTTTCACCAAAAATAGCGGACAGTAAGCAAAGCTGACCAGCCTCCTTTGCTGTAATAAAGTACCTACTGATATCACAAGGTGCTGAAATTGGTTGTCTTTTATTAATCCTATTTATAAAGCCTGATAGAAGAGATCCGTCTGAAAAGGCAACATTAGCAAATCTTGCAGATGAAAAAATGAAATTATCGCTTTTAAGCAATATATTTTCCATTATAAGTTTGCTTGCTCCCATTAGATTTACAGGATTAGTAGCCTTATCAGTTGAAACTGAAAAATACTTTGAGTTTTTCTTTTCTAATAATGAAATAATTTTGGCTGTTGAAATGACATTAACATCAATCATTCTTAATAAAGTAAAAATATCTCTCTCGCTTCTTACATGCTTTAGGGCTGATAAATTTAAAATAAAATCATAAGAATTATTTTTTAGGAAGTTTTCAAATATATCTGAACAAATATCTATACAAAAAGTTGAAAATTCACCAGAAATATAGCCTTTACTGCTTCTTAACTCTCTCACTAATTCAACAAGATTATTTTCACTGATATCAATTGCATGTAATAGTTTAGGATCTCTAGAAAAAATCTCCTTCGTTACGGACATCCCAATTGAGCCTGCAGCACCTATAACTAGAAAACTTGACTTATTAATAACCTTTTTTAATTCTTCCTCTTTTAGATGAATATCTTCATCAAAAATTCCTCTTTTTCTATTTATAATTTTTAAAATATCCATACTACTTTTCTAAAAAATTAAAGACTTGAGTCTTGTCAAATGGTGGTTCCCAACCTAATTTATTTTTTATCTCGTTATTATCTATCAAAAACTCATCACTTAATTTTTTAAAAACATTTCTTTGGAAAAAAAGCGTGCAAATAAAGCTCAAAAGAGGTTTAGGTAAATAAAAGTTCAAAAGTTTTGATCTGTTTTTCTTAATGAGGATCAAATCATATAAATCACTTGTACTTATATCAAAATCATCACACACATAATAGGAACCTTTAAGGGTTTTTGGAGAGTTGATAATCTCTTTGATGCAAGCAACTAAATTGCCTATAAAAACCATTTTTCTTACATTTTTTAACCCTCTGAGAGGAAGAGGAAACCTATATGAAGCAGCACGCATCAATAAATTAAAATTTGCTTTTACTCCTTCCCCATAAACCAATGGAGGCCTGAGACATATTATTTCCATATTATCATCAAGAATTGTGTTTAAAAGCTTTTCTGCATTAAATTTTGAAGTAGCGTAAAAGTCTTTCCCTTTATGAAGTTTAAATATTCTATTAAGTATATGTTCATTATCATTATTTAGTTCTTTAACCTTCGCTGAACTAATAAAAATGAATCTTTTAACTTTATTCTTTGATGATAACTTTGCTAATTTGTATGTAAGAACTTCATTTATGAGTTTATATTTTGAAGCATTTTTCTCTTTTTGATGTGCGATGCCTGCTAAATGCACCAGTACATCAACTCCTTTAAAAATGTGATTTAAACCTTCTTCCTCATATTCTTCATTGACTTTATGGAACGTAATGTTGTTTGAAGATTTTATATTGTTTCTTGAAATTACGTGAATGTCTAAATTTTCATGATTCAAAAGTTCTATAAGGTTGGATGCTATCCAACCAGAACCTCCAGTTATCAGGACCTTCGCTTTTTTATCTTTCATTCTCTGAGGCAGTCATGATGATATCTTCACTCAATTTGGAAGTTAAAAACTCTCTAGAAAACTTTTTCTTAAATTCAGATCTATTTGAATGAATAAGTTTAATCTTTTGAATTTGCTTTATAGCTGACTCTACTGAGCAGGGATCGAAAACATAGGAGTTCTCTACAAATTTCTTTAAAAAGATTTTGGATAGGCCTTTCAGGCCTGCAAGTATCGGTTTACCAGATGCGCCGTATTCAAAAATTTTAGAGGGTAACACTCTATCCAATGACTTAAGATCATTCAGATGAAGAAAAAGTATATCTGCTTTCTTATAATAATTAATCAATTCTTCTCTAGGAAGAGGTTCAATAAATTGTATTTCACCTTCACTATGCAATTTAGTTTCATTCTTGAGTTTTTTTAATCCTCCGCCATCTCCGATAATTGTAAATTTATATTTATTAGGAAGAGCTCTGACTAATGCAGGTATTATTTTTTCTAGGGCTTGTCCTTTTCCTATATTTCCAGCATACAAGATTTCTACAGTTGAATTTTCAAGATTTTTACTGAAATCTTTTTGTAAGAAAATATCGTCTATTCCATTAGGGATATAGGAATATTCTTTATTGGGATATTTCAGATCAAAGTAATCCTTAAATCCTTCTGAAACTAAATTTATTTTACTAGCCCGACTCATCGTATATTTTTCCAAGAAATTAAAAAAAGGAAAAAATAAATAAAAAATAAATCCTGGTATTAATTCTGAAAAAATATCTAAAAAAATATCTCTTATATCTAAGTAAAGAGGCGTTTTAATTTTTCTAGATATTAAGGAAGCTAAAAAGGCCGTCATTAATCTAGATGAGGTAGCAAAGACGAGATCGTATTCTTTATTTTTTGTTTTTTTGTAAACTCCAATAGCAAAATAAATAAAGGAAATAGATTGATCGAAAAAACCACTTTTATGAGATGGTACTTTTATTCTATTTATTTTTAGTTTTTTGTAAGTTTGGAAAGTCTTAGCGGTGACTTTAAAAGAATCATATCTATTTGGTTCTGTTGTAAGAATATCAATACTCGAATGTACATCTAATTTTTTGGATAATTCATTAGCTAATGTTGTTGCTCTAAAAGAACCAGCGCATAAATCCGGCTCAAAATAAAAGGAAATGAATAAAATCCTCATTTGTGGTTAGAAGCCCAAATACCTCTCGTATCAATTATGATTTTCCCTTCTTGTTTTTTCAAAGAATTTTTTCTGAACTCACTATGATCAACTAGCAGCAGAACTATATTTGATTTTGAAACTGCACTTTTAAAATTAACTAATTCAAATTTATTTTCATCAAGATAAGATGGCAATTTTTTTATATTTGGCTCAACTAAATACATCTTTTTGAAATTCAGACTTTTTAATTTATTCACGACTTTTACTGCAGGACTTTCTCTTAAGTCATCAATATTTGCCTTAAAGGAAAGCCCAAGACATGCAATTGTTGAATCCTCTGCAACTAAATTATTCACTTTTAGGCTCCTTTTAACTTTTGAAACAACTTTGAATGGCATTTGATCGTTAATTTCTCTTGATAACTTAATTAATCTAGCCTGCCTGGGTGCTGAATTAATAATAAACCAAGGATCGATAGCAATGCAGTGGCCGCCAACTCCAGGTCCAGGATTTAATATGTTTACTCTAGGATGATGATTAGCAAGTTTAATTAGGTTCCAAACATCAATATCAAGATTTTCACTAATCAGAGATAGTTCGTTTGCAAAGGCAATATTTGCATCTCTATAAGAATTCTCAACAAGTTTGCAAAGTTCAGCAGTTCTATTATCAGTCTCCAAACATTTACCTTTTACAAAAGACTTATAAAAAGCTAATGAAATTTTTGTAGATTTTTTATTTATACCTCCTATAACCCTATCATTCATTTCTAACTCTTTTAAAATATTTCCAGGTAAAACTCTTTCAGGACAATAAGAAATATTTATATCTCCTTTCTCGCCCACAGATGATGGAACTCTTAAGTCCTTTCTTTCTGAGCTGATGATTTTAGCTATTTCTTGAGTAGCTCCAACCGGAATTGTTGATTCAAGAATTACAGTATTATTTTTTTTAAGAACTTTACAAATATCTTTCACAGCAGACTTTACGAAAGATATATCGGGCTCTTTATTTCTTTTTATAGGAGTTGGAACAGCAATTAAGAAAATATCAGATTCATAAAGAACAGTATCTGCTTTCAGGTAACCTTTAGTTACTACCTTTTTTAATAGTATGTCTAGGTTTTTTTCTCTGATATGAGCCTTTCCCTTATTGATGCTACTAACGATCTCTTTATTTACGTCATATCCGCACACTTTGATATTTTTAGAAGCTATTAATGCGGCAGTAGGAAGGCCTATATATCCTAGACCTAATATTGTTATTTTCATGAAAAATATTTACTTATGCTATTGGATATTTTTTGACTTGCTTGACCGCTGCCATATGGATTTTTCGCTAGTGACATATTAATGTATTCATCTTGGTTATCAAGAAGTCTTCTCACCTCTGCTACAATTTTTTTTGATTTTGCGCCAACCAACTTTGCTGTTCCGGCTTCAATAGCCTCAGGTCTTTCTGTATTATCTCTCATAACTAAAACTGGCTTTCCTAGGCTGGGGGCTTCTTCTTGAATTCCACCACTATCAGTTAGAATAATTGTTGATAGCTTCATCAACTTCACAAAATAAATGTAACTAAGTGGTTCTATTAGATGGATGTTTTTTGAGGATTTTAAGTATTTATTGACTACAACTTTCACATTTGGATTCAAATGAACAGGATAAATGATATCTACGTCTTCTCTTTTGCTTATTTCTTTCAGCGCCAAACATATTTGCTTAAGCCCTTCGCCAAAGTTTTCTCTTCTGTGACCTGTGACTAAAATAATTTTTTTTTCCGGATTAGATAAAAATGGCAGGCTCTTGTTTATATCATCAGAAAAAATAATTTTTTCAGATTTTTTAGATATCTCTAGCAAGGCATCAATAACAGTATTACCAGTAACCACGATTTTTTTTAATGCTATTTTTTCTTTCAATAAGTTATTTTTTGCTTTTATGGTTGGTGCAAAGTTTAAAGAAGCTATTTTTGAAACTACTTGCCTGTTAAATTCTTCTGGGTAGGGAGAATGTATATTATAAGTTCTTAATCCAGCTTCAACATGTCCAATTGGTACTTTTTTATAATAGGCTGCCATAGCACTTGCTAAGGTAGTGGTTGTATCTCCATGAACTAATAGAAGGTCAGGATTTACTTCTTCAATTATATTTCCCAATCGCAGCAAGACCCTAGAAGTAATATCAAATAAATCTTGATCATTTTTCATCGAATCTAAATCAAAATCTGGTTTTACTTCAAAAATTTCTAAAACTTGATCAAGCATTTCTCTGTGTTGAGCTGTAACACAAACAGAAACGTCAAAATTTTGTTTTAAGTTGTTTACAAGGGGACACATCTTTATGGCCTCAGGACGTGTACCAAATACAACTAGTATTTTATTTACCATTTAAATATTGATTTTATTTCTGAGGTTGATTTAGATTCAGCTTCAAAAACAATTTTTTTCGTTTCTTCTTGAGAATCAAAAGAATAATTATAAATTGAATCTTCAATTTTTATTTTTTTATTATCCAATCCTGAATAAATAAATGAGATCACAATTTCCTTGTCTGCCAGTTGCAAGAATATATTATCCTCACTGACTTTATTTATTTTTACGTTAGGGTGCAAAGGAAAGCATAACTTCAAAATATTTCGCTTACCTGAAAGAACATTATCAATTATAGATATTTGTTTATTACATATAGACCACTTTCTTCTATGGACTGGGGATCCAGGTAAATTTGAATAACCATTGTGTGAAGCTGAAAACTCAATCTCTTGGTTTGAAAAATTATTTTCTCTAGTTAAAATTTTAGCTCGATTGCCAACTCGAAAACTATTCCATACTTGGCTTGAATTAAGGTCGTTAATAATTAAACAGGAATGATTTGTTGAGGATCGTTCTAAGATTCTCGTTTTGTTGGTTTCATAAGTTGATATTCCAAGATTTACAATAAATTTTTTTTTAAAAAGTGAAAGTTCGAAACTTAGTGTGTCTGCATGAGCATGACCTGGAAGTTCATTAGGACCAATATTTCCTCGATCAGAAATCAAATAAATATCTTTATTAGAATACACAGTGTATCCCGAATCATCGAAATCTAAGATTTGTTTATTATTTTCTGATGTTTTAACTCCCATCCTTTTTGCATAGTCTATTAGTTGATGAAAATTTAAACATTCATCATTTATGCTATCGTTAAAATGGGATAATGAACCATCCGGATGAGTCATTGCTTGTAACCAGAAAATCATTTTTTTTATAAGACCTTCATCAAAAATATCATCCTCTAAAGAAAAAGCTTGATGAATATTTTTTACATCTAACAAATCTTCTAATATTATGGAGTGGTACATCGGAGACAGTTCATAATGACTGCCGTCCTGTAATATTTGAATATCTAATTGAGATTTCAATAATTCAATTCCCTTTTCATACCAAATACGAGCTTTCTTCCCTGAAAATAAAATGCCTGAGAAAATTAATGCTTTAGCATTTGATATTAAATGATTACCACCTAAGTGATATTCTAAATTTTTGTATAGGTAATCTGCTTGAAGAACTAAGTTATTTTTTATTTTTTTTGGGGGATCGAGATCAAAATATACCAACCACTTGATCCAGTTTACTATCCTAAGGGAAGTTGGATATGGATCCCATGCTAATTTTAAGAAGTAAGTGTTTTTATCTATCCAACTATTAACTAATTTTTCAGGTAACCCATTTTGATTTAAAACCTGATTTGAAAGTAAAAAATCAAAATAATTTAAATTATAGTTCCATAATTTGGGGTGATTATTTTCATTCCATAAATCATTATTATTTAGATCGGACGAAATTTTCATAAAACTAAACGTTTGCTCATCATTTATTTTTGATGAATTTGGATTAATTAAAATGAAATTTTTTGATGCTTTATTTAAAAATAAATTATGTAACTTTGGAGATTTGAGCCTACTGAAAGATTTGAAAAATCTATAAAAAATTTGTTTTAAAGTGAGAAATTTAATGGTGTTAAAGTAAAGAAGAAAAGCAGGTATAAGACCTTTTATTTTTTTTTTCGTCACTTAAATGACTCTGATATTTCAATTGCAACTTCAGATACTTCAAAGATTTCCTCAAATGGTATTGGGCTGGGCTCTCCGTTAGTAATTGCTCTAAAAAAGCTTTCAACGCATTGATCATGTCCCTTATTCTGAAAAAGATTTCTAGCATATTTGAAGTTAGGCCAATTGTATCCTTTCAGATTCCTAAAATTATTTAATTGTAAACAAGATTGTGAGCTAAAAATTTCAATTCTTTCTTTAGGAAAAGATTTTCCTCCATTAGATAGATAGTTTATTGATCCCATAGATCCATCTTTGAAATTTATATTTATCAATACTTGATCCATTTGAGTGAACTTATCTGGCTTTGTTTGGCCAAAGTTCACACTATGGCTTTCAATTTCAGACCCTGCAAAAAACCTCATTAGATCTATAAAATGGCAAGCCTCCCCTATAATTCTCCCTCCGCCAACCTCAAGATCTTGCTGCCAATTTTCTTTTTCGATAAAGCCAGCATTTATTGTCATTATGAATGTTTTTGGATCTTTATTTTGTTCAAGGAGATTCTTAATTTTTTTTGATAGTGGAGCAAATCTCCTATTGAATCCAATCATTAAAATTTGACTCGACTTTCCTCTCTCGTCCATGCAAGTTTTTACTTCTTCTAGTTGCTTTAAGTTAATAGCTAGAGGTTTTTCAACAAAAATATTTTTATTATTCTTGATGCCTTCACAGACTTGATCTGAGTGATAATTATGGGGAGTAGTAATAAATACAGTATTTATATTTTTATTTTCCCAAAAAGACTTTTCGTCGGTTGTAATATCTTTAAATTTAAATTTTTTAGCTTGATTATGAGCATTAAGACCTTGAGACGATAGAATTGAAGCAAGAGAGTATTTATACTTTTGTTTTTTTATAGCTGGCAACAAAGTTCTCATAGAAAAATTGCCTGGCCCTACTAATCCAATTTCGATTTCTACTTCATCTTTCGTCTGAACATCCTCATAAATAAAATCTGTTTTTTGAGTATGAATTTCTTCATTTTTTGAATATTTAATTAGTGTTGCTAAGTTTTTTTTATCTTCAATTGTTTCGTATGCTTTAAGTGAATTATCAACATCAAAAATTTGAGAGATCAAAGGTTTCATATTTATCTTTTCTTCCGATAATAAGTTCAGAAAAGTCTCGAAATTTCTCTGTGCCGTCCATCTTACAAATCCTATTGGATAATCTACTCCTCCCTCTTCATAAACTTTATCGTATCTACCTGGTCCATAGGATGATGAAACTTGAAACGAAATTTCTTTTTTATAAAAGTCATCTCTTTTAAGATTAAGACCAACTTGACCTACTAAAATTATTCTTCCCCTTTGTCTGGTTGATTGAGCTGAATTATGGATAACAGAATTGCTTTTAGTATCAGCACATATAATTGTTCCATCTACTTCTTTTCCTTTGTTGAGAGATATAACACTCTGATAGAAGTCCTCATTATTCTTTAAGCAAATAATTTTAGCTCCAAAGCTCTTAGCTAGTTGGCACCTCTTTTCATCATGATCTACTCCGATAACATCACAACCATTTGCTATAAGTATCTGAGTTGTGATTAAACCCAATAGTCCAAGGCCAATAACAAGAAAAGTCTCCCCTATATTAGGTTTTGCTAGTCTAATTCCTTGAAGCGAAACTGATCCAATAACGGTAAAAGATGCTTCTTCAAAAGTTACTTTTTCTGGAATCAGTGCACATAGATTTGATGGGACTCTCAATATCTCTGCATGAGGTCCATTTGAAATAACTCTATCTCCCTCTTTAAACTTTTGGACTGAGCTTTCAAGAACGACTCCCGCATTTGAATAACCCAATGCTACAGGATCATTTAACTTTGATTTTACTGCCTCATAAGTTGGCAAGATTCCATCTGTTTTTACTTTGTCAAAAACTTGAAAAACCCTATCAGACTCACTGATAGCCTTTTGAAGCAGATTAGATCTACCAAAATTTATTAACATTCTCTCAGTCCCAGTTGAAACGAGAGAATATTTTGAAGAGACAATTAAATGATTTTTTATATTTTTCGGCGGAGGTATATCAACAATTGAAGTTTCTCCATTTGAGAGGTTTTGAACAATCTGTTTCATAAAAATTGTTTCAATTCTACATGACGATAAGCATACTTAAATAAGTCTTTTTTATCTTTTTGAAAAACAGTCTTAAAAACATCAAAAACATTATTTTCACTGATTTGTTCTAAATCTGAAAAATTTTTTTTCCCCTTTACGGTCTTTCTTGAATACCAAGGAGAATAATTTTTTGTAGTTACCGGGTAGAAATTTTCTATGAAAGGACCGGTTTTCTTATAATCTGTTGGCCCATATATCCCTATGACGCTACAGCCTAAAGCTCCTGCTAGGTGGGAAATTCCATTACAGTTGGTAATTGCTATACTGCATCGGGAGAGCAAATTTGCTGTCTCTTTAATTGATAAATTTCCACATAGGTTTACAACATTTACGTTATCTTTAACTAGTTCTTCACCGATAATATTTTCAAGTTCGTTCCCTAAGATAAATATTTTTACCTCTGGATATGAATTATTTATTTTTGATATAAGATTTTTAAATTTATGAAAAGGCCATCTCTTATATGACTCTATCTCACCAGAACCCGGAGCTATAGCAAGACAGTTCTCTTTTAAAGCATCTCCATAAGCTTCAAAAACACTGATAATTTCTTTTTTACTTAATAACTCATTGAAACGTGCTTCAAGATCAATATCATTTAAATCAAATTTATTTGATACTAATCTATAATTGCCAAGTACCTTGTGAGTATGAATATTATGATTTGCCTTAAGTAATTTGTAAAAAAGATTTTTTCTGCTAGGAATTGTTTGAAAAACGTTCAAGAAGATGCTCAAAAGTATTGATTTCTTGTATTCCATTCCATTTGCGAATATCAACTGATCTATTTTTTGTTTCCTCAGAGTTTTAAAGAGAGAAAACATTTTGAATGAAAATAATTTTGTGTTTTCAAAAAAGAAGTAATCAAAGTTTTCGTCTTTGATGAAAAGTTGGATTACACTTTTTTCAACCTGACTTTTAAGAGTGAAGGATATTTTTTTAGGTTTATCCCTTAATACTTTAATTATTAAAGGAATCATCATTACCACATCTCCTATTCCATGAGTATTAACAAAATGGACATGGCTTCCGTCAATAATTTTATCTTCATTAACCATTATGATTCTTTTCAGACTAGTATTAGGCGCGAATGATATCGAATTCTTCTTTGGGCCGCAATTTTAAAGAAATAATGTGGATGAAGTAAATAATTAAGAGAAAATCTAAACCAAAGTTCCCTCCAGGAGGATTAAAAAAGGATATAAAGACGTAAGATAAAATTAGTGGCCTAAAAATAATATTTGTGGATTTATATATTCTTAAAAAGAAATATGAAATTAGAAAAAATCCAATAAGTCCGAACTCCGCTATTATATAAATTGGCCCATTAAAAACATCCTGTAGATCATCAAGAAGAATTGTTTGACCTCCTGGCCCCATACCAAAGAGTAAAATTAAGGGGTTAAATTCCAAGAAGTAGAATTGTGTAAGAAATAAAATTACTCTTGATCCATTTGTATAATCAAAATTTTGCCAGTTTGAATTACTTATGAATTCATTTATCAAAAGAAGTTCTTGATAAACTCTCGTAACGTCTCTCATAAAATAATTTTCAGGAATTATAAAAAATAAAAGTATCGAAAAAGGAATTAAATAAAAGAAATATCTGAAATTTCTAAATAAAAAAATAAAAAAAATGTTAGTTAGTGCGAAAACAACTCCTGTGGCAGAAATAGATAAAGTAAAAGCAAGAAATGAAATTATTTTCATCAAATTACTTTTTGTATCAATTAAAAAGAAATACATAAAGGTTACCCAAGCAAATATTGAATAATGAGATGGCTCAGGAAAAAGACCTCTCATTCTTGGCCAATTATCTGCAGGATCATGGACTCCAAATGATAGAGGATTTAATCCCAGAAGATAAATCAGATATAGGAAAATTGAAAAAAATAGGTGAAATTTTAAAAGTTTTATTGAGATTTCAATGAAATCGACATTTTTTCTAAGTATTGAGAAAAAATAAATGATGACTAAGGAGTGCATCCAGATAAAAAAAGAAATAAATATAAAGGGTGTTTCGTTTATTGATACTCCAATATTAACCAGGATATTTCCAATAAAAACTAAAAATAACCATAGAAATAATATAAAAGTAGTTATCGGTATTAAATTTTTCCTTTTATAAATTAATGAAACAACATAAAAAAAAATTAAGGATAAAAAGATCAATATTTCAATGTATCTAAAAGGAATTGAAATCCTCGTGCTTATTCCAAAAGTTAATTGATTGAAGAAAACTGAGAAGATTGTGACTATAAATAATAAAGAACTTAAATTTTTTATATTAATTGTCACAATATCTCTCTTAAATTATTGTTTATCTTTTGAAAAAATTTCTCCATTGAATTTAGTTTCAAAAATTCATTATATTTATCAAAGTCAATATCTTCATTCATAAGTCTCTTAACTTTTTCAATAAAATTTTCTTTATCGTCTGTTAAATGTATGACCTCTGTTTTAATAGAGCTAGATGAAGATAACATAACAACATGCAATCCTGCAGACAAATAATCATATGTTTTTAATGGTATTTCCATATGTGTATTTTTCTGATCAATATCAAATGGTATCAAGCCAACTTTGAACAATGATAATTGCTTTTGTAAATCACTCTTGTTAACGAGTCCATGAAAAATTAGATTTTCATGGAAAAATGGAGGTTTTTCAGAAAATAAATTAATGACGATGCCTGAATCTAGAAGTTGTTTTAAGAAGGTATTGTCAAATTTATTTGATCCAGCATATACAGCCTCCTTAAGCTTTTCTTTTCTGGAATAAACTTCTGAAAAATAAGAAGGATTAGGTAAATAAATACTGTTTTTATATTTTCTTGAAGACGAGAGTAATACGCTCCAAACTTGGCTAGTTTTATCAATCATTTTTGTCAGTTGCTCTGACTCATCTGAAAAAAAATTCAGATAGCCTTCATCATCTGACATTCTATAAATAAGTTTTTTGAATTTAATCTTTTCAAAAAAGTAAGCAGACTGATAGCCCTCAGATATCATCAAATCAAAAGAGAGCCTTTTTGTAGAAAAAAAGTAAATTGGAATTGAAAAAATTTTTCGAAAAAAAATATTTCTAATAGCATATGGAGGGATTAGAGAGATTACATGTAATTGTCTAAAGAATCCTTTTATCAATGCTTTAAGTTTATATCTGTTATGTTTTCTAAAAATTGATATAGATAAAGGGTAAGTGATCCAACGAACAGAATGGCCATCATTTACTAGCCCCTCATAAATATAATGAATATTTACTTTTTTATCAGATTCTAAAAGATGACTAGTAAGAATAACAATTCTCATTTTAAAAATTTTTGTAAACTCTAATTGTATTTTTTTTCTTTAAACCGAACGATCCATAATAATAATCCTCAAAAGAAGATGAAAGTTTAAAATCATCTAAAAATGTATCTGGAATATTGCTTACTCCGGTATTTAAGCCAAGCTCAATTCCTTCATTTTTAAAAAGATGATAAAGTTCATTAGAAATAAAAATAATTTTTTTATCTCTTGAAATTTCTTTGAAGTTGACTCTAGCTTGATAGGAATAAAAATCATTTTCTTTAAAAATAAACCAAAAATTATCTGGTCCTACAATAGTGACATCTTGTGTGAGTTCAATTTCTTGACTTGCTTTGTCGTAAAATCCTCGAAGATCTGAGGAGTAAAAATTCACTGCATTATAAAGTTGAAAAAATATTGAGTATGAAAAGAGGACGATCAATGACAGCTTCAATATGTTTTTTCTTTTTTTATAAGAAATACTTATTAAGAAAGCATATAAAAAAGGAAAAAAAATAATCAAATAATGATGATTCATTCTTCCCAATAAAATATATCCAGTTAATCCTCCTAAAAACATCCAAAATGAAGACCTAAATTTTGAATTTTCTAAATTTCTCTTTTCCAAGAAGTAATAGACTCCAATTAAAAGAAATATAGGAAAATGTAACCACCGATATAAGGTACTATCAAATCCAAAAAGAAATATCCAGGAAAACCTATCAATCAATGAAGTCGAAATGACTTCGTTAGCAAATTCAAGGGAATTTTTAATTTCTTGATAATGATTAATATTATTAAAGATAACAATTAATAATCCAAAAAAATAACCTATCAAAAAAAACATTAATTTATGAAAATTATTTTTTCTAAAGAACTTTTCTTCTTTAGACAGCTCATAAAATATCAAAATAAATATAAATATTTGACTACTCAAATGTATATCTATCGAGATTGAAATAAATAAACCAGATGTAATAATTTTTAGAATTGTTTGATTTTTAGATGTAAATAAATACAAAGACATGAATCCAGTTAACAAAACTAAGATTTCTGGTCTTGCTGAATGAGAACTAAGCAAAAAATGCTCTGAAACAGAAAGAAATAATACTGCTAGAAGACATATAGTTCTTTCAAAATTTATGTTTCTTAATATTAAATAAAATAGGATCAAAACTGGAAAAGAGATAATCCATGATAAAAACCTATGCGCATAAATGAGGTTCGTAAAATACAGCATGAAATTTCCATACAAAAGATCCATTATTCTTCCATGACCTATTGCCAGACCAGGCTCTCTGCTCAGAACATCCAGCAAGAAACCTTCTTTAGCAAAATTGTAAGCAAATGAGGCAATCCATAAACTATCTCGGTAATAAATCTTAAAAAAATAAAGAGAGAAGTAAGAATAAATTAAAGAGAAAAAAATAAAGATAATTAATAGCTTGTCAACCGAAGAAAATTTATCAAATTTCAAAGACTTCATTTTGAAGAATTTTTAAAAATTGATTCTTTCTTTTTCAATTACTAGAGGCTTTTTTCTAACTTGATTAAAAATTGCCAATATGTATTCTCCCAAAATTCCTATGAAAAATAGCTGTACTCCTCCAAAGAAGAAGAGAGCTACTATAATTGTTGGTATTCCTGCTTGTGAATCAACAAAACCAAAGAGCGTCATTATGAAAATTGATATAGAGTAAAGAATGCTGAGCGAAGAAATTAATAAACCAATAATTAATGACAACCTTAAAGGAAGTCCACTAAAACTTATTAATCCATTTAATCCTTGCTCAAACATTTTTAAAAGACCATTTTGTGATTTGCCGTACTCTCTTGCTCTCCAAGTATATTCAACCCCGGTAGATCTGAAACCAGCATCAAATGTCATTAACCTCATGAAAGGATTAGCATCTTCAGTTAATTTCATTGCCTCAATTACTTTTTTATCAACCAGTTGAAAATCTCCTACATTTTCTGGATAGTCGACATAAGTAACTTTCTTTAAAAGCTTATAATAGAGTCTTCGTGAAGTTCTTAAAAAAAATCCTTCTTCTCTTTTTGCTCTTACTCCATATACAATATCGTTACCCTTTTCCCAAAGTTCAATGAAGCTAGGAATTAATTCTGGTGGATCTTGCATATCAATTGGCATAAACAAAAGAGTTGCGTCTCCAGAGGAATTCATTACTCCGTTATAGGTGTTATTCAATAACCCAAAGTTTCTTGAATTAAGTATGATTTTTATATTCTTATCTTTTTCTGCAATTGATTTCAATATATCAACAGTTTGATCAGAAGAACAATTATCACAGAAAATATGCTCATATTCGTATTCTTCAAGTTTTAGAAAGATATCTTTAATTGTCTCGTAACATTTTTTAATACCTTTTTCTTCATTGAAGCAAGGAGATATTATTGAAATTAGTTTCTTTGGCATTTTATTCACTAATTCTTATAAACAATTTTTTTTAAAAGAATATAAGTTAATGGAACAACAAATATCATGCAGATTAGTTGGGATAAATATTTATTTAGGCTGTTAATAATTAAAAAATTCAAAATAGTGAGGTTTAAAAAGTAAATAAAGATATAGATTAATACAAATTTTAAGAAAGGAGAAAAACTTACCTTCTGAAATACAATTATACCAGTAGAGAAATAATTAAAGATTATTCCAAATAAGTAACTTAATGCCAGAGAAACCTCAATTTTAAAGTTTATAAATATGAAAAAAGAATAAAGTCCAAATCCAATCAAAGTGTTAAGGAAACCTACGGCAATAAACTTTATAAATCTTTTCAATATTACCTCATTCTGAAATTATTTTTGAATTCTGTTCAATTTCTCTCCATAAATTAATTACATCCTCATTGAGGGTGAAGAAGCTTTTAGATTGTCTTAAATTATTTAAAGAATCTGAGATAAATTTTACTCTTCTATCAGACTTAGAGTTTTCAATATTCTCAAACGGATCTTCCAGGTTACAAACAAGTTCATTTGACTTCTTAGATCTAAACCTGCTAATTGAGAATTCCTTTTTAGGTGAAAGAGAGTTCAATTCTAATGCAAAAGTTGATTTATTTTCGTTAGAAAATTTAGCTTCCCACCTGTATGAATTACTATCTTTATATGTGATCTTAGATTCTAATAAATTACTGAATTTAATCTGAGAAAGCAGTGCTATTAATTGGATACCATAAAATCTTATAATTCCTCCACCTTGATCATCTTCTCTTTTCCATGATTCAACCTCATAGGTAAAGTGATGTGCATGGAATTTCCATTTTAAAAAATAGTCATCGATTGATTTCTTAGACAAGGTAATCAAATCTTTACCCCAAGAAGTATATTGAAATAAATACCCTATTGAAAAGTTTACTTTTTTTTCTTTCAATAAATTTAATAATTCAATTGATTGATGAGGATCAATTGATAAAGGTTTCTCAAGGAGATAGTTTTTGATATTGGATTTATCTAGTAAATATCTAATTTTAGAATCTTGATCTTTTGGTCTTAATGCCAATACGGCTGTATCAATCTTATTAACTGCATATATCTCGTCATCATACCAACAGATTTTATTAGCATATTCTTCAAGTTCCTTCCTAGTATTGAGTTTGTCTCTATATCTTGCATCCAAAAATATTTCAATATTATCTTTCTTTGCAATTGATGGTAGATAGCCATAAAGTCCAAATCCAGATCCGTAGATTATTACTTTATTCACAAAAATTATTTGAAATCTTTAAGTTCAAGGATATTAAAAATTTCTCCTTGATATTTTTCTTTAAGATAATTTTTAATTTCTTTCTTAATATGCCAAGCTAGATTTATTATTATTGGTGGTTGATTTTTTTTGCTAAATAAATCTTCATCAGACAAGATTGGGATTCTTGTGCCTGGGACGAAATGGCCTATTTTTAAAGAACCTGGTTTTTCATAAACACATGAAATTAAATTTTCGTTAAGTTCCAAAAGTTTAATTAGTATTGCTGCCCTGCCGGGGAAAGCCTTACATGAAAGAGAGCCATGTTTCTCGTAGAGATTTAAAATATGTTTTTTTGTTCTCAACTTCCAAGAATTGATTTGATCATTCATTGATACGATATCATCAAAAAAATTTTTTTCGCGGGTAAGAATATCGTTTATATCTGAATTATCTTTTGTTTTCTTTTTTGAAATAAATACTCTTATATTTCCGCCATATCTTGAGGGAAACTCAACTGATTGAACTTTTGCCTTCAAAGACTTTGCAATGTGAATAAAAGAATTGAAGCTATAAGTTCTTGGATGCTCATGATAAAAGGTATCAAATTGATACTTCTCTAAAACCGCACCCAGATAATGATTTTCAATCACAAGGACTGTATCTTTGTTAGATAAAATTTCTAAAGAATCTAAGACTTCAGGCAAATTTTCAATATGAGCAAAGACATTTGTAAAGGTAATTATATCTGGAACACCATTCTCTCTTAGCACTTTCTTTGCAGTAGCTGGTGATAAATAATTGCCATATGACTTATGTCCCTTATCCTGACATTCTTTGTATGCATCGGTTGGTTCAATGCCAATTGTCTTACAACCTTTCTGACTAAAAAAGTCCAAAAGACTGCCATCATTACACCCAATATCAAGAACAGTTTTATTTTTCAGCGTTCCACAAAATTCCTCACATGAATTTACTAAGTCACTCATACCTTTCAATACATCAGCTGTAAATCTTGATCTGTAGTGATAGTCAGAAGGAAATAATTTTTTCTTAGGAACTTGATAAATTTGATGGGCAGTAAAACAATTTTTACAATAGGCAATTTTTATTGGATATTCCTCACATATTGAATCTTCCGAAGTAGGAATTAAATCATCACACATTGGATGATTACCTAAATCAAGGACTTGAGATAATTTTTTTGATCCACAGACTTCACAAGCTTTGATTTGATGTAATTTTTTTGAATAAATTTGTGATTTTTTATTAATAAAATTATCAAAAGAATTATGAACATGATCAATCATTTCTTGTGTTAAACCATTGTGGCAAGCTATGAGAATGCCCCCCCTCATAACCTTATCTGCATTAATAAAATCATCCGCCTTTCCAATACAATTTATATTTTTAAAGCCAGGTTGTCTTAAAATATTTCCAGTGAATATAACGCGGGTTTGTATGTTCCTCTTTTCTAAATATATTTGTAATTCTGTTCTTGTGAAAGGGGAGGACTCTTTAACAATAAGCGGGTAAGCAAGCCATCCCGAATAAACGTCATCTTTTTCGTAAGGGAGATCTAAAAATTTTTCATACTTAGAAAAAAAATTTTGATGTTGATTGAATATTTCTCTTCTTTTTTTGATACCTTTTGAAAGACTTTGTAATTGAGTTAAAGCAAAAGCAGAGCTAATTTCTGATGGTTCTAATTGATATCCCATTTCTTCAAAAATAAACTTTGAATCATAAGTGATCCCATCTAATGAAACATTGAACCTATTTTCTATTGATTCGCTATTATCAAAAAGAGATGAAGATCTCCCCCAAGATCTTAGTAATTTTGCTTTCCTAAATAATTCTTCATCATTAAGACATAACATTCCACCATTTCCAGCTCCATTTATAATATGCGAACCATAGAAACTTGTTATAGAAAAATCTGAATATTTTCCTGTAGAAATTCCACTTATTTTTGCTCCTAAAGTATCTGCACTATCTTGCAGAACAAACAGATCATTTTTATCAGCTATTTCTCGAATTTTTGGCCAATTACATATATTTCCGAGCAAATCAGGCGCAAGAATAGCTTTTGTTTTCTCATTTATCTTTTCTTCAATTAGATTTTCATTGATACAGAATGTTTTTGAATCAACATCAACAAAGCTTGGGATTAATCCTGATTTAACTATTGGTGCGATAGTAGTTGAAAAAGTTAGAGCTGGAGTTATGATCTCGCTTCCTGGATCCAGATTTAATATATCCATCAAGATATAAAGTGCCGATGATCCTGAGTTAGTCATCAAACCAAAGTCTTTGTTAAAAAGTTTTGATATTTTCTTCTCTAGATTGACTGTGTTTCTTCCCATCTGAGTCGAGCTATTAAGGACTTTAAGAACAGCATCTATCTCTTTCTTTCCATGCACACTTTTTGCATATGCTACTCTAATATTCTTTTTCAAAACTCTCTCGCAAATGTAGGGGTTTGATACTACATGTTTTCATACAAAAAGAAACATTACGAATTTAAGAAATCAGCTATACCATCATTCAATGTATAGCTTGGAGACCAAGACCTTGGATTTGGTAAATTAATTTCCATTCTAGGTCTTTCATAAGAAGTTTTTTTTCCATAATGGATGAAATTTGAATAAGGAAAGTCATCTACTTTCTCAAAAATAGATACTAATTGTTTGAGAGTTACATAATTTTGTGGATTCAAAGAAAATTCATACAACTCACCGTTACTCTTCTTTTTTCTTACTTGATTCCTAGCTAAAAAAATTCCTTCAACTGCATCTTTTACCTGAAGGGGATTTATGAGTTGATCAGGGTGAGTCAGTTGAATGATTTTTTTTGTCTTTTTAATACTCTTAATCAAATTAAAAATTTTTCCTCTTCTATCTCCTTTCCCATAAATATCGTAGAGCCTAATCGTAGATATTTTTAAACCATCATTTGCAAAAACCTTCATAGTTTCTTCTGCTGCAGTTTTCGAAGCTGCATAAAAATTAGGGGGATTCAGGTTAAGTCCTTCATCAAATTGCCAATATGATCCGAAATGAAAAATTTCAGTTTCCGAGGAGTACTTTTTAACTGCCTTACAAACGTAATTTGGCAACAAAATATTAGAGGATACTATTTCATCGATAGTTTTATATGAATCTGAATAATCAATCTTTGAACCACAAATAAAAATGCTATCAATTTTATGATTTCGAATTAATCCCTCTAAATTATCTTGGAAGCTCTTCTTTTTATTTGGTCTGTAAGAAATGTCGAAAACTATTTCCTCTCTATGTCTTAGAAATAAATCAAGATTTTTGCCTAAAAAACTTCTCAAGCCTATGATTAAGTTGCTATCTTTTGATAAATTTTTTTTGCCCATTAAGTCCTAAACTAAGAGCATTGAGAATATTCATTTATTTGCCGAAGAGTGATAGTTTCCATATCTTCTCCATTTTTATGAGACAAATACCAGTCAATTAAATTATCAAGAGTTTCTTTAAGAGTTAATTTAGGTTCCCAAGAAAGTAAATCTTGAGCTTTATCACAATTTAATTCTAAGTATTTTGCTTCAGGCAGAGGTTCTTTTTCGGATTTGGTCCAGCCTACTTTTTCGGGCCAAGAACTATCTATGTACTCTACAATCCAGTCTACCGTTTTCAAATCATAATCTTTTGGACCAAAGTTCCAGCCTGAACAATAAATTGAATTTTTACTATCATAAATTTTTTCCGCAAGCATTAAATAGCCGCTTAAAGGTTCAAGGACAAATTGCCAAGGCCTTACTGAGTTTGGATTTCGAATAATGGGCTTTTTATTGTTGATGAAACTAGTTATTACGTCTGGAATTAATCTATCTCTTGCCCAATCTCCTCCTCCGATGACATTTCCAGCCCTAACACTAGCCATGAAAATATTTTGGTTGGAATTCTCTTTATTAAAATAAGACTTATTATAAGAGTTCGTAATGAGTTCTGCACATCCTTTGCTGCAACTATAAGGATCAGAGCCGCCGAGTCGATCGCTTTCCTTAAAGGACTTTTCCTCATTATCATTTTCATAACATTTATCACTGGTGACATTTATGGCAATTTTGTCTTCATCAATATGTCTTAATGCTTCAAAAAAATTTATAGTTCCAATAATGTTGGTTGAAAATGTATCATAAGGATTAGCATAGGATTCATTGACAAGGGGTTGTGCTGCCAAATGAAAAGCTATGTCAAAATTAGACTTTTTAACTATCTTTTTAAAAAAATCTCCATCACGTATGTCTCCAAAATGACAATCTGTATTATCTTTTAAGTTTAAAATCGAAAATAAGTTTTTATCTTCTTCAGGAGCTAAAGAGTAACCAGTTACTTCAGCCCCCATGTTAAGTAACCAATATGATAGCCAACTCCCTTTAAAACCAGTATTTCCTGAAATAAATACTTTTTTATTCTTCCAAAAGTCTTTATTTACTTTTCCCATAGTCTCCAAGGAGCGCTGTTGGTTCTCCATAGTTCCTCTAGATTATTTTTATCTCTTAAGGTGTCCATTGGCTGCCAGAAATTCTTGTGAAAAAACGCTCGCATCTGATTATTAGACGCAATTCTTTCCATGGGATCTCTCTCCCATATAGTTTGGTCATTATCAATGTAATCAATCACCTTTGGGGAAAGAACAAAAAAACCTCCATTTATCCATGAACCGTCTCCATCTGGCTTTTCCTTGAAACTTAAAATTTTGTCTTCTTCTAACTCAAGTGAGCCAAACCTTCCTGGAGGAAGTACAGCAGTAGTTGTTGCAAATTTTTTATGTGATTTGTGAAAATTAATTAAATCTCGAATATTTATATCTGACAGCCCGTCGCCATAAGTAAAACAAAAATCCTCTTTATCTAAATAATTTTTTACCCTCTTTAGTCTACCTCCGGTCATAGTATCATTTCCAGTATCTACTAAAGTTACTCTCCAAGGTTCTGAAGAATTTGAGTGGATGATTGTTTCATTCTCAACTAGATCTATTGTCATATCGGAGGAGTGAAGAAAATAGTTTGCAAAATATTCTTTAATTAAATAACCCTTGTACCCACAGCAAATGATAAATTCGTTTAGTCCATAATATGAATAGATTTTCATAATATGCCAAAGAATTGGTTTGCCTCCTATTTCAATCATTGGTTTTGGCTTCAAATTAGTTTCCTCGCTAATCCTAGTACCAAGACCTCCAGCCAGTATTACAACTTTCACAGATTTTCCTTGATATATTTAATTTGGCTCAAGTCAAAGTTACCATGAATAGGTAAACTAAAAAGGTCTCTATCCGATATCCAAGCAAAACCATCTTCATCACCTTGGTTTAGGTAATTGAATGCTCTCAATTTTGGCAAGGCAATTGGGTAATGAATGCCGGTCTCTATTCCAGCTTTCGATAGTTTTTCTCTAATGGCATCTCTCTTGTGAGATCTAACCACGAATAAATGGAATACGTGTCTGACATTTTCTTTGATATTAGGTAATTTTATTTCGTCAATATCACTTAATTGATTGATGTATTCCATAGCGGTTTGAATCCTTACTTTTGTCCACTCCTCTAGATGGTTGAGTTTGACACTTAAAATAGCTGCTTGAATTCCATCAAGTCTTGAATTCCTCCCCTCAAACTCATGATCATATTTAGCTATTCTTCCATGATTGGCAATTTTTTTACATTTTAAATAAAGCTTTTCATCATTTGTAATAATTGCTCCAGCATCACCAAATGCACCAAGATTTTTTCCTGGATAGAAGCTAAAACAACCTAAGTCCCCAAATGTTCCAACTTTTTTTCCTTCATACTCTGCTCCATGAGCTTGCGCACAATCTTCAACTACTTTTAGAGAATGATTATTTGCTATCTCTAAGATTTCTTTAATTTGGCAAGGTTGGCCATACAAATGAACTGCAATTATTGCAGAAGTATTTTTTGTAATTCTTTTCTTAAGATCATCTAAGTCAATATTATAATCAATTGGACTTACATCGCAGAAAACAACCTTAAAATTATTTCTTGATATTGCTTCAGCTGATGAAATAAAACTATTTGCTGGGACAATAATTTCACTACCAACAGGTAGATTTAATGCTTCAAGAGAAATTTCTAAAGCATCAGTTCCATTTCCAACGCCCAAACAATATTTAGACTCATGGTATGTTTTAAATTTTTCTTCAAATTCAATAATTGAATTTCCTCCAACAAAAGAAGACTTAGATATTGTTTCTGAGATAGCGGAATCAATCTCATCTTTGATTGACAAATACTGCTGATGTAAGTCCAAAAATTTTATCTTCATGCTTGTTCAACTTTCCCTATGATTTTTGCTGGATTTCCAGCAACTATACTAAAATCAGGAACATTTTTGGTTACTACTGAACCAGCACCAACTATAGAATGTTGACCAATAACTATCGAAGGTAATATCGTTGAGTTTGCTCCCAAAGCAGCAAATTTTCCAATTTTTGGGCCTATTAAATTTTTTTTTGAATTTGGTCGATTTGGGAACTTTGAATTGGTAAAGACGACATTTGGTCCTATCCAACTATTTTCTTCAAGAACGCTATATTCTGGGATAAAAACCTGAGAATGTATTCTAACGTTATCCCCAATTTTTACGTTGTGTTCTATTACAGAATGCGTTCCAATTGAGACATTATTTCCAATTTGGTTATTCTCTCTAATATTAGCTTTATTACCAGTAATAAAATTATTACCGATATCATTTCCCTGATAGATATATGTTCCAGATCGAATGTAAGAATTGTTACCAATTGAACACTCTCGATTTGCTTTTTTTATGGGAATGCCGACTATACAAAATTCCTCAATCAAAACATTTTCACCAAGTGAAACATCTGGATAAATTATGTAACTACCTTTCATCTTCTCTTAATTTTTTAATTTCCAAGCTTAGTTTCAGGAATTTCCGAAGACATATAGACTTCTTTTCCAGTCTCAATTGAGTGATAAATTGCGTTGATGAGTTGTAAACTTTTTCTACCCTCTTTTCCATCAACAATATCTTTTCCATCGTTGTTAATACAGTCAACAACACTATCATAATAAGACTTATGTCCAAATCCATATACATTAGGAGGATTTTCAGAAAATCTTTCTATTACTTCTTTATCATCGGCAGTAGGATCCTCGAAATTCCATGTATTCATTTTATTTACAGAGAACCCACCGATTACAACGCTTCCTTTTTCTCCCATTATCGAAAGTGAGCCTTCTAAATCTTTGGGTCTTGTAGCTGTAGTTGCTTCGATGATTCCTAAAGAGCCATTTTTAAAATTTAAAATTACTACAGCGGTGTCTTCAGTTTCAATCTTTGCAATGGCTTGAGTCGACCTAGCAAATACTGAATCTACTTCGCCAAGCATCCACTCTAGAAGATCAATATGATGACTCGCTTGATTAGTAAGAACCCCCCCATCATTCAACCAAGTACCTCTCCATTCATCTTGATCATAATATTCTTGATGTCTTGCCCATCTAACTCTCGTAGTTCCCATAAAAATTTTGCCAAATCTATTTTCTTCTATAGCTTGACGTAGTTTTTTGACTGGTACGTTAAACCTATTTTGCTTTACAACAAAAAGTAAACATTTATTTTTTCTACAGGCTTCAATCATTAAATCTGCGTCTTTCAATTTGAGCGCCATAGGTTTCTCGACAATGATATGTTTTCCATATTTAGAAAGTTCTATAACATTGCTAGCATGCATCCCGCTAGGTGTTAAAACTACTGCGACATCAATATCTTCTGAAAGCATCATTTTATGCATATCTTCGTAATGAGGAATATCGTATTTACTTGCAATATCAATACATTTTTCTAAATTTGGATCGCAAACAGCAACTAGTTTTGCACCTTTGATATTATTTTCGCCCAGTAGCTGAGAATGACGAACTGCTATCCTTCCACAACCTATTAAAGCAAATTTAAGCATTTTTCTAAGAGTTTATAATTGTTAAATACAGTTCTTTTTTGTCTTGAGTGTCTAAATTATTATTATGCCAAAGCAAAGAAAATTTTCCTCCAAATAATTTACATATCCTCTTAAGTTCAAGGCATTTTTTCAGAGTGTTTTTACGATCCAGGCCCATATATTTATTTGATATCAAAGAGACCTCCATTGCTATTAGAGGCTTAAATCTGATATCTAAGGGTCTATCATTCAAAATATCATATGCTGGATATTCAAAACAGGTTCCAGCTCTGAATCCTACTCTATCTGCATACCCCATAGAAGAATCTATTTTTACTCCAGCCTTTGATAACAAATATGGAGTTTTATATGAGTCCCATCTTAAAAAATGCATTCTAGATTCATAAGAAAACTTTATTCCTAGTTTGTTGCAAATTAAGACGATCTTTTGAAGTTCTTTTTTAATTAAATGAATATTATTGAAGGTTTTATAACTTGGATGAATGCCAATTTTATGACCTCTTTGATCTATACTCAAAAGTAATTTTTTTATTCGGAGATCATCAATTGAGTATTCAGGATCATGATCTAAATCTGTTTTGCCTGCTACGAAATTAAAGGTACTTTTTGTACCCAATCTTTCAGACTGGTCCATTATCCAATCAAAAGTGTTCACTGGATCAATTTTGCTAATAGACCTTCTTGAAAAAATAAATATTAGAGGACCCAATAGAAAATTCTTTATATTTCTTCTTTTAATTAAATCACCAACTATAGACTTAAAAAGATTAAATTTAGTTTTAAAGGCATAATTGCTTGGAAAATCAACATCATGTGAAAGATCAATTGAAAAACTATTATTTTTGATATTCAGCGATTTCCATGTCTTTTTTATCAATTGCTTCATAACATCAAGCCATTCGTCCACTATTGGTCGCTCAAGATAATTATGTTTGAATGCATGAGATGAAGAGGATGAAAATCTTTGATGAGAGTCAAGATTATTAGCGGTTCCCATCTCTTCATATCTGGAAAGCATCCACAAAATTAAGCCAAAGAGATCATAATAAAGATAATAATCTTCATCTTTCTTTTCAATTAGAACTTCTAAAGTTCTATTTAAACCTGGCGCAACGAGATCTTCATTTAGCTTTGTATTAAATTCTTCTTTGTTTAATTTTTGGTTGGAGAATTTGACTTCATCTTGATTAAAAAAAGAACCCTTATTTGACTTTACAAAAATTTTTCCAGAGTAATTTTGTAAAGAAATTGAAATATAATTTTCATTGTCATTTTGGATTTTAAATCTAGCGCCAAATCTTTCATAAAAAATTTTACTGAACCAAGAGATTTGTTGATCAGAGTACATCTAATAAAGGCTTTTGAGAGAATGAAAAAAGCTATAAAATTTGGATTGTTTTTCAACTTTATAAAACTCTATTTGCTTTGCACCAAATGCTCTAACAAATTTTTCAACAGGTTGAATCATAGACCCTTCGAAATCAAATTTTTTTGTTTTATCCTTAAAGAATTTTATTGCTTCCCAGAGACAAAAACTTGTAGCTCCACTATTTCTTAACTCAGGGTCACTTCCTCCTAGGAGATAATATGCAGATTCTTCATCCCAAATTATAAGTGCTCCAGCATGAATTCTTCCCTCGGAATCCTTTGCCATAAATAATTTTCCTGATTTATTTTTTAAGCAAGCAGAATATATATTTCTTATTAGTTCTTCTTTGTAAGGTAACTTTTTATCCTGCCTAAGAAAAACTAACTTATTCAACTCAATAAAATCAGAAATATTTGGTTCTTTTTGAATTGTTAGATTGAATCTATTTTTAGCTTTTTTTATATCGCTTTTAATATTTGACTTCAAATTATCCCAAATCTTTTCAATTGATTTTTCATAATTCAGGTAATAGGAATATTTTGTTGTTTGTTGATACCCTTGCCAATAAAACGGCAACCAATTTTTGGAAGAGTAATGCCAACATTGAGAGAACTTAGTTGATTTTGGAATTTTTCTTAAAATTTCTTCATATATTTTGATTTCAAAAGAATATTTTTCAGATTTTTTTACACCTTCAAAATTTAAATATGGTCCGTTGAATTGAGTAAGTGGGGGCATTTTAATAAATTTAAAACCAAATTTATTCTCTTTTAAATATGGCATCACTCCAAGAATGGATTTATTGTCTTTTATAACAATTACATCCCAATTATCCGGCCCTGCAGATGCATCCATCCACCAAGGTTTCAAAAAGATTGGAATTTTGTTTTCTAGACAAAATTGTTCATAAAGTTTTTTCATTCAATCTAAAATTAAGATGCTCATATACATCCTCAACATCTAAAGAATTCATACAATATTCATGAGGATAAATCTCTAAAAGTTGATCTTCCGTGCATGAAAATCCTTGCATAGATAGTAAAGAATTATTGCAAGAAAATAATATGGAAGAAGTTCTAGATAATGGTCTTGTTCGATGAAAGTCTGTTGGTCCATAAAGTGCAATAAGAGGTGTATTTAAAGAATCAGCAATGTGCATTATTCCGCTATCATTTGCGATAACAATTTTAGCATTTTGAACTATATTGCATAGCTGAGAGAAATTAGTTTTTCCTACAAAGGAAGTCACACAATCTAAATCTTCAAATTTGAATTTTTCTACAGTTTCTTGTTCTCCTTTGTCTCCCAGCAAAACTACTTGATAACCTTTAAGTTCATTGCATATTTTCTTTGAAATTTCATAAAAGCTTTTTATAGGCCAATTCTTTGGTGAAGGCATTCCATTTCTTGAAACAGGTTGAAGAACAATATATTCACCAGAGATGACTTTACTGTTGTCCTCCTCAAAAAAGATAACAGTTTTAGCATTGTAATCAATTTTTTCAGATACATAATTTTTTATCAGGTCCATATTTAGTTTTATTTCATGCCTGTTGGTTTTTACTTGGACCCAATTTATATTTTTTAAAAAAATCAGAAACAAAATGTTAATAAAATCTCTCTTTAAATTTTTTAAATGAAAATTAATATGAGCAGTTATGTAACTTTTTTTGGCTAAGAAATTAAAGAAAAAAATTATAAAATTTGGAGATGAATCAAAAGGGAATATTATTAAATCATATTCTTTTCTTGAAATTTTTTTCAAGCTGAAAAACCTCGAGATAAAACTTTTTCCTGGATCAACCCAGTGAATTTCATTGATAAAAGTAGAGTTTTTTAAAACATTCTCAGCCCCCCAAGGAAGGCCGCATAGAATATCAATTTCAGATGAAGGATACTTTTTTTTTAATTCTGATATCAAAGGTGTTTTTAAGATGAAATTACCTAAACCTGTATAAGCAGAAATTAAAATCTTCTTTTTCATAATTTTTTAAAAGATATGATCCTCAATTTCAATTAAAGGCTTATCAAAAAAAATTTTTTTATAATCTTCTAAAGTATGAAGAGGCTTTAAATATTCATTTAGAATATTTTTATTTTTAGAAATCTTTTCCAAAGTTACCAAGTCGATTTTATGGGCTAATTTTTTCTTAGCAAATAAATTTAAAAAATTAAAATCTGTTTCTAAGTACCATAAAGGAATATTCAGATACATTAGCTCAATGGCATAGACTGACTGAGTAAAAATAATAATATTAAATTTACTTAACTGTTCATTAGAAAGATCCATTACAAAATTAGCTTTTTTTTGAACTTCCAGAGAGAATGCTTCGTGATCTGAGTTTAAGTCTCCATTTGGTCTTAGCTTGATTGTAATATTCCAATTCATATTAATTAATTTCTCTAAATATTGAGAAACCTGAATATTATTAGCAAGAAATTCAAAAGGAACTAAAACATTTATTTCTTTTTTTGGTAATTGAAAGTTTAAGAAATTCTCATAATTAATAATCTTATTCAAGTGGGGACCTATAATAGTATTTTCATGATTATATTTATTTGATTTATTAATAATGAAGTCTCTCCAGAATGATCCCCATAGAATCAGCTGGTTAGGTACTAAATTACAAGATTCCTTAGGAATTCCAAAACCGATCCATCCCGAGTGGTAGTCAGTCAGAGGGCCATGCTGATAAGAAAGAGATTTCCTTTTTAAGCTCTTGAAAACAATCAATAAAGCTAGACACTCTTCTACTTGATCGTATGAAAGCAAATAATTTATTTTTTTATCTTTTAAAAATTTTTTTAAAACTTTCACTTCAGCTCTTAAATTCAAAAATCTTTTATTTATTTTATTAATGATAATTTTGATGTCATTCTCTGAAAAATAATCTCTTAATTTATTAGGTATTTTTTCTCTTAGAATTGGTTCTTTATTTTTTTCAAAAGTATAGTAACTTCCTTGGACAAATGTATTTCTATCAAAAAAAAGCCTCATGAATTGTCTAGGCTTCATTCTTTCAGTTCTATGAAACAAGATATTTTTTTTTAAAGTTTCTTTAATTTTTCTAAATCTGAATCCATCGTATCCATCGTCGTGTATAAGCAAAGATGCTTCATTTTTAAACCTACTTCTTAAAAGAGAGGCTAAAAAATTATATGAAAATCTCTTAAAGAAATTATGATTTTTTTTCTTAAATCTTGTCCATCTTTCTATCCTTCCTACAACCCAAAATTGAGATTTTAATATTTTATATTTTTTATTTTTTAAAAAATCCATAGTTTCTTTGTGAGAAACTTTTCCGACAAAAACTTCCCAAAACAACCATTCTTGTAATGCAGGTAAAATATAAAAATCATCTATAACCCAATACTCATATAGTTTTTTTCCTTCAATTGTTTCTAAATTATTGAATAATGATAAAAGTTCTTTAGACTTTTCTAAGTTGTTCTCTGGATAAAAGTTCGTAACATCATTTTCAGGTGAAGTAATTTCTACGGATTGATCTTTTTTCTCTTTAACTAAATAAGTCATATAAGGTTTAACTTTTTCAACAGAAAGTTTACTGATTTCTTTTGATAGTTGTTTCTTGCCCATTTGGCTGTATCTTTATTATCAAGCCATGTTAAATGCAATTTGTTTTCACAATTAGTTATCCAAATAGAATAAGTAGAAGGCCAGTTTATAGTTACGTCAGATATTTCTTGAGCAATAAAAATTGATTGAGACATGGTAAATCCCAGATCTTCAAAATTTCTTAAGTCTACGAAATCAGACTGGATAAATTTTTCCCAATCAACAGCCTTTTTACTTGCTAATACAAATCTAATTTTTCCTGTTTCAGTTGCGAAATTATCTAATTCTTTAATGTAACTTTTTAAGTTTTCGAATTCTTCATCATGATTTTTTTGATACTTCGGACCTCCTTTCAATCTATCCTCTTGATTTTCAAACCTCATATTTTCATCCCATAAAACTGAAATTAGAATATTTTTAACTTTTGGATCTTTATTCCTTTCAATAAATTCATCGACTTTTTTTGTGCTTAGATTATTAGATAAAACATATCTGAAGCCTTTTGATTTAAATTTAGGTTTGAAGTTTCTGAAAAAATTTATATATAAGAAAAAAAAGGCAAACCTAACGAAAGTAATAAGTTTAGGATTACTCAAGAATTTATGCATCTCGTCTTTTTTCAAATTTTTAATAGAGTTTTTATCTAAAAACTGGGAAACGAAGTCATAGTGAACAAATCTATATCTATTGAAAAAAGGAGGAATAAGAATTCTCAGTTTTTCTTTATAAGAGTTTTCTTTTTCAACAAATCTAATGTTATTGAATG
>MDTG01348172.1_pt1 | contig 35789 bp, 28 predicted proteins | sample 811421 | NCBI WGS metagenome assembly MDTG01 (sample SAMN05326645, study PRJNA326480) | marine metagenome | isolation source: seawater | place: Pacific Ocean: South East | collected 2011
GCAGCCTTAGCTCAGTCGGTTAGAGCGCTAGATTGTGGATCTAGAGGTCCCCCGTTCAATTCGGGGAGGCTGTACCATTTTTCTTAAAATAGAGTCACTTTGATTGGGTGTCGCCTTGCTTTTCTATTGGTCTGCCCAAATCGCACAAAAACCCTATGTTTCTTATATGTTTAGCACTGTCATAGAAGCCTTATATGATTTTAACAAAAATGAAACATTGGGGCGTCATTTCTATCGTCGTTAAGAAAGGCAGGCTATAAAAGATTGCAATTAAGAATGATTTGGAATGGTCTTGCTAGAGTAAACGCTGCCCGTTAGCAAGAAGGAGCCTTGTCCGTTGGTAGGCTAGAGGAGTTTAACTATGAATAAGTTGCTTATTGGAACGGCTGCGGCCGCCCTGTTTGTATCGCCAGCAGTTGCCGGCCCCATGGCTGTCACTGTAGGGGGTTATTACAATGCTGTGGTTTACAGCCAAGATGTCGACGCTCTTGAGTCACGTGATTTAGGTATACACAATGATGCTGAAATCATCTTTAAAGGCAAAGGTAAGGCGAAAAACGGCATGGAAATCGGTTTTCAGGTTCAGCTTGAGGCTGAGGGTTCGGGCGAAGAAGATCATATTGATGAAAACTACATCTATGTGAAGGGTGATTTTGGTAAAGTTGAAATTGGTGCTGAGAATAATGCTGCCTACAAACAGCAAGTTGCTGCTCCAAAAATCTTTGGCTGGAAGACTTACGACAATAACTTTAAAACCTGGGCCGCAGAAGTAGAGGTTAGCGGTAATGCTGTCAAAGTCTCTAGATTCGACAAGCCATTAATGGATGGTATCGATAGTGACGCATTGAAAATTAATTATTATTCGCCAAAGATAATTGGTTTCCAGTTTAGCTATTCTTTGACCCCCGACGTCTCGGATACCAGCGGTGATACAGGGATGTATCTTGACAGTGGTTCGGGCTCAGCAAGCGCATATGGCATTAAATATTCCGGAAAAATATCTGGTCTAAAGGTTAAAGCCTCTTATGGCGTCAATGAATTAGACGAAGACACAGGTGCAGCCACGGCTGAAGATGCTGCAATGGGTCTTTCGGTTTCGTCTGGGAACATAACCGTCGGCGGCAATATGCAGACGGTGGACCGAGACGGAGCTGAACGAGATATTCTCCACTATGGCATTCAATATAAGCTATCGAAAGCTACCAAAGTTGGCTTGATTATGCACGATCAGGAAGAAGCTAATGGCGATGAATTGTCAATTATGGCCGTTGGCGGATCTACAAAGCTCGGCGCCGGTACAACGCTGACATATACATATGAGACTCTTGAAGATGATGCCCAAGGCGACAGCACCTTCATGGGTGTCGGCCTACTCCTTAAATTCTAAACCCCTCAGAGCTTAGGCTTCGCGATGGCGGGGCCTCGGCCCCACCATTTGTTTGCTTCACCGCAGCCAAAATCGCATAGCCTCATTTGCAAATATTTTAGGCTCAAAGCCCTGATCTCGTCTCAGCGATCTTCAAATCTTCTCTCAGGTTTCGACCCGCCCAGAAATAATGAAAACACCCCCACAGATTCAGGGAGACCACGGCAATTAGCGCATAGCGCAAGCCGTCGACGCCATAATCAGCAGAGAAATAATCCGATAAAATGCCGACCAATTGTGGTCCGAAACCGAGCCCGACAATATTGATGCAAAACAGTAAAAGAGCCGAGCCGAGGGCGCGCCGTGCCGGCGGCAACAGGCTTTGATTGAGCGCAAAACTGACCGACAGATAAAACCCGCCAAAGAAAGATGTAATGCTGGTCAGGATAATCGCCGTCAGCAAATCTGTGGTCAGATAATACCAAATGGCAATCGGCAATATCGCCAATTTGACACCTGCAGTGAGCCAGACATACATGCGCTTGTCGCGCTGTGCTAAACGGTCGGCCAGCCAGCCGCCTGATAATGTGCCGATGCCACCAATAATGCCGCCGATAAGTGCCAGCAGCGTGCCGGTTTCACCGGCTGACAGGCCCAGAACCCGACGGAAATAGACGCCGTTCCAATAAAGCGCTCCGTAGCCGACAAACACCACCAAAGTGGTGCCGATAACAATATGGCGCAGGCTCGGTATTGCCATCATGATTTTGAACGTATCCCATACTTCGGCGAAAATGTTTTTTGGCATTGGTTTGGGGGCTTGTCTGCGCGCCGGTTCACGTACAGTGAAGATCATGAGAAGGCCAAGAATAATGCCGGGCAGGCCGACGACAAAAAAAGCAATCCGCCAGCCATACCATTCGTCAATCCAGCCGCCAACCAAAAAGCCGATAAGCACGCCGATATTAATGCCGGCCGCATAAATGCCCATGGCGGTGGCGCGTTTTTCCGGCGGGTAAAGATCTGAAATCATAGAATGGCTGGGCGGGCTAGAGCCGGCTTCGCCAATGCCAACACCGATGCGCGCCAAAGCCAATTGCAAATAAGAACCGGCCAAACCGCACAGCGCCGTCATGCCCGACCAGACAATCACCGATATGGCGATAATGTTGCGGCGCGAATACCGGTCGGCCAAAATAGCGATGGGAATGCCCAAAGTGGCGTAAAAAATGGCAAAGCTGAGGCCGATGAGGAAGCCCAGCTGGGTGTCAGACAGCAGCAATTCCAATTTGATGCTTTCGGCCAAAATCGAAACGATTTGTCGGTCGACATGGCTGGAGGCATAAATCGCTACCAGCATGGCCAAAGTATAATTGCGGGTCTTATTGGAAATGGCCGGATGGCTGTCTGCTTGTGCACTCATAAAAATCCCCCGTCATAAAACAATAAGTGAGAAGGGCGGCCTTGGCGAGTTAGAAATAATAGGCAAGGCGGAAGCGAATGGAGTCCTCATCGGCCAAAGCGGCGGCGAATGCGTCTTCTTGGCCGTCGTCACTTTCGCCGACCTTATCGATAAAGCGGGCTTCCAACATGGCTTTGAAACTGTGTCCGAGACGGCGCTCGGCTTCCAAAGAAATCGACGAGCTGTCCATGTCGAAATCAATCAAGCCTCCGACTAAAATGGCGGTGGATTGCGGGTCATTGGCTGTCCAGCGCAAGCCGAGACCCATATCATTGCCAAAGGGGTGCGGCGCGTCTTGTTTGCGTTCATCATACATATATTCGGCAACCAGACCCAAATCCGTGCCGCTATCGAACAGATTGTAAAATGTATATTCAAACCCGCCCGTGGCGCGGAAAATATCGGCCTCTTCTTGTGCCATGCGTGCGCTCGGGCGGTCGGCAAAATCGGGGTCGGGCAAATAACGGTTTTCGCTGGCTTGTGTCGCTTCCAATTTCAACAGCCATGGCCCCAAAGTTGCCTGAACATCGAGACCGGCTTGCGTCAGATAGGCGTAATGCGCCTGCAGCATGGGAAGACCATTGGCCAGCCCGCTCGCTTCGGGCGGGAAGGGCACAAGCAATTGCGGGTCGCGTGCCGTGCCGTCAAACCAAGACAGACCAATGTCAAACGGACCGAAATTATTCTGATAACGCAGCGCATAATCATCCGTGCGTCTTCCCTCACCGCTTTCGAAAAGTGTGGTGTTGTCATCTACGATAAAGCCGCCATTGGGGCGACCTTTTTTCGGGTCAATATATTGCCGGATACGGAAAAACGGCAGCGCATAGGCGGTCAGCGTGCCATAGCGGCTGGCATAAGAGAACTTGACCATGGGTTGGCCAAGCTTTTGCTCGCCGTCCGTGCTTTCCACATTATCGGTCTGGTTGATGATATCGACCAGATGCAGAAATTCGGTGACGCCCCAAAACTCCTTATCGGCGCCGATAGTGGCCTCGAAGGGGCCATTGACATAGCGATATTTGGCTTCGCGCAAATCTGCGTGACTGCGCTCATGGTCATGGTTGTCATAGCGCGCAAAAGGCTTGACGATAACGGCATGGCGTCCGGAAGGGCTGAACAGTCCCAATTCTACTTCACCGGCAATGGCGATGAAATTATCCTCCATCTCGGCATGGCGTGCCTCTTTGGGAAAGCTTCGAAGCTCCAGTTCGAGATTGCCCTCAAAATCAATATCCAAGGCAATCGCAGACCCTGCACACAGCATGCAGCTGGCGGCCAATGCGCCAATGGTAGGGCGCAAGGCCATAGCTAGCGTGCTCGTTTGAGACTATTTTGCGTGAAATCCTTTGCCGTCAGGCCGGTGCGGAAGGCATAATCATCCCAGCGCAATAAAGTGGTTTTCTTGGTAACATGGTTTTCCATGAACAATTCATGGGCGCGCCAATATCTATCCAAATATTGCTGGTAATCACCAAAAGTCAGGGTTTTCAACAGCGCGTCTTTGCGGTCGTAATAAACGACTTTGCGGCTTTGGTAATGGGTTGTGTCGGTCCATGCTACAGTGCGCGTATAGCCTGAATGCTTATAGAGGGGGCGGCGCTCGACAACATGACAGGTCAGGTCACCGCATGGCTCGTCGCGCAGCCATTTATAGCTGAACTTGCCGACCTCTTGCGATGAGAAATCTTCAAAGGCAAATTCAGACCCCATAAACGGGCCCGATTTATTGACCGAGCTGATGCGTTTGACGCGCTTTAAGGCGGGCAAATACATCCATTGCTCATCCGGGTCGAGAATATGCGCATAGGTCAACATGGCCGTGCCAGCAATATCGGCCGGCTCGTCAAAAATCATCATTGACCAATCGCCATCCGTCACATCCTTGTTTTCCAGCGTATTGAAGCGCAAGCGACGCTCGCTCACATCGCCATTGGCATTGGTCAAAATCATTTCCATTTCACTGGTCGTATCGCCAAAGCCGAGATTGGTGGCATCGGTAATTTCGGCAATCGCCTTGCCACGCGCTTCAGGTTCATTGGTGCCAGGCAATCCGGCCCGTTCGGCCAATGCCGCGCTTGGCAAGAGCAAGGCCGCAGCGGTGAAGAGTTGGGTTAGTTTGAAAGAAAAAGACATATCCGGTCTCCTTTAAGGTCAATCACTCAGCCGGCTGCGCCAGCGGCGCGTCGGTATTTTCGTCGCGGCGCATCGGGGCATGAGGGTCACCGCGCCCGTCAATCCACATCAATAAAGCGGGGAGCAACAGAAAATCCAATATCAATGCTGTCAAAATGGTCAAGGCAACAACCCGACCGAGCATGGCATTAATCAGGAAGGGCGATAGGGTCAGCACCATAAAGCCGGCAATCAGCACAAAGCTGCACACCCACAATGCCGTCCCGACCATCATAAAGCTATAGCGCACGCTTTCGACCGATGAGTAATTCAGGTCAAAACGGGCATGGCGATATTTCGACAACATATGCACGGTGGCATCGACAATCAGCCCAATGGCCGTGGCCCCGACAAAGGCGGTCCAAAAGCCGACTTCATATGTGTAAAGCGAGAAAAAGCCCATAGCAACGGCCGGCGGTGCAATATTCGGTATCAGGCTGATAAGACCCAAACGCAAGCTTCTGAGCGCCAGCATGAGACAGCCTGAGATGAGGACAAAAGCAACCAATGTGCCTAGCGTCATTGCTCTGAAATTGCGTTCACCAATATAAGAGAACATGACGGCTTGGCCGGAAGGCTCGACATGCATACGCTCGGGCGTATTGGCGCTCAGCCATTCAAGGGCACGGGCGCGCAAAGCTTTTACTTCGGCGGTTGATACATCATCCAATGTCACCACCATGCGCGAAGCCGATTTATCGACATTAAGCTGGTCGTTCAAATCTAAACCATAGGGCAAGGACATTTCGTAAAGCAGTACATATTGTGCCGCCAATTCGCGGTTTGCGGGCACGGCATAAAAAGCCTCGCGGTCGCCGTTGAAAGAGCGATTAATGCGTTTGACGACATCGGAGAAAGAAGCGACATGCACGACTTCCGGTTGTGCGCGCAGCCATTTGGCAAAAGCGTTCAAATCGGACAAATATTCGGGGTCGGAAATGCCGCCTATATCGGGGCTTTCCAGCGAGTAATTGACGATGTAAATGCCGGTTAAATTATCAGCCGCCCAGTCAGAGGCTTGGCGGAAATCGACCCGCTCGTCAAAATATTCGACAAAACGGTCATTAAAGGTCAGACGCGGTAGCATGGCGGTGCCAATAAAGGTGACGGCCAGCATGGCCAGCATGAGCGGGCGTCGTTTGGCAATCACCATATTGGCCAGCCATTGCATTGAGCGGCTTTGCCGATCGACTGCGGGGCTGGGCCGCATCGGAAAAATGGTCAAAAGGGCGGGGAATAAGGACATGGATAAAATCCACGCATAAATAGCGCCAATGCCGGCAAAAGTGCCTAGGTCGCGATAGGGTGGCGCATCGGAAAAATTGAGTGAGAACAACCCGATGGCAGTGGTCACCGAGGTCAAGAACACAGCTTGCGCATTAATATCGAGACTCTCAATAATTGCGTCTTTTTTGTTTAGGCCGCGCCCCTGCGCCACCAAAGCGGTGATGAGAATATGCACACAATCGGCCACGGCGACGGTAAGGATAATGGTCGGCGCGCCGGAAGCCGGTGGCGAAAGTGGCAAGCCAAGCCAGCCGCCTGTGCCCATCGCCATGCCGGCCGATAAGGTAACGACAATCATTGCAGCGAAAGTGGCAATTAGTTTACGTGTGGTGGCTATCAACACCAGAGCAATAATAACAAACATGGTCGGTGTCAGAGTTGCCAAATCGGCTTGTGCCGCCTCGGAAAAGGCAATTGACAGCATTTGTGAGCCGGTCAATTCAATGCGGATATTGGGGTATTTAGCGCGCATTTCTTCGTGAATGGCGCGCGCTTTAACAACAATTTCATTGGTTGCCACAACATCGTCGCGCGGAGGTTTAAGCGACACCAAAACGGCAGCAGTTTTCTTATCCAGCGATAAAAGTCGCCCGGCTAAAAGCGGTTCGCTTAAAATCGTTTCTTCAACATAGGCAATACGCTTATCGTTAATGTCGGTGAGATCGGGAACCAGCGCTCTTACTTCCAAATCATCTTCTCCAACGGCACGGGTGTTCTGGAAATTGGTCAGGCTATCAACGCGCGTTGAAAATGGCACTTGCCAGCCCGCCTCCGTCAACTCATAAGCCAGCTCAAGCGCTTCGCGGCTGGTTGCGTTGCTGCCGTCTTGAGGCTGATAGACATAAATAATGGTATCGGGACTGGAATAAGTGCGCTCCAATTCCTCAAAAGCCGTCAAATAAGGATTTTCGTTGGTGAAAAAATAGCGATAATCATTTGTAAAGCGCAAATGCTGACCGCCCGCCAAAGCGGCTATGGCCAAAAGCAAAGACAGCGCAATAACCAAAAATGGGCGGCGCACTATGAATTCGCCATATTGCTGCATGGTGAAAGGCATATTTATCCCCTTTTCTTTCGACAAAATATAAGCCGGTAATTTTAATTGTCAAACTGAACGGTTCAGTTTATTAAGTAGTCATGTCTGTACGAGTTGAAAACAGAGGGCGCCCCAAAGACAGCGGCAAGCGAGAAGCGATTTTATCGGCCGCGGTTGAGTTGTTTATGAGCCATGGTTTTGCCGGTACGTCGATGGACAATCTGGCCGCCGCTGCGCAAGTGTCGAAAGCGACGCTTTATTCGCATTTTGCCGATAAAAGCACGCTTTATCGGGCAATCATTCAAGGCAAGGTCACAGATTATCGGCTGCAAGATTTTTCAGCCCGCCTCAGTGGCGATATGGCATGCGATCTGGTGGTGATTGCCTGCGATATGCAGGATCTGGTGTTTGATGATGATGCGATACGCATGATGCGTATGGTGATTGCCGAAACCCAACAGCAATCACCCATTGTCAAATTATTTGATGAAGCCGGACCGCATCAAGTGTTCTCCAGCATTGCCGATTATTTTGCCAGCTGCAAAGCGCGTGGCGAAAAAAATCTCGGTTGTCCGAAACAAGAAGCGGAAACTTTTGCCAGTCTCGTTATCGGGCATCGCCGATATATATCGTCTTTAATTGGCGTAGAAAAAGTGCCAAGCTCGGCGGCGCGCAAACAGCACGCACGCCAAGCCGTCAGTGCTTTCTTGAATTTACGGCGTTAACTCAATCCTCATAGCGGCGGCGCTTCATATGCGCCGCGATTTTCTGCCGCGCCTCGACAGACAGGCCGAGGCCGATATCGCGTACCGTGCCGTGCAGGTTTTCATTCAGCGTTTTGGCGGCGGCTTGTGAGCGGTCAAGCGCAGCGGCAATGGCCTGCGGGTCGGGTGTTTGAGCCATCAAGCTGGCATGAAAATCATTTCGCGCTGCGCGCAATTCGCGCAAAGCCAGCAATAAATGTTGGCGGCGCGTTTCAAACACGCTTTGTGCCAGTTCTGCATCTTCGCCGTCCAGGTGACGAATGACCCTTTCTTCGGCGCGCTCGAGGCGGGTTTCTATCCAGCCACTATCATTTTTAATGGCGCGCCATTTCATGGCCGTATGTCCGGCGGCACCGATGAAAAACAAATTAACGGCCAGCGAGAGGGCGAGAACAGCGTAGATGATTTTTTGTTGGGTAGGCATTTCAAGCTCCTATAAGGGTTCGGTGGGAAGGAACACATCACTGATAATATCGAGCGAGGCCGTCAAATCGCCACCGCCGATAAACGCATCAATCAGAACGGGGGCAGCAAAAATCCCGCCGACAAAACAGGCTGCCAGTGCCGTGGCGACCGACCATAGGGCGCGGCGCGGCATGGCTTGCGATCGTGGGAAAGCGATAATGTCGCTGTCCAGAAAAGTTTCCATATCTTTCAAAATGCGCGTCTCCACCGCCTTATGGTCAGGCAGCATATTGTCCAACGCTTCATCAAGCCGTGCGGCGCGGGCCAGTATGGCAGTGGCACGCGCATCGTTTTCTAAGATACGCTGCATATCCGTGCGCGCGTCTTGTGGCCAATTGTCGACTTTTGCGCCATAAGCGGCGACCAGTTCTTCAAATCGTTCGAGGGTCATTTTATCACTCATTTTACCGGTTCCAAAAATTCTTTCATCGGGATCAATGTCTCATTCAGCTTGGCGCGGGCGCGGCGCAATAGGGATTCAAGCGCAGCCAATGAAATGCCCATTTGTGCTGCCGCTTCGGCCTGCCTGGTCTCGCCATAATAAACCAGCTCAATGGCACGCCGCTGGTCGTCGGATAAGCCATTAAGGGCGTTTCGTAATTGGCGATTGCGATCGGCCACCATATGCGCTGCCTCAATGTTTTCGCGCTCATCTTCCGGCTCGGCAATCGTATCAATGTCGGTCGTCGGCTTGCGGCGGCGCAATATATCGATGCAGCGATTGACGGCAATGCGATACAGCCACGTTGTCACTTTGGCATTGCCGCTTTGCCAATTAGCGGCATTTTTCCATACCGATATGAACACGTCTTGCGCGGCCTCTTCAGCTTCTGCCGGATTGCCCAGCTTTTGCTGACAAATATAAACGACATAGAATAAATGACGGCGCACCAATTCCGTGCCGGCCTGTGCTGCCGCTTTGCGGTTGCGCCCGCCAATGGCTTGGAGCAGAAAATCGTCGCTCTCTTGCGCCAATAATGTCGGAGTTCGGCGTGTCATGTGGCCATCTTCCCCCAGCTTTGGCTGCTTCTTGATGAATGTCACCAATTTTTCCTCAGTCTCTATGAGATCGACAGGCAAACACCACGGAAATTCAATTTTCATGGTGAAACCGCAAATCCAATAAACATAACGGCGCGTATATCAAATACTGTCACACCAAATGTGATTAAGTGCTCTCCTCCCCCCTCATTGGAGACACTTTCGCCCCGTCGCCATGCGACGGGGCATTTTTATGCCGTTAATAGAGCTTGCACCGCTGCTTGCCGCGCTGCGAACCCGTCTTTTTGGGCGATGGCCGCGGTCAGGCGTCGGTAAGCTTCAAGCGGCGGCGCTGCAGCACGATTCATCAGCGCATATTGTGTGAGCGGCAGTGCAGCAATGGCGAAATCATTGCCTGCGGAGCGGTAAAACGCTGTTAAATAGGCCATCTCAGCTTCGCCACCACCTGATTGCTGCATATCACGCAGGGCGTCTTGCAAGGCCGTATTGGCGCTGTCATCGGCGCGTGAGGCAGCTAAAGCGGCTAAAGTTGGCTCCAATGCGAGGCGCATGTCGAGTGCATCGGCCGATAAATCATACTTATTATTGGAGGTTGCGGTAGATGCCAGCCAATGCAGCACATCCTTATCCCATAAAGCCCAATTTTTCTGCGGCGCAACATGAGTGCCGCGCCTTGGTGCCGCCTTAATGAGGCCTTTGCCGCGCAGCAGGCGGAGAGCCTCGCGTATCACGGTGCGCGATACAGAAAACTCGTGACATAAATCGGTATCGGCGGGGAATTTATGGTTTTCAGGCCAATCCCCGAGCAATATACGCGCCGCCAAGGCGGCTGCGACGCGTTCCGTATGGCGTAAAACAGTCGTCATAGGAAAAGATTGCCCTAATTCGCCTTACAGGTCAAATAATAGTAATATTAATCAACCTTAGTGCCGCGCTCTGTCAGCAAATATTTAAGAAATTCGCGATAACGGTCAAGGCGGTCGCTATCAGTGACGGCATTTTCAAAGTATTTTTGCTGAATTTGCTTTAATTCATCTTCGAATTGCAGGATTTTGATTTCCATTTCATCGCGCAATAGGCTGTTTTGGTTCTCCAATTGCTGCAAATGTTCGCTAATGGATGCCTTGCGCTCGGCGGTTTCTTGGTTCAATTGCTCAATTTGGGCGCGCATGGCGGCGACGACCGCGTCGCGGGCTGCCGTCATTTGCGCCAGCATATCTTGACTGTCTGCCCCATGAATAATATTGCCAGTGCGGATCTCGGCCAGCGTGTCTTGCATGCGTAAAGATAAATCGGCCAACTGGCTTTCGGCACGAACTTCGCGACCAATTTCATTATTGGTCGGCGCGTCAGCGCCAAAGTCAATATCAGGTACTGGTCCGAAATGGCCGTCTGCCGCATCATCTCCGTCGCGTCCCAATTCAGCAGCAATTGCAGCGTCGAGATCATCGGCAACATGATGATCGCTATTGGCGTCGGTGATTGCTGCCTCAGGCGCGACAGCGTCATTTGCGTCATTGGCGGCTAAACTGTCATCGGGCATGTCATCGAACGCCTCGATCGTTTCTGTTGAGGTGTTTTCGGTATTGGCCGCTTCATCGCGCGCTATGGGTGCGCCCTGAGGCGGCGTATCGCCGACCGGATCGGCATCCAAGATAGCATTGATGGCATCGGCAATTTCGGCCATGCGCCGAATTTCGCTTTCTTCATCAGCCATCAAACTGTCTCCCCGAACTCTTCAAGCAACCACAATGGCATGGGGGCAAATTGCATTTGCCCTATACCGAATCTTATTATCACTTTACAATAATTGCAGGAAATGACCATGACCGCTGCAAAATTTTTTGGGAAACCGTGACATTCTCATGTCGCAGGATAGCCCACCAGACCAACCGGCCGAGGAACATCCCGGCATTGAATCTGCCTATGCGCGCTCGCAAAAGTACGACAATGTCGGCATGCGCGCTTTGGCCGGCTTGTTTTTGCTGGAGCATGAATTCCGCCGTGTCCCCGGTCAGCCGCATTTGGCGCGGCTTGTGGTCAATAGGCTGAACCGCTTTGCCCCCTATGATTGCGCGATATTTTGGACCTGCAATCGGCGCGGCAAAGTTTATGACGTCACCATTTCCGGCATTATCAAAAGCAAAGACACCAAGCCGACACTCGCCTGGGGGCGCGCTTTAGGCAAATGGCTCATTAAAACCGGCTATGGCAATACGCAAATCACGCCGCCCATGGTTGATATGGAAAACAGCATGGGTAATTGGCCGGAGAATTTACCGAAATCGGGTCTTTATGTGCCGCTGCGTGGGCAAGAGGGCAAATTGCGCGGTGGCATTGTGCTGTTGCGCGCCGTGCCTTGGGCGCAACCGATACGCATTATGCTCGACCAATTGGCCGAGGCTGCGGCCTATACGGTTGATGCGCTCGATGCCGGTGTGCATGGGCGCGGCGCCAAACGCGGCGGTCTCGGCAAATATCTGACCCGCTTTGCCATTGTACTACTATTGGCCTTGAGTTTTCTCATCCCGGTTCCGGTCAATGTGGAAGTGCCGGCAAAGCTGGCCGTCTCAAACAGTCAGGCTAATGTGCCGCGTGGACCGGCGCAAATTGATATGCGCGTGCCGCCGCAAGGGGCCATGGCTTTGCGCCCTGGTTCGCGGCTCAAGACAAAATATCAAAACACGCAATATGAATTGGAAGTCGAGCACATCACACCATGGTTGGCTGGGCTTTTTGCCGACCGGCAATTGCGCGCCCGTTTCGTCGCTGCACCGGATGGTTTGGCGCCACCGGCTTTGACCAGCATCACCATTGAAAATGCGTCCATGCCGCTGCCGCTCTATTTATTGCGCGGGCCGATTGCTATGATGCGTCGGCTTATGGACCTTGATTAAGCTGATTAACGAGTGTTTTAACCGCGCGCGGCGTTGAAGCACCGGCACAGACCAGAAGATTACTGTCGATGACCAGGCGCTGCGCGTCCGCATAATGCAGCGCCAAAGCTGGATGGGTGAGAAACTCCATGCCGCGACTGTCTGCTGTAGCTTGGGTTTCATCCAATAAAATAAAATCAGCACGCGCCGCCAGTACATTTTCCAGAGAAATACGGCGCATGGCGTCCGCCCTATCGTTGCGGCCTAAATTAATGCCGCCGGCGCGGATGATAATATCATCCATAATATGCCCGACGCCCGCCGTCAGATTGCGCCTTTGCAGCGGCAAAATACCCGGCTTGGTTTTAGGCTTTTCAATCGCAGCCATGGCACCATCGAGTTTTGCAAGATAAGCGCGTGCCGCTTCGCTGCGGCCAATGGCGACGCCAAGACGCATGATATCCTCACGCGCGGCAGCGAAATTTTGGGCTGCATCCAAAGCCAAGAGCTGAAAGCCCAGCCGTTCAATCAGTGCATTGCGCATCGGGTCAGACCAGCTTGAAACAATGACAATATCGGGCTGTAACTCAATCAAGCTCTCAATCTGCCCATCACTGACCGGAAAAAGCTGCGCCGCATCGGCATAGGCCGACAAATCGGGGTCGCGTGATAAATGGGTGAGGGCGGCGATTTGGCTTTTGGCCGCAAAAGCCATCAGATAAGGGTCGGCGCATAAATTGAGGCTGACAAGGCGAGGCAAGCCAGAGGCGGAAAAAGCCGCAGGTGAGAGGCTGAAGCAGACAAGAAAGCTGAGCAAAAAGCGCATGGCGCAGCTTTACCCGTTTTACCCGCTTTGTCCATATTGCCATCATTCGTCTGTTGCGCCGCTTGGGCGTCGCGGCTAGCTTGGCGGCATGAAAAAGCGCCATCTTTACCCACTGCTGTTTGCGACCCTTTTTATCAGCGCCGCCATGTCGCTTATGGTCGGTGATGTCACCGTCAATATTTTTGCCATGCTTGATTGGCTTGGGGGAAGTGCCACTGAAGAAGGGGCTTTTTATAAAATCCTATTTGAGCAAATCCGCGGCCCACGCATTGTTTTGGCCGCCATGACGGGCTTTGTATTGGGCCTGGCCGGTGCAGCCGTACAGGGACTGTTTCGCAATCCATTGGCCGAGCCCGGCCTATTGGGGGCATCGAATGGCGCAGCATTGGGCGCGGTTATGGTGATTTATTCCGGCCTCGCCACCACATTATCATTTGCTGTGCCCTTGGCGGCGGCACTGATGGCACTGTTATCTGTCTTGATTTTGCTGGCTTTGGCCGGAAAAGGCGCGTCCAGCTTACGGCTCATTTTGGCCGGCTTCGCGGTATCGGCTTTCGCAGGCGCCGCCATTGCGCTTGCGCTTAATCTCAGTCCCAATTATTTCGCCGCGCTGGAAATTGCCTTTTGGTTATTGGGGGCGACGGAAAACCGCAGCTGGCTGCATGTCGCCCTGGCAGCGCCCGGCGCGGTGCTTGGTTGTCTGTTAATGTGGCGTGCCGCACGACCGCTTGACGGGCTGTCATTGGGCGAGGAAGTGGCGCGCTCGCTAGGCATAAATATGGTGCGGCTGCGCTTGCAAATTTCCATTGGCTTGGCGCTGGCTGTCGGCGCGGTGGTGTCGGTCACCGGTGTTATCGGTTTTGTCGGCCTCTTGGCACCGCATTTGGTGCGCCCGTTGACCGGCGCCTTGCCGTCCAAAACGCTTTTGCCCGCCGCGCTTTTGGGCGCGATATTATTGGTGCTGGCTGACAGCTTTATTCGCGCCGTTCCAACCCCCACTGAGTTAAAGTTGGGCGTGGTCACCGCCTTTTTAGGCGTGCCGCTGCTTTTGGCGCTGCTGACGCGCCCCGGCGCAAGTCTGTTGAACGAACAGTAAAATCACGCTACATAATTTTCGCGGACAAGGTGCCCCGTAACAGGGGGTAAAAGGGAATGTCGTGCGGTGTGTCTGTTTAGACAAGTGAAACACCAAATCGACAGCTGCTCCCGCAACTGTTAGCGGATAGGTAACGGCCAATTTGCCACTCTTTTTAAGGGGAAGGCGGCCCGGCTCCGATGACCCGCAAGCCAGGAAACCTGCCTTGATCGGTCGTTTTTTCGCATGGGGCGGGATGCACCCGAGCGAAGCGGAACCTCCGTTAAAGACGACAGATGGAACCCGCTGCGGGCCGGTTTGGCGCGCGGCAAAACTCTGTGTGGAGGCAAAAATGAAGAAGCAACTTACTATCGGCCTATTGGCCGCTTTAACCCTAACATCGCCCGTATGGGCCGAGGAGGTCGACGAGATTGTCGTCTCGGCCACCGGCATTCCGACGCCTATTTCACAAATTGGCGCATCGGTAGATGTCATTTCGGCGGAAGACTTAGAGCAGCAGCAAATCACATATTTGCAGGATGCGCTGAAACTGAAAGGAATTAACGTGCCGCAAAACGGCGGGCCTGGCACTCTCTCAAATTTATTCTTGAGAGGACTGCCCGGGAAGTACTCAGCTTTAATAGTTGATGGAATTTCCATGTTCGATTCAGGTTCCAATCAAGTGCTATGGAACGATGTTATCGCAGACGGCGTAGCACAAGTGGAAATTTTGCGAGGATCACAGGGCGTTCTTTATGGCTCCAACAGTATTGCAGGCGTGATTTCACAATTCAGTGCTATTGGCGGTGACACAACAAATAAAGTGCGCCTGGAAGCTGGCGGGATGGGGACGCAACGCCTGACATTAGCAGGCAAAGGAGCAAATGGCGTTCTAGATTACGGTTACGCACTTTCAAGTTTCTCGGCAGATAGTATTTCAGCCTCAAGTAATCCATTAGAAGGAGCTACTTCCTTAGAAAAGGACGCTTACAAAAACAGAACTATCAATGGCAAGGCTAGTGTCACGATAAATGAAGCCAGCGCTGTTTCTTTTGTTTTCCGGCAAGCCGCAGGTGAGTTGGACAAAGATGGCTTTTCCTCTGATGCTCAAGGCATATCTGAGGATTTCAAGCGTTCTACATTGGGAATCGCTATTGACATTGAAGTCGGTGCCTGGCAGCACCATCTTGGGTTTAGCGACTATGATGCCAACGTAGATGATTTTTCTGGTGGAAATAAAACAGGAGAACGATTGGCTGGCCGGAAAAGTATTGATTATCGCGGGGTCTTAGCGCTTGCTGACGGCGTGGATATTATTGTTGGCGCAGAAAATACAACCGATGAGTTTGAAAACACAGACTCGGGTTTTTCCAGTTTTGCCGAAGCTGAGGTTGATGTTTCGGGTATTTATACCCTCGTCCAATGGGAGCCGGTCAGTCCGCTGAATTTAACAATCGCTCTTCGTCAAGATGATCACGAATTATTTGGGTCTCAAGATACTTATCGCGCAACAGTTTCTTACGATGCAGGAAACTCGTTGGCTTTACGAGCTGCGCATGGTTCAGGATATCGGGCGCCTAGTCTAAGTGAATTATACCTGGCGTTTTATGGCAACGCCGATCTACAGCCGGAAACGAGTATCAGCTCGGAGGTGGGATTTGATTGGTCGATTTCGAATCGGGCTTTTGTGTCGGCTACTGCATTCAACATCGAGGTGGATGATATTATTGGTTATGACCCTGCCACTTATAAAAATATCCAGATCTCCGGAGTTTCTGAAATATCTGGTTTAGAAATCGGGGCGCAATATTCGCCCTCTGGGAAAGTTATCTTAACACTTGATGCCGCCTATACTGATAGTAAAAAACCAAATGCCGCGGGTGGCGGCAGTTTACAGCGTGAAGTACGTGTGCCTCGCCATCAAATTGGTTTGACAGGAGAGTACTCAGTCAACGAACGCCTGATTTTAGGAGCCAGCCTTCGCGCTGTTCGCGATACTCTAGATTTTGGTAATATAGAACTTGATGATTATACACTTGTTAATTTTCGTGCGAATTATGAGGTAAATAAATATACGTCGGCTTATTTTCGAATAGAGAACGCTACTAACGAAGATTATGAAATTGTCGATGGCTATTCGACCCCTGACCGCGAATTTTACTTGGGAATCACGCGGAAGTTTTGAGTAATAAAAAAGTGTCCATGAGATCCGTTCCTTCAAAATCTCGTGCCTTGAACTTGCTTACGTGTCGAAACTTTGGGTTCCAATTCGTCATTAGGCCGTTCGAACGAGACTGGGTTGCTAAATGTCAGAGATTCTTTGCACTTGTGGTCTAAGAAATGTTTTTATCCACTGAGGAAGTTCACATTAGCCGGTATTGGTCACATCATGCTTTGTCTTACTGATATTCAATTAATGGTTGGTGAAAAGCGCGTTTTGCAAAATGTGTCCGCGCATTTTCCTGCCGGCCAAGTAACGGGCATTATTGGGCCGAATGGAGCGGGCAAAACCTCACTCTTACGTGTCGCTGCCGGCCTGGCGCAAGTGGAGGCAGGCAGTGTTATGACGCGGGGCGATTTTTCAGATGCCCATTGGCGCGCCAAAAACATTGGATATATGCCGCAATTTCAGTCTGTCGCATGGCCGCTTGCAGTGCGCGATGTTGTGGCATTGGGCTTGCTGCCGCTCAATTTAGGTTTGGCGGAAGGCGAAAAGCGCGTCGATGCGGCACTTGAGCGTTGCGGCATGGCGCGGTTTGCGACACGGCGTATAGATACGCTTTCGGGTGGCGAAAAAGCGCGGGTTTATCTGGCGCGGCTTTTGGCGACCGGTGCACCGATTATGCTGCTCGATGAGCCGGTGCAATCGCTGGATGCGGCCGGCGCGCTTTCCATCATGCAGCTACTGCGGGCCCAAGCGCAGGCCGGAAAAGCGGTGATTGTGGTCATGCATGAGCTTAATCTGGCGCAGCAATTTTGCGAGGCGTTGGTCGTCATGCAAAACGGCACGGTAGCATTGGAGGGTCACGCACAGCACATCTTCTCGCCTGACCGCCTTCGGCCTATCTTCGGCGTTGAATTCAAGCAGCTTGCCGGCGGCCATTTGGTGGCCCAAGATGTGCTCAATGACGAAACCCGTAAGGAGGCCTGATGGCGCGTCTGGCGGTTGAAAATCTAGTCAAACGCTTCGGCGCATTGGAAGCGGTTAAAGACGTGAACCTGTCTTTGGCGGCGGGGCGCTCTTTGGCGCTCATCGGCCCCACGGCGGCCGGCAAGTCAGTATTGCTGAAATGTCTGGTTGGGCTTTATGCGCCGGAAGAGGGCCGCATTCTTGTTGACCGCGCCGTTGTCGGTGTCACTGATGAACGCCCGGCGGAATTAAATGACCGTATCGGCATGTTGTTTCAACAAAATGCGCTGTTTGACAGCCTGCCGGTTTGGGAAAATATCGCCTTTCGATTGATTGCCAATGGCATGGCGCGCGATGAAGCGCGAGTTAAAGCGGAAGCCTTATTGCCGCGCGTCGGCCTGCCGGCGGCCAATGCCGATTTGTTTCCGGCTGATTTATCGGGTGGCATGCAAAAACGCGTCGGCTTTGCCCGTGCCATCGCCACCGAGCCGGATATTTTACTGCTCGATAATCCGACCGCCGGTCTCGACCCGATATTGGCGGCGCGCGTCGATGGCATGATTTCCGATTTGGCGCGCGAAAGCGGTGCTTGCGTGATTTCCGTGACTGGCAATATTGTCGGTATAACCGACGCTTATGATGAGATTGCCGTTATGCATGATGGCGTGCTGCGCTGGCACGGCGACGCCAAAGATGCGGAAAGCGATGATAATGCCTGGCTGCGGCAATTGCTTGACGGCAGCCGCGAAGGACCAATATCAACTTTGACTTCTGCTGCTTAAACATCAAAAGGAGGTGCGTCATGTTTGGACTGAAAAAAGCTGAAATGGTTAACCGAGAAGCGGCGCTGCCGGGGCGCGACATGCACATGCCGGTGCCGGAAAAGCATTTTGTATTGGGCACGCCAATGGTTGCGCCTTGGCCTGACACGATGGAGACAGTGATTGTCGGAATGGGGTGTTTTTGGGGTGCAGAGCGCAAATTTTGGCAAGCCGAAGGGGTGTTTTCAACGCAAGTCGGCTATGCGGCAGGCTTTACGCCGAATCCGAGTTATGAAGAAGTGTGCAGCGGCCAGACCGGCCATAATGAAGTTGTGCAAGTGGTATTTGACCCGCAACTGATTCCCTTTGATGAAATTCTGCGGATTTTTTGGGAAAATCACGACCCGACGCAAGGCATGCGGCAGGGCAATGATGTAGGCACACAATATCGTTCGGGCATTTACTGTTTGGACGCAGCGCAAAAAGCTGCCGCGGAAGCAAGTCGCGATATGTTTCAAGAAAAATTGCGAGCCGCCGGATATGGCGACATCACGACCGAGATCGTTGATGCGCTGGCGTTTTATTATGCTGAGGATTACCACCAGCAATATTTGGGCAAAAACCCCAATGGCTATTGCGGTATGGGCGGCACAGGCGTCAGCTGCCCTATTGGCTTAGAGGCTTAACGCCTCTTAAAAATCATGAGACAGCCGCGCCATGAAGCGTTGCCCCTCGCCGGGGAAATAGCGGTCATTACCGAACCATTTATCGGCTCGTTTGGCATATTCCTCATCAAGCAGATTATCGATGCGCAGGCTGAGGCGTGATTGCCCTGACAAAATATAATCTGCGCTGACGGCGAAAATATTATGGCCGTCATATTCAGTGCTGTTTGACGCGTCCATGAAATAGCTGCCGACATGCTCCCAATCAAAATTGATATGGGTGCGCTCATTATATTTGAAGCGTATACGCGTATTGGCCAGGGTTTCCGGCGCACCGTCAACGGTATTGCCATCGGTTATCGTTTCTGCCGAGTTTGCGCCGGTCACATTGTTGTCAAAAGCATACTCATGCTGAGCATAAGTCAGTTGCGAAGCGATTGACCAGTCGCGAGCCAGCATCCAGTCCACGCTCAGTTCAATTCCCATATGATCGGTTTCGCCGTTAGCGACATAATTGTCACCAGCATCGCGGAAATGATAATTTTCCTTTTGCATCATAAATGCGGTCGCCTCATATGATAGGCCTGGGAACACGGCGCGATAGCCGATTTCGAGACTGTCGAGCGTTTCTGAATCAATCGCACTGACATCTGGCGCGATGCCGTCTGTTCGATTGCTGTCTCGCAGGCGATAGAGATCCGTGACTTGCGGTGCACGCGCGGCGCTTGCCCAATTGGCAAAAATACGACGATTATCGGCCAAGCGATGAACGACCCCGAGTTTTGGAGAAATATCGGAAAAGTCGTCAGAGCGATCTGCTGGACGAAATAAGAAATCTCCCAAAACGCCCTGAGCCACAGTATCACTATTGGTCGCGTTATTTGTGTATTCGTAATCTGTAATTTCCCAGCGAAGACCAGTGGTGATGTCAGTGGTCTCTGACAGAGACCAAACAGCGTGCACATAGGGTGCAATCACTTGCGCTTCAACATCAAAATCATAGTGAGTGCCTGTAGGATATTTGGTTCCAAATACATTTGGGCTTGTCTGAACTTCGCTCAATTCGCCTTCGGTAAATTCAACATCAAGACCTGCGATATAGGACACCCACTCGGCATTGCGCGCATAGCTAGTTTGAACGCCGTAACTGTCATGACCATTTTGTTCCAGTGGGTCGCCGGGCAAAAAATGCATGCGGAAATCCATATCATTGCTCCGCAAATAAGGCGTCAAGGTCAGGGTTGCGCCGTTGGTTAGATCCGAAGTAATACGAACATATAGACGCGTTGCTGACGCGTCGCGGAATGCATTTGGATCTGAATTAGCGCGTGCGACGTCTTCGTCTTCATAGGATTGCGCATAGCCCGCGGTTTCTTGATTCAAATTCATATGCGCGACCGATAAACGGTAACCAGTGCTGCCGTCTTGCCAAGCCGCTTCAAAGCGCGCCTTTTGCTGACCGAAACTTTGTGAAGCTCGATAACCCTCAGTTTCGCCATTTAAATCAAACGCAAGGCGCGTCATATATTGGCCATGATCTTGCGCTGATTTGAACGACACGGCATGTCGGCCGTAAGAGCCATAGGCAAAATCGGCGCTGGTGCCCGCTTCATCAAGCGGCGCGGAAATGAAGTTGACCAACCCATGCACGGCATTGGAGCCATATAGGGCTGAGCCGGGCCCGCGCACCACCTCCACCGAACCTTCGGCTTGTGGCATGGCATCCATCAAGGCATTGACATTAGCAAAGCCGGGTGCGCGCATGGGAATACCGTCTTCCAAATAAAGAAACGAACCGGCACCGGCACCGCCGACCAGCACCGGCGAGCGAATGGCGGTCAAATGTTCTTGCCCGCTACCGCGATGAATATGCACACCGGGCGCACGGTTGAGCATTTCCACGGGAAACAGATTGACGGTTTCAGACGGGTCAATAGTGGCAATATTGCCGGCATTGTCGATACGCAGGCTGTCCGACCGTGTGGTCGTGACAATCACTTCATCAACCACTGCGGTTTGCGCCACAGCGACCGGGCTGAGAGCCACAACGCCCAATAGTGTCGCGGTCCATAAATATTTCGAAGAATTACTTTGCGTAATCATGTCTGCCTCCCAAAAGGGCTAGGCAGTACCTAGCCGCAACAAATCTAAGACCCTTACCAATCCAATCGGCAACCCGTTCTCGCAAACAAAAACGCACTGGATCTTGTTATCTTGCATCAAGCTTAGGGCTTCAGCGGTTAATTTGTCACTGCCAATTGTTTGGGGTTTGGTGGTCATAATGTCGCTGGCGGTTTTGGTCAAAAGATCATCGGCCATATGGCGGCGCAAATCGCCATCGGTGACAATGCCGATCAGTTTGCCCTTATCGTCCGTAATGCCGAGGCAACCGAAGCCTTTTTCCGTCATCACGACAATAGCCTCATCCATTTTCATCGCCCCGTCAATCAAAGGCAGGGCGGCGCCTTGATGCATGACATCGGCAATGCGGCTGAGGCTTGCGCCCAGCTTACCGCCGGGATGAAAGTTTTTGAAATCGGCGGCAGAAAAATTGCGCCTCTCCAATAGGGCGACAGCCAGAGCGTCACCCAAAGCCAATTGCATGGTCGTCGAGGTGGTCGGTGCCAAGCCATTGGGGCAGGCCTCTTCGGATTTCGGCAAGGTTAGGCAAATTGTGGCGGCTTTGCCGAGCAGGCTGTCAGCCCCCGAGGTAATGGCAATGAGCGGAATTTTGAAGCGCGTGGTGTAATTCAACAGGCTCGCCAGCTCTTGCGTACCGCCCGACCAGCTTAAAGCCAGCACCACATCATCTTGGGTAATCATGCCCAAATCGCCATGGCTGGCTTCTGCCGGATGGACGAAAGAGGCCGGTGTGCCGGTCGAGGCCATTGTGGCGGCGATTTTATTGCCGATATGTCCGCTTTTGCCCATACCCGAGACAATTACGCGGCCCTGTGCTGCTTCCAAAACATCAACCGCTTGGACAAAATTATCGCCCAACACGTTGGCCAGCTGCGTTAGCCCCGCCGCTTCAGCGGTCAGCGTATTGCGGGCAGAAGTGAGTGCGTCATGCGCCATCAAAAACTCCGAAAAATAAATCTCGGCTATATATGCCCGAATTTGCCGATTAGTCCAATAATTGACGCAAGCGTTGTTTCAGCGCGTCACCGCCCTTGGCCAATGCAAAGGCCAAATTGGCCTCCAAAAAGCCGTCGCGATTGCCGCAATCATAGCGTGTGCCGGCAAAGCGGAAGCCGTGCATCGGCACTTGGCCGATAAGCTCGGCCATTGCGTCGGTGATTTGAATTTCCCCGCCCGCCCCTTTTTTGAAAGCCGATAGTGTATCCATGATTTTCGCGTCGAGAATATAACGCCCGATAATCGCCAATGTTGAGGGGGCTTCTTCGGGCGCAGGTTTTTCCACCAGCTCTTTGACCTCGACCAAATCGCCGGTCTCCGCCCCTGGGGCGAGCACACCATAGCGATAAGTCTCTTCCGCTGGAACATTTTGAACCGCCACCAAATTGCCGCCAACAGTTTCATATTGGGCCGCCATTTGTGCCAAACAGCCGGTTTGGTGCTGCACCATATCATCGGGTAAAATCACGGCGAAAGGCTTGTCGCCGGTCGCCGCGCGGGCGCACCAAATGGCATGACCAAGCCCCAAAGGCGCGTCTTGATAGGTTTCGATAATTTCAGCATTTTCCGGCAAACCGGCTTTTAAGAGCGCCAATTCACGGTTTTTGCCGCGCGCTTCAAGCATTTCTTGGTAATGCGGCGCCTCGCCAAAATGGCTCATAATGGCACCTTTTTCGGGCGCGGTAACAAACACAAAGCGGGTGCAACCGGCTGCTGCCGCTTCTTCAACCGCCCATTGGATAAGCGGCTTGTCGACGACCGGCAACATTTCCTTCGGCACCGCTTTGGTGGCTGGTAAAAACCGTGTGCCCATGCCGGCAACGGGGAAAACAACAGTGTCAATTTTTTGTGACATATTAAGGCTCTTTGGGAGCAGATGCTTGCAGCGCTATGAATCGTCGATAGAGTGACCAATGCAAGGCCTTTGGTCAAGTGATGCAAAGGGGATTTAAACGGAGAATATGGTGCTGCGCGCTTTTGCCCTGTCTATATTGCTGCTTTTGCCAGCCCTGCCTGGATCAGCGGCGGCCAACGAGCGTGCCTTTAAGGCTTTTATCAAGGAGATAAAGCAAGAAGCAAAAAAAGACGGAATTGCCCGCAAACACCTAAAAGCGTTAGATAACTTGACCCCAGACCCTGAAGTGCAGCGTTTGGCGGCGCGCCAGCCAGAATATGTAAAACCCATATGGGCTTATTTGACCCATATGGTGACCGATGAGCGGCTGCGTTTAGGGCGAAAGGAATTGCAAGCCCGCGAGGCGTTTCTTGACGGCTTGGAAAAAAAATATGGTGTGCCCCGGGGTATTCTTATCGCTATTTGGGGGGTGGAGACCAATTATGGCGGTAACAAGGGCAGTTTTTCCGTGCTGCGCTCGCTCGCCACTTTGGGTTATGAGGGCAAGCGAGCGGATTTTGGGCGTCAGCAATTGCTCTATGCGCTGCGCATTTTGCAATCAGGGGACGTTACGCTGGCCGATTTCAAGGGCAGCTGGGCCGGTGCCATGGGGCATACGCAATTTATCCCGACCACTTATGCCGATTATGCGGCTGATGGCACGGGCGATGGCGTTAAAAATATTTGGACGGAGCCGCGCGATGCGCTTGCTTCCAGCGCCTATTATTTAAAACGCATGGGCTGGAAAAAAGGGCTGGCTTGGGGTTTTGAAGTCAGCGTGCCGGGTAATTTTAATTTCGCTGAGGCGCGCATCAAAAATACCCAAAATCCTGCCTATTGGCGCGAAAAGGGCGTGACCGCCATAGGCCGCGATATTGAAGATGATTTAGGTGAGGTGTCGATTTTCGCGCCGGCCGGATTACGCGGCCCAGTTTTCATGCTGACCAAAAACTTTCGCGTGCTATTGCGCTACAATACAGCTCCAGCCTATGCGCTGGCGGTCGGCCATTTGAGCCAGCGTTTTTTCGGTGCAGCACCGATTGAGCGCGACTGGCCGCAAGCCGACCGCCCGCTTTTGCCTGAAGAAATTGCCGAATTGCAACGCCGCTTGCGTAAGGCCGGATATGACACGGGTGATATTGACGGCGTGCTGGGGCGGCAAACCATTGCTGCCGTGCGCGATTATCAAAGAGATCGTGGGCTAGCGGCAGACGGCTTCGCCACGCCTGGCCTGTTGGAGCTGTTGGCGCGATAAAACTCGCTTTGGCGGGTTTTTGTGTTACATAAATCGCAAAGAGGCAAATAGATGGGTAAGCAGAAAACAGCGCGCGGCGCGATTGAGGCCTTGATGGCAGGCTATGAAAAGCTCGGCTATGTCAGCGATGAACAGATTGCCACCGCGCTTTATCTGTCGCAGAAGCTAGAAAAACCGCTTTTGGTGGAAGGCCCGCCGGGCGTTGGTAAAACCGAACTGGCGAAAGCAACTGCGGAATATCTCGGCCTTAATATGATACGGTTGCAATGCTATGAAGGCCTTGACGAAGGCAAAGCGCTCTATGAGTGGCAGTACGGCAAACAGCTTCTCTATACGCAGGTGTTGAAGGAAAAACTTGGCGATGTGATGCAAGGGGCCAAGACACTCGACGAGTCGATGACCCGCCTTGGCGGTTTTGAAGATGTGTTTTTCTCTGAGCAGTTTTTGCAAACGCGGCCTTTACTGGAAGCTTTGCGTGCCGATAACGGTATTGTGCTGCTGATTGATGAGATTGATAAATCTGATGATGAGTTTGAGGCGTTTTTGCTGGAAATCCTCTCGGATTATCAGATCTCCATTCCTGAATTGGGCACGGTGAAAGCGAAAAAGCCACCGCTTGTATTTCTGACCTCAAACAATACACGCGAGATTGGCGATGCGCTGAAGCGGCGTTGTTTGCATCTCTACATTCCGTTTCCCGATGCGGCGCGCGAAAACACGATTTTGCAAGCGCGTGTGCCCGAGCTTGATGACGGCTTGCGCGCCAATGTGGTGAATTTCGTGCAAGCGGTGCGTGATTTGGATTTGAAAAAGCCGCCCGCCGTCAGCGAGACCATTGATTGGGCCCGCACGGTTGTTCTTTTGAACATGAATGTGCTGGAAGCCGATTTTGTCAAAAACACGCTCAATGTGCTGCTCAAATTCAAATCCGATATTGAAAATGTCGAAAGCGAATTGCCGCGCCTTATTCGCGAAAGCCAATCTCCAGAGGCGGCAGCCGAATAGGTGCGGCGATGATTGCCGATTTCGTCAGAATTTTACGCGCCGCCGATATTCGTGTGTCACCGGCCGAAACGCTGGATGCGGCGGAGATTTTCGACACAATCGGCTTTGATGATCGCAATATTCTGAAACATGCGCTGGGCCAGACATTGGCCAAAACTGAAATGGAAAAGCTGGCTTTTAACGAAGCCTTTGAAAGCTATTTCCGCCTGCCCGAAGAAGCACCGCCGCCAATGGCGGCGTCTCAAGAAGAGGGCGAGACCGATGATAAGTCAGCGGAACAAAATTCCGGCGAGGGGCAGCCTCAAGAAGGGGCGCAAGAGGGCAATCCAGACGGCGGGGAAGAGGGCGGTACGCCGAGCGACAGCGCCAATCGCAGCCTGACCGAAATGCTGAAAAATAATGATACAGCGGCCTTGCAAGCGGCGATGCAGCAAGCGGCGACAGAGGCCGGTCTGGCCAATGCCAAGCTGTTCACCCAGCAGGGTATGTTTTCGCGCCGCATCATGGAGGCGATGGGGCTGGCCGAATTGGAAGCGCGCATCCGGCAAATGAATGAGGCAGGCGAAACGCACGAGGCTGATAAATTGCGCGAGGGCCGCGCCCGCCTGTTTGATGCGGTGCAGGATTTTGTCGAACGGCAAATCGCCATGCGCACCAAAAATGCCGGTCGGCTGTTGCGCGAAGATGCGCTGTCGCGTATTCGCCTGTCTAATCTCGATAAGTCGGATATGAAGATTATGCGCGAGCTTATTCGCAAGTTGGCCAAGCGCTTGGCTTCACGGCATTCGCGGAGGCGCAAAAAGGCACAGCGTGGCATGTTGGATATTCGCCGCACCATGCGCGCTAATGTCGCTTATGACGGCAAGCTGTTCAATCTCGCTTGGCGGCGCATCAAGGTCGAGCGCCCCAAGCTGATTGTGCTATGCGATGTGTCAGGTTCGGTGGCGGCCGTATCACGCTTTTTCCTGATGTTTCTTTACAGCCTTGATGAGGTGATGCCGAAGACGCGCAGCTTTGTGTTTTCCAATCGCGCCGGTGAAATAACCGATATGCTGCAAGAGGGCGATTTGGAAGAGGCGATGGAAAATGCGCTTCGCCAATATGGCGGTGGCTCGACCGATTATGGTATGTCGATGATGGATTTGGCCGAAGCAACGCTCGACAGCGTCGATAAGAAAACCACTTTGATGGTGCTGGGCGATGCGCGCTCCAATTATGGCGATCCCGGCCATCTGGTGTTGAAAGAATTTTACGAGCGGGCCGGTCGGGTGATTTTCTTAAACCCTGAACCCGAGACCGTGTGGGATACGGGCGATAGCGAGATGAAAAAACTCGGTGCCTATTGCACCCATAAGCAGACCTGCAATTCAGTGAAGCATGTAGAGCGCGTTTTGGATGACCTTTTAAGGTTGAGCAGTTAGAAAACGCCCGACCAAAAGACCGAGCTTAATTTTCTGATATTATTAAATACCTATCTGGGTAAAACAGTTTCACCCATCAAGAACAAGTCCACCTCACGGGCGGCTTGGCGGCCTTCGCGAATGGCCCAGACGACCAGCGATTGGCCGCGGCGCATATCACCACAAGCAAAGGTTTTGGCGCGCGAGGTTTCATAGGTCGCCGTGTCGGCTGCGACATTGCCGCGCCCGTCTTTTTCCAGCGCCAATTCTTCCACCAGCCCGTCATGCACGGGGTGGATAAAGCCCATCGCCAAAAGCACGAGGTCGGCCTGTAATTCAAATTCGGAACCAGCAATCGGCGCCATATTCTCATCGACTTTGGTGCATTTAATGGCCGTGACTTTACCGTCTTCCCCGACTACTTCGGTCGTCATAACGGAGAAGTCGCGTATCGCGCCTTCTTCTTGGCTGGTCGAGGTGCGCATTTTCAGCGGCCAATCGGGCCAAGTCAGGCCTTTATTTTCCTTTTCCGGCGGCATGGGCATAATTTCCAATTGCGTGACCGACAGCGCACCCTGACGGAAGCTAGTGCCGATGCAGTCCGAGCCGGTATCGCCACCACCGATAACGATGACATGTTTGTCTTCAGCCAATATCGGTTCCATCTCGCCAATCGGCTCTTGCCCGACGCGGCGGTTTTGTTGCGGCAAGAAATCCATCGCATAATGCACGCCGTCCAGGTCACGGCCTGGCACAGGCAGGTCGCGCGGTACTTCAGAGCCGCCCGACAAAATTAGAGCGTCATGCTTGGCTTCCAATTCAGCCGCCGTGACGGTGACGCCGACATGTGTGTCATAATGGAAGGTGACGCCTTCGGCTTGCATTTGCGCAACGCGACGGTCAATGCCGTGTTTTTCCATTTTGAAATCGGGAATGCCGTAGCGCAGGAGGCCACCGGCTTTGGCGTGTTTTTCATAAAGATGCACATCGTGACCGGCGCGCGCCAATTGCTGCGCTGCCGCCATGCCGGCCGGACCGGCGCCGATAATACCGATGCTTTTGCCGGTTTTATGGCTCGGCACTTGCGGGACAATCCAACCTTCTTCCCAGCCTTTATCGACAATCGCGCATTCAACCGATTTAATGGTCACGGGATTATCGTCAATATTCAGCGTGCATGAGGCCTCGCACGGGGCCGGACAAATGCGGCCGGTAAATTCCGGGAAATTATTGGTCGAGTGCAAATTGGTGAGCGCCGCCTGCCAATCACCCGTATAGACAAGGTCGTTCCAATCGGGGATTTGATTATTGACCGGACAGCCATTATGGCAATAGGGCACGCCGCAATCCATGCAGCGCGAGGCCTGTGCTTTCAAATCCGGCTCACCCAGCGGCACGATGAACTCGCGAAAGTTCTGCACCCGCTCCTCTTTCGGAAGATAGCTTCGGTCTTGGCGATCCAGTTCAAGAAATCCGGTCGGTTTTCCCATTTTACTCTCCTGCGGCAGGCTGGTCGGCGGTTTCCGCATCAGCCAGTTCATTGAGGGCGCGACGGAATTCTGTCGGCATGACTTTCAGGAATTTCGGCAGATAGGAATCCCAATCGGCCAAAATATCCTGCGCGCGCTTCGAGTTTGTGTAGCGCGCATGGTTTTCCAAAAGACGCTTCAGGCGCGCCGCATCATCTTTGCGCATATCGCCTTTCAAACCGTCCAAAGCCGCATCGGCATTGCCGGTTACCGGTTCCAAATCGACCATCGCCATATTGCAACGGCTTTCAAAGCTGCCATCATCATCCAGCACATAGGCAATGCCGCCCGACATGCCGGCGGCAAAATTGCGGCCGGTTTTACCGAGCACGACGATACAACCGCCGGTCATATATTCGCAAGCATGGTCGCCCGCACCCTCGACAACGGCAATGGCGCCTGAATTACGCACGGCGAAACGCTCACCGGCGACACCTCGGAAATAGCACTCGCCGTCAATCGCACCATAGAGCACTGTATTGCCGACAATAATGCTTTGCTCCGGCACAATTGCGCTTTCCCTTGGTGGGTAAATGGCAATGCGGCCGCCCGATAGGCCTTTGCCGACATAGTCATTGGCTTCGCCTTCCAGCTCGAAAGAAATGCCGCGCGCCAAAAACGTACCGAAACTCTGTCCCGCCGTGCCGCGCAATTTCACTGAGATCGTGTCATCGGCGAGACCGGCATGGCCATAGCGCAGCGCCAATTCGCCCGACAGCATGGTGCCGGCCGAACGGTCAATATTGCTGATGTCGGTTTCTATCTGCACCGGTGTTTTATTGTCCAAAGCGGGCATGGCTTCGGCAATCAGCTTGCGGTCGAGAATATCGTCAATCGGATGGTTCTGGCTTTGCGAGTGGAAGACTTCCTTATCCGCTTCAATTTTGGTGAACAGGCGGGTGAAGTCGAGGCCTTGTGCTTTCCAATGACTGATTGCATCGCGCGTATCCAGCAAATCGGTTTGCCCGATAATTTCGTTCAATGAGGTGAAGCCCATTTCGGCCAGCATTTCGCGTACTTCTTCGGCAATGAAGAAGAAATAATTAATCACATGCTCGGGCGTCCCGGTGAAGCGCTTGCGCAACGTTTCATTTTGCGTCGCAATACCGACGGGGCAAGTGTTCAAATGGCATTTGCGCATCATAATGCAACCCGCTGCAATCAATGGCGCGGTCGAGAAGCCGAACTCATCAGCCCCCAAAAGTGCGCCGACAATCACGTCGCGTCCGGTACGCAAACCACCATCAACCTGCACGGCAATGCGCGTGCGCAAATCATTCAACACCAAAGTCTGATGGGTTTCGGCTAGACCGATTTCCCAGGGGGAACCGGCATGTTTGATGGAAGTGAGCGGGCTAGCGCCGGTGCCGCCTTCAAAACCTGAAATGGTCACATGGTCAGCGCGCGCCTTGGAAACGCCTGCCGCCACCGTGCCAACGCCGACTTCAGAAACGAGCTTGACCGAAATATCGGCGCGCGGATTGGCATTTTTCAAATCATAAATAAGCTGCGCCAAATCTTCGATGGAATAAATATCATGGTGCGGCGGCGGCGAAATAAGGCCGACCCCGGGGGTTGAGTGGCGCACGGCGGCAATGCGGCGGTCAACCTTATGGCCAGGCAATTGGCCGCCCTCACCGGGCTTGGCCCCTTGCGCCATCTTAATCTGTATCATGTCCGAATTGGCGAGATATTCCGTGGTCACGCCAAAGCGGCCTGAGGCCACTTGTTTTATGGCCGAGCGTTTACTGTCGCCATTATCTTCCGGTGTGAAGCGATGGGTTTCCTCGCCGCCTTCGCCAGTATTGGACTTGCCGCCCAAGCGGTTCATGGCTACGGCCAGCGTTTCATGCGCCTCAGGGCTGATGGAGCCCAGCGACATGGCACCGGTGGCAAAACGTTTGACGATTTCCTCAACTGGCTCGACATCGTCAAGCGCGACCGACTTGCGCCCGCTTTCTTCAGCATTGCGGATTTTGAACAAGCCGCGCAGCGTTAGTAAATGTTCGTCTTGCGCGTTTACTTGACGGGCATAGTCGCGGTACTGGTCGCGACTATTGCCGCGCACGGCGTGCTGCAAGGCACCAACCGTTCCGGCATTCCATACATGGTCTTCACCGCGCACGCGCACGGCATATTCGCCGCCGACATCAAGCGCGTCTTTCAGCACCGCATCCTCACCAAAAGCCCCTTGATGACGCATGAGCGTTTCTTGCGCCACTTCCGCAAGGCCAATGCCTTCAATCGTGGTGGAGGTGCCGGTAAAATAATGGTCGACAAAATTTTGCGCCAAACCGACGGCATCAAAAATTTGCGCGCCGCAATAGGATTGATAGGTTGAAATGCCCATTTTCGACATGACTTTCCGCATGCCTTTGCCGGCGGCTTTGACAAAGTGGGCGTGGCCTTCTTCTCGGCTCAGTTCCAATTGCAGCTTGTCGCGCAGTTGATCGACCGTATCAAAAGCCAGATAAGGGTTAATCGCTTCCGCGCCATAGCCGGCCAAAGTGCAGAAATGATGAATTTCGCGCGCTTCACCGGTTTCGACCACCAGACCGGCTGAGGTACGCAGGCCTTTGCGGATAAGATGATGATGCACGGCAGACGTCGCCAAGAGCGCCGGAATTGCAACACGGTCGGCACGCATGGCGCGGTCAGATAAAATCAGGATGTTTTCATTACGCTGTGCAATGGCTGTTTCGGCCTCGGCGCTTAATTCATCAAGACGCGCTTGCAAGCCGTCTGCGCCGCTTGCTGCGTCCCATGTCATATCCAGAGTCAGCGCATGAAACTCGTTATCTTCAATGTCGGAAATGCGGCGGATCTTTTCCAAATCATCATTCGACAAAATCGGTTGCGCTACTTCCAAACGCTTAATGCCCGATGTGCCCTCAAGGTCGAGCAGATTGGGGCGCGGGCCAATAAAGGAGACCAAAGACATAACCAATTCTTCGCGGATCGGGTCAATCGGTGGATTGGTGACTTGCGCGAAAAGCTGTTTGAAATAAGTGTAAAGCGGCTTTGACTTATCCGACAAAGCCGAAGGCGGCGTGTCAGTGCCCATTGAGCCCGTGCCTTCTTCGCCTTTTTCCAACATGGGAGCAATCAGAAACTTCAAATCTTCTTGGCTGTAGCCAAAGGCTTGTTGCTGCGTCAAAAGCGGCAAATCATTTTGCAAATGAGCCTCGCCCTTCGGCACCGGCAATTCTTCCAGCTTAATTTGGCCGCGTGCCAGCCATTCAGCATAAGGATGCGAACCGGACAGTTCCGCCTTTAATTCGTCGTCTGAGATAATGCGCCCTTCTTCAAGGTCGATAAGCAGCATTTTGCCCGGTTGCAAACGCCATTTCTCAATGATTTTTTCTTCTGCGGCGGGCAGCACGCCCATTTCAGACGCCATCACGACCCGATCGTCCGAGGTCACATAATAGCGCGCCGGACGCAGGCCGTTTCGGTCCAGCGTGGCACCGATTTGTCGCCCATTGGTAAAGGCGACGGCGGCTGGGCCGTCCCACGGTTCCATCAAAGCAGCATTATATTCGTAAAAAGCGCGGCGCTGCTCATCCATCAGCGGATTGCCGGCCCAAGCTTCGGGTATTAGCATCATCATAGCATGAGCCGGTGAATAGCCACCCATCACCAAAAGCTCCAACGCATTGTCAAAACACGCCGTATCTGATTGGCCTTCTTCAATCAGCGGCCATAATTTTTCGAGGTCATCGCCGAACAGGTCGGAGGCTAAAGTTTCATGACGCGCCGCCATCCAATTGACATTGCCGCGCACCGTATTGATTTCGCCATTATGGCAAATCATGCGGAAGGGCTGTGACAGTGACCAAGTGGGAAATGTATTGGTAGAAAAACGCTGATGCACGAGCGCCATAGCCGACACAGTGTCGGGGTCGCGCAAATCATCATAATAGGGGCCCAGCTGGCTCGACAAAAGCAGGCCTTTATAGAGCACCGTGTAAGACGACATGGATGGGATGTAGAAAAAGTCTTTTGCTTCCGCCAAGTTCTCGGCTTTGACGGCCAACTCAATCAAACGGCGAATAATGAACAAGTCGCGTTCAAAACCTTGCTGATCGCCGCCTTTACCATTGTCGATAAATATTTGCTTGATGACTGGCTCGGTCGGCACAATCGAATAGCCGAGATCGGAATTATCGACCGGCACATCGCGCCAGCCCAAAACACCATGACCTTCGGCGGTGATTTTTTCATTGATGATGTTTTCAATGGTCGCGCGCGCCGTATCACTGGGCGGCAAAAACACCATGCCGACACCATAAGTGCCTTCTTCGGGCAGGTCGAAAGCAAGCTCTGATGTGACCTTGCGGAAAAACGCATCGGGCATTTGAATGAGCATGCCGACACCGTCACCGGCTTTCGGGTCAGCCCCGACGGCACCGCGATGTTCGAGATTTTCCAAAATTGTCAGGCCGTCGCGCACAATATCGTGGCTTTTGACGTTTTTGATATTGGCGACAAAGCCGAGACCGCACGCATCATGTTCATTGGCCGGATCATAAAGACCCTGGCGCGGCGGCAAGCCGTTGCGGATCTTTCTCGATTTATTTTCCGGCTGCTTGCTCATGCTGCCTGTCCATCCATTCTATTTCGGCGCAAAAACCCTGAACGGATTTTCATCCGGTAGGGCCAACACCAATTTGTTTAAAACATCCCGTTTGCGGGATTTTCAGCGGCCAAGCACCGAAACAGGCACTGTCTGCTGACGCGACCATAATATAGGCGCAAGCGCACCTAAAATTCAAGTAAATTGGTCAATGTTATTGACCTAAATATCGTTTTTAGGGTGCAATAAACGGCAGAAAAGCTGGCTTTGCTACCGCGCCGCATGGTCGCATGCGGCAAAACCCAATTCAAACACCCTTGCGATTGAAAAATCCCGCAATGTCGCGCAGCGCCGCTTTTGCTTCCGGCACAAAGCGATGGGCAATTTGGTGCACATGCGGCATATCGGGCCAAATTTGCAATTCGGCATCGACATTGGCTTTTTCGGCGTTTTCAACCAGTCTTGTGCTATCGTCAAACAGCACTTCCTCCGAGCCGACTTGCACAAACATCGGCGGGAAACCCGCCAAATCGGCAAAAACTGGAGAGATAAGCGGGTTTTTCTTATCTTGATTGGGACAATACCAATCAATTGCTTGCGGCATGCGCTCGACATCAATCATTGGATCGCGTTCGGCGCGCTCTTTATGTGAACGCCCAGAAATCGTCAAATCGGTCCAGGGTGAAAGAAGCGCTACCGCTTTCGGCTGCGCCTTGCCGTGTTCGCGCAATGTCTGCATCAATGCGAGGCTCAAGCCGCCACCGGCACTGTCACCGGCAAGCAGCATTTTCTCAGGTGCCACACCGTTTTCTATCAAATAATCGTAGGCCTGTTCAGCGTCTTCGATGGCGCTGGGGAAAGGGTGTTCAGGGGCCAGCCGATAGTCGACTATAAGTCCGCGAATGCCCGCGAATTTGCATAATCTCGTAACCATTGAGCGATGCGTATCAATGCTGCCCAACACGTAGCCGCCGCCGTGTAGATATAGCAAAGTGCGATCGGCATCTTGTTCGCCAATCCATTCAGCGTCCATTGTGCCAATTTTAAGGGCTGTACCTGGCTCGGCCTGACCCATAATCATGCCCAGTAATCTGCCACGGTTTTCCCCGTTGCGTACCATTTGAAGCCCTTCAACCCCGTCGGGCAAAAGACCGCTTCGCAAAGCGCGGCGTAGTAATCGACTGAATAATCTTGCTCGTATGCTTGCCATGAGACCCTCCCAAGTCAGAAACGAAAATAGCCTATATAATTGAAAAAGCAAAACGCCCGGCCTGATGAGGGGGAGGAGCGGTCCTCATCAACGCGGGCCGGGCGTCAGTCTTGGCCTTAGACGAAAAGTCTATGCGGCCAATGTCTTGGCAATATCAATCTTACGGGGCTTCTCGGCCTCGGGAATTTCGCGCTCAAAGGCGATATGCAGCAAACCCTTATCGAGATGCGCGCCGGTAACGCGCACTTGATCGGCCAGCTGGAAGCGGCGTTCAAAATTACGCGCCGCAATGCCTTGATAGAGAACATTGGCGTTTTGGCCGTCTTCTTCATCGGCTTGGCGCGTGCCGCGCACGGTTAGGGCGCTGCCGCGTTGTTCAATATCCAACTCATCTTCGCCAAAACCAGCCACCGCCATTGTCAGGCGGTAATTATTTTGGTCGACGCGTTCGACATTATAGGGCGGAAAAGCTGAGGTTTTCTCGGCTGACTGCACGGCCTCAAACAGATTGGCCAGACGGTCAAAGCCGATGGTCGAGCGGTAAAGCGGGGTTAAATCAAAACGGTTCATCATCATCTCCTTCTTTTGAAGCAAGAAACTGTTTTGGCCCTTTAAGGCACCGAAACAGGGTTGGAAAACGGCATGATTGCCGCCTTCCCCTACGAGATGGGGGCCAAAAAACCGCTTTCACAGTCTTGAAAATGAGAAAGTTTTTCCTAACCCGCGCTTAAAGTCCGGCCCAGAAAATCCACAAAATGCCGAGCGGTGACAAATAGCGACCGGCAAATAGCCAAGCGGTGAATAAGGCCCCGTCATGGCCGAAGGTTTCTTTCAAAGCCTCGACCGGCATCACCCAAGCGGCAAACAGAATAACGCCCAAGCCGCCCAGCGGCATAATATAGGCGGTGACCAGATAATCTTTCATATCAAATAAGCTGCGCCCTGCAATTTTGACATCGGCCCAAATATTGAAAGAAAAAACCGTGCTTAAGCCGACCATAAAAGTGGCACCCAGCATCACATAAATGGCGCGCTTGCGGCTCCAGCCGAAGCGGTTCTCGGCCCAGCGAAACATCACTTCAGCCAATGACAGGCCGGAAGTCAAAGCGGCGAAATAAACCAGTACGAAAAACACCAAAGCCAATACGCCGCCAAACGGCATTTGTCCGAAAGCCAACGGCAATGTGGTGAAAATCAGGCCTGGGCCTGCCGACGGGTCAAGCGATTGACCGAAGACAATGGCAAAAATGCCGATACCGGCAAGAATGGCAATGGCCGTGTCGGCAAGCGCGATGGTGATGGCAGCCTGTCCTAGATTGATAGATTTATCGAGATAAGCGCCATAAGTGATGAGCATGGCAGCGCCGACCCCGACCGAGAAAAACCCTTGCCCGACCGCCGATTGAATAACGGCAGGGGTGATTTTTGAAAAATCGGGGGTAAATAAATAGGCCAGTGAGGCAACAATATCACCAGCAAGAGCCCCATAAACTGCAATCAATACCAGCATGACCACCAAGCTGGGCATGAGAATGAGATTGGCGCGCTCCAGTCCTGCAGAAAGCTGGCGAATAAGTATCAGCCCCAAAAACAGCAAGAAAGCCAGTTGGTGGATAATCATTTCATTGGGCGAGGCCAGCAAATTGCCGAACATGGCACCGGCGCTGCTGGCATCAAGCCCGCCAATTTGGCCGGTCAAAGCGCGGAGAATATAAGCCGACACCCAGCCCGCAATCACCGCGTAAAAGGTCAGCAGCACGAAAGAGCCGAACACGCCAATGCCGCCAATCGTGCCAAGCGCGGCGGGGCGGTTATTTTCAACCGCAATATCGCGCACGCTGGATACAGCATCAGAGCGCCCTTTGCGTCCGACCAGCAATTCGGCCGCTGC
>MDTG01125191.1_pt1 | contig 35783 bp, 32 predicted proteins | sample 811421 | NCBI WGS metagenome assembly MDTG01 (sample SAMN05326645, study PRJNA326480) | marine metagenome | isolation source: seawater | place: Pacific Ocean: South East | collected 2011
GTTGTCGTGGCAGGTGTTGATCCGGGTCTCGTCGGGCAGGGACAGGATCTTCTGGATCGACAGCCACAGGTCATGGGCCGAGCCGCCGGGGAAGTCGCAGCGCGCGGTGCCGAAATCCGGCTGGAACAGGGTGTCGCCCACGAAGGCCGCGTCGCCGATCACGTAGGTCAGGCAGGCGGGCGTATGGCCGGGCGTGTGCAGCACGTCACCGCGCAGCTGGCCGATATGGAAGCTGTCGCCTTCGCGGAACAGCTGGTCGAACTGCGAGCCGTCGCGCTGGAACTCGGTCCCCTCGTTGAAGACCTTGCCGAAGGTGTCCTGCACGATCTGGATGCGATCACCGATGCCGATCTTGCCGCCGAGCTGCTCCTGGATGTAGGGGGCGGCGCTCAGGTGGTCGGCGTGGACGTGGCTTTCGAGCAGCCATTCGACCTTGTAGCCCTTCTCCTTCACGAAGGCGATCACGGCGTCGGCGGAGCGGGTATCGGTGCGGCCCGAGGAATAGTCGAAATCGAGCACGGAATCGACGATCGCGCAGGCCGACCCCTCGGGGTCGCGCACGACGTAGGAGATCGTATTGGTGGCGTCGTCGAAGAATGCGGTAACTTCAGGTGACATCATGGCGGGTCCTCCGTTTCGTAAGTCATATGGCTTTATTGGAATGTGTTTTCAAGAGCCGATTGCGGATTGACCTGAATCATTGCGGAGATCTGCCGCCCGTTTCATCGTGAGGCCCGGAAAACAGCGTGGCAGGACAGATCATGTCGCATGAAACTCACAGAAGGATGCTATTGAAGAGACTCGGAGAGCTCGGCGCACGGCTCGAGGGAATCGAGGAGTCTCTGGAAGCGCCGGCTCCCAAGGACTGGGAGGAAAGCGCGGTCGAGCGCGAGGGTGACGAGGTGCTCGAAAGCCTCGGCAGCAGCGGGCAGGCCGAAATCGCCCGGATCCGCGCGGCCCTGCGTCGCATGGACGAGGGAGAATACGGATACTGCCAGAGCTGCGGAGAGCCGATCGCCGAGGCCCGGCTCGACGTGCTGCCCGACACGCCCTTCTGCGCGACCTGCGCCGGAGGTCGGAAACGCCAGCCTGCCTAGGCGCGGGCGATCCACGAAGAGCTACGGAGAGGAGGACCAACCCATGATCGAAGCCCTGAAGAAGAAGATCGTCGAACTGGAAGATGAAATCGGACAGGCCGAGGTCTCGGCGGATGCCGATGTGCGCAAGGAGCTTCTAGAGGATCTCGAGCGCCACATCGAGGAACTCGAGGCGCGCGGCGGCAAGGCGCCCGGTTCGGCGCTGCGGCTGGTCCGGCCGGATCACGACAGCGAGGTCGAAGACCAGTTCGACAACATGCCGATCTGAGCCCAGGGTCCGGCCCGCGCGGCCGATCGCTTGCGCTCGACCGTCGATTGCCCTCTAATGCCCCGTCATCGCGCGGAAAAGCGCGGCAACGGGCCGGTCGCACATGCGCCCGGCGGACGGGGACGGGCATATGCCAGAGGCGCAGGACACGGTCGGGTATTCCTATCGGGACGGCATCGTCCGGATCGCGGTCGACCATCCTCCGGTGAATGCGCTTGCGCGTCCGGTGCGTGAGGGGCTGCATGCCGCGCTGGACCGGGCGGCGGCGGAAGACGGCGCGCAGGCCGTCCTGCTGGTCGGGACGGCCCGCGGCTTTCCCGCCGGCGAGGATCTGGCCGAGCTTGACGCACCGCTCTCCGGACCTTCGGTGGCCGATCTCTGCGCACGGATCGAGGCCTTCGGGATTCCCGTCATCGCGGCGCTGCACGGCACCGTCATGGGCGGCGGTCTCGAGCTGGCGCTGGCGGCGCATTACCGCATCGCGCTGACCTCGACCCGGGTCGGCCTGCCGCAGGTCAGGCTCGGCCTTGTCCCCGGTGCGGGTGCGACCCAGCGGGTGCCACGGATGATCGGCGCCCGGGCCGCGCTCGAGATGATGCTTGGCGGCGGCGCCTACCCGGTTGACCGCGCCCCGGCGCGCGGACTTGTCGACGTGCTGGCAGACGTCGACCTGAACGCGGCGGCCGAAGGCTACATTCGCGAGCTTCTCGCGTCCGGCAACGGGCCGCGGCGGACGTCCGAACTCCGCGACGGCTTTGCCGATCCCGGCGCCTACCAGCAGGACATTGCCCGTTTCCGCGAGGCGCTCGCGAACCGTCCCGAAATCGCTCCGCGCGAGATCCTGGCCGCCGTCGAGGCGGCCATGCTGCTGCCATTCGAGGCCGGGCTGGCGTTGGAGCGCGACGCCTTCGAGACCTGTCTCGGGTCCGAACAGTCCCGTGCCCTGCGCGCGGGCTTTCGCGCCGAACACGCGGCGCAGGGGCTCGGGCTTCCGGCCGGCACGGCGTTGCCCGACCTGTCCTGCATCGCCGTCCTGGGCGGAGGGGGGCTCGCGGCGCAGCTTGCGTTTGCCCTGCTCAGGGCCGGGGTCCGGGTGCAATGGGGCACGCAGGATCCCGACCAGCTGCGGGCCGGCGTGCCGAAACTCCGCGATGCCTTCGAGGCCGGTGTCGTGCGCGGCGCTCTGACCGAGGACGAGGCCGAGGAATGCATGGCGCTGCTTCGCGTCGGTGACGGCGCCGCGATGACCGATGGCGCGCAGATGATCCTGCACGCTGCGCCGGGGCAGTGGAACGTGCCGGTGCCGGAAGGAGCGGTGCGGGCCATCGCCTTCGCGGGCGAGGTCGAGGGGCTGGGCCTGCGCTTCGCGCCGCCGGTCCATGCCACGCGCCTGCTCGAGGTGATCGCGGGCCCCTCCGTCACGGCCGGAGAGCTTGCCGCGTCCCGCGCGCTCGCGCGACGGCTGGGCCGGATCGCGGTGCGTGTCTCTTCCTCTGGCGAGAGCGCCGCGGCGCGCCTTGTGGCAGTCTGCCAGCGCGCGGCGGATGCGCTCGTGGACCTCGGGCAGGATCCCTACGACCTCGACCGCGCCCTCCGCGACTGGGGCTGGACGCGCCCGCCCTTCGTCGCGCGCGACCTGGCCGGGCTCGCGGGCCATGCGCAGGCACCCCGCGCGGACGGCGCAATGAACTGGTCTCGGCTGCTGCGCGACGCGGGCCGCTCGGGCCGCGCGGCGGGGCAGGGGGTCTATGACTGGCAGAGCGGCTCACCGCGCGAGGATGACGAGGTCGCGGCGCTGATCGACAGTGCCCGGCCCCGGTCGGCGCCGCTCCCGCCCGAGACCATCCGCGGGGGCCTGTTCGGCGCCATGGCGAACGCGGGCGCGCGGATGCTCTCCGAGGGGATGCTCTCGACACCTTCGGAGGTCGATCTCGTCGCGGTGCAGGCGCTCGACCTGCCGCGCTGGCGCGGTGGTCCGATGCATCTCGCCGGGGTCGAGGGGCTGCTGCGGCTGCGGCGCACGATGGAGACGTTCGACCACCCGGACCGCACGCTCTGGACACCCGAGTCCGTCTTCGCCGATCTCATCAAGAACGGCCGCAATTTCGATGCGCTGAACGGCTGACGACCGCCGGCCCGGCACGCGCGCGCCCGGCGACGGAAACCTCAGCCGAGGAAGATCCCCAGGATCACCATCATCAGGCCCAGTACCGACAGCATCAACGCGCCCATGTTCAGCGGCACGATCCCGTGCACCACCGCGCGCAGCGCCTCGTCGTCCATGCCGGAGCGCCGGGCGCGCCAGACCTTGACGATACACCACAAAAGCCCCGCGAGTCCGAGGACCGACAGCGCCGCGCCAAGCCAGATGAGCCATTCCATGGCGATCGTCCCTTTCCTCCGTGAAACGCGGCTTGCGGTAATCCATCGCCGGTTCCGTCGCAACCCCTTGATGGTCGCGCGCGCCTTGGGCTACTCAAAGCGCCACACCGGCAGGAGACAGATCCGATGCAAGACGAAGGTTCGAGCAACAGCTATGGCGTCGCGGCAGGCGAGCTGCGCAGCTTCATAGAGCGATACGAGCGCCTCGAGCTCGAGAAGAAGGAAATCGCCGACCAGCAGAAAGAGGTCATGGCCGAGGCCAAGGGCCGCGGCTACGACGTCAAGGTGCTGCGCAAGGTCATCGCGCTGCGCAAGCGCGACAAGGACGACATCGCCGAGGAAGAGGCGGTTCTGGAGATGTACAAGGCCGCGCTCGGAATGGAGTGAACGGCCGGGCCCCTTTCCGGCCCGAGGCCCTTCTTCTCTTTCCAAATACCCTCGGGGGTGAATTGGCGCGGCACGCGCCAAGAGGGGGCAGCGCCCCCCTCGCCGGGGCCGTCTGCGCGGGGTCTCCGGTCTGGGCGCCGCGGCGTCCGCCGCGCGGGCCTCAGGCCGAGATCAGCCGCACCCCCGGCATCCGGCCGATCTGCGAGACGTCCTCGTCGTAGAGTTCTGTCAGCATGTCGACATAGGCGCCGTCCCAGCCCGGCAGGTCGAGCTCTTCCTCGATGGCCTCGTCGAGCGCGTATTTCTCCAGGAACGCCATCATCACGCGGCGCTTCTGGGCCTCGTTGACGCCCGGGTTCTCCGTCAGGAAGGCGCGGAAGCGCGTCATCCCCTCCGGGCTGATGATTTCCGCGAAGAGGTCGAAGGCGCCGGTGATCTTCCGGTTCGCCTCGATCCCCGCCATCTCGCGCAGCAGCTGGCCCCAGATCAGCGGCGTGTCCTCGTTGCACCAGACCGTCACCGGCGCCGAGGGCACCGCCGTGCGGATGCGCGCGATCATCTCCGACCAGCGCAGCCGCATCGGGTCGGCGCCGCAGAGGAAATCGTCGAAGCTGGCGTGCGGTGTGGCGGCATAGACCGCCGGCAGGAAGGTCGCGAAGTCGCGCAGCCCGACGTAGATCTTGATGTCATCGCCGGGAAACAGCCTTCGCATTGCCAGGAGCCGCTGCTCGAGCTTGCGGTAGAGCCGACCGCCGGCCAGTGCGAGCTTCGGCACCGACAGCAGGTTCTCGTGGCTCAGGACAAGCCGGTCGATCCGCTCGGGATCGTCGTCGATGATCGCGTCGAGCAGCACCTCGCGCGCCTCCGGCGCCGGTGTGCCGTCGCCGAGCGCGTTGACCGTGTCCGACAGCAGGGTCCGGTAGCGGCCGGGGCCGGGGATCGCGACGCCGTCCTTGCGGACATCCTCGGCATTGCGCAGCAGTCCCTTGAGCAGCCGGTCCTCGTCCGTGGAGTGGACGCCGATGTGAAGAATGATCTGCATCGCCTGCTCTTTCGGTTGGACCGGCATCGCACTATAAGCGCTTTCGCCGCGAGGAAAACCGCAATTGCCCGGGGGATGCGCCATGAGCCTTGCAGACGACAGCACCCGCCGCCCCGCGTGGCGGCCCGCCCTGCCGAGCCCCTGGTCCGCGGGGGCCGTCCTGATCGCCGCGCTGGTGATCGGGCCGATCCTGTCGGTGCTGTGGATCGCCGCATTTCCAGCCGAGAACATCTGGCCGCATCTCGTCTCGACGACGCTGCCGCGCTACCTCGTGAACACGCTGGTGCTGATGTTCGGGGTGGGGATGCTGGCCGGAGCCTCGGGCTCGGGCGCCGCCTGGCTCATCTCGCGCTACGATTTCCCCGGCAGGCGCTGGCTCGAATACCTGCTGCTGCTGCCGCTGGCGATCCCGGCCTACGTCGGCGCCTACGCGCTGGTGGATTTCCTCGAATATGCCGGGCCGGTGCAGACCGGCCTGCGCCAGCTCTTCGGGTGGCAGACCGCGCGCGACTACTGGTTCCCCGAGATCCGCTCGATGGGCGCCGCGATCATCGTTCTGGGTGCCGCGCTCTACCCCTATGTCTACCTGCTCGCCCGCAATGCCTTCCGCGAGCAGTCCGCCGCCTCGGAAGAGGTCGCCCAGTCGCTCGGCGCCGGCGCGCTGGGGCGGTTCTGGCGGGTGGGGCTGCCGCTGGCACGCCCCGCCATCGCCGCCGGCATGGCCATCGTGATGATGGAGGCGGTGAACGACTTCGGCACCGTCGACTACTTTGCCGTGCAGACGCTCACGACGGGCATCTTCTCGGTCTGGCTGCAGAGCAACAACGCGGGCGGCGCCGCGCAGATCGCCGCCACCGTGCTCGCGCTGGTCATCGTGCTGGTGCTGCTCGAGAAGAGCTCGCGCCGCCGGATGCGGTTCTTCAGCCTCTCGACCCATCACCGCCCTGTCGAGCGCAAGCCGCTCGCGGGTGGCGGCGGCTGGCTGGCGACGCTGGCCTGCGCGCTGCCCTTCGCCATGGGGTTCGTGCTGCCGGCCGGCGTGATCCTGTCGCACGCCCTGCGCAACGCGGCAAACTGGGCCGACCCGGCGCTGTGGGAGGCCGGCCTGCACACGCTCACGGTGGGCGGCATCGCCGCGCTCGTCACGGTGCTCGGCGGCGTCTTCCTCGTCTACGGCGTGCGCCTTTCGGGCCGTGCGCTGCCGCGGCTGCTGCTGCCGGTCACGACGATCGGCTACGCGGCGCCCGGCGCGGTGCTGGGGGTCGGCATCCTGATCCCGCTGGCGGGCGTCGACCACGTTCTGGCCGACACGGTCGAAGGCCTGACAGGGCACGACATCGGCCTCGTCCTGACCGGTTCCGCCTTCGCGGTGGTGCTGGCCTACTTCGTGCGCTTCTTCGCGATCGCGCAGGGAGCCGCCGATGCCGCGATGGGTCGGGTCTCGCCCAACCTCGCGCTCGCCGCCCGCTCGCTCGGCCGCAACCAGGCCCAGACCTTGGGCGAGGTCTACTACCCGCTCATCCGAGCCTCGATCGCCTCGGCGCTGCTGCTCGTCTTCGTCGACTGCGTCAAGGAACTGCCCGCGACGCTGCTGCTGCGCCCGTTCAACTACGAGACCCTCGCGACCCGCGTCCACGAGCAGGCCTCGCTCGAGAACCTCGGCGACGCCGCCCCTGCCGCCATGCTGGTGATCGCAGTGGGCCTTGCCGCGGTCGGACTTCTCGCCCGCGCCAACAGGTAGATTCCGCTCCAGATTGGCCTTGCGCCCACCCGCCCTGCTGTCATATCCCTTGCGCCACGGTGCCCCTATAGCTCAGCTGGTAGAGCAACTGATTTGTAATCAGTAGGTCCGCGGTTCGAGTCCGTGTGGGGGCACCAGTTATCCAGTCAAAGCATTGGTTTCGCCTCAGCTTCTTGCAGATGCTTGGAGCCGTAGGCCACGTCGGAGACCATCTGCCCGTCGTTCATCCTCGTTTAGTAGGTGTTTTCTACTTCAGCCGCGGCATACCGCGGCAAGCTGTGAGGCCACTACACATCGCCGAGGTTCGCGTTTCCTTCCGCACGAGATCTGCTCGTGTCGCCGGGGCACGCGCCGGCAAAGCCTCACAATCGTACACGCCAAACCAAATCAATGGGTCCTGACCCTAAAGCAGACACGGCGAGCTTCTTCAAATTTGCGGGGTCGCCAGCGGGTGCAACGTCGCCTTCCCGTTTGGCGCTTCTCCGGGCTTCCCCCAGGCGCCACACAGCGATGCAAGACCCGACCTCATGAAAGAGCGCGTCGCCCGGGGGGCGGCGCGCTTCCGTGTCTCGTGGGGCTCGGCTTACTCGACCGAGGCCAGCTGTTTCGGCAGCTTGAATGTCCAGACCATGCCGCCCTGGTTGAGGTAGTTCACCTTCTTGGCGACCTCGCCGCCCCAGAGCGGCACCGCGCCACCCCAGCCGGAGACGACCGAGACATACTGCTCGCCGTCCATGTCCCAGGTGACCGGCTGGCCGACGATGCCCGAGCCGGTCTGGAACGACCACAGCTCCTCGCCGGTCTCGTCATCGAGCGCGAGGAACTTGCCCTCGGGGGTGCCGAAGAACACCAGCCCGCCGGCGGTGGTCATCACGCCGCCCCAGAGCGGGGCCTCGTTCTGGTATTCCCACTTCCATTCGCCGGTGGCCGGGTCGATGGCCTTGAGCGAGCCGATGTGATCCTCGTACATCGGCTTGATGGTGAAGCCGGAGCCGAGGTAGGCGGCGCCCTTCTTGTAGGTGACCGGCTCGTTCCAGATGTCCATGCCCCATTCGTTCGAGGGCACGTAGAACAGGCCGGTGTTCTGCGAGTAGGCCATCGGCATCCAGTTCTTGCCACCGAGGAACCCCGGGGCCGAGAACACGACCTCGCCCTTGCCGCCGTCGGTCGCCGCCGAGGGGTCGCCGGGGCGGTTGTCCTCGTTGTAGATCGGCCGGCCGGTCTCGTCGATGCCGCTCGCCCAGGTGATGTCCTTGACGAAGGGGTGGGCCGAGACAAAGGCGCCGTCCTCGCGGTTCAGCACGTAGAAGAAGCCGTTGCGGTCGGCGGTGGCGAAGCGCTTGTTGCCGTCCGCGTCCTCGTAGGCGACGACCTCGTTGACGCCGTCGTAATCCCAGCCCTCGCGAGGCGTGGTCTGGAAGTGCCACTTGATCTCGCCGGTGGCCGGGTCGATGCCGAGGCGCGAGGCGGCGTAGAGGTTGTCGCCGGTGTTGCCCACGGTGGGCTTGCCCGCGCCGCGCAGGTGGCTGTTCCAGGGCGCCGGGTTGCCGGTGCCGAAGATCAGCGTGTCGGTCTCCGCATCATAGGAGCCGCCGAGCCAGGTAGCGCCGCCGCCGGTCTTCCAAAGGTCGCCCGGCCAGGTGGCGTTGAGCTCGCCGGTCATGGTGCTCTCTTCGCCGTTGAGCGTGCCCATGTGGCCCTCGATCACCGGGCGGGTCCAGACCATGTCGCCGGTCTCGACGTCCCGCGCCTGGACCTCTCCGACGATGCCGAACTCGCCGCCGGAGTTGCCGGTGATGACCAGCCCGTTCACGATGAGCGGCGCGGCGGTGTAGGAGTAGCCTGCCTTGTAGTCGGCGATCTTGTCGCGCCAGACGACATCGCCGGTCTTGCGGTCGAGCGCCACGAGCCGGGCGTCGAGCGTGCCGAAGATGATCTTGTCGCCGTAGATCGCCGCGCCGCGGTTGATGACGTCGCAGCAGGGCAGGATGCCCTCGGGCAGGCGGGCATCATACTGCCAGAGCTCCTCGCCGGTCTGCAGATCGATGGCATAGAGGCGCGAGTAGGAGCCGGTGACATACATCACGCCGTCGTAGACGATCGGCTGGGTTTCCTGGCCGCGCTGCTTCTCGCCGCCCATCGAGAAAGCCCATGCGGGCATCAGGTTCTTGACGTTGTCCTTGTTGAGCGTGTCCAGCGGGCTGTAACGCTGCAGGTGCCGGCCCATGCCGTTGGTGACCACCTGGGTGGTCATGGTCTGGTCGTTGGCCAGATCCTCTTCGGTGACCTGTGCCTGCGTCACGCCGGCGGCAAGCAGGCCGGCGGTCACGGCAAGAATGAAACGGTTCATGTTGTCCTCCCTTGGAACGGTTTTGGCGAAACGGCTGCGGCCCCGCCGGGCCGATGTGCTCCTCCGGTGCGAAGCATCCCCGGCGCGGGGCCGGAGATGAATTGCACAATGGTCGTAAGACCAATCGACAGGGTCAGTCCTGACCCTCGATGGCACGGTTGTCCTGCGTTGTGATCGAGGTGAGATAGGCGAGGATGAAATCCTGCACGGTGCGATCCTCGATGCCGACGTGGCGCATCTTGGTGCCGGGCATGAAGCCGTCGTTGTCCTCCATCCAGGCGCGCAGCGCCGCCGGGGTCCAGACGATCCCCGAGGCCGAGAGCGCGGTGGAATACGCGTAGTCGGGATAGGTGCCGGCGCCGCGATAGAGCACGTTCTCGAGTGGCGGCCCATAGGAAGGGTCCGTGGAATCAACGGCATGGCAGCGGCGGCACTGTACGTCGAACAGCGCCTTGCCGGCGTCGATCTTGATGGTCTCGTAGACGTTGGCCATGGCCGGCCCGGCAAGGCAGAGCGCGGCGACGGCGGTGGCGATGAAACGGGGCATGTGGTCCTCCGGTGTTGCAGGTGCTTGGCGGACACGAACTCAGCACCGTTCGCGCGAAGCGCCTGCGTGACCGTCGTCGCGAGTATCCTGCCCGATCACGGCTCCGTGTATTGCACCATGGTCTAGTCCTGCCGCCCCGGCATCACCGCCCTTGGCGGGCCTCGGGCCGCCTTCGGCGAGGATATTTGCAGCCAGAAGAAGGCCGGAACCTCACATCCGCCCCGGGCCGCGCGGGCGGTGTCCGCAGCAGAGCGTGCGATGGGGCTTCTTCTGGCCAGAAATATTCCCGGGGGAGTCGCCGCAGGCGACGGGGGCAGCGCCCCCGCGACCACGCGTGTTGCTGCTCAGAACAGCGGGGCGTAGCGCCAGTTGTCGGCGTCTGGGGTGACCTCGTCGAGGTCGTAATCCGCGCCCTGCAGGCGCCGGGCGATGGCGAGCCCGTCCTCGGCGGCCTCGTCGATCAGACGGCGACCCGCGGCCTCGTCCTGCGCGACGCCGAAGCCGCGCATGAGATCGACACCGTGGTTGAACTTGCCCACCGGATCGCCGGCCTCGGCGGCGCGGCGGTCCCATTCGGCGGCGGCGTCCGGGTCGTAGTCGCCGCCGAAGCCGTTCTGCTCCATGTAGGACATCCAGGTCATCGACTGGGTGTAGCCGGCCGCGGCGCAGGCCTCGAAGATCGCACGGGCGGTCTCGTGATCGCCGGACTTGGTCATCAGGTAGCCGGCGGCGCATGTGGTCATGTCGGTCGCGCCACGCGCGACCTTGTCGCGGATCGTGCCCCAGGTCATCTCCTCGGGGTTCGTCGTGCCATAGTCGTCCGCCGTCGAAACGCCAGCTGCGGCGATCAGGACAAGCGCGCAGAAGGTGGTGCGCATGGGCGCGGCTCCTTTCCGACCGGGGCGCATCAGCCCGCCGTAGGGCGCAGCGCCGCGCCCCAGGGGAAGCGGCCGACCTTTATGGTCTTCACCGGCTTGCGTTTCGCCACGTCGATCACCGTGACGTCGCCCGAGACGCCGTTGGTGGTGAACAGCAGCGAGTGGTCGCTGTTGAAGGCCATGTGCCAGACGCGGCGACCGACCAGCAGGTAGTCCTCGACCTCGTAGGTGTCGGCGTTCACCACCGCCACTTGGTTCGCCGGACCCAGCGCGACGAAGGCGGTCTTGCCGTCGGGCGTCAGTTCGAAGCCGACGGGCTGGAGGCGGTCCTCATGGACGCCGGTGATGGAGAAATGGATCTTGGCCTTTTCCGCCTGGGTCGCGCTGTCGAAAACGGTGACCGAGCCGCCTATTTCGGCGGACACCCAGAGCTCGGCGCCGTCCTTGACGAATTCCGCGTGCCGGGGCCGGGCGTCGACCAGCGTGTTGGCGTAGATCGTCTCGGTCTTCGTGTCGATCCAGTGCGCCATGTTGGTGGTCTCCGAGGTGGTGATGACCGTGGCACCATCGGGGCTCACGGCCATGCCCTCGGGCTCGATGCCGACGTCGATCTGTTCGATGACGCGTCGGGTCTCGGTGTCCACGACGGTGGTGATCGCGTCGTCCTCGTTGGCGATGTAGAGCCGCCGGTCGTCGGGGTGCAGCACGAACTGCTCGGGGTCCTCGCCCGACGGCAGGTCGTGCAGGATCTCGCCCGAGACCGGGTCCATGACCTGCACCGCGTCGCTGTCGGAGGCGCAGATGTAGACCTTCGAGAAGTCGTGGCTGAAGGTGATGCCGCGCGGGCGCTCACCTGTGGGAATGGTGCGGGTCACCTCGAGCGTGGCGACGTCGATCACGCTGATCGTGTCGTCCTTCTCGTTGGTGATCCAGATCTCGTCGGCCGTGGCCGGAGCGGCGAGCAGCGCGAGCAGGGCGGTCAGTCTCAGCATGTCGGGGTCCTCAGAATGCGGTGCAGGCGGTCTCGGGGGCGTCGCGCCCCAGCGTGTCGAGCTCGTTGCCCTGGTGGTGGAAGCCCTCGAGCGGGGCGGTCGCGACGACGGCGCGGTCGGTGACGATGGGAATGGGCTGGCGCATCTGGCCGTTCCAGCGGCGGAAGCTCAGCGGGCTGCCCTTGAAGCCGCCCAGCTCGAAGGCATCCGACAGGATGTAGTCGCGCAGGGGGCCGGGCTCGGTGCTGCCGGTGCGGGTCACGGCTTCGCCGATCGCGCGCACGGCAGCCCAGGCGCCGTAGTCCTCGGGGGCCATGCCGCGCCCGGCGAGATCCGCGAAGCGCGATTGCAGCTGCGCGGCGCCCCACTGCTCGACCACCGGCGCCCAGGCCTGCGGCACCAGTTCCTCGGAGCCGGCGACGGGGCGGGGCAGCCAGGTGTTGTAGACCACGTAGCGGCCGAAGTCGCCGAGCTCGTCGGCCACGAGCAGCACGTCGTGGTCGCCGAAGTCCTGCGTGAAGAGCGGCACCTCGGCGCTGGCGTTGCGGCGCATGTCTGCGTCGAAGTGCCATTCCTTCTCGGCGCGGAGTGTCAGCCGGAACTTTGTGAGCGAGCCGCGCAGGGCGTCGGTGAAGGCGCGATCTCGCGGGTGGTCGCCCGAGATCAGCGCTACGTCGGTCCAGCGCCGCAGCACGAGGAACTGGGCCAGCGCGTCGGTGCGCATGGCCAGCGACGGGGCGGTGTGCAGCAGGTTGGCACGGCAGCCGGCGTCGCGCAGGGTCATGTCGGGGGCGGTGGCGTTGAACAGCAGCGCGCCCTGCGCTTCCGGCAGGTCGGCGATGGCCTGCAGCGTCGCGGCGGGCGCGTCGATCACCATGAGCGGGCTCGAGGCAAGAGCGGCACGCGCCGCGGCGATGGCGTCGCCCCCCTCGGGCACGCGGGTCTCGTCCATCACCCACTCCTGACCGAGGAACCGTCCCGTGGTGGCGTTGTCCGCAAGCCCGAGCCGTGCGCCCTCGAGGCCGAGGTCGGAGGGGGCGGGATCGAGGTTCGACAACACCGGCGGTTGCGGTTGCGCCACCTCGAGATAGGCGATCCGCACGCGCGTCTCGGACGCGGCGGCAACGCCGAAGATCAGCGACAGGATGGCGGCGAGACCGAAGATGCGCATGACAGTTCCTCCCTTTCGCAGAGACTACGCCGGGCCGTGCGAATGCGCCCTAAGACCATGGTCGGAGACACCCCGGTTTCGCGACCAAGGTCCAATATGGAGCCCACGGGGGCCGCGTTAACGAATGTGGAAGCAGTGGAAACGGAGGAGACCCCCATGCCCGCAGTCAAGATGTTCCGCCCCGCCGTTATCGGGGCTGCCGCCGTTGTCGTGGCGGCGAATCTCGCTCTCGCTCATGGCGACGTTGCCCCGCAGCCGGTCGACACCGATGCGCTTCCCGAGGTCGGCGAGGAGTGGCTGACCGAGAACCCCTACCGCGAGGCGGAGGCCGGGCGCGACGTCTGGCTGAAAGCCATCGAGGTCGGCGCGTCGGGCTACAACCAGAACTGCGCGCGCTGTCACGGGCTCGAGGTGATCTCGGGCGGGCTCGCTCCCGACCTGCGTTTTCTCGAGGCCGAGGAATACGGCGACGAGTGGTATGTCGAGCGCTTCCGCCATGGCTACACGCAGAACGGCACCACGAAGATGCCGGCCTTCGGCGAGCTGCTCGGCCAGAAGGCCGCCTGGGCGATCCGCACCTACATCGAGGCGCGCCCCGACGACGCGGTGATCGAGGAGAAGTCGGCCGAGCTGAAGGAGATCCGCGACACGCTTGCGGCCGGCGAGGGCGACGTGGCGGCGCTGCAGGCCCGGCTCGAGGAGATCTCCGGCGAGATCGAAACCCTGTCCGGTGCGCCGGTGGCCGACAGCATCGCGTTCCGCGCGGCCAACCAGCTTGCCGCCGATCCGACCGCCACGGCCCATGCGGCCGAGACGCTGACGATCGGGCTGTCCGCGGCGCACTGAGATGTTGCGGCGTCACCTGATGGCCGCGCTGGCCGGGCTCGCTCTCGCGGGTCCGGCTTTCGCGCGTTGCGAGGACTGGGTGCCACAGCCCAAGCCTCAGAATGCGGGCCGCGACATCGTCGGGCAGGACATCGACCAGATCATCGACCGGGGCTACATCGAGTTCGCCGCTTACGACGATTTCGAGCCGTGGTCCTTCGAGGAGAAGGGCAGGGCGGCCGGCGTCGATATCGAGATCGGCCGGCTGATCGCCGGGGAGCTTGGCGTCGAGGCGCGGTTCCGGCTGGTTCCGGCGGGCGAGAATCTCGACGCGGACCTGCGCAACAACATCTGGAAGGGGCCGGTGATCGGCGGGCGGGTCTCGAACGTCATGCTGCATGTGCCCTATGACAGCGATTACAGCTGCCGGGTCGATCAGGTCGTCTTTACCGGGCAGTATGCTGCCGAGCAGGTCGCCATCGCCTACCGCGAGGATGCCTATCCCGAGGATCCGCCGGTGCCGGCCTATTTCCGCTTCGACACTGTTGCGGTCGAGAACGACTCGATCTCGGACTTCTACCTGACCTCTTTTGCGGGCGGACAGCTGGCAAAGGGCGTGCGGCGCTATCCCGACTACCGCGCGGCGATGGCGGCGCTGGCGGCGGGCGAAACCATGGCCGCCATGGGGCCGCTGGCGCAGCTCGAGGCGGGCGCGGGCGAGGGAATCGCCATCCACCAGCCGCCGCTCGCGGGCTTCGCGGTCAGCCACTGGACCGTCGGGGTCGGGATTCACATGCGCTACCGGGCGCTTGGCTACGCGGTCGACGATGCCATCCGCGCCGGGCTGGAGGATGGACGCATCGCCGCGATCTTCGAGCGCTACGGGCTCACCCACCTGCCGCCCGAGCGGTAGTGCCGGGGCAGGGGTGGGCAAACCCACCTTACGCCGGCCCGCGCGGGTCCATCGTTCCATGGCGACTGAAGAGCGCCCCGCAGTCCCAGAGCAAGGGGTGCGGGGCGCGCTGCGTCTGGCCCCTGCGGCCCCCGCGCCGCAGGTTTTACAGGCCACCTGTCTCAGGGGTGAGACACTTCGCCGGCGCACGCGACCTTGGTCGTGCTGACAGCCCGGGACCGCCCCGGCAGTCTCGCCTCAGACCCCGGGCGGAGGACCCGGGCGCACAGGAGGACAACCATGAACGTCATGACCGAAACCGAAGGCAAATACGCCTCTCCCTTCAAGGCCCGCTACGACAACTTCATCGGCGGGGAGTGGGTTGCGCCGGTGAACGGGCGCTACTTCGACAACATCACGCCGATCACCGGCGCCGTGGTCTGCGAAGTCGCGCGCTCCGATGCTGCCGACATCGAGAAAGCGCTCGACGCGGCCCATGCCGCCCGCGAAGCCTGGGGCAAGACCTCGGCCGCGGAGCGCAGCAACCTGATCCTGAAGATCGCCGACCGGCTTGAGGAGAACCTCGAGATCCTCGCCACGGCCGAGACCTGGGACAACGGCAAGCCGATCCGCGAGACGATGAACGCCGACATCCCGCTTGCCGTCGATCACTTCCGCTACTTCGCCGGCGTGCTGCGGTCGCAGGAAGGCAACATGTCCGAGATCGACCACGACACCGTGGCCTATCACTTCCACGAGCCGCTGGGCGTGGTCGGCCAGATCATCCCGTGGAACTTCTCGATCCTCATGGCGGCGTGGAAACTGGCGCCCGCACTGGCCGCCGGCAACTGCATCGTGATGAAGCCCGCCGAACAGACCCCGGCCGCGATCATGGTGCTGGTCGAGCTCATCGCCGACCTGCTGCCCGCTGGCGTCCTGAACATCGTCAACGGCATGGGCGCCGAGGTCGGCGCGCCGCTTGCGAGCTCGAACCGCATCGCCAAGATCGCCTTCACCGGCTCGACCGCGACCGGCCGCAAGATCATGCAGGCCGCGACCGAGAACCTGATCCCGGTCACGCTCGAGCTGGGCGGCAAGTCGCCCAACATCTTCTTCAGCGACGTGATGGCGCAGGACGACGCCTTCCTCGACAAGGCGGTCGAAGGCTTCGTGCTCTTCGCCTTCAACCAGGGCGAGGTCTGCACCTGCCCGAGCCGCGCCCTGATCCAGGAAGACATATACGAAGAATTCATGGCCCGCTGCATCGAGCGCGTGAAGGCGATCAAGCAGGGCGACCCGCGCGACATCGAGACCATGGTCGGTGCCCAGGCGAGCCAGGAACAGCAGGACAAGATCATGTCCTACTTCACCATCGGTCGCGAAGAGGGCGCCGAGGTTCTGGTCGGCGGTGATGCCGCGCGCTTCAACGGCGACCTGTCGAACGGCTTCTACATCCAGCCGACGATCCTGAAGGGCCACAACAAGATGCGGGTCTTCCAGGAAGAGATCTTCGGCCCGGTGGTCTCGGTCACCACCTTCAAGGACGAGGAAGAGGCGCTGCACATCGCCAACGACACCATGTACGGCCTCGGCGCGGGTGTGTGGACCCGCGACGCGAACCGCTGCTACCGCTTCGGCCGTGCGGTCGAGGCAGGCCGCGTCTGGGTGAACAACTACCACGCCTACCCGGCACACGCGGCCTTTGGCGGCTACAAGCAGTCGGGGATCGGACGCGAGAACCACAAGATGATGCTGGACCACTACCAGCAGACCAAGAACATCCTGATGAGCTACAACCCCAACAAGCTGGGCTTCTTCTAGGGGCTCCTCCCGCCCGGGGCGCGCCCTTGCTCCAGCCCCGGGCGCACAGGGTGCCGGCGCGATCCCCGCAGGTCGCGCCGGCACTGTGGCAGCGTCTTTCCTCCTCCCCTCCGGAAGACGCTGCCACCTCTCGGACCAAGGTCGTATCGGCAGTCCGGCACCCGCCCGCTAGGGTCGTTTCATGCGGCTGATCCTCGCCTTCCTTCTTTTCGCGTCCACCATGCTCCTGCCCGGGACGGGCAAGGCGGCGCCGCTCGACCGCGAGGCAATGTCGGAGTTCGTCTACGCGCCCTACGTGCTGGGCGAACCCGTCAACGACAAGGGCGTGTGGGAGCTTTTGAACTCCGGCGGCGGGCTGGCGGGCTATGCCTTCGAGACCATCCTCATGGCGCCGCTTCCCGGCTTCTCCGGCGCCCCCATCAACATCTTCGCGATGCTCGATCTCGACGGACGCTTCCTTGATGTGCGGCTGATCGACCACAACGAGCCGATCTTCGTCTCGGGGTTGGGCGAGGCGCCGCTGCGGCGTTTCTTCGAGCAATACGCCGGACACGCGATCTCGGAGAGCATGGTCGTGGGCAACGCCTACGGTCGCGGCGATGGCGGCTCGGCGCTGGTCTACCTCGACGGGGTCACCAAGGCGACGGCAAGTGCGCGCATCGCCCACGAAAGCCTGATGGCCGCCGCCCGCGAGGTGGCGCGCGAGACGATGCAGGGCATCACGACCGGCCCCCCGGCGCATCCCGATCCCGACCACGACGAACAGCTTTCCTGGAGCGATCTCGTGGCCGAGGGGATCGCCACGCACGCGGTGGTCTCGAATGCCGAGTTGCAGGCGCGGTTCGACGGGACCATCTGGGCCGACGACGACCCCGAGGCCACGGACGCACCGGACGACGCCTACCTCGATCTCTGGGTGGTCGATCTCGGGCCGCCGTCCATCGCCCGCGCCGCGCTGGGCGCCGAGACCTTCGCGGAATTGCAGCGCTTCCTGTCGATCTCGCCCGACGAAGAGCCGATCCTGCTGATCGAGCGCGGGCGGCACGGGCTGGTCTCGCCCGAGTTCGTGCGCAACACCGCCCCCGACTGGCTTTCGGCCGAGCAGGACGGGCTGCCCATCGCGCTGCGCGACGCCGACCTGCTGGTCGAGCTGGCCGAGGGCGTTCCGGACGGCACCGCGATGATCCTGCGCACCGACCGGCGGCTGGGCTTCGACCCCTCCCGCGAGTGGACGCTCAAGGTCGAGGCGGTGCGCGAACACGGCATGTTTCAGCCGCAGATCGGGCGCGAGGAGCTGCTGGTGTCGCACGCCACGCCCGAACGCTTCTTCGAGCGGCCGGGGCAGGTGGCGCCGCTGTCTCCGTGGCGCGAGGCAATCCTTGGCCGGCAGACCGATCTCGTGCTGCTCTGCGGTTTCCTGATCGCGCTGCTGCTCGCCGTCGGGCCGGCGCAGAACCGGCTTGCGGGGCTGACGCTCTTCACGCCGGTTCGGCTGGGCTTCCTTGCGGTGATGACCGGTTTCGTCGGCTTCTGGGGGCAGGGGCAGCTGTCGATCGTGACCGTGCTGGGCGTGCTGCGCGCCGCCCTCGAGGGCGGCAGCTTCGCCTTCCTGCTATACGATCCGTTCTCGGCGCTGGTCTGGGCCGCGGCCATCGCCGGCTTCGTGCTCTGGGGGCGCGGTTTCTTCTGCGGCTGGCTCTGCCCGTTCGGCGCGTTGCAGGAGTTCGCGGCCCACTTCGGCCGTCTGCTGCGCCTGCCGCAGATCGAGCCCTCCGCCACCTGGGACCGCAGGCTGAAGGGGCTGAAATACCTCGTCCTCTCGGGACTGGTCGGGGTGGCCTTCCTCGCGCCCTCGGGCATCGACACCGCCGCCGAGGTCGAGCCGTTCAAGACCGCGATCACCACCGGTTTCCAGCGGGAATGGTATTACGTCGCATGGGCGGTGGGGCTGCTGCTGCTGAGCGCGGTGCTGTTCAAGGGCTTCTGCCGCTACCTCTGCCCGCTGGGGGCGGTGATGGCCATCGGCGGGCTGCTGCGCGGGCGCGACTGGATCGCCCGGCGGGCGGAATGCGGATCTCCCTGCCAGCTGTGCAAGGTGCGCTGCCGCTACGGCGCCATCGAGCGGTCGGGAAAGATCGCCTATTCCGAGTGTTTCCAGTGCCTCGACTGCGTGAAGATTCACGATGACCCGCAGCAATGCGTGCCGCTGGTCCTGGCGCAGCGGGAGCGCAAGCGGGCACCGGCGCCCGAAAGTGACGGAGTGCCCGCCGAATGACCCTGAGCCGTCGCCGCTTTCTCGCCATTTCCGCCGCGATGCTCGGCGCGGGTCCGGCGCGCTCTGCCGCGACGCCCGCGCGCTGGCGCGGCGTGGCCCTTGGTGCCGAGGCCGAGATTACCATCCACGGGCCCGGCGCCGAGCGCGCGCTGGCCGAGGCGCTCGCGCTCGTCCGCGCGGTCGAGGCCGAGTTCAGCCTCTACGATCCGGGCTCCGCGCTCTCGCGGCTGAACCGCGCCGGCCGGCTTGCGCCGTCGCCCACGTTCGCCGAGCTTCTGGGGCTGGTCGACCGGGTGCACGCCGCGACTGGTGGCGCCTTCGATCCCACGGTGCAGCCGCTCTGGGAGGCACTGGCGCGGGGCGGCTCGCTCGGGCCCGCCCGGGCCGCCGTCGGCTGGGAGCGGGTGCGCCTCGGGGGCGGCGAGGTGCGGCTCGGAGCCGGGCAGGCGCTGACCTTCAACGGCATCGCGCAGGGGTTCGCCACCGATGCGGTGGCCGACATGCTCGAAGCGCGCGGCTTTGGCCGGGCGCTGGTCGACATCGGGGAACACCGAGCGCTCGGAGGGCCGTGGCGGGTCGGTCTCGCGGACCCGGTTGCGGGCTACCTCGGGACGCGTACGCTGGATATGGGGGCCATTGCCACCTCGAGCCCGGATGCTCTGAGGCTCGGCCTAGAGGGTCACATACTCGACCCGCGCGGCGGGAGGGGCACCCGCTGGTCGACGGTCAGCGTCGAGGCGACGCGGGCCGCCATCGCCGACGCGGTCTCGACCGGGTGCTGCCTGCTGGATCTCGCGCAGATCGGCGCGGTGATGCGCCGGCTACCCGAGATCAGCGCGGTGACACTTGTCGATGCGGACGGAAACCTGCGGAGCCTGCGGGCGTAGCTCGGCGGAGAAGCGGTTGAAAAACCACCCTACGCATCTGAATTGGTCCCTCAGGGCGCCAGGCGAGGCTTGGAGCCGCCGGTCACTCCCCGAGGCCGAGCCTCTTCATCCGGCGGTAGAGCGTCGCCCGACCGATACCGAGCGCGCGGGCGGCCTCGCTGACGTTGCCGTCGGCGCGGGCGAGGGCGCGGACCACCGCCGCGCGCTCGGCCTTCTCGAACCCGCTCGGGCCGTCGTCCAAGCCGAAAAGATCGGCGGCAGGGCGCGGTTTCAGCGCGCCCCTGATCTCGAGCCCGAAGGCGCGGCGGGCGCCCCGGGTCGCGCCGATCACGAGATCGTCTCCATCCACGGCCAGCAGCACCGAGGTCTCGCCGTCGTCGCTGTCGCCCATGACGATCCGCGCGGCGGGAAAGGAGGCGCGGAAGAAATCGGCCTCGATGGCGCGCGCGGTCTGCGCCACGGTGGCGCCGATCAGCCGGTTGAACCCCTCGGTCTGGTCGGCCCGCGCCGAGGACACGTCGAGCGCGCCCAGCACACCGCCGTCGGGGCCGAAGATCGGCGCGTCCATGCAGCTCATGCCGATGTTGCGGGCAAAGAAATGGTCGCCGCGATGGATCGTGACCCGGCGCGTCTCGGCAAGGCAGGTGCCGATGCCGTTGGTGCCCTCGGCGGCCTCGCTCCAGTCGGCACCGGGGCAGAGCCCCCAGTCGGCGAATGTGCCCGCGTCGGCGTCGGCGCAGCGGCGGTCGATCACCAGCCCCGAGGCATCGGTCAGCAGAACGCCGCAGCCCGAGCTGCCGACCAGCCCGAAAAGCTGGTCGAGCTTCGGCGCCGCCACCATCAGGAACGGCTCGAGCCCCGCGCGCCGGTCGGCCAGCGCGGCATCGCCCAGCCGCGTGCGTCCCCGGCTCGAGGCCGGGTCGAGGCCGTAGTGCTGCATCGAGCGCCGCCATGACGCCGCCAGCGGGGACCGGGCCGCGGCCTTGCCGGAGGCCACGGTCTCCACGACCTTGTCGATATGCTCGGTTGTCGGGGGGATGGCAGATCTCCTGTCGCCGGGAAACGTGGCATGGGCGCGGCAAGCGTAACGCCGCGCCGGCGCGGAAGAAATGCGACCAAATGAGGAGGCGCGCCGGGGCAGCCCGGGCCGCCCGTCGCATGTGCAGGCGGAACGCGCCCGCCGCGCTTTGCCCTGCCGCGTGTCCACCGGACTTTACATCCCCCGGCAACCCGGCTCTGGTGATCGCCACGACCTCTTCGGCACAACGCGCGGACTGATCACATGGCCATCACGGCAAGCATCCATCACCTCACGCACTACAAGTACGACCGCCCCGTTTCGCTGGGCCCGCAGCTCATCCGGCTGCGCCCGGCGCCACATTCGCGGACCCGGGTGATCTCGCATTCGCTCAAGGTCGGCCCCGAGCAGCACTTCGTGAGTCACCAGCAGGACCCCTACGGCAACTGGCTGGCGCGCTACGTGTTTCCCGAGCCGGTGACCGAGTTCAAGATCGAGGTCGATCTCGTTGCCGACATGACGGTCTACAACCCCTTCGACTTCTTCGTCGACGAGGAGGGCGAAACCTGGCCCTTCGAATACCCCGAGGAATTCCGCAACGATCTTCAGATCTACCGCCAGCCCGAGCCGGTCGGTCCGCATCTTGCCGACTACATGAAGACGATCCCGCGCGATCCGGTGAACACGGTCAACTTCCTCGTCGACATCAACGCGAAGCTAGCGAAGCACATCGACTACATCGTGCGCATGGAGCCCGGCGTGCAGACGCCCGAGGAAACGCTGCAGCACAGGCGCGGATCGTGCAGAGACACCTCGTGGCTGCTGGTGCAGATCCTGCGCAACCTCGGCTTCGCGGCGCGCTTCTGCTCGGGCTACCTGATCCAGCTGAAGCCGGACCTGCAGGCGCTCGACGGGCCGTCGGGCACGGATCACGATTTCACCGACCTGCACGCCTGGTGCGAGGTCTTCCTGCCCGGGGCCGGCTGGATCGGGCTCGATCCGACCTCGGGGCTGCTCACCGGCGAGAGCCACATCCCGCTGGCGGCGACGCCGCATTACCGCAACGCCGCCCCGATCACCGGCGGATTCTCTGCCGTCGGCAATCCGCACGTCGATTTCGACTTCGACATGACGGTGACGCGCGTGGCCGAACATCCGCGGATCACCAAGCCATTCTCGGACGAGTCCTGGGAGGCGCTCGACGCGCTGGGCGACAAGGTCGACGCGGCGATCCGCGAGCAGGACATGCGGCTGACCATGGGTGGCGAGCCGACCTTTGTCAGCATCGACGATTTCGAAAGCGCCGAGTGGAACACCGCCGCCGTGGGCCCGACCAAGCGCGACCGGGCCGACCTGCTGATCCGCAGGCTGCGCGACCGGTTCGCACCGGGCGGCTTCCTGCATTACGGGCAGGGCAAGTGGTATCCGGGCGAGACGCTGCCGCGCTGGACCTTCTCGCTCTACTGGCGCCGCGACGGCAAGCCGATCTGGAAGAACGCGGATCTTGTCGCGCGCGAGACGGCGACCGGCGCCTCCGCCGACGATGCCGACCGCTTCATGTCGGCCTTCGCCGAAAACCTCGGGCTCGATGCGGATTACGTCCATCCGACCTACGAGGACCCGGTCGAATGGATCCTCAAGGAGGCGGACCTTCCGGCCAACGTCACCCCCGAGGACAGCAAGCTCAAGGACCCCGAGACCCGTGCCCGCATCGCCCGTGTGTTCTCGCGCGGGCTCGAGACCGCGGCAGGCTACGTGCTGCCGATCCAGCGCTGGCAGTCGAAGGCGCGCCCCGCGACGCGCTGGCGGTCCGAGCACTGGAAGACCCGGCGCGGGCACCTGTTCCTCATTCCCGGCGACAGCCCGGTGGGCTTCCGCCTGCCGCTCGGGGCGCTGCCCTACATCCCGCCGTCCTCATATCCTTACGTCTACCCGACAGACCCGACGGTGCCGGTCGAGGCGCTGCCCGACTTCCACGCAGAACGCGAGGAAAAGCGGCGCGCGCTGATGGAGGAACTCGAACGCATCGCGCGCGACGAGGCCCGCATGGCCCGCGAGCAGGCCGCCGAACTGCCCGAGGTGACGCCCGGACACCAGCAGCCGGTGAGCGAGGCGCGCGACGCAGGCCCCCGGCAGACCATCATGGAGCAGGGCGTCGACCCGGCGGGCGGGCAGGTGCGCACCGCCATCGCCATCGAGCCGCGCGACGGCCGGCTGTGCCTGTTCATGCCGCCGGTCGAGGACCTCGAGGACTATCTCGAGCTGCTGGCCACCGCCGAGGAGACCGCCGAAGCGCTGGGCCTGCCGATCCACATCGAGGGCTACACGCCGCCGCACGACAGCCGGATGAACGTCATCCGCGTCGCGCCCGACCCGGGCGTGATCGAGGTGAACATCCATCCCGCGCACAGCTGGGAGGATTGCAAGCAGATCACCAACGGCGTCTACGAGGAGGCCCGCCAGACCCGTCTCGGCGCCGACAAGTTCATGATCGACGGCCGGCACACCGGCACCGGCGGCGGCAACCACGTGGTGGTGGGCGGCGAGACGACGCTCGACAGCCCGTTCCTGCGGCGGCCCGACCTCATGCGCTCGCTGATCCTCTACTGGCTGCGTCACCCGTCGCTGTCCTACCTGTTCTCGGGCCTCTTCATCGGGCCGACCAGCCAGGCGCCACGGATCGACGAGGCCCGGCACGACAGCCTCTACGAGCTGGAGATCGCGCTGTCGCATTTCCCGCGCCCCGAGGAGGGGCCGCCGCCGCAGCCCTGGCTGACCGACCGGCTGCTGCGCAACATGCTGATCGACGTGACCGGCAACACCCACCGGGCCGAGATCTGCATCGACAAGCTGTTCTCGCCCGACGGGCCGACCGGACGGCTCGGGCTCGTGGAATTCCGCGGCTTCGAGATGCCGCCCGACGCCAAGATGTCGCTGGCCCAGCAGGTGCTGATCCGGGCGCTGCTCGCGCGGTTCTGGAAGGAGCCGGTGCAGGGCCGGCCGGTGCGCTGGGGCACCACGCTGCATGACCGCTTCATGCTGCCCTATTTCGTGTGGGAGGACTTCCTCGAGGTTCTGCGCGATCTCGGGTCGCACGGTTTCCACTTCCGCAGCGAGTGGTACGAGGCCCAGAAGGAGTTCCGCTTCCCCTTCGCCGGCGAGGTCGACTACAACGGCGTGCACCTTCAGCTCAACCAGGCGCTCGAGCCGTGGCACGTGCTGGGCGAGCGCGGCGCGATCGGCGGCACTGTGCGCTACACCGACAGCTCGGTCGAGCGGATGCAGGTGCAGCTCACCGCGACGGACCCCGACCGCTACATCGTCACCTGCAACCGGCGGCCGGTGCCGCTGGCCGGAACCCGGCAGAGCGGCGTGAAGGTGGGCGGCGTGCGCTTCAAGGCGTGGCAACCGGCCGAGGCGCTGCACCCGACGCTGCCGGTGAACGCGCCGCTGGTGTTCGACATCTTCGACACCTGGACCGGCCACGCGCTGGGCGGTTGCACCTATCACGTGGCGCATCCGGGCGGCCGCAACTACGACACCTTCCCGGTCAACACCAACGAGGCCGACGCCCGCCGGCTTGCGCGATTCGAGAAGATGGGCCATACCCCCGGCTCTTACTGGCCCGCACCCGAGCATCCGCATCCGGAGTTCCCGATGACCCTGGACCTGCGCCGAACGCCCGGGCTGTGACTCGCAGGAGCAGATCGGATTGGAGACCATGGCGCCCGATGCGCTGACGCGATTCCTTGATGGCTACGCCCCGCTTTCGGGCGTGGCCGACGAGCTCAAGCGACCGGACGGCTCGCTGCGTCCGGTCTGGGGGAAACTCATGCGCCACCTCGCGGCGCAGAGCCCCGAGACGCTCGCCCGGTCGTTTGCGCGCGGCGACCAGTACCTGCATGACACCGGCGTCTACTACCGGCAGTTCACCGGCACCGGCTCGACCGTGCGGGACTGGCCGCTGAGCCATGTGCCCGTGGTGATCGACGGGGCCGAGTGGAACGAGCTCGCCGAGGGCATCGCGCAACGCGCCGAGCTGCTCGAAAAGGTGATGGCCGACCTTTACGGCCCCGGGGAGCTCGTGCGCGATGGCTTCCTGCCCGCCGACCTCGTGGCGCAGAACCCCGAGTGGCTGCGGCCGGTGGTCGGCATCCGGCCGCGCTCGGGGCATTACCTGCATTTCCTCGCCTTCGAGCTCGGGCGCTCGCCCGACGGCTCGTGGTTCGTGCTGGGCGACCGCACGCAGGCGCCCTCGGGCGCGGGCTTCGCGCTGGAAAACCGCATGGCCTCGACCCGGATTTTCCATGAACTGTTTCCGAAGTGGAACGTCGAGCGGCTGGCAGGCTTCTTCCGCAGCTTCCGTGACGCGGTCAACGGGCTGCGTGCCGACAACGACGGGCGCGTCGCGATCCTCACGCCCGGGCAGCACACCGACACCTACTACGAACACGCCTACATCGCCCGCTACCTCGGCTTCTCGCTGCTCGAATGCGAGGATCTCAAGGTGCAGGACGGGCGGCTTTCGGTGCGCACGATCAGCGGGCCCGAGCCGGTCTCGGTGCTCTGGCGCCGTCTCGACTCGCGCTTCGCCGACCCGCTGGAGCTTGACGAGACCTCGGCCCTGGGGACCCCGGGCATGGTCTCGGCGCTGCGGGCGGGCGCGATGGACATGGTCAACTGCCTCGGCTCCGGGGTGCTCGAGGCGCGTGCGCTGATGGCGTTCCTGCCGCGCATCTCGCGGCACCTGATGGGCGCCCCGCTGAAGCTACCCAACATCGCCACATGGTGGTGCGGTCAGCCGGCCGAGCGCGACTACGTGCTCGACAACCTCGAGCGCATGATGATCGGCTCGGCCCAATCGACCAAGCTGCCCTTCGACATCGACGCGAGCACGGCGCTCGGCGGCAAGTTCCGCGACACCACCGCGCAGGGCGCCGTGGCCGAGTGGATCGAGCGCGAGGGCGCGAGCCTCGTGGGGCAGGAGGCGGTGACGCTCTCGACCACGCCCGCGATGATCGACGGCAAGCTCGCACCGCGGCCGATGGTGGTGCGGGTCTTCGCCGCCCGCACGCCGGACGGCTGGGAGGTCATGCCCGGCGGCTATGCAAGGATCGGGCGCGACGGCGACCCGACCGCACTGGCAATGCAATCGGGCGGCTCGGTGGCCGACGTCTGGGTGATCGGCGACGAGCCGGTGGCCCGCGACACGCTCACCCGCAACGACAGCGGACCCTTCCTGCGGCGCCTGCCGGGCCTGCTGCCCGCGCGCGCCGCCGACAACCTCTTCTGGCTCGGCCGCTACGTCGAACGCGCCGAGAGCGGGGTGCGGGTGCTGCGCGCCTACCACCTGCGGCTCGAGGAATATGGCCTGCGCACGGTGCCGCTCGTCGACCGGCTGGGCCGGTTCCTCGGCAGCTACGGGCTCGACCCCGAAGACGCGGTGCCCGCGCCGCTTCTGGGCCAGTTCGCCGCCGCCGTCACCTGTGCGAGCAAGGTGCGCGACCGGTTCTCGACCGACGGCTGGAACGCGCTCAACGACCTCTCCGCCACTGCGCGGGATCTCGCGTCCCGGGCGCAGCCCGGCGACGACGCCGCCGGCGCCATGAGCGTGCTGCTGCGCAAGACCGCCGGCTTCTCGGGGCTTGTGCACGAGAACATGTTCCGCTTCCTCGGCTGGCGGTTCCTGACCATCGGGCGGGCGCTCGAACGGGCCGATCACATGGCCTCGGTGCTGGTAAGCCTCGCGGGGGACGGCGCTCCTGCTGGCGGGCTCGATGCCGCGGTCGAGATCGGCGACAGCGTCATGACGCACCGCCGCCGCTATTCGGTCGAAACGGGCCGGGATACGGTGATCGACCTGCTGGCGCTCGACCGCGACAACCCGCGCTCGATCCTGTTCCAGATCGACGTGCTCCGGGCCGAGGAAGAACGCCTCTCCGAGATCACCAAGGCCGTCCAGCCGAGCGAGGCGGCGCGGCGCATCCTCGTGTTGCAGACCGCGCTGGCGGTGGCACGACCTGAGCAGCTTACCGAGCGGCGCCTGCGGCGCATCCGCCGCGAGATCGCCTCGATCTCGGAAGCGCTGACCGCGCAGTACCTGAGCTGATGGGCATGAGCCAGACATACGACATCACCCTCCGGATCGCCTATGTCTACGACAGCCCGGCCGCCGCGCATCGCACGCTCTTGCGGATGCTGCCCCGCAACCTGCCGGAGCAGCAGTTGCTCTACGGCGCGGTGACGACCGATCCGGCGCCGTCCTTCCGGGTCGACGACGTGGATTTCTTCGGGAACCCGGTGACCGAGGTCACGCACGACCGACGCCTGTCCGAGATCGACTTCCGCTTCCGGGGCAGGGTGCTGAAGCACGCGCCTGCCGGAGGCCTCGACCTGTCCTGCGGTCTGTCGCTGCTGCCGGTCGAACTGGGCCAGATCCGCAGCATCGCGCCGGACAGCCCGCATCATTTCCTCGGCGCCTCGCCGCGGCTGCCCGCCGCGCCCGACATCGCGGCCTTTGCGCGCGACTGCGTGTCGCCGGAGATGTCGGCGCTCGAGGCGGCGGACGCGGTGAGCCTTGCGCTCAATGCGGCCTTCACCTTCGATCCCAAGGCGACCGAGGTCACGACCAAGCCAGTCGACGCCTTCCGTGCCCGCCGGGGCGTGTGCCAGGACATCAGCCACGTGATGATCACTGCGCTGCGGTCGCTGGGGATGCCCGCCGGCTACGTCTCGGGGTTCCTGCGGACGATCCCTCCGAAGGGGCGGCCCCGGCTCGCGGGCGCCGACGCCATGCATGCGTGGGTGCGGGCCTGGTGCGGGGCCGAAACCGGCTGGGTCGAATTCGATCCCACCAACGCAATCCGGGCCGGCACCGATCACGTCACCGTCGCCATCGGGCGCGACTATTCCGACGTGGCGCCGGCGCGCGGCTCGCTGCGCTCGGCCGGGTCGCACAAGACCACCCACCAGGTCGACGTGGTGCCTGTCTGAGGCGCCAGTCCGGCGTTTACGATTGGGAAATGCCTCATGGCCTATGTTGCCCGCGGGTCCGGCGCGGACCGCAGCAGGGTGCATGGGCATGAGACGGATCGACGAGAAACTGGCCAAGGTCGCATCGGGCGCCTATGCGCCGCGCGACTTCATCCTGACCTTCGCAAAGGACGCCGACATGCTGCGCGGCTGCTCCGCCACCGGGCATGATGCCGACGGGAGGCCAAGGCCGCTTGCCGCCTACCGCGCCGACCTTCAGCGGGTCATCGACAGCGACCTTGCCGACATCGTGCTGACCTCGCTCTCCAACGCCGAGACGCTGGCCGAAACCGGGGCCTACGGGCACAGCACGGCGACCCCGGCGGTGCGGCTCAACGATCCGACCGACACCTGGCGGGTGAGGGGCGGCAGTTACGCCGATCACCCCGCACGCGCCTTCCGCTCGGCGCGCCTCGATGCGGTCAAGCCGGTGGCGAACCTCGGGCTTTACGGCATGACGTTCTACAATGACCCGGCGCAGGACCATGCGACGCTCGCGGCCTATTCCGAGTTCCGCGACATCTCGCGGCAGGTGGCGATCCGGCACTTCCTGCAGGTCACCGATCCGCCGTTTCCCATCGACACGGGAGAGGCCGACTATGCCGCCTATCGCAATGACATCGTGACCCGAAGTCTTGCCGGCATCCCACGCCGCGAACGTCCGCTCTTCATCGAGGTGGACTACCACGGCCCCGCCGCGATGGAGGAGCTGGCGGGTTGGCATCCCTCGCAGCTGGTCTTCGGGGTGACAGGATGCACCGGGGGCACCACCCGCGACTGTCTCGAGCGGCTGGCACAGGCCGAGAAATACGGCGCGCGGGTCGCGAGCTTCAGTCGCGAAGGATTTCCGTGCGAAGATCCCGTGCTGATGCTGGCCGCCATGCGCCGGGTCGTGCGCGAGGGCATGCCCTCCTTCGAGGCAGTGAAGGTCTATCACGACGATCTGCGCGCCGCAGACCTGCGCCCGAACCGGGCCCTGCAGGACGATGTCGAGCTCACGTCGCCGTTGCTCAGGGCACACGCCGCCCGCGCTGCCTGAGCGCTTTGCTCTTTTCGTCCCGTCGCCACGCGTGCAAGAGGAAAGCGAGCGGCGCATGGGAGACGGCTTGGAACAGACGGTGGCATTCTGGCTCGCTGCAGGGGCCGCAACCTTCGCGGTGGGCATGTCCAAGGGCGGACTGCCGATGATGGCGATGCTGGGTGTGCCGATCCTGTCGGTGTTCATCCCGCCGGCTGCCGCCGCCGGGCTGCTTCTGCCCATGTACATCCTTGCCGATGTCTACGCCATCTGGCTGTTCCGCCACGAATTCTCGGTTCGCAACGTGAGCATCCTCGTTCCGGCTTCGGCGTTGGGAATCGTCGCCGCTTTCCTGCTGGTATCGCGGGTGCCGGTCGAAGCGACCAAGCTCGTCGTGGCGCTGATCGGGCTCGGATACCTCGGCACCGCCCTGCACAAGCGGCTTGCCGGCGATGTCCGGTCGCGACCGGCCGATGTGCCGCGCGGACTGTTCTGGGGCGCGATGACCGGCTTCACCAGCTACATCAGTCATGCCGGCGGCCCGCCGTTCCAGGCCTATACGCTGCCGCAAAAGATGCCGAAGATGGCCTTCGCGGGCACTGCCGCCGTCACCTTTGCCTGTGTCAACTGGATGAAACTGCCGCCCTACATCCTCGCCGGGCAGGTGACCTGGGAGAGCCTGCGCCAGATCGCCGTGCTGGCCCCGGTGGCACTGATCGGCGCCTGGGCGGGCTACCGGGTGACGAAATGGCTGCCCGAGCGGCTCTTTTTCACGCTGGTCAACATCGCGCTCGGCGCGCTCTGCCTGAAGCTTCTGGCAGAGGTCGCGCAGGCCTGGTGGCCGGCGGGCTGAGCCAGACCGGTCGCGGGGTTGCGCGGTCGGCGGGGGCGGACTACCTGTCGGCGCAGCAAAGGAGGCCCCGCAAATGACGCAACCGGACTGGATCGCCGCCGAATGCGGCCCGACGCAACTGCGCCTGTGGCAGATGGCGGCGGATGACGGCGTGCTTGACCAGGCAAGCCTGCCTCCGGTCGACGCGGCGGGCCTTGCGCAAGCCGTGGCCTCGGCCTGGCCCGACCTGCCCGACGCGACGCCGGTGGTGGTCAGCGGTGCCGGCGCGCTGCCCTATCCGGCGGTGCCCTGCAAGCCGGCGGGCATTGCGCAGGCCACGGAGCAGGGGCGCATGCGCCTGCTGCCCGGGCTCGCGCAGGAAAAGCCTGCCGACACGCTCGAACACGAGGCGACCCGGGTCGCGGGGTTTCTCGCGATCAATCCCGGGTTCGACGGGGTGATCTGCCTGCCCGGCGCGCAGAGTCGCTGGGTGCACGTCAGCGCGGGCGAGATCGTGAGCTTCCGCAGCTTCCTGACGGGGCGTCTGCACGCGCTGCTGGCCGATGCATCGCTGGTGGGTTTCGACAGCAATGCGCCATGGGATGAGGCACCCGGGCTCGAGGCGGTGGATCAGGCCATGGGGAGGCCCGCGAATTTCGCGGGCGATCTCGCGGCCATCGCCGCCGAGGTCCGTCTACGCGGGCTCGCCGCCGGGCCTGCCAGCGCACGGGCGCTGGGGCTGCTGATCGGGCTGGAACTGGCGGCGGCGAAACCCTACTGGCTGGGCCAGAGCGTCGCGCTGGTGGCCGACGGGGCCGAGGCGCAGCCCTATCGCGCCGCGCTCGAGGCGCAGGCGGTGCCGGTGGTCGTGGCCGACGGCATCCGCATGGCCCGCGAGGGGCTGCGCGCCGCCTACCGCGGCGGCGCCGCGTGAGCGCGGTCCCCGATGGTCAGCCCGGGCGGGCGGCGCTAATCTGCCGGCATGACAGGACCGACGCAGGAGCGACACATGGCCGATGACGATCTGCGCCCCGGCGAGACCACGGTGGATCTGCCGCCGGCCGACGACGCCCGGCTGCGCTTCATCGGTCGCCTTCGCACACCGTTCAAGACCCGGGGCGACTGCCCGCGCCAAGGCAGTTTCGACGGCCCCGAGTGCCGCGTCGAGCTTGACCCACGGCTTGCGCCGGCGCTCGACGGGATCGAGCGGTCGGAGACGATCGAACTGCTCTACTGGCTCGACCGGTCGCGACGGGACCTGCTGACGCAGAGCCCTCGCGGCGGACGCGAGCTGCGCGGCACCTTCAGCCTGCGCTCGCCGATGCGGCCGAACCCCATCGGCAGTTCGCGGGTCAAGCTGGAGCGGCGCGAGGGGGCAGTTCTCGTGGTGCGCGGGCTCGACTGCCTCGACGGGACCCCGCTTCTGGACATCAAGCCGGTGCGCTGCGATCACGCCCGGCGCCGCCCCAGCGGAACAGGTCCCGAGTGACCCGTCACACGCCTGTATTCTCGGCAGTTCGGTTCGGAATGCGCAATTTTAGTGCAGTCTGTGATGTGCTTGCGCCGCTTGAGCCGAGGCGGGTTGCGGTTCCGATCAGGCACCGGGAAGTTGGCTGGCGCAGGAGGACCGCGCCATACCCTACGACCAGCCAGCGATGACGATGACCCCCGCGCCGAAAGCCCAGCGGGCGCGCGGTCGGGCGCGTATCGGGGCCCGTCTGCGCGGGGCCCGCACGGCGATTTCCGATCTACACATGTCCGGCAGCGCGAAGCTGCTTTTCCTCCGGGCGACGGGGGCGCTTCAGGCGGTCTACCTCAACAGCTCGGGCGGCGTGACCGGCGGCGACGCCTTCGACATCGCAGCGCGGGCCGAGGCGGGTTCGCACCTCGTCATGACCACGCAGGCCGCCGAGCGGATCTACCGCGCGCTGCCCGGCGAGATCGGCCGGGTCGATGCCCGGCTGACGCTCGAGCCCGGCGCGCGCCTCGACTGGCTGCCGCAGGAGACAATCCTCTTTGAAGGCGCGGCGCTGGATCGCCGCCTGTCCATCGACATGGCGCCCGACGCGCGGCTGCTGGCCTGCGAGACGCTGATCTTCGGCCGGCACGCCATGGGCGAGGTCCTGCACGATCTGTGCCTGCGCGACCGGATCGACCTGCGCATCGGCGGCCGGCTCGCCTTTGCCGACAGGCTCAGGCTCGAGGGCGATGTTGCCGACACGCTGGCGCGCCCGGCGGTCGCCGACGGGGCAGGTGCGATGGCCACGGTGCTCTTTGCTGCGCCTGGCGCGGCCTCGATCCGCGATGCCCTTCTTGAAATGCTGCCGGCCACGGCGGGGGTCTCGGCGCTGACCGGGGATCTGCTCGTCGCCCGTCTGGTTTCCGTTGACGGCTTCACGCTTCGCGGCCACCTTGCGCCTGTCCTCCGCCGCCTCAGCGGTGCCGAACTGCCACGACCCTGGATGATCTGACACATGCAACTGACCCCCCGCGAAAAGGACAAGCTTCTTGTCGCCATGGCCGCCGAGGTGGCCCGCAAACGCCTGAGCCGCGGCGTGAAGCTCAACTACCCCGAGGCGATCGCGCTGATCACCGACGCGGTGGTCGAGGGCGCCCGCGACGGCCGCTCGGTGGCCGAGATGATGGAGGCCGGCGCGCAGGTCATCACGGTCGAGCAATGCATGGAAGGCGTGCCCGAGATGATCCACGAGGTGCAGGTCGAAGCAACCTTTCCCGACGGCACGAAGTTGGTGACCGTCCACAACCCGATCCGCTGAATTCCGCAGGAGATGCAGTCATGAAATACGCCCTTCCCCTCGTTGTCCTTGCCGGTCCGCTCGCGGCGCACACGGGCGAGTCCGCACATGTGCATCCGCATGATGGTGCGTCCTGGCTCGTCACCGTGGCGGTGCTTGGCGTCGCGGCGCTGGCGGGTCACCTGATCGTGTCGCGCGTGCGGAACCGGAAATGATCCCCGGAGAGCTCTTCCCCGCGGCTGGTGAGCTGACCCTCAACGAGGGCCGCGAGCCGATCACCCTGATGGTTGCCAACACGGGTGACCGGCCGGTTCAGGTCGGGTCGCACTACCATTTCGCCGAGACCAACCCGGCGCTCGATTTCGACCGGGAGGCCGCGATGGGCCGCCGGCTCGACATCGCCGCGGGCACCGCGGTGCGCTTCGAGCCCGGCCAGCGGCGCGAGGTGGCGTTGATCCCGCTGTCCGGCGCGCGCCGGATCTACGGCTTCAACCAGAAGGTCATGGGGGCGCTCTGAGATGTTCGAGATGATGCTGGCCTGGCAACGCAGCGCCCTGCGCGTCGCCTCGCTTACCGCAGAGGCGCAGCAGGTGATCGCCTACCGCGCGCTCGGTTTCTCGGGGCTCTGGTCGGTCGAACCCTCCGAGAGCCTGCGGATGGTTACCGAGAAGAGCCCCGCGCTGATGCAGAGCTGGTGGAGCGCAAGCCGCGCGGTCATGGGCGGAGCGGCGCCGGAACGGGTGATCTCGGCATGGGCGACGCCGCTCGAGCGCAAGGCCCGGTCGAACCGCAAGCGCCTGCAGCGGCGCGGCCCGAACACCGGGTTCGGAAGCTAGTCGAGGCTCGGGACGAGGAGGATGACGCGATGTTCGTGATGCCGACCTACTGGGGATTTGCCGCCATGCAGATGGGGGTTCAGGTCATGGCCGCCCAGATGCGCATGGCACAGGCGATCTACGAGGCCGGACTGTCACAGCAGCGTGCGCTCTGGGGCATGCGGGCTCCGCTCGCGCCGGCGCTTCCCATGTCCGTGCCGGTGCCGGTCGGCATGGGTATCTGCGGACCCGTCGCGTTGGCAGGCGCGGCGCGCCCGCAGCCACGCCCCCGTGCCGGTCGTGCGCTGAGGGCCGTGCCCGGCGGGGGCAACTCGTCGCGCCGGCACCGCGCCGCGTCTCAGCCCTCCGAGACCCCTGCGCCCGCCAGCGATGGCGGCGACGACAAGACTCCGGTCTGAGCGCGGACCATCGCCGTGACCCTGCATCCGCCTTGCCCCATGAACCGACCGGCGCGCCCCGAGGCGCGCGACGGTCGTTCTTGCTCAGGCATCGGGCAGCGGCGGCAGGCTGCGCAGGTAAAGAATGACCGCGTCGAGGTCCTCGGGCGTCATGCCGGCGAGGTAGCCGTAGGGCATCGGCGGCATCATCGGGCTGCCGTCCGCGTGTGCGCCCTTCGTGATCATCGCCTTCAGTTCGTCGTCGGAGTAGTCGGCCAGCCCGTCGGGATGGCTGGTGAGGTTCGCCGCGACCGAAGTGCCCCAAGGTCCATGGAAGGCGAAGCCGCCGCGTCCGAGGTTCTCGGGATCTGTCAGCGGGCCCTTGTCGCCCATGGGCGAATGGCACTCCATGCAATGCGCAACGGGGCCCGCGAGGTAGGCGCCGTATTCCACCGTCACGCCGGGTGCGGGGGGCGTCACGCTCTCGACCGGGGGGCCGTAGGCCGGGGGCAGGGGGATGTTGTACTCCGAGGGCGGCACGTCGTTCTCGACCGTGGGCACCGTGCGCAGGAAGGCCACGATCGAGGCGAGGTCGTCATCGCCAAGCCCGCGATACATGGCAAACGGCATCGGCGGACCGATGATCGATCCGTCGGGACGGATGCCCTCGCGAATGGCGCGGGCAAGCTCGGTGTCGCTCCAGTCGGCAATGCGTCCGCCCGGGGTGATGTTGGGGGCAACGGCGGTAAAGGCCGGGTTCTTGTCGACGAGGCGCCCTGCAAGCTCCATCCCGGCAACCGGACCCTCCGGGCCGAGCGGCGTGTGGCAGTTGCCGCAGCCGGCCGGTCCGCGAACGAGATATTCGCCCCGCGCAAGATCCGCTTCGGCCCGCGCCGCGCCGACTGTGGCCGTGCAAATGATGGCGGCAACCGCCGCTCCGTGGATGGTGGTCATTATGATCTCCTCCGCAATGACGTCTCGAATGATCTGCAAGAAATAATCTACGGTGCACTCACCTTATCAGGGGCCCGTCCCTCCGCGAAGCGTTTCGATGCGCAGGCGGATGCGGGCGCGCCGTTCTGACAGCCGAGGAAAGACCAGACCATGCCAGCAACCATTTCCCGCGCCGACTACGCAGCCATGTTCGGCCCCACCACCGGGGACCGGCTGCGCCTTGCCGACACCGACCTGATCATCGAGGTCGAGCGTGATCTCACCGCCGAGGCCGTCGGTCGGGCGGCGGGCGGCAACGCGCCGGACTACGGCGAAGAGGTGAAGTTCGGCGGCGGCAAGGTCATCCGCGACGGCATGGGCCAGAGCCAGACGACGCGCGCCGACGGCGCCGTCGATACCGTCATCACCAACGCGCTGATCGTCGACTGGACAGGTATCTACAAGGCCGATGTCGGCCTGCGCGACGGGCGCATCCAGACCATCGGCAAGGCCGGCAACCCCGACACCCAGCCCGGCGTCGACATCATTGTCGGCCCCGGCACCGAGGTGATCGCGGGCGAGGGGCGCATCCTTACTGCCGGCGGCATGGACAGCCATATCCACTTCATCTGCCCGCAGCAGATCGAGGACGCGCTGCACTCGGGCCTGACCACCATGCTGGGCGGCGGCACCGGCCCCGCGCATGGCACGCTGGCCACCACCTGCACGCCGGGCGGCTGGCATATCGGCCGGATGCTGCAGGCGGCCGATGCCTTCCCGATGAACCTTGCCTTCGCGGGCAAGGGCAACGCCTCGCTGCCCGCGCCGCTGGAAGAGCAGATCCGGGCCGGGGCCTGCTGCCTGAAGCTGCACGAGGACTGGGGCACCACGCCCGGCGCCATCGACAACTGTCTCGGCGTGGCCGACGCCTGGGACGTGCAGGTGATGATCCACACCGACACGCTCAATGAATCCGGCTTCGTCGAGAACACCGTCGCCGCCATGAAGGGCCGCACCATCCACGCCTTCCACACCGAGGGCGCCGGCGGCGGACACGCCCCCGACATCATCAAGATCTGCGGCGAGGAGTTCGTGCTGCCCTCGTCCACCAACCCGACGCGGCCCTACACCGGCAACACGCTGGAAGAGCATCTCGACATGCTCATGGTCTGCCATCACCTCGACAAGTCGATCCCCGAGGACGTGGCCTTTGCCGAAAGCCGTATCCGCAAGGAGACCATTGCCGCCGAGGACATCCTGCACGACATGGGTGCGTTCTCGATCATCGCCTCGGACAGCCAGGCCATGGGCCGCGTGGGCGAAGTGATCATCCGCACCTGGCAGACCGCCGACAAGATGCGCAAGCAGCGCGGGCGCCTGCCCGAGGAGACCGGCGACAACGACAATTTCCGCGTGCGCCGCTATA
>MDTG01433580.1_pt1 | contig 35776 bp, 36 predicted proteins | sample 811421 | NCBI WGS metagenome assembly MDTG01 (sample SAMN05326645, study PRJNA326480) | marine metagenome | isolation source: seawater | place: Pacific Ocean: South East | collected 2011
CTTAGAAATTAATTTATTTTTTAAAATTAGAAAATACTTAAGTTTTTCACTATTAGGATTTATTTTACTAATTGTTACATTTATAATTATATTTTTTATCTTCAGTGAAGAAAATTCAGAAAAAATATATAATGCTCCTGTATTTGATGGCAAAGAAATAAAACCAGGATTTTTTAGTGATAAAACAGAACCAGAGAATTAGTATTTTTGAAAAACTAAAAAGTCTAGGATTTCCATCGGGCGAATATTTTCTAATCAGTGATGCTATAAAACTTAAAAAAGGAAAGTTAAAGATAGTCGGTGGAAATGTAAGGGATTATTTACTAAAAAAAAAAATAACCTCTGATCCTGACCTTGCAACTAATTTAAACCCTGAAGAAGTTATATTATGTTTACAAAAGAAAAAAATAAAATATTTTGACTCCTCTATAAAGTATGGGACGGTTGTTGCAATTATAAATGACATTAAGTTTGAGATAACAACATTAAGAAAAGATATAAGTTCTGATGGAAGATGGCCTATTGTGTCTTTTACAGAATGTTGGGAAGAAGATGCAAAAAGAAGAGATTTCACCATTAATGCGATATATTTGTCAGAAGAGGGTCTTTTTGATCCTTTAAATGGAATAGATGATTTAAAAAAGAATAAAGTAGTATTTATTGGTGAACCCAAAGATAGAATCATTGAGGATAATTTAAGAATATTAAGATTCTTAAGGTTTTCTCTTTTGTATGCCGAAAATTTTGACACTAAGGGTATTAAGGCTGTAAAACTTTTTAGTGATAAGTTAAGAACAGTTTCTTTTGAAAGAAGATTCTCTGAATTAAAAAAATTTATATGTTTAAAATCGTTCGAAAAAAAATTTAAAACAATATTGGATACAAAAGTTTTACAAAACTGTTTTCAAATTGAGGTATCTAAATCAATAGAAAATTTTTTTAAGATTGAAAGAAAGTTAAATAACATCAGTTACTTGAGAAGAATAAAATTTTTTTTACGTGGCTCAAATAATCTTAATTTTACTTTGAAGAACAGCTCTTTTAAAAAAGATGAAATTTTAAGAATTTCTATTTTTTTAGACATAGACTATTCCTTAGATTATGAAGAATTATTTTATAAAAAAAATTCAACATTTGTTTTGGATCAATGCATATTTGATTGCATTGATGGTAAGATAGAAGAGTTTTTATTAGTAAAAATATATAAAATTTTAAAAAATTGGGAGAAACCTATATTTCCAATATCTGGCAGGGATGTAAAGTCTTTAGGTATAACTGACGGATTTATTATCGGATATGTTTTAGATCAAATTGAGACTTGGTGGATAGAGAAGAAGTTTAAACCGAGCAAACAAGAATGCATCGATAGATTAAGAAGTTTATTACCATGACGCAGATGGTGGTAAAGACATAAATATTGCATCTGGGTTGCCATTTGTCATAAGACCAAATTTAGTTCCTCTATCATACAATAAATTAAATTCAGTGTATCTAGATCTCCTGTGTGCTTGTAATTTTAAATCTGAGTCGCTCCATTTTAATTTTACAGTCATATCAACTAATTTTTTATATGTTGATAAGAATGTTGAGCCTACGTCTTTATTAAAATTGAAATCTAAATCCCAATTTTTGCTAGCTAAATTATCATAAAAAATTCCACCTAATCCTCGATGTTCTTTTCTGTGAGGTAGATAGAAATAATCGTCACACCATTTTTTATATGTCTGGTAAGTACCGAGTTTATAATTGTCACATACAATCTTAAAGTTTTTATGAAAAATTTTAGCTAGTTTTTTTGATTCCACAGACTTTTGATTGACAGGTGTTATATCCGCACCACCTCCAAACCATTCAATTTTTGTATTTATGAAACGGGTATTCATATGAACTGCAGGTATTTTTGGAGATTTTGGGTGAATAACAAGGGAAATACCAGAGGCCCAAAAAGATAAATCTTTTTCTGTTCCTGGAATTTTACCTCTTAATTCTTTAGATAATTTACCATACACCGTAGAAATATTTACACCAGCTTTTTCAAAAATTTGTCCTCGTAAAATGCTCATCTCTCCTCCTCCTTGATCTTTCTTAAGATTTGGATTTCTTTTCCATTTTTTTCTTTTAAAACTAATAGAATTTCCGCCATATTGGTTTTCTGCTTGTTGAAGATAAGAACAAATATCATCTCTTAGTTGTTTATACCATTTAGTACAAATTTCTTTTTTAAAATTTAATTTTTTCATTGTTTTAATGTTTTTTTTTTTTATATATACCTATAAGTTTATAATTAAATAATATTATTATACATTAATTAAACATTTTTAATTATGGTTATAGAAAATAAAACACAGAAACAATTTACTGAAAAGTTTAAGAATTCATCTGATGTCGATACTGATAAAAGGGATTTTCTTTTTCTTACCACGACCGGATTAGCGGTAGCGGGTGGCTTGGCTGCTGGATGGGCTATGATTGATACCATGAACCCAGCTAAAGATGTCTTAGCCTTATCTACAACTGAAGTTGATCTTTCATTAATCGAGAAGGGTAAGAGTCTTACAGTAATGTGGAGAGGAAAACCAGTATTTATCAAACATAGAACTACTGACGAAATAGACCAAGCTAAATCTGTAAACTTAGATGAGTTGATTCATAAAGTTGATGATGATACTCGAGTGAAAAAAGATGAGTGGTTAGTTGTTTTAGGTGTATGTACTCACCTTGGATGTGTTCCATTAGGACAAAAAACTGGTGACTCAAAAGGAGATTTTGGCGGTTGGTTCTGCCCTTGCCACGGGTCACATTATGATACATCTGGAAGAATTAGAAAAGGACCAGCACCGTTGAATCTTGATGTGCCACCCTATGAATTTGTAAGTGATGATATAATAAAAATAGGTTAGATATGAAAACTAATAATAACAATGATGATAAATCTGTAGTATCTTGGATTGATAGAAGATTACCAATTTTTACTTTTATTAACCACAACCTACGAGATTACCCAACTCCCAGAAACTTAAGTTATTTTTGGAATTTCGGTTCATTAGCAGGAATTACTCTAGTAATAATGATCGTTACTGGAATCCTTCTAGCAATGCAGTACACAGCAAACGCTGATTTAGCTTTCGATAGTGTTGAAAGAATTATGAGAGATGTAAACAATGGATGGTTGCTAAGATATATTCATATGAATGGGGCATCAATGTTTTTCATTGTTGTTTTCATTCACATTTTTAGAGGGCTATATTATGGATCCTTCAAAGCACCAAGAGAAATATTGTGGATGCTTGGTGTTCTCATTTTATTGTTAATGATGGCAACAGCGTTTATGGGTTATGTTTTACCTTGGGGTCAGATGAGTTTTTGGGGGGCTACAGTTATAACAAATTTATTTTCAGCATTTCCGGTAGTAGGTGATTACATTGTAACTTTCTTGTGGGGCGGGTTTTCAGTAGATAACCCGACACTTACTAGATTTTTTGTACTTCACTATCTAATGCCATTTATGATAGTTGGAGTTGTGGCACTTCACCTGGTAGCCTTACATCAATTTGGATCTAATAATCCATTAGGTATAGATGTCAAATCTGAGGGTGATACGATACCATTTCACCCATATTACACGGTTAAGGATTACTACGGTTTAGGCGTTTTTTTGATAATCTTTTTTGGACTTGTTTTTTTCGCTCCAAACTTTTTAGGACATCCTGATAATTACATACCAGCAGATCCGCTTGTTACTCCTGCTCATATCGTTCCTGAATGGTATTTCTTACCTTTTTATGCTATTTTAAGAGCTGTTCCGGACAAACTAATGGGTGTGCTTTTGATGTTTTCTGCTGTTCTTGTACTCTTTATTTTACCTTGGCTTGATACACATAAAGTAAGAAGTGCGCAGTTTAGACCTTACTACAAACAGTTCTTTTGGTTATTTTTTATAAATTGTATTATTCTAGGGTGGGTTGGTGCGATGCCAGCTGAAGGAATTTATGTCCTTATTTCAAGAGTTTGTACAGCTTATTATTTTATATTTTTCTTGGTGATAATGCCTTTGTTGTCAAAATTTGAAAACGCTAGAGCTCTACCAACCAGCATAGCTTCATCAATTCTATCTGACAAGTTTGAAAATGAAAGTGTATCCTCCGAAAACTTTGCTAAATAATGATGTTAATTAAAAAATTACAAATTTTATTTTTTGTATTTTTTCTGTCTCCAAACTTTCTTTACAGCGCTGAAAGTGAATATAAGCTTGTTAAAGAGAATTGGCCATTTGAAGGTTTTTTCGGGAGATTTGATTATTCTTCAGTTAAAAGAGGTTTTCAGGTATACAGAGAAGTATGCGCAGCATGTCATGGGTTGAAATATGTTGCATACAGAGATTTGAAATCCATTGGCTTTGATGAGGAAGAAATTAAATCAATTGCATCTGAATATGAAATCATTGATGGACCAAATGACGAAGGCGAGATGTTTGAAAGATTTGCAAAACCAAGCGATAAATTTGTGGAGCCTTATGAAAATGATCAAATTGCAAGATTATCTAACAATGGCGCCTATCCACCAGATCTCTCTTTAATTACGAAAGCAAGAAAAGGTGGAGCAAATTATATATATAATCTACTAAATGGATATAAGGAACCACCGGAAAATTATGAAATCGGAGACGGAATGTACTATAACATCGTCTATCCTGGTAACCAAATTGCTATGCCCACACCAATTTATGATGATAGTGTAGAATATCTTGATGGAACTGTTGCTAATCAAAATCAAATTATAAGAGATATAACATCATTTTTAGTTTGGTCAGCAGAACCTGAACTTAACGAAAGAAAAAGCTTAGGAATTAAAGTTTTATCCTTTTTAATTTTAATAACATTAATGTTACTTGCAGTAAAAAGAAAGATATGGAAAGATATCGAATAAACATTAACCATAAGTTATGGATAAAATTGATATAGCCTTTATAGGTGGAAGTGGTTTATACAACATATCAGATTTACGAAATCAAAAGTGGATTGATATAAATTCTAATTTTGGCACCCCCTCAGACAGTATTTGTGTCGGAGAACTAAATAATAATAAAATTGCCTTCTTACCTAGGCACGGAAGAAAACACAATATAGCTCCGTCAAAAATTAATTATAAAGCTAACATTGAATGTCTTAAAAAGATTGGAGTCAGTAACATTATTTCTATATCAGCAGTTGGAAGCCTTAGAAATGATTATAAACCAGGAGATTTTGTTTTGGTTGATCAATTTATTGATAAAACTTACCTAAGAAGTAAAACATTCTTTGAAGAAGATATAGTTGCGCACATTCCATTCGCAAACCCAATATGTACGAAATTAAATAATTTGCTAGATAAGGTTTTATCGAAACTTGGTATTTCTTATCATTCGTCTGGAACTTATATTTGCATTGAGGGTCCTCAATTCTCAACTTTAGCTGAATCTGAATTATACAGGTCTTGGGGTTGTGATATTATTGGAATGACAAATATGCCTGAGGCAAAATTAGCCAGAGAAGCTGGGATATGTTATTCATCTCTGGCCATGGTTACTGATTTTGACTGTTGGCATCCTGACCACGAAAAAGTGACGATAGAGCAAATTATTTCTACTTTGAATGAAAATAGTTCAAAAGCTTTAAAAGTTGTTGAAGAAGTATCAAAATGCAAAAATTTAAATTGTTCTCAAGAAATTAAAAATCTAATAAAAAATTCAATAGTTACAGACTTATCAAATGTAAATAAAAAAATCTTAGAAAAATATAAAATAATTTTAGATTAAAATATGAGAGTAAATGGCAAACTTTATAAAACACTTTGGACAGAAAATAATGCTGTAAAAATAATTGATCAGACAAAACTTCCTTTTGAGTTTAAAATTAGAGAACTTAAAAATTTAGACTCCTTTTGTGATGCGATTTCTACAATGAAAGTTAGAGGTGCCCCACTAATTGGAGTTACTGCAGCATTTGGTATGGCAACCTCTATAAGAATTGATTCCAGTAACAAAAATATAGAACAATCTTATAATAAACTTTTATTAACAAGACCTACAGCTGTAAATTTAAAATGGGCAATTGATATAATAAAAGATAAGTGCATTAAAATTGAAATCAAATCTAGACCAACTAAAGCGCTAAAAATTGCTAACGAAATTTTAAAAAATGATATTACTGCATGTAAAGCTATTGGGAATTATGGTTATAATATTATAGAAAATATATATAAGAAAAAAAAAACAACAGTGAATATTCTAACACATTGTAATGCGGGCTGGTTAGCAGCAATTGATTGGGGCACAGCATTAGCACCTATTTTTAAAGCAAAAAAAAAAAATATTCCTTTGCATGTTTGGGTTGATGAAACAAGACCAAGAAACCAAGGAGCATTATTGACATCTTGGGAATTAAATAATGAAAAAATTCCAAATACTGTTATTGTGGATAATGCTGGTGGTCACTTAATGAAAAATGGTATGGTTGATCTATGTCTAGTCGGAAGTGATAGAACGACACTTAATGGTGATGTTTGTAACAAAATTGGGACATATCTAAAAGCCCTTGCGGCTTTTGATAACAAAATTCCATTTTATGTTGCTTTACCTTTATCAACAATTGATAGAAGCATAAAATCTAGCAGAGATAACATTCAAATTGAAGAAAGAAGTTCTGATGAGATTTCTCATGTTAAATCTCTTGATAATAATAAAGTTAAAGATAGAAGAATCTTTCCAAGAAAGGTACAAACATTTAATCCTGCTTTTGATGTAACACCTTCAAAATTCGTAACTGGATTGATTACAGAGTATGGAATTTGTGCCGCCAAAAAAACTGAAATAACAAAAATTTTGAAGAAAAAATGTGAATAAACTAACTCTTAGAAATTCGATTATTAAAAATATAAAAATTTTGATAGAAAAAAATTTGAATATTGGTTCAGAGGGTAATATTAGTCAAAGAGTTAAAAATGGATTTTTTATTTCACCATCTGGTATTAACCCTAAAAAAATTAAAGTAAAAGATGTTTCATTCATTTCTCTAGATGGAAAATTTACTGGTAAATCAAAACCATCTAGTGAGTGGAAAATGCATCTAAAAATCTACAATGAATTTAAAAATGTAAATAGCATTGTACATTCTCATTCAATTTATGCTTCTGTTTTGTCCTGTTCAAGAGAGAGTATACCGCCATTTCATTATATGGTTGCAGAATTTGGAGGAAATAATATTAAGTGTTCGAAATATGCTGTTTTTGGTTCTAAAAAAATTGCGAAGAATGTTTCACTTGCTTTAAAAAACAGAAAAGCTTGTTTGATTTCGAATCATGGGCAAATAACTATTGGAAAAAATATTGAGGAGGCAATGGAATTATCAGAGGCTCTTGAAAAAATATCAAAACAATTTTTTTTGTGCAAGCTTCTAAAAAAATATAAGTTATTATCATATCCAGAAATGAGTGAAGTCATTAAATTATTTGATGATTATAAATCTACACATTAAATTTAAATGTGATTATATCTCCATCTTCAACAAGATAGTCTTTGCCTTCCTGCCTTACTTTTCCTGCCTCTTTTGCCCCTAACTCACCTTTAAACTCTACAAAATCAGTATATGAAATTGTTTCAGCTCTAATAAATCCCTTTTGAAAATCTGTATGAATTTTTGCTGCCGCTTTCGGGGCGCTACTGTTTTGTTTGATTGACCATGCTCTTGATTCTTTTGGTCCTGATGTGAAGAAAGTAATAAGATCTAACATTTTATATCCTTTTTTTATCAGTTTATCTAAACTATTCTCTTTTATATTAAGAGTATTTAAATACTCTAATCTTTCTGTATAATTTTCAATTTGAGCTATTTGAGATTCAATAGACGCAGAGACATTTAAGTAATCGATTTTTTTTTTGTTTGCAAATTCAATAACTTTTTTAGAAAATTCATTTCCAGATTCAAGTGATTTTTCATCAAGATTACAAACATAGATTAATGGTTTTAAGGTTAGAAAATTTAATTCTTTTACTAATTCTTTTTCTTCTTTCGTAAATTTCATATCTCGTAACATAATACCCTCACTTAAACTTTCCTTTACTATGTTTAAAACATCAAGTTTTGCCCTTTCATCTGCGTTACCTTTAATCTTTTTTTGTAAGTTTTCACATACATTACTAATTTTGCTTAAATCTGATAGAAGTAATTCTGTTTCAATTATTTCAATATCTTTTATTGGGTCAATCTTATTATTTACATGAGTAATATTTGAATCCTCAAAGCACCTGATTATATGGATAATTGCATCAACATTATTAAGATTCCCTAAAAATTTATTTCCCAAACCCTCACCTTTACTTGCACCTTTAACTAAACCCGCAATGTCAACAAATTCTAATTGGTTATAAATCTTTTTTTCTGATTTTGATATTTTTGAAATTGTGTCAAGTCTTTCATCTTTTACCATTACCTTTCCTATGTTTGGTTCGATAGTACAAAAAGGATAATTTTTTGACTCAGCAACTTGCGTTGAGGTCAGTGCATTAAAAAGCGTCGATTTACCTACATTTGGTAGACCAAGGATTCCACAATTAAATCCCATTTTTTACTTCATTATTAAATTTATTATAATTTTTGCATATCAGATGTTCTAAGTTATTAGAAATCAGATTGATTTTAGAATTAACTATTTCTTTATCAATTTTATTAAAATTTTTTAAAACATAAATTTTAGGATTTTCTAAAACTTGATTTTTTTTAATTCCTATTTTTAATCGACAAAAATTTGTTCCAATTTTTTGAATAATATCTTTAATACCATTGTGACCTCCATCTCTACCACTGAATTTCAGTCTAATCTTTCCTGTTACCATATCAAGGTCGTCTTGAAAAATAATTATATTCTGATTTTCTATATTGAAGTAATTTTTTATCTTTTGCACTGAGACACCAGAATTATTCATGAATAACATGGGCTTAAATAAAATTAGATTTTTGTTGAATAATTGATTTGATGAGTAAACCCCATCAAATTTTTCTTTAAAATTTGGAAATCCATGAGTCTCTTTAATTTTATCTACTATTAGAAAACCAATGTTATGTCGAGTATTAATGTATTCATTTCCTGGGTTACCTAACCCAACAAGTAGACAGCTCATTTTGAAAATTCTTATTCTTTTACTTCACTAGAACCTTCTTTTGGCTCTGTACTTTTGGAATCATCTTTATTCTCAGACCTTTCTCCATCATCTGTTTCTTCAGTTATGTTCTCTTCCACAACAGCAACTGTTGGTGGGGCAATTGTTGCTATCGTGAAGTCTCTATCTGAAATAAGTGGGTTTACGCCCTCATTTAATTTTACAGAACTTATATGTATACTGTCACCAATCTCCAAACCTTCTAAATCTACCTCTATTTGACTTGGTATTTTATCAACAATTGATTTTACTTCAATTTCATGTCTTACAATGTTAATTACACCTCCTTGTTTTAATCCATCACATAAATTTTCATTTATAAATTTCACCGGAATTGAGACAGTAACTTTAGTATCTGAACCAACTCTAAGAAAATCAACATGAACTATTGATTCCTTCACCGGATGCAACTGTAGATCCTTAGGAAGCACTCTGTGCGTTGTACCATCGACTATAAGTTCGATTTGATTTGAAAAAAAACCAGGTTTTTGAATTTGTTTTTTTAATAATTTATTATCTAAGGATACTAGAATAGGTTCTTTTTTTTCACCATATATTATTCCAGGAACTTCGTTAGACCTTCTAAGTGACCTAGAATTTCCAGTTCCAGAAATTTTTCTTTCTTTAGCGTCAACTTTAATAATATCACTCATTAATATTCTCCATCTAAGCAAACAAACTTGAAACAGAACGATTATCACTAATCCTATTAATTGCCTCTCCAATCAGAGAAGCAATAGATATTTGTTCAATTTTATTAGAATTAATTACATCATCTGTTGCTTGAATACTATCAGTTAAAATCATTTTATCAATTGGAGAATTATTTATTCTTTCAACTGCAGGTTTTGATAACACACCATGAGTTATGTATGAAAATATTGAATCAGCACCCTTTTTTTTTAAAGCAACTGCAGCATTTGTTAATGTCCCAGCAGTGTCACAAATGTCGTCAATCAAAATACACTTTTTATCAATAACATCCCCAATAATATTCATAACCTCTGAAATACCAGCTTTTTCTCTTCTTTTATCAATAATTGCTAATTCACAATCCAATTTCTTTGCAATTGCCCTAGCTCTTACAACTCCTCCAACATCAGGGGAGACAATCACAATATTATTATTATCAAATCTTTTTTTTATATCTTTTACAAAAACAGGGGCCGCAAATAAATTATCTGTTGGAATATCAAAAAAACCTTGTATTTGTCCGGCGTGTAAATCAACCATCAAAGCTCTATCAGCTCCTGCAGTGCTAATAAGATTTGCAACTAGCTTTGCTGATATTGGTGTTCTAGGACCTGATTTTCTATCTTGTCTTGCATAACCATAGTACGGCATTATAGCTGATATATTTTTAGCTGAACCCCTTTTAAGAGCATCAATTGTGATTAATAACTCCATTACATGATCATTAGCAGGGAAAGAAGTAGATTGTATTACAAAAACATCTTCACCTCTTACATTTTCTTTTATTTCAACAAATATTTCTTTATCAGGAAACTTTTTAATAGATGCATTAACTAGCGGTACCTTTAAATATTTAGCTACTAATTCAGCTAAATTTTTATTACTATTTCCAGTAACTATTTTCATTATTTAATACCATATTTAATATTTATTATTTATATTATACTAAACTAAAAAATACACTATTATTTTATACTCACAATACTCATGTGTCTCCCACAACTTTTTTTTTCTAATATTCCATGTAATCTATAACTAAAAAATGCATCTGGATTCTCAAAAGTATTAATTTTTGAAATCAAAAACTTTTTTATACCGAGTAATTTAATTTTATCTTTGATAAGATTTGAGAAATCAAAATACATTTTTGATGTGAAATTTTTTATGTATTTTTGAGAATCAATTCCATAATTAGATAAATTATTCAAGAAATCTTTTTTAACTTCATAGGAGTTTAATTTTAAATGTGGCCCAACTAGAAATATTAAATCGTTAGTAGATTCTCCATTCTTTTTCAAAAGAAAAAATGTATTTTCTAATATATTATTTAACAATCCTCGCCATCCTAAGTGAATAATACCTACAAATCTTCTACCTAGAATAATAACAGGTGCACAATCAGCTGTAAGAATACCTAAAACAATTCCTTTTTCTTGAGTAATCATTCCATCACCATTGTGCAAGTATTTGTAATTATCTTTATTAATAATTAAAACTTTTGAAGAATGAATCTGATTTAATAATACTAGTTTATTTGAATCTAGTGTCAAACTACTACAAACAATACTCCTATTTTTTTTTACGTTTTCATCTGATTCAAATCTTGAAAAAGCGCAGTTAAGTGATTTAAAATTTCCTTTACTTACACCCCCATTTCTAGTGAAAAATGCGTGAATTTTGTCTTTATGAATATCGCTTTTTTTAAATGATAAGTCTTTCAAATATATATCATTCATGATTTAAAATTTTTTTTATATTCTTATTAGAAAAAATAAGACACTTAAATATTTCTCCCATTTGCTCAGGATCAATCAATCTATGAAGACCTTTTTTAAGTTCATCAATTTTTTTTTGTGAGTTACTTGAATTTATAAGTATTTTAGTTCTCTCCAAGATACCATTTCTTAGCAAGAATTCTCTTTGTGTAATTGGTCCAAAGTGTTTAATTTTAAATTCTTTGGAGTAATCAATAATAAAATTAAAATCTATATGATGAGTTATATCGGTTTTACAAGGGAAATCAAAAATATTGCATTTAATATTATTAAAAATTCCTTGTAATGTATCAATATAAGATTTGTTGAAAGGACCGTAGTCAAAAAATATAAATATTCCTCCGTATTTTTCAATATGATGAAAAATTTTTTTTAAATATTTTTTGTAAGATTTTGATATCTCCACTATGGAATTATTTTTTACATTACTGTAATATTGTGGAATTTTTTCATAAGTTTTTTTGAAATATGAATCAATTTGACCTTGCTCATTTAAAAATACAAATTTTTTATACCACAAATTGTTAACTTTTTTAAATTGTTCAATTGGAAATGCGTCAAAAAATTCATTGCAATAAAAAAAGACTGGTGAATTAGCATTTAAAGATTCTATCTGCTTTCTCCAAGTAATATTATTTTTGCTAATTTCATTTTTAAGTTTCTCTTTTTGTCTTAAAATAAGTTTGTCACTAATTTCAATTAAGAAAAATTTTTTTTTTAAATGTTTTGTGTTTTTAAACACTCTGATAAGATCCTTTGAGAGTGACCCTTTTCCGGGGCCTAACTCAAAAAAAGAGATTTTATTTTCTCTAAAAAAGTTGTTAATTGAATTCAAAAAAAAAATCCCAATGCACTCACCAAATAATTGGCTAATTTCTGGAGCAGTTGTAAAGTCTTTCCCAACGGAGTTTTGAATTTGATAATAACCTAATTTTGAATTGTATAGACAAAAATTCATGTAATCATAAAGAGAAAGCCTTCCTTCCTTTGTAAATTTATCTTTTAATTCATTTGGTATTATTGTCATTTTCTTAAAATATATAATCCTAATAAAAGCATTGGAATAGAAAGCATCTGTCCCATTGTTAAATTAAATATTAAATAACCAAGTTGTTCATCAGGAAGCCTTACAAACTCAATTATAAAACGGAAAATACTGTAAAAAATTAAAAAGATAGCACATGAATGAAACTTATTATAAAATCTATTATTTAAAGAAATTAACATTATAAAAAAAAGAACTAAGCCTTCAAATAAAGCCTCATAAAGTTGAGTGGGGTGATGTGCTATCATTTTACTTGAATCAAAAATCACTCCCCACGGTAATTCGGTTTTTTTTCCGTACAATTCACCATTAATGAAATTAGCAATTCTCCCAAAAAAAATTCCTACAGGTGCACAAATAGAAATAATATTTGAAAGAACCAAAAAATCGATTTTTTTTCTTTTAGAGAAAATAAATGTCGCCGTAATAAGTCCAATAAGTCCTCCATGAAAAGACATTCCACCAGTCCATATTTTAAAAATTTCTATAGGATATGAAAGGTAAAACTCAATATTATAAAATATCACATAACCGATTCTTCCACCAATAATTACACCTAAAACTGCATAAGTTAAAAAGTCGTCAATTAAATTAACTTTAAGATCTAGTTTTTTTATTTTAATTATAAATTTAGAAAAAAAAACACTAAATAAAAAACCAAAGAGGTATGCAAGGGAATACCAATGAATATTTATATTAAAAATTTTAAAAGCAACTGGTTGTAAATTATGAATAAACACTATATGTATAAATCTTTCTGCATAAGAATTTTAGTAATATAATCTTCAATACCCTCTTCTAGAGAGAAGAATTTATTTTGATAACCTGCTTTATAAATTTTTTTCATATCAGCCTGAGTATAATATTGATATTTTTCTCTAAGAAATGTAGGGGTATTAACATAGCTAACTTTTTTTTCTTTATTTGAAAATTTAAATACAGCATTAGCTAATGCGTTAAAGCTTCTGGATTTACCACTCCCAACATTGAATATACCATTTATTTTTTTATTTTCGATGAACCAAATTATTATATGTACAACATCCTTAATGTAGATAAAGTCTCTAACTTGTTCACCATCTTCGTACTCTCTTTTATGAGATTTAAATAATTCCACTTTTTCGTTATTCATAATTTTTTTATAAATTTTATAAATTACACTTTGCATGTTACCTTTATGATACTCGTGTGGTCCAAATACATTAAAAAACTTTAATCCAACCCATTGAACTGGTCTTTTATCTTTTTGATTTAAAAACACTTTGTCAGTAATATGTTTTGACCATCCATACAGGTTTAATGGTTCAAGATTTGACAAATAATTTTTTGTTTGTAAATCTTTAAAACCATTCTTTCCATCGCCATAAGTTGCAGCAGATGAAGCATAAATTAGACGTTTGTTATTTTCAGAACACCAATTCCAAATAAACATTGATAAATTGATATTATTATCTAAAACTATTCTTGAATTAGATTCTGTTGTTGAGCTTTTTGCTCCAAGATGAATAAATAGACTAATTTTCTTTCTGTTTTTTATAAGAAATTTTTCTAATTCTTCAGGAATAATTTTTTTAATTTTTTTTCTTTTACTAAGATTTTTTTGTTTTATGTCACTAAAACGATCAACTACACATATTTCTTCAAAATCAAGTTCTTCAAGAGCTTTAACCAAATTTGAACCTATAAACCCACAACCACCAGTTATAATAATCATTTGCTCAATTATTAGTTTGGAATTTTTAAAATTATATAGCTTACTAAATAAGTAACGAATAAAAATAAAGATATGAATACAAGATAGATATTGTTAGGAGATGATTTAGATTCTTTAAGCATTTTATGTAAATAATATATCCAAAAGGCAAAAAAAAGAAGATACAGAACCAAAAAAACAATAACCAATAGAATCATAATAAAAAACTTATATAAAAAAATTTTAAAAACATACTACATATTGATAATTTTTATAATTAATACACTATAATTTGTTGCTTTAGTTTATTTTATATAATAATGTATTCTTATGAAATCAAATAATGAAAATACAGCTACTATTTTCATTAACCCTATAGATGATATAGAAGAAATAGTTTCAGCCTACGATTTAGAATTTTCAAGAAATCATAAAAATGAACTTGTCATAAATTTTAATGGAATGTGGAACTTATATAAAGTTTCATTTATTTGGTTTCAGCCAAATTCTATAATAAGAATTTCAAATAAGCTCAATTTAAAAATCCCAAATAAATTATCCAGAAAACTAAAAGATATGATTTCAACAATTAATGAAAAGTTACTAATAGGATATTTTATTTTTTCGCCTAAATCAAAATCAATCCATTATAGACATAATATTTCGTTAAAAGGAGTTTCAGGATTAACCACAGAACAGATTGAGGACTTTATTGATGTTATGGCAGATGAATGTGATAAATATTTCCCAGCATTTCATGTATTTTTACATAAAAAAAATGATCCAGATTTCGCTTTAAAATTTGCTTTATTAGAAACTATCGGTGAGGCTTAAGTGCAGATGAAATTACTACTAATAGGATGTGGTAATCTAGGAAGTTTGTTATTGAAATCGTGGAGATATAAAAAAATAAAACTTGAGGTATTAGAAAAAAATAAGAAAAAATGTTTGAGTCTTAAAAATTTATATCCAAACATTAAATTCCATATAAAACTAGGAGATATTGGACATAAAAATTATGATTTTATTGTATTATGCATTAAACCCTCAGAGTTAGATAAATTAAACTTACCTTTACATAGTAAGAACTTACAAACAAAAAATTTAGTCTCTGTAATGGCTGGAACTAATATAAAAAAACTTGAAAGATTATTTGATTATAATTTGAATATTTTTAGGGTAATGCCAAATATTTTTGCTGGAGTAAATCATAGTTCAACAGCATTATTTATCAAAAAAACTATTTCAAAGAAATTAAAAAAGGATTTAGAAAACCTATTTAATATTATAGGAAAAATTATTTGGCTAAAAAAAGAGGATAACTTAAACTTTTTTACTGCACTTTATGGCGGAGGACCGGCATACATATTTTATTTTTTCAAAAATTTAATAGAAATTTCTGAAAAAAATGGAATTTCAAAGAAAAAGTCAATTGAACTAGTTAAATCTATGTTATTTGGATCAGCAGAGTACTTAAAAAAAAATAATCTTACTTTAGACTCAATAATTTCAACCGTAACTAGTAAAGGTGGAACAACCGAAGAAGCTCTTAAATTTTTCGAAAAAAATAAACAAATTTTCAATTTATTAGCTGCAGGTATTAATAAAGCTTCCAAAAAATCTAATTTAATGAGTAAAAAATATAATTAGCAAATATTAATTAATAGGTAACAAAATTTGAAATAAAGCTCCACCCATATCAGACTTCTGGACTATAATTTTTCCATTCATTCTTGTTGTTATTTCTTTGGCAATACTAAGTCCCAAACCAGACCCAATAAAATTTAGGTTTCTTGAAGAATCTAACTTAAAAAAAGGTTTGAAAATTTCTTTTTTATTTTTTTCTGGAATGCCTGGTCCATCATCTTCGAAATTTATAGAAATTTTTTTTCCAACTTTTTTGACAACGATTTTTATATTTTCTCCAAATTTACAAGCATTGTTTAGCATATTTGAACATACTCGAAATAAATCATTTTCTTTTACTTTAATTGTAATTTCTGAATTACAGTTGATTATAATTGTTTTTTTTTTAAAAATAGTTTTTGAGGAATCTACTAAGCTCCTAAAAAATGATGATAAGTTAATATTTTTTGTTTTTTCTGATTTATTAATATTTTTTGAATAATCCAAGTACTCCTTCAATAATGACTGCATTGAATTTACATCTTGTTTTACAGATTTTATATCTTTCAAATCACTTGTTAATTCTAACTGTAGTTTTATTCTAGTAATTAAAGTTCCGAGATCATGAGATATGCCTGCAAGAAAGTCAGTTCTACTTTTTATTTGATTTTTAATTCTTTTTTTCATTCTTATAATCGCATTACCTGCCATTCTAACCTCAATAGCACCAGATGGCTTAAAACCTTTAATATCATTATCAAAATTTAATTTTTCAGAAAAGTTAGCCAATCTTGTTATCGCTCTGACTTGAATTCTTAAAAAAAGAAATGCTAACAAAGAAAGTATAATCGATGATGCTATTATCCACAAAAATAATATTAATGGTGTTTCACTGACCAGATATTTTTTTGGTAATATAATTTTAAGAATTTCTGTAGAAAAATATATGTAAACTTCAATAAAATTTTCTTTAAATTTTGTCTGAAATTTCCTGTTAATTCTACTTTCAAAAGTATTTATAATGTTTTTCTCAACTAGATTGAAACTTTTTTGAATATCAATCATTTCACTTTCATCAATGACCTTAATTTTTATGTTGAGATTTTTTGCAACTTCATTAGAATTATCATATCCTTTTTTTGCATACTCCTTTACGATTAGATTAATTTGATTGCTTGCAATATTAGCAAACCGAGTTGTAATTTTTTCCCAGTGACGGTCGTAAAAAAGAAAGATGGCAAAAATTTGAATGAAAATTAATGGTACAAAAAAAATTATTAATAACCTAGCTAAAATTTTTTTTGGCAAGATTTTTTTTAAACTAAACTTCATAATCGCTTTTCAATACATATCCCTTTCCCCTGATAGTTTTTAGAAAAGAACTTCCATCCTCATTTTCAATTTTTTTTCTGAGTCGTGCAATAAAAACATCAACAGTTCTAGAACTCTTTAACATTTTGAGATTTTGGGCAATTCTTTCTCTTGATATTTGCACATTTACATTTTTTCCAAGAAAATCAAGAATCATCAATTCTTTATTTGTCAAACTTATTTGTTTGTTATTTTTTTTAAGCTCCTGTAAATTAAAATCAAATTCAAAATCTCCAAAAAGAACTTTATTATTTACTTTTGCATTGATTCTTGGACTTATCAATTTTTTTATTTTAAAAACTAGTTCCTCTGGTTCAAAGGGTTTTACCAAATAATCATCAGAACCTTTCTTGTAGGTCTGTAACTTTTTTTTTTATGTTTCCTATAGCTGAGAGCATTAAGACAGGCGTTTTGTTATCATTTTGTCTTAATTTTTCAAGAAACATAATTCCATCAATGTTTGGCATCATAATATCAAGGATAATCAAGTCAAATTTGTATAATTCTAATATTTTTTCAGCATCTAAAGCATTACATGAAGAGGAAACAGTAAAGTTATGTTTCAAGAGAAATTTTTTTATTAACTCTCTTATTTTATCATCATCGTCAATACATAAAATATGTTGATTTTTAAATTTCTGATTCATAATTAAATAATGTAAGACTTATGGAATTTTTTTTTTTTTAATATATTGTTAAATTTTAACTAACTAATTTGATTTATGCAATTAATCCCTTTTGATAATAGAGATGGCATCGTATGGATGAATGGAGATTTTGTAATTTGGAATGATGCTAAAATACATATTCTTAATCACGGGTTACATTATGGAAGCTGCGTATTTGAAGGAATTAGAGTATACGATCACAAAATTTTTAAATTGAATGAACACATAAGCAGGTTGTTTCACTCTGCAAAATTACTTGATTTGGATATAAGATTTTCAGAACAAGAGATTAAAGAATATACACTTGAGATTGTTGATAAACAAAGTATAGATAATGGATATATTAGACCAGTAGTATGGAGAGGTAGTGAACAAATGGCTATCTCCGCTAAATCTGGGAAGACTAACATTGCTATTGCAGCCTGGAAATGGCCATCTTATTTTTCTCCTCAAAAGATTTTAGAAGGTATTACAATGACAATCGCTGAATGGAGGAGACCTCCTCCTGAATGTGCACCTACTGAGAGTAAAGCGGCTGGATTATATATGATATGTTCTTTAAGTAAACATAAAGCTGAAAGTAATGGATTCGACGATGCTCTAATGTTAGACTATCGAGGGTACATTGCTGAAGCGACTGGGGCAAATGTTTTCTTTGTTAAGGATGATAAAATATTTACACCAAAAGCTGATTGTTTTTTGAATGGTATAACAAGAAAAACAGTAATTGAAATAGCCAAAAATAATAATATTGAAGTTTTAGAAAAGCATTTGGAACCTGAAATGATGAAAGATTGCACTGAAGCTTTTTTAACCGGAACAGCAGTAGAAATTACTCCCATTAGGAGTGTGGACAAATATTTGTTTAATGATAGAAAAATAACTTTAAGATTAATAAAAAATTTCAAAAAAATAGTTAATCAAGATTAAAAATTCTGTTTATCTAAAATTGAATCTTCTGGACTTTGCTCTAACCAGAATTCACCCTTATTGGTTATTTCTCTTTTCCAAAATGTTGCCTTTATTTTCAACCAGTTAATAATGTCTTTAGTAGCTCCTAAACCATCAGTTCTATGTTTGCTTGCGACTAAAATTAAGACGATATTATTTCCTGCGTGTATTTTACCAAATCTGTGTATTATTAAATAATCGTCTATGAAATACTTTCTCTTGATTTCATTTATTATTTTTTTTAATTGATATTGTGTCATCTCCATATAGTTCTCAATTTCTATTGAAGATACAATTCCATTTTTTGAATCTTCTTTTACTTTTCCAAGAAAAGAGGAAATGGCTCCACTTTTTTTATTTTTTTTCGAAAAAAGTTCAAGCTCCTTGGAAAAATTAAAATTATTTTTTTGAATTTTTATTATATTATCCTCCCGTTACTGGAGGGAAAAAAGATACTTCATCTTTATTTGTAACTATCTTTTTAAAATTTGTATACTTCATATTTACAGCACATTTTACTTTAGATAAATCTTTAAAAGCATTTTTGAATTTTTTGTCTCTACTTTCTAGCTTGTTAATCAACTGTTCGATTGTACATGGTTTTCCAATATTAATATTTTCTTCAGATATTCCTACAGTTTGTCTAATATTAGCAAAGTAATTTATTTTCAATTTAACATTTCCTCAAATTTATAAAATTTTAATTTATCACCTTTTTTTACAACTTCTATGCTTGAGTCCAACTCAATTATCCCATGACTATTAAAAATTGAGGATAATATTCCCGAACCTTGTTTTTCATATCTTAAAAGTAAAAACTGTTTTTTTATTTCCTTAATTGAGCCCCGCAACCATTCAGTTCTATCTATTTTCTTTTTAAAGCTAAATCCAGCTGATACTCTATCAAAAGGTAGTTTGTAGTTTGTTCTTCCGTTAAAAATATTTATGTACTCACAAATTATCATAAAGAATGTAACTATTACCGCTACTGGATTTCCTGGCAGACCAAAGAATGGAATATTATTCAATTTTCCAAAGGCTAGTGGTCTTCCAGGTTTAATAGCTAATCTCCAAAACTTTATTTTTCCAAAATCTCTTAATACATCAATAATTTTATCTGTTTCACTTGAGGAAATCCCTCCTGTTGTTACAATCATATCGCACACTTTGGTTGATGTGTTCAAGCCTTTTTTTGCATCATTGTAGTTATCATTAAGTATACCAAGATCAATCGGTTGACAACCAATTGCGTTAAATAATGAAATTAAAGTAATTTTATTGCTATCAAATATTTGAAACTTATTCTTTTTTTTTTTTTTTTTCGATAATTCATTACCTGAAGAAAAAATACCAACCTTTAACTTTTTATAAACTACAACTTTCTCTAATCCCATTGATGCAAAATAACCTATATCTACTGCCCTAATTTTCTTTCCTTTTTTTATAATAGTTAAACCCTTTTTAATGTCTTCACCTTTGGGTCTTATATTCGATTTTTTGTCCAGTCTGTTAGGGATAACAATATGACCATTTTCAAATAGACAATCTTCTTCCATAAGTATTTTATTTAGTTTTAAACCACTCTTTGAGTGAAGAATTGGTGCGCCAGTAAAAATCCTAATTCCCTCACCAGAATTTATTTTTTTTAAAAAAGGTTTACCAGGTTTTGAGGTACCAATGATTTTAATCTTCTTTCTTTTTAATGAATCATTTAAATTAAATGCATACCCATCTAATGCTGCATTATCATGTGGAGGGATATTAAAATCTGACTTTATATTTTTAGCTAATATTCTTCCAACTGAATTGCTCAAATCTACTGACTCAATTTTCGTTGTAGTTTTTATCCCTTTCAACAGCATTTTTTTTGCATCAGTAACTTCTGTCAGAATATTTGAATCAAAGCAATTATTTTTTTTCATTTTTATTTTTAAATTCTAATATAAAACTACAAATTTTTTCAGTATCATTGAAGTCAAAGATAGGTATTCCTAGTTTTTCAATTTTTGAGTTTATCTTATCACAAACTATACCGACAATACTATTGTTACCGTTAGCAATTATTGTTTTATTTTGTTTACTGTTAAATACCTCTAACTTGGGAATTTTACTTCTTTTAAAACCTTCTACGATTATAAAATCATTTGTATTTGACATTCTTTTTACTAAATCGCTAACCTGATAATCTTGATTAGATTCTCCTGAGTGAATTAAAGTCCAATTATTCCCTCCACCAAATAAGACTTCTTTCGCCCCACTTGATTTGTGTTTAAAACTATCTTTTCCAAAAGTATCAATGCTCACATTGTGGTGAGTGTGTTTAATAGTAGAAACAACTATATTTTTTTGATTAAAATTCAGAATTATTCTACAAATTAAATCTGTTTTGCCACTTCCACTCCAACCACATAATCCAAAAATAAACATAAAATCTCTTACTTAGTAATTTTCTCTAAAGTAAATATAACCTGTATATATTGTTAGAATTGAAGAAAGTAGTAAACCTATTTCTCCAATTTCATGAGTAAACTTTAAAAACTTAAAGTCCTCACCAATTATTAAAAAACCAAGTGAAAACATTTGGACCGTAGTTTTGAATTTGGATAAATAAGTCACATTAATATGAGGTTTTGTTTTAGATATAAATTCTCTTAAGCCTGAAACCATTATTTCTCTAATTATAATTATTAAAGCTGGGAAAATATAGAATCCATCAATTTTTTTGATTACAACTAAAATAAATATCACTGAAATTACAAGAACTTTATCTGCGATTGGATCAAATAATTTACCAAATTTACTTTCGAAACTATATTTTCTAGCAATAAATCCATCAAAAAAATCACTTATGCACGCGAAAAAATAAAATATTAAAGCTATCCAGTTGAGAAAAATATTTTGAGGTAAGAGACAGATAATAATAATTGGTATACTCAAAATTCTAAACATTGTCAGAAAATTTGGTATGTCTGATAATCTTAAATTATTCATTAAATTCTTTATAAATTTTAGTCGCCATTGCTTTTCCAACACCTTGAACATTCTCAAGGTCTTTTATTCCTGCTGTTTTTATATTATCTATGGAACCAAAATATGAAAGTAGATTTTTTTTAGTTTTTCTTCCAACACCACCAATATTATCGAAGATTGAGTTTTTTATATTCATCTTTCTTTTATACTTTTGATTAGAAATAGCAAATCTGTGGGCTTCGTCTCTTAATCTTTGAAGAAAATACAATACTTTACTGTTTTTATTTAATTTAAAATTTTTATTATTGTAATAAATTGTTTCATCTCCAGCGTTTCTTTTTCTTCCTTTTGCAATAGCCATCAAATCAATTTTTAGATCTTTTACTTTTATCAAATCTTTTATCATGTTGAGGTGTCCTTTTCCGCCGTCAATGATTAGTAATTGTGGTAGTTCTGATTTCCAAGAGGATTTGTTTTGTTCAAAAGTAAATCTTCTTTCAATTGTTTGATACATCATCCTATAATCATCCATTGAATGTTCTTTGTCTGCTTTTAAATTAAAAATTCTATATCCCTCTCTGAAAAATTGATAATTTTTATACACAACCATGGCACCAACTGGATTGGTTCCTTGTAAATGACTATTATCATATATTTCTATTCTTGTGGGAATTTCCTGTAATCCAAAAGTTTCAAACAAATTATTTAAAAGTTCATTATTATCTCTAGAATTATTTATGAATTTTTCTATCGAATTATTTATGTTGTTTTCAGCCATTTTAATAAGATCATTTTTTTTTCCTTTTTTAGGAAACTTAATTTCAAGCCTTAAGCCACTATGAATTTTTATAGCTTTTTCAATTAGTTCCTTATTTTCAATTTTTCTATTTAAAATTACTAATTTCGGGTTCGGATTTTTTATATAAAATAAACTTATAAACTCTTCCATAATTTTTTCTTCACTTTTATCTTTCTGATTTTCAAAAAAATATTCTTTATTACCTAAGTTTCTTCCATTTCTAAAAAAAAATACATTAATGCAGACTAGTTCATTTCTTTTAATTGAACTTATAATATCAAAATTATTTTTATCATTTAGCACAGAATATTGCTCCTGAGAAATTCTAGAAATTGCTTGTATTCTATCTCTGAAAATTACAGCTTTTTCATAATTTTGATTTTCACTTGCCTTTTCCATTTTCTTAATAAGTTCATCTTTAATTTTTTTATTTTTTCCTTTTAAAAATGAGATTGCTTGTTGAACCAAATCATTGTAAGTAGACTTGTTAATTAAATTTACACATGGAGCAGAACATCTCTTAATCTGATATAGTAGGCAAGGTCTTTTTCTATTTTGAAATTCTGCATCTGAGCATGATCTTATTAAAAATCCCTTTTCTAAAATTGTGATAGTTTTCTCAAGAGATTGTACGCTTGCGAATGGACCAAAATAAAATCCTTTTTGATTTTTGGCACCTCTATACTTTTGAATTCTTGACCACTCTGATGATTGATTTATCAAAATAAATGGAAAGCTTTTATCATCCATTAATCTTATATTGAAAGCTGGTTTAATATCCTTGATCAGATTGCTTTCCAGAATTAACGCATCTACTTCTGTATGAGTTTTTATAAATTTTACCTTACTAACAAGCCCAATCATTTTTTTTATTCTATTAGCTTGTAAATTAAAATTTAAATATGAACGAATTCTATTTGAAAGTTTTTTTGCTTTACCAATGTAAAGAACTTTATCAGTTTTATCTATAAATTGATAAATACCTGGTCCTTTTGGACAAACAGTCAAAGAATTTTTAATACTTTTAATCCCATCTTGAAAATTAAATTTCATTTTTTTAATTTAAAGTTTTATATTCTTATTGATTTTATAATACAAAATTATTTAATTAAATACTATCCACTAAAACTGTGGATAACTTTGTTGATATTACTTGTTTAAATATATTTAATCTAACAAACATAAGGGTTTAGACAAAATGATTAAAAAATAGGCAATTTATTAAGTCATTGAAATATATGCTTTTTTTTCGTAAAAAATTACCTTATCAGACAACAAAAAAAAAAAAAATTCTCAAAATATTTTTAAACTTATTACAAATTTGGATGTGTACAACTTTAAAATCATGTCAAGTCTTTTTTAATCGTCAGTAAATTTTTTTGACCTTGTATGCGCCCACCCTAGATTTTGTCCACTATCAAGATACAAAACTTGCCCAGTAACACTTTTACTTTCATTTAAAAAGTTAATCCCATCGTTGATGTCTTTCAAAGACACTTGTTGTTTAAGCGGGGTTCTTTTAATTTGTTCACTGAATTGTTTTAAGTTTTGTCTTGAACTTTTTAATGTAGGACCAGGAGCTATTGCATTAACTCTAATATTTGGTGCTAAAGATAAAGCTAAATTTTTTGTTAAGGTATATAATCCAACTTTACTGATAGTATATGATAAAAAGTATGGAGTAATATTACTTACTCTTTGATCAAGTATGTTAATAATTGACCCTTCTTTGTGCTCTAAATTTTCAACAAAATACTTTGATAGCATTAAGGGAGATTTTAAATTTATATTTATGTGATTATCAAAACTTTTTTCTGACAACTTTCTTAAATTATCAAATTCAAAAAGTGAAGCATTATTAATTAAAACTTGAATGTTACTGGTCTTTTTTTTTACTTTGTAAAAAAAATCCTTGACTTTTTTAGTTCTGTTCAAGTCTAAAGATATTGAAAAAGCGTTAACGCCAATGGTCTTTATTTCTTTGACTAGTTTTTGTGCATCAGATTTTGATCTATTATAGTGAACAACTATATCATAACCTTGCTTAGCAAGATTAATTGCGATTGATCTCCCTATTCTTTTGGAAGCACCTGTAATGATTGCTGTTTTTGACATTAAATACCAATATCTTTTTTTTCTAATTTACTTATTTCGTCTCTAATTTCTGCGGCTTTCTCAAAATTCAGTTCTTCTGCAAATTTTACCATATCTTTTTTTAATTCTAAAATATGCTTTTTTAAGTTATTACCAATAAGTTTTTTTGTATCAACTTTCTCTTTATTTTCAATTTTGTGATCTTTTTCTATTTCTATAATTTTTCTAGATGTAGTTTTAGGAATAATTTTATTTAATTTGTTATAGTTTATTTGTTTTTTTCTTCTTCTATCAGTCTCCTGAATTGTTTCCTCAATAGATTTAGTTTTTCTATCTGCATACAAAATTACTTCTCCATCTAAGTTTCTAGCAGCTCGTCCAACTGTTTGAATTAATGACACTTTTGATCTTAAAAAACCTTCTTTATCTGCATCTAATACAGCTACAAGTCCACACTCTGGAATATCCAATCCTTCTCTTAAGAGATTAATACCGATTAATACACTAAAGTTTCCTAATCTTAGATCTTTAATAATTTCCATTCTTTCGATTGTATCAATATCAGAATGCATATATTTTGCAGAAATATTAGATTCATTCATATATTCGGTCAAATCCTCTGCCATTCTCTTAGTTAAAGTTGTAACAAGGACTCTTAAGTTTTTTTTGATTTTCTTTTTACATTCCTCAATTAAGTCCTCTACCTGATTTTTTGCAGATTTTATCTGACACTTTGGTTCAATTAGTCCTGTTGGTCTTACAACTTGTTCTGTAAAAACACCTTGTGTTTTGTTAAGCTCCCAAGTTCCTGGAGTAGCAGAAACATATATTGTCTGACCTTTAAAATTTTCCCATTCTTCAAACATAAGTGGTCTATTATCTTTACATGATGGTAATCTAAAACCATGTTCGGAAAGAGTAGATTTTCTTGATCTATCTCCTTTGAACATCGCCCCGATTTGAGGAATAGTGACATGTGACTCGTCAATAAAAATAATTGTATCTTTAGGTAGATACTCAAATAAAGTTGGGGGCGGTTGACCCTCTAATCTTCCAGTTAAGTGTCTAGAATAATTTTCAATTCCTGAACAAGACCCAGTAGCTATCATCATTTCAAGATCAAATTGAGTTCTTTGTTCAATCCTCTGGCATTCGATAAGCTTTTTATGTTTTTCAAAAAAATTTATTCTTTCTTTTAATTCAATTTTAATTGTTTCGATCGCTTTATTGAGAGATGGTTTTGGTGTTACATAATGACTGTTAGCATAAATGGTAATCTTTTGCAGTTGATCATAAACTTTGCCAGTTAGTGGGTCAAACTCTGTGATTTCCTCAATGTAGTCTGAAAATAAAGATATACGCCATGCTCTATCATCTAAATGAGCTGGAAATATCTCTAAAATATCACCCCTATTTCTAAATGTACCTCTAATAAAATTTTGATCGTTTCTTTTATATTGTAATTCAACAAGTTTAAGTTTTATATTATCCAAATCACAACTTTTGTTTTTTTCTATTGTGAAAGTCATTGCAGAATATGAATCAACAGAACCGATACCGTAAATACAAGAAACACTTGCAACAATTATGGTATCTTTTCTTTCCAAAATGGCTCGAGTAGCAGCGTGTCTCATTCTGTCGATTTGTTCATTGATCGCGGATTCTTTTTCAATGTATGTATCTGATCTAGGTATATAAGCCTCAGGAGTATAATAATCGTAGTAAGACACAAAATATTCCACACAATTATCTGGGAAAAAGTTTTTCATTTCACTATAAAGTTGAGCCGCTAAAATTTTATTAGGTGCAAAAATCAAAGCTGGTCTTTGCAATTTATGAATTACATTGGCCATAGTAAAAGTTTTTCCAGAGCCGGTAACTCCGAGAAGAACTTGGTCCATCTTTTTTTCATTAAGACCTTTGCATAATTGTTCAATAGCTTGTGGTTGATCCCCCGATGCTGTAAATTCACTTTTGATGCAGAAATCTTTTGAGTTGTATTTATTAAAAAGTTTGTTTTTTTGTAAATTTACTTTCATTTCTAATAACATTATATAAAACTTATAATATAATTAAAAAATCGCTATTTTAAATTTTTATTTTCGACTGAACCACATATGTCTTTTTTTTCTGAAAAACTGAATCGATTCAAACCTTCACTAACAGTAAAAATAAGTCAAAAAGCCAGGGAATTAAAACGAATTGGAAAAGAAATAATTAGCTTAAGTTCAGGAGAGCCAGATTTTGATACTCCACTTCATATAAAAAAAAAGGCTATTGAGGCAATTAACAATGGTTTTACAAAATATACAGCGGTTGATGGTGTAATGGATTTAAAGGAAGCCATTGTAAAAAAGTTTAAAGTTGATAATTCGATTGACTATGAAACTGAACAAATAACGGTTGGGGTTGGTGGTAAACATGTTATTTATAATTTATTTATGTCAACATTAAATAAAAATGATGAAGTTATTATTCCAGCTCCATATTGGGTCTCATATCCAGAAATAGTCTCTCTTTGCGGAGGCAATCCTGTAATAGTAGAAACAGATGAAGAAGAAAATTTTAAAATTTCTGCGGAAAAACTGGATAAAGCAATAAATAAGAATACAAAATGGGTTATACTAAATTCTCCATCAAATCCTACAGGTTCGGTTTATACTAAAACAGAATTAATAGACATTACAAAAATTTTGATGAAACATGAAAAAGTGTGGATACTTACAGATGATATTTATGAGCATTTGATCTATGATAATTGCAAATTTTTGAATATTATAAATGTTGAACCTTCCTTATATGGCAGAAGTTTTATCGTAAATGGCGTTTCAAAAGCGTATTCTATGACGGGATGGAGGATAGGATATGGAGCTGGGTCTAAGGAATTAATAAAATGTATTTCCAAGATACAATCTCAAAGCACAACTAACCCAACATCAATAAGTCAAATGGCAGCAATTTCAGCACTTTCCTCTGATAAAGAATTTTTAAAGGACTGGATTCGACAATTTGAGGAAAGAAGAGACTTTGTCTTCTCTTCATTTAATCAAATTAAAGGACTAAATTGTTTAAAACCAAATGGTGCTTTTTATTTATTTGTTTCTTGTAATGAATTATTAAATAAAAGAAGAAACAATGGAGAAGAAATAAAGTCTGACCTAGAGTTTGCTGATTATCTACTTGAACAAGCAGGAGTCGCTGTAGTCCCCGGTCTTGCCTTCGGTAAGTCACCATATTTTAGAATCTCTTATGCTTCATCAATGAATCAACTTAATTCTGCAATACAAAAAATTAAAGAAGCAGTTAATCTTTTACAATAATGAGAATTTTAATTTATGGAGTTGGTGGGATTGGCGGTTATCTTGGTTCTTTATTATTGAAAACTAATAATGAAATTACATTCTTATCAAGAGGTGAAAACTATAATCACTTAAAGAAAACTGGTATTATTTTAAAAAGTGAAATTCAAAATTCAAAATTTAGTAAAATAAATGTGAAAGATAAATTGTCAAGTAAGGAAAATTTCGACTTAGTTATTCTAGCTGTAAAGCTCTATGATTTTGAATCAGCACTCACTGAGATTTTTGAAAAATTAAATAAGAATGTGATTATTTTGCCATTCCAAAATGGTGTTTTTTCTGAAGAAAAAATACTTAAATCTTTTGGCGCTAAAAATACGTTTGGCGCAGTTGCCCAAATATCTTGTTATCTCAATTCAGAATATGAATTCATTCACATCGGTAAATTAGCTACGTTTTTTGTTGGAGGGTATAAAGAAATTTATATAAACAATAAATTGGAAAAATTTGTGAGAGATGCCAGAAAAATTGGTTTGGATTTAAGATTAACCGAAAATATTACAACAAAATTATGGGAAAAATTTATATTTTTGTCAGCATATAGCGGAATGACAACTTTAACTTCAAAGACCATTGGAGAAATTTTTGATGATGAAAAATTAGAATTAATGTTTGTTGGTGCCATGAAAGAAACTTATCAAATTTCCAAAAAATTAAAAATCAAATTTAAAAATAATCCAGTAAAAGTGTGGAGAGAAAAAATAAAAAAAATGCCGTATAGTCTGACATCTTCGATGTACTTAGACTTCAAAAATAAAAAAAAACTTGAACTTAATTGGCTATCAGGATTTGTTGTATCATATGCCCATGAAAATAATTTAAATTGCAAAATACATCAACAAATTCTGAAGGGAATTGACTCTAAATAACATTAATTTCATTCAAATAGTTTTCTGCTTCGATAGCGCTCATACAACCCATTCCTGCTGCTGTTACAGCTTGTCTATAAATTTTATCAGTTACATCACCTGCTGCAAATACACCTTTTATTTTAGTTTTAGTGGAATTATTTTCAGTAAAAATATATCCCTCAGAGTCCATTGGCAGTAAGTTCTTAAAAAGTTCAGTTGCAGGACTGTGACCAATGGCAACAAAAAGACCATCCAATTCCACATAATTTTCTTTTTTGTCTGAAAGGATTTTTATTTTTTTTATTATTTTTGGAGAATCTTCACCATCAATTTCAACAACTTTTGAATTCCATATTATTTCAATATTTTTTTTTTTAAATAATCTGTCCTGTAAAATTTTCTCTGCTCTGAACTTATCTCTTCTGTGAATAATTGTAACTTTCTTACAAATATTCGACAAAAAGATTGCCTCTTCCAGTGCTGTATTTCCTCCCCCAACTACAACAACATTTTTATTTTTATAGAAAAAGCCATCACATGTAGCACATGCTGACACGCCAAAGCCTTTAAACTTTTCTTCACCTGGTATTTCTAACCATTTAGCTTTAGCACCTGTTGATATAATTACGCTATAAGTTCTAATTATTTTTCCTTTTTCAGTATGAGCTTCATAAGGATATTTTTCCAAAACTAATTTTGTGACTCTATCATAATCAATTTTTGTACCCACTGACTGAGCCTGTTTTTTCATTTGATCCATTAACCAAGGTCCTTCAACTGGTTTTTCAAAACCCGGAAAATTTTCAACATCATTTGTAATCATCAATTGACCTCCCGGCTCAAGACCTGTCACCAATAAGGGTGATAATCCAGAGCGAGCCGCATAGATTGCTGCTGTGTAACCAGCTGGTCCGGAACCGATTATTAAAACATGTTGAATATCAGACATTTAGATAAATTTAATTGATTTAATTTGATATTCCTTTGTTCCATTTGGAGTTTGAACTTCGATATAATCATTTATTTTTTTATTTATCATTGCTTTACATAAAGGAGCATTGATGGATATTAGTTTTTTTTCTATATCTGCCTCGTCAACACCGACAATTTTATAGGAAAGAACTTTTTCACTCTCTAACTCAACCAGTTCAACAGTGGCTCCAAAAATAACTTTTGAATTATCAAGCTCATCTATTTCTATGACATGCGCTCTACTAATTTTGGATTCTAAATCTCCTATTTTTCCCTCGATAAAGCTTTGCTTTTCTCTAGCTGCATGATATTCCGCATTTTCTGACAAATCTCCGTGTTCTCTTGCATCTGCAATTGCTTTAATGATACTAGGTCTCTGTATAAACTTAAGATCTTCTAATTCAGATTTTAATTTTTTAAAACCATCTGGGGTCATAGGAAATTTTTCTGTCATAATCTAATTCTATTATTAAAGATATTCATTATAATAACAAATTTTAAAATTTCTATTACTTATAATATTCGTGAAGCGATTTCACATCCAGTGGTTGATTTAGCATTACATTAATTCCAGAAATAGCTAATTTTGCTGCAGATATTGTAGTGAAGTAGGGTATTTTATTTTTTATCGCAGAAATTCTTATTGAGTGACTGTCTTTTACTGATTTAGGATCTTGGGTAGTATTAATAATTAAATGAATTTTCTTATTATCGATTAAATCCACTATATGAGGATGACCTTGTCTCACTTTGTTTACTGTTTTGATTTCAATGCAATATTTTTTTAAAAACTTAGCAGTTCCCAAAGTTGCAAAAAGTTTAAAGCCTAATTTAATAAGCATTTGTGACATTAAAATTATGTTTTCTTTATCATTATCCTTAACAGATATAAACACCTTTCCATTTTTTGGAAGTTTATTTCCAGACGAAATTTGTGATTTAACGAATGCCATTGGAAAATTTTTATCAATACCCATAACCTCCCCAGTGGATTTCATTTCAGGTCCTAGAATAGTATCTTCACCAGGAAATCTATCAAATGGAAATACTGATTCTTTTACACTTACATGTGATATAGATTTATCATTTAAATCAAGTTTTTTGAGCTTTATTCCTGTCATTAGTTTTGTGGCAATTTTCGCTATCGGCATGCCTCTTGACTTTGCAATAAAAGGTATTGTCCTACTAGCTCTTGGATTAACTTCAATTAAATAAATTGAATCATCTTTCACGGCAAATTGAATATTTATCAAACCTTTAATTTTTAACTTTTTTGCAATTTTGGCGGTTATAATTTTAATTTCATTAATGAGATTTTGATCGATGTTCTGAGGTGGTAAAGAACAAGCTGAATCTCCCGAATGAATTCCAGCCTCCTCAATATGTTCAAGAATACCTGCTATAAATACATCTTTACCATCCGAGAGTGCATCGACATCAAGCTCTTTTGCATCACTTAAAAATTTATCGATTAAAATAGTAGAATTAGGTTCAATATTTTCTGAAAGAAAATAATTTTCTAGTTCATTTGAGTTGTATACTATTTTCATAGCCCTTCCTCCCAGAACATAAGAGGGTCTAATAACAACAGGAAACTTAATTTTATTAATGATTCTCTTAGCTTCTTTATAGTTTTTCACTATATAATTATCAGGTTGATTAAGAGATAATTTATTTACTAATGACTTAAATTTTTCTCTATCCTCTGCTAGATCAATCGATTCATATGAAGTTCCTAATATTTTTATATTATTTTTTATAAGGGCCTTAGATAGTTTTAAAGGAGTTTGACCTCCCAGTTGAACAATAACACCAAGTAATTTTCCTTTTTTTTTTTCTGCATTACAAATCTCTAATACTGATTCATCATCAAGTGGTTCAAAGTAAAGTCTATCTGAAATATCAAAATCCGTAGAAACAGTTTCAGGATTACAATTAATCATTATCGATTCAATATTTAGCTCTTTTAAAGCAAAAGCTGCATGAACACAACAATAGTCAAATTCAATTCCTTGGCCAATTCTATTGGGTCCTCCTCCTATAATTATAACTTTCTTCCTATTGCTGATTTGAGTTTCCTTTTCAAATTGAGGAGATGAATCAATATTTGAAAAGGACGAGTACATATATGGTGTTTTAGACGGAAACTCAGCCGAACAAGTATCAATTGTTTTGAAACAAGCATGAAATTTATTATTTTTTTTAAAACCCTCTATACATTTTTTTGATAAATTACTGAGCTGTAGAATTCTACTATCAGAAAAACCGTTCTCTTTGTAAATTTTATATGTTTGAAAATCGATTGTTTTATTTTTAATCTGATTTTCTAGTTGCGTAATTTCAAAAATTTGCTGCACAAACCATCTATCGTAGTTTGTTAGCTTGCATATCTCTTTAATAGTAAATTTCTTCCTGAAACACTCAGCAATTAATAGAAACTTGTATGGAATTTCTTTTTTTAGTAATTTTTGTAAATCACATTTGTTTTTTTTAAATTCTTTAGGAACTTCAAAGCCACAATACCCAATTTCAAGACTTCTTATTGCTTTTTGGAAAGATTCTTTGAAATTTCTTCCAATTGACATACATTCTCCAATTGATTTCATAGCTGTACCCAGAATAGCATCAGTTTGATTAAATTTTTCAAATGTAAATCTTGGAATTTTTGTTACTATGTAATCTACTGTGGGTTCAAACGATGCTGGAATGAGCTGAGTTATATCATTTCTTAATTCATCTAGTGTGTATCCAATAGCCAGTTTTGCAGCTACTCTTGCTATCGGAAATCCTGTTGCTTTTGAGGCTAAAGCTGAAGATCTTGACACTCTTGGGTTCATTTCAATAACAATATTTCTTCCGTTTCTGGGATTTACAGCGAACTGCACATTTGATCCACCAGTTTCAACACCAATCTCTTTTAATACATTTATAGAATCAATTCTCATTTTTTGATACTCTTTATCAGTTAGGGTTAGGGCTGGAGCAACCGTTGCTGAATCACCTGTGTGAACACCCATAGGGTCAATATTTTCAATTGAACACACTATTATGCAGTTATTATTTTTATCCCTGACGACTTCCATTTCATATTCTTTCCAACCAATTACAGATTCTTCAACTAAAACTTCACTAATTGGAGATAATGACAAACCTTTTTTAAGTATTTCCAAAAATTTCTTTTTGTTTTTAGCGGCTCCGCCACCTGAACCTCCTAATGTAAAAGATGGTCTTAAAATAATTGGAAATTTAATTTTTTCTAGTGCTTTTAATCCATCTGAAATATTTTTTACTGTAATTCCTTTTGGCGTTTCTAAGCCAATTTTTTTCATTGATTTTTTGAATAACTCTCTATTTTCTGCTTTTTCTATAACTTCTCTAGTGGCCCCTATTAACTCTACTTTATATTTTGCTAAAATATTTTTTTCTTCAAGCTCCATCGATATATTTAAAGCAGTTTGTCCGCCCATAGTAGAGAGTAATGCATCCGGCTTTTCTTTTTTTATTATTTTCTCTATGGACTCAATAGTTATTGGCTCAATGTAAGTGGAATCAGCCATATCTGGATCAGTCATAATTGTTGCTGGGTTACTATTAACTAATATAACTTTCAATCCCTCTTCTTTCAGAGCTTTGCATGCTTGCGCGCCAGAATAATCAAATTCACATGCTTGTCCTATAACTATTGGTCCTGCACCAATAATTAAAATTGAATTTAGGTCATCTCTTTTGGGCATACTTTATGATTTCTTTATTAAATTTATCAAATAAATATCTACTGTCATGAGGGCCCGGTGAAGCCTCTGGATGAAATTGAACAGAAAAAAAGGGTTTATTTTTGCATTTAATTCCAGCAATCGTACCGTCAAAAAGGGATGTATGCGTAATTTCAACTTCATTCGGAAGATTCTTATCACTGACAACAAAACCATGATTTTGGACTGTTATCTCTACTTTATTTGTATCATTACATTTAACAGGGTGATTTGCTCCTCTATGGCCATGATGCATTTTTTTAGTTTTGGCGCCCAGAGATAAAGCAAGTATTTGGTGCCCTAGACAAATACCGAATATGGGGATACTTTTTGTTGTAATTTTTACAAAATTTTTTTTAATTTTTAAATATGTAGCTTCAGGGTCTCCGGGCCCATTAGACAGAAAAATTCCAACTGGTTTCAGTTCTACAATCAAATTAAAATCAATATCTAAAGGGAAAACAACAATATCTATTCTACTGTTTTCTAAAAGATTTAAAATATTATTTTTAATACCAAAATCTATAACAGCGAGAAATTTTCTATCTTTTAAAAGTGATAGATTGGATATTTTTTTTTTTTTATTTTTTGACCATGTATATGTTTTCTTTGTTGATATTTTTTTTGCTAGATCTTGCGATTTCATACAAGGAAATTGTTTTAGTTGAAATTTAAGTTTTTTTAAATCAAAATCTAGATTATTGGAGTAGTGAATTAAGCTGTTTGAGGCACCGTTAGTTCTTATTATTTTAGTTAAACTTCTTGTATCAATACCAGATATACCTGTTTTCTTATTTTTTTTCATCCATTTATCAAAATATAATTCTGATCTATAGTTTGATGCAGAGGTAATAGAGTTATTAACTATACATCCTGAGGAATAAATTCTATCGCTTTCATTATCATGTTTGTTTGTCCCTACAATGCCAATCTGTGGAAAAGTAAATGTAATTATCTGATCCAAATACGATGGATCTGTTAGGATTTCTTGATATCCTGTAATAGAAGTATTAAAACAAATTTCTCCGATGGTTGTGCCTTGATATCCAAAACCATACCCATAGTAACTGAGACCATTCTCTAAAAGTAGTACTGCATTTTTTCTAGAATTTATTGATTCTTTTTTTTTCATCCAATTACTCAATTAAACATCCATTTTAATAAATTTCAAGTTTAGTTTTTCAAATTTTAAAAACTTGATTAATTTTTTTTTAAAGTGTAATAAAAAATAATTATTATTTGAAATTTATGAGTGATTTGAGAGAAAAGTTTAAAAATTTTTTAGATATCAATATCAAAAAGCAAGATGATGTTGCGATTTCTACAACAAGATTAATTTTAGCAGCAATAAAAGATAGAGATATCGAATATAGATCAAAGAATGAAGAAAATCAGATACCAGATTCAGAGGTTCTAAATCTTCTACAAAATATGATCAAACAAAGAAAAGAAAGTGTAAAAATTTATCAAGATGCTAATAGATTAGATTTGAAAGAGAGAGAACAAAAAGAAATTAAAATTATTGAGAATTTTTTACCAAAGCAAATTGATGAAGAAAAATTAATTATAATTATTGATGAAGTTTGTTCAGAAATCAATGCTTCTAGTATTCAAGATTTAGGAAAATTAATAAATATCTTAAAGGATAGATATCCAGGTCAATTAGATTTAAAAAAAGTTGCTTTTGTTGCAAGAGAAAAATTATCTAAATAATGACTTCTGCTGAAGAAATAATAAACCATTTTAACAATAAAGTTAAATTGTCTGAATTTTTAAATCAATTTTTAGAATTAAAAAGTAGGGGTAATTCATTTATTGCAAGATGTCCATTTCATAATGAAAAGACGCCTTCTTTTACTGTAAGTGATGAAAAAGGTCTTTACTATTGTTTTGGATGTGGTGAGGGGGGAAATGTTTTCAATTTTGTTTCAAAGTATAAAAATCTCACTCCAAAAGAAAGTTTA
>MDTG01238452.1_pt1 | contig 35773 bp, 29 predicted proteins | sample 811421 | NCBI WGS metagenome assembly MDTG01 (sample SAMN05326645, study PRJNA326480) | marine metagenome | isolation source: seawater | place: Pacific Ocean: South East | collected 2011
CGAATCCATAAAGCTCTTGCTGCTGCGGGCCATGGCTCGCGTCGTAAAATCGAAAAATGGATTCGAGAGGGGCGCATTACAGGGGATGATAAGATTGCAATCTTGGGTGTGTGCATAAAAGGTAATGAAAAGATAAAATTAGATGGCAAATTACTGCCATACAATCTAGAAAAAAAGCATCATCAGCATATAATTTATCATAAACCAAGTAATGAAATAACGAGCCGTCATGACCCAGAAGGAAGGGATTTAGTTTTTGATTCACTGCCATTAATAAGAAATGCAAGATGGATTGCAGTTGGGCGACTTGATTATTCGACTACTGGTTTATTAATCTTTACCACCGATGGTGAACTAGCAAATAAATTAATGCATCCATCCACAAAGATTATTAGAAAGTATGCTGTTCGTGTGCATGGAAATCCTAGTTATTCGCTTTTACGAAAACTTAAATCTGGGGTACAGTTAGATGACGGATTAGCTAGTTTTGACTCTATAGAAACGGTTGGCGGTTCTGGAGCAAACCGTTGGTTTAGAGTAAGCTTAAGAGAAGGTCGAAATCGCGAAGTCAGGAGACTTTGGAACGCAATTGGATTTGATGTTACACGTTTGATACGTATCTCTTACGGACCAATTCAGTTACCGCTGGAATTAAAAAGAGGAAAATTTGAGTTATTGGATAAATCTCAAGTTTATTCTTTATATCAAGTTGCAAAGATTTTACCTACAGATTAATAGTTTAAATAAATGTCTTTCAGACAATATAGTATTTCATAGGACTTAAATTAATTGAATATTTTTCTTCCAATTGAAACCATTAAATTATTGAGCGTCAAAGGTCTTACCTGTAACACCGACACTATCAGGCCCCAGCAAATAAATGTATGGAGCCAAAACATCTGCTGGTTTTTTTAATAAATCTCTATTTTCACCAGGAAATGCCTTTAAACGCATTTTAGTTTGAGTGGCACCTGGATTTATACAATTTGATCTAAGCTTGGTATGGCGATTCTCATCAGCAAGAACTTGAGAAAACCCTTCAATTGCAAACTTAGATGAAGCATATGCACCCCAGTATGCCTTACCAGTGCGGCCAACACCGCTTGATGTAAAGATTACAGAGGAATCAGTTGATTGGTGTAATGCAGGAAGTAGTACTTGAGTGAAAGCAAAAGCTGCAGTAACATTTATATGCATAACTTTTTGCCACATAACAGCATCATAATGTTCTATAGAAAATCGATCTCCTAAAATAGCAGCGTTATGAACCAGTCCATCTAATTTGCCAAATTCATTTTCAACGCTTCTAGCTAAAGTTGAATAACTATCAGCATTTGCAGTTGACATATCGAGTAAAGCGATAGAAGGGCATAAAGCTCTCTCCATAGCATTGACCTGATCGTAAATTTTTTCAAGCTTTTCTTTGTTACGTCCATGCAATATAACTTTTGCACCAAGCTTTGCTGTCTCAAGAGCTAGCGCATATCCGATTCCATCACTAGCACCTGTTATCAGGATTATCCGATCTTTTAATAAAAAATCAGTATATAAGTAATTTTTCGGATCTGATTTCAAGTGTCACTTCCTTCAATCATGTTACGAGGTACTGATTCAATTATTTCAGTTTTCTCCATTTTTTTTCTTTGATGCACTCCCATGTCAATAAATTTACGAGCCCCTGGTAAGACGCTTCTCTCAAGAGAGCCAACCGCTTTATTGTAACTCTCGACACTGCTTGCTAGTTGACGGCCCATTTTATTCATATGTGAAACATATGAAGTCAAACGACCATATAAGTCCTCAGCTAAAATTCTTATTTCTTTTGCATTGTCTGCCAAAGCCAGTTGTCGCCAGCCATATGCTACTGCTTTGAGTAACGCAACAAAACTTGTCGGTGTAGCTAGTATAATCTGATGAGAAAGTGCATATTCAATCAAATCTGGTTTTTCATTAAGAGCAGCACTAAGAAATTGGTCGCCTGGTATAAACAAAATAACAAATTCAGGACTTTCTTCAAATTGGTTCCAATATGCTTTTGAGGACAACATTCTAATATGATTTCTTACATTTTTTGCATGTTGTTTTAAATTTATTTGACGCTGAGAGTCATCTTTAGCTTCAGCAGCAGAAAGATATGCATCAAGAGGGGTTTTAACATCCACAACAAGTTCACGTTGATCAGGCATTCTAACTAACATATCAGGGCGAATAACTTGACCATCTACGTCAGTATGTACTTGCTCAGTAAAGTCGCAATGTTCGACCATTCCAGCTAGCTCTACGAGTCTTCGAAGTGTAATTTCACCCCATTGTCCACGTACTTCTGGGCGACGAAGTGCATTAACAAGATTTTGTGTTTCTTGCCGAAGGGATTTTTGATTATGCTGCATCTCCTGAAGTTGACTCTTTATTCCACCATAAGCTTCACTTCGAGATTTCTCTAGAGATTCAATTTGTAGTTTTGATGCATCTAAAGCTTCACGAATAGGTTTAACTAATAATTCTACGGCTTTCTCTCTTTCACTCAACTCATGCTTTGCTTTTTCTTGGTGATTATTAAGATTTTGTTCAGCTAGCTTTAGGAATGTTTCACTATTTGTTTTAAGTGATTTATTGGAAATGTCTGCGAATGATTCAATTAATCTTGCTTTTATTAAATCTAGTGAATCATTATTTATGACTGTTGATTGATTCTTACGATTTTTTCCAATTACCCATATCGACAGACAGCCCAAAAAGATTCCTATAATAAATATTAGAATGTTAACTATTAAAAATAATAAATCCCTATCAAATATTTCCATTAATCCTCACTGTTTATCAAATTTAAAATAATTTTTTTTAGTTCATTAATATTTTTAGCAATAATGTCAGCATTCCATCTACGCAGATCTTCTGTCTTTTTTATATAGCCATAAGCAGCAGCGATTGTAATACAACCAGCCTTTTGGCCAGCAATAATGTCTCGCTCTGCATCTCCTATGTATATTGAATCTCCAGGATTTACACCAATAATATTGCATCCAAGAAGAATTGGTTCAGGGTGAGGCTTTCTTACTGACAAAGTATCACCACAAACAATACATGAAGATCGCTTTAAAAGCCCAATTTTTGCGAGAAGTGATAATGTTAGTTGTTCAGGCTTATTTGTAACTATTCCCCAGGGTAAATTATATGATTCTAATTTATTAAGTAAGTCATTTAATCCATCAAATAACTTCGATTCTACACATACCATTTTGGCATATCGATTAAGGTATTCTTGATGATACTTATCACCATAATGGATCTTTGATTTTGGAAATCCATGAGATAGTAAACCAATGGCCCCATGCGATACATACATGCGTGCCAGATTAAAAGAAGAGGGATTGATGCCATAATCAAGTTGCATAGTCTGAAGAACAGCAACCATGTCTGGTGCTGTATCAATTAATGTGCCATCTAAATCAAATAAGACAGCCTTGAATTTTTTTTTAATTAGATTTTTCACGTTGAAAAACCATTAAATAATTAACTTCTAGATTATCTCCAAGAGAGTATTGCTTTGTAATTGGATTATATTGCATACCTATACTGTCTATAAGAGATAGATTAAATTTTCTTGACCAAGAATCAAGCTCTGAGGGTTTAATAAATTTTTCAAATTGATGTGTTCCGGCTGGCAGTAGTTTTAAAATGTATTCAGCACCAAGAATTGCAAATAAAAATGATTTTAAATTACGATTTATTGTTGAGAAAAATACATATCCACCTGGTTTTACTAAAGTTGCACAAGATTCAATAATTGATGATGGGTCAGGTACGTGCTCAAGCATCTCTAAGCAAGTGACAATATCAAATGAGTTTGGTTCTTTATTTGCAAATTCTTCAGCAGAAATTTTTTTATAATCAATTTTTGTATTTGATTCATGTTGGTGCAATCGAGCAATCTCTAAAGATGCATCTGCTAAGTCAATACCAACAACATCTGCTCCTAATAATGACATAGGCTCAGTTAAAATACCTCCACCACAACCAATATCAACAATACGCATCTTTGATAGATTGGTATGACCTTTAATCCATTCAAGGCGTAATGGATTGATATTATGTAAAGCACCAAATTCACCCTCAGGATCCCACCACCGAGATGCAAGGGCTTCGAATTTTGCTAACTCCAAAGGATCAAAGTTATTTTTTTTAGTATTCATCTTGTTAATTTGCCTTACTTATTTGCTTAAATACCACTAAATCTAATTTTTAAAATCGTAATTAAATATAACAATTAATTGTAGTTTGTAAATGAAACCAGAATATACATTATTAAGAGTTTTATATTTATTTTTAATGCATTTAAAGGCCTTTAAAAGACTGCTGTTAAATGGCTAATTGTGGTATTATAGTCTAAATAATTTGGGTATTATTTTATGTTCAAAATCAGAGCGATGCACTTGCACATCTTTTTTTTGAACAAAAATAAAAATAAATTAAATAAACATTTGTGCTTTTCTAAAACCGCGTATATTAATTTAGTGCTAAAAGTAGGTAAATATGACCGAATTTGCAAATGAATTGCTGTCAGTAAGCCTCGAAGACGAGATGCAGTTTTCTTATTTAGATTACGCTATGAGCGTCATAGTGGGTCGAGCACTTCCGGATGTAAGAGATGGTTTAAAACCAGTGCATCGTAGGGTTTTATATGCCATGCGTGAATTGGGTAATGACTATAATAAGCCTTACAAAAAATCTGCACGCGTAGTCGGGGATGTAATCGGTAAATATCACCCACACGGTGATTCAGCAGTTTACGATACAATTGTTAGAATGGCCCAACCGTTTTCTATGCGCTATATGTTAGTTGATGGTCAAGGTAACTTCGGCTCAGTTGATGGTGATTCACCAGCTGCAATGCGATATACAGAAGTACGTATGTCAAAAATTGCGCATGAACTATTAGCAGACATAGACAAAGAAACCGTTGATTTCATTGAAAATTATGATGGTTCAGAAAGTGAGCCGGCCGTTATGCCGACAAGTGTTCCCAATCTCTTGGTAAATGGGTCATCTGGAATTGCAGTTGGCATGGCTACAAATATAGCACCCCATAACCTTAAGGAAGTCATTAATGCTTGCATAGCATTAATTGATAAACCATTAATGGAAGTGAAGGAACTTATGGAGCATATTCCAGGTCCGGACTTTCCTACAGCTGGAATCATTAATGGAGCGGCAGGAATTTATTCAGCTTATTGCACTGGTCGTGGTCGTGTTCATATAAGAGCTAGAACCAATATTGAGGTATTAAATTCTCGGGGAAAAGAAGCAATTATAGTTACTGAGCTTCCATATCAAGTAAATAAAGCTCGATTAATTGAAAAAATCGCAGATTTAGTTAAGGAAAAACGCATCGAAGGTATTAGCGAGTTACGCGATGAGTCAGACAAAGATGGCATGCGGATTGTTATAGAGATAAAGACAGGAGAAATCAGTGATGTTGTTTTAAATAATCTCTACAAACAAACATCAATGCAAAGTGTTTTCGGTATAAATATGGTTGCATTACATGATGGACAACCAAAACTTTTTAATTTAAAGCAAGTTTTAGATGCATTTCTTTCCCATCGTAGAGAAATTGTTACAAGAAGATCTATTTTCGATTTGGCCAAAGCCAGAGATAGAGCACATATTCTTGAGGGCCAAGCAGTTGCTCTCGCAAATATTGATGAGGTAATAAGGCTTATAAAGAAATCTGCATCTCCATCTGAAGCAAAAACTGTACTTTTGTCTTTCAAATGGGAGCCTGGGCAAGTTACAGAAATGCTTCAGAAAGCTGGTGATATGGATACAAGACCCGATAGTCATGATGATCTAATAAGCTTAAATGATGGAAAATATCAACTTTCTACTATACAAGCACAAGCAATACTTGATTTGAGATTACATCGCTTAACAGGACTAGAGCAAGATAAAATAATCAAAGAATACAAAAGTATATTGGAAAAGATTAAAGAGTTTTCTGAAATTTTAGCGAACCCTGATGAACTCCTTCAGGTCATAAAAAATGAATTAGAATATATACGTGATACTTACGGAGATAATCGCCGTACTGAAATTGTTCAAGATTATACCGATTTGAACGAAGAAGATTTAATCCCAGAAGAAGAGGTAGTTGTAACTTTATCTAGAGGAGGCTACGCAAAGGCTCAACCAATAGAAGATTATAAAGCTCAAAAACGGGGCGGTAGAGGCAAATCAGCTACAAAAGTAAAAGATGAAGACTTTGTTGATAAGCTTTTTGTGGCTAATACACATGACACGATATTGTGTTTTTCTAGTCATGGTAAAATATATTGGTTAAAAGTATATCAAGTACCTCAGGCTAGCAGAGGATCACGAGGTAAACCAATTGTAAATTTACTGCCATTAGAGAAGGACGAGCATATAAATGCAGTATTGCCGATAAGGGATTATCTTGAGGATCATTATGTTTTTATGGCGACCGCAGCCGGTACTGTAAAAAAGACACCTTTATCACAATTTTCCCGCCCTCGATCTAATGGAATTATAGCTATTGATCTTCGCGAGGGTGATAAGCTCGTAAATGTTGAAATCACAGATGGCAAAACTGAAATTTTATTAGTAGCCAGTAATGGTAAATCTATCCGTTTTAAAGAAGGGGATGTTCGCCCGATGGGTCGAGGTGCAACTGGGGTTAGAGGAATAAGACTACCTGAAAATGCAAAAGTCATTGCTCTTTCAATTATGAAGGAAGGAATGATCTTAATAGCAACAGAAAATGGTTATGGAAAGAAAACACAAATTGAAGACTTTCCAGTCCAAGGTCGCGGTGGTCAGGGTGTTATTGCAATTCAGACTACAGAGAGAAATGGAGAAACTGTTGAGGCTCTCCAAGTAGGTGAATCAGATGAACTCATGCTTATTAGCTCAAATGGCACACTTGTCCGCACAAAAGTATCGGATATATCTATCATGGGACGTAACACACAGGGTGTGAGACTTATTCGCATAGAAACAGATCAACGCTTGGTTGGGCTTGCAAAGATTGAAGCCATTGAAGATGATGAAACTCATGATTAAATTAAATAATTATTTATTATGTGAGTATTTTCATCGTAATAATGTCATTGATAAATTTTAAATATACTTTTAGGTCAAATTAATATGTCTCGCGTTTATAATTTTAGTGCTGGCCCAGCTGCTTTGCCGTTACAGGTTTTAGAAAAAATACGTAATGAAGTACTGGATTGGCAAGGTACCGGTATGTCTGTGATGGAAGTTAGTCATAGAAGCAAGCAATTTATTGAATTAGCAGAGCGAGCTGAATTTAATCTGCGTAATATACTTCAAATACCTGACGATTATAGCGTAATCTTTCCTCAAGGTGGTGCAACCATGCAAATGTCAATGGCACCTCTTAATTTATCAGAGCCAGGTGATACAGCAGATTATGTTATAACTGGTAGTTGGGGCAAAAAAGCTGCAGTAGAAGCAGCAAAATTTTGCAAAACCAATATTGCTGTTGATACTTCAGACAAAAACTTTACTTGCATCCCAAATCAATCAACATGGTCTTGTAATGAAAATGCCGTATATCTTCATTACACGCCAAATGAAACAATCGCGGGTGTTGAATTTCATTATATTCCAAAAACAAAGACACCCCTGGTCGCAGATATGTCTAGTAATATTTTATCTCAGCCTATTGATGTAAAAAAATTTGGAGTGATTTATGCTGGAGCTCAAAAAAATATTGGTCCAGCTGGTATTACGTTGGTTATTATAAAAAACCAGCTATTAAATAGATTTCGAAAAAATACACCACATTTAATGACATGGAAATCTTATTCAGAGTCTCTTTCTATGACAAATACTCCGCCAACTTTTGCTTGGTATGTAGCTGATATAGTTTTCCAGTGGCTTATAGAGCAGGGTGGTGTTGAATCCATGGCGCTGATTAACGAACGTAAATCAAAAAAATTGTATGATGCAATAGATAGATCCAATTTCTATTCAAATCCTGTTTCAAAAGATTGCCGATCGAAGATGAATATACCATTTATACTTGCTGATGCTTCCCTAGATGAATTATTCCTGAAACAAAGTCACGCTACAGGTCTAACTAACTTAAAAGGACACCGCTCAGTTGGAGGAATGCGTGCTTCAATTTATAACGCTGTAAGTGAAAATGCAGTTGATACACTAATTGAGTTTATGCATGAGTTTGAGAGAACAAAAGGTTAAGAATAATTTTCAAAGGGTTTAAGAGAATAAATAAAAATGTTTAATGTATTGACACTAAATGAAATTTCCAAGCAAGGTCTTAATAAGTTTCCTCAAGGGCGTTATAAGATTTTTTCAGAAATAAACAATCCAGATGCGATTCTACTGCGCTCATATAAAATGCATGATATGGATATACCAACTTCAGTCTTAGCCATAGGTAGGGCAGGAGCTGGAACAAATAATATTCCAATAAATAAAATGAGTGAACGAGGAATTCCAGTTTTTAATGCTCCTGGAGCGAATGCAAATGCTGTTAAAGAACTTGCTATCGCAGGAATGTTGTTAGGAGCGCGAAACATATGTCAAGCGAGCGATTACGTTTCCTCTCTTGAGCAATCAGGAAGTGAATTAAATAAAGCAGTCGAGGCCGGAAAAAAACAATTTGTAGGGTTTGAATTACCGGGTAAGACTTTAGGTGTTATAGGTTTAGGAGCTATTGGCGTTGAAGTAGCAAATACAGCTTTATCCTTGGGGATGCAAGTAATTGGTTTTGACCCTGCAATTACTGTAAAGAATGCATGGCAGCTTTCATCAGGTGTTCGCCAAGCAGAATCATTAGATCAATTATTTCAATCTTCGGATTTTATTTCTCTTCATATACCTCTCGTAGAGTCTACAAAAAATTTAGTCAATAAAGACTGTTTTTTAGCTATGAAAGATGGCGCAGTTTTATTGAATCTTGCTAGAGGTGAAATTGTAGAAAATAATGCAGCTATAGAAGCTCTTAATAAGGGTAAATTACATTCATTTGTAACAGACTTTCCTACACAAGAATTAATAAAACATCCAAAAGTCATTGCCTTGCCGCATTTAGGCGCCTCGACAGTTGAAGCTGAAGATAATTGTGCAATTATGGTTGCGGAAAACATAAAAGATTATCTAGAGAATGGGAATATAAAGAATTCAGTAAATTTTCCAGACTCAAAATTAACTAGATTGGATTCCTGGCGAATAACGCTATCAAATGCAAATGTACCCAATATGGTAGGTCAAGTATCTACATGTATTGCTAACGCAGGCCTAAATATAGAAGATTTATTAAATAAATCTATTGGTGATCTTGCCTATACAATTGTAGATTTAAATGGCATGCCTTCGCATGAGTTAATTAATCAAATTAGCTCAATAGACGGTGTATTAACATTAAGAAATCTTGGTAAGCCATTATAAATAATGATTTTAATAATTTTTGGAATTAAGTTATATGGCTAATTTACTAAAAAATATTAATGCTCAAGATAAAATTGGCTTTCTAGGACCAGAAGGAACTTTTACTCAAGCTGCTGTAATCAAGCATTTCGGAAATAATGTATTGACGCTGCCGTTTCCTACAATTGATGAAGTCTTCTATCATGTTGAATCTAGCTGTACAGCTTTTGGTGTAGTGCCAATTGAAAATTCAACGGAGGGCTCTGTCAATAATACCCTAGACATGTTTTTAACTTCTCCTTTAAAGATTGTGGGTGAGACAGAATTAAATATTGAACATTTTTTAATGGGAAAGATGCATGATATTAGTGAAATCAAGCGAGTTTGTGCGCATGAACAGTCATTGGCCCAATGCCGTGATTGGATTCGTGAACATTTATCTGATGTCGAACTGACTGGGATGCCTAGCAACGCAGCAGGCGCCATTAGAGCTGTAAATGAGACAGGAACAGCAGCTATTGGGGCAGAAGTTGCGGCAGAAATATATAACTTAAATATTATTATCAGCAATATCGAAGATCGACCCGACAACGCAACAAGATTCTTGATAGTGGGTAAGCAGCTTTTGTCAGCATGTGGCAATGATAAAACATCAATTTTAATCTCTGCAAGTGCTGCTGCTGGAGGATCAGGTGTCTTATATAATCTTCTTAAGCCATTAGCTGACCATGGAATCAGTATGACTCGTATCGAATCTAGACCGTCAAAACGGAAAAAATGGGATTATGTTTTTTTTATAGATCTAGAAGGTCACGCAGATGATGAGCATATCTCTGAAGCGCTTACTAAACTTGAGCTAAATAGCTCTTTATTTAATATTCTTGGTGCTTATCCAAAAGCAATTTACTAAATAACTATGAACTTTCAAATAAATCCATCAAAAGTTTCAGATTCTACAATAACTGTTCCGGGTGACAAATCAGTATCACATAGAGCGCTTATGCTTGGTGGCATTGCAACTGGCAAAACAAATATTAAAGGATTTCTTGCAGGAAAAGATTGTCTTTCTACAATGACTTCCATGAAATCTTTAGGCATTAAAATTGAGATCCTGGATGAGACTGAAATGTCAATTCATGGCGTTGGCCTTAATGGATTATCAGCACCAAAAACAGACCTAGATCTAGGAAATTCAGGCACAGCAATGAGATTGATGGCTGGTTTGCTTGCGGGTCAAGAATTTTCAAGCAATTTAATCGGGGATGCATCATTGTCTGGACGACCAATGGGCCGAATTATTAAACCTTTATCTCAAATGGGTGCAATTATTAGTAGCGATGAAAACGAAACACCGCCTCTACAAATTTCTGGATCTTCAAAGCTTAAGGCAATACATTATGATCTACCAATTGCAAGCGCTCAAGTTAAGTCATCAATATTGCTTGCAGGTCTTTATGCAGATGGCACCACAAGCCTGATAGAACCCGCAATAACACGGGATCATACCGAGAGAATGCTTATATCGATGGGAGCTAATGTTACCAAGATAGGCAATAAAATTTCCATTGAGGGTAAACCAAAGATTTTTGGTCGCAATGTAAATGTTCCAGCAGATTTATCTTCCGCTTCATTTGTTATACTTGCGGCATTAATTTCAGAAAATGCAGATATTTTAATAAAAAATGTCGGTATCAATCCCACCCGAACTGGCGTTCTTGAGATACTTAAATCTATGGGCGCTGATATAACACTTGAAAAAAAATTGTTAATCAGTGGTGAACCAGTTGCTGATATTCGAGTTAGATCCTCAAAATTAAAAGGTTCTGCTATTGATCCAAAGTTAGTTTCATTGGCTATTGATGAATTTCCAGTCCTGTTTGTAGCAGCTGCGGCTTCAATTGGTAAAACTACATTTTCTGGAATTGGAGAACTTAGAGTTAAAGAAAGTGATCGCATAACTGCTATGTCAAAAGGTCTTCAAAATATGGGAATAAAGGTAGATGAATATGCTGATGGTGCAGTAATTTATGGTGGTGAATTTAGTGGTGGATTGGTGCAGAGTTTTGGAGATCACAGAATCGCCATGTCATTAGCAATTGCAGGAACTATCGCTAACGACCAAATAATAGTTAAAGATATAGAAAGTGTAGACACTTCATTTCCTGGTTTTTGTGAATGTATGGCAAATATAGGTGCAAATATAAGGACTATAGAGGCTGAATAATATTGATGGAGCATCCAAATTATCCTGTCATTACAATTGATGGCCCGAGTAGTTCTGGTAAAGGTACTATAGCTCGGAGAGTCGCAAAAGCATTAAACTTTAATTTACTCGATAGCGGAGCTTTATATCGCGCAGTTGTAGTAGCTGCATTCAATGAAAAGGTTTCCCTTACTGATAAAATACGCTTATCTATATTAATCGATGATCTCAACATTATATTTGATAACAATGATGATGAAACTGAGAAAATTCTATTAAATGGGCAAGATATTACACGCGCTATTCGCCATGAATCTACTGGTCTAAATGCATCGATTGTCGCAGAAATTCCTGAGGTTCGTGTATCACTTCTTAATCGACAAAGATCTTTTTTAAAGAAACCAGGATTAATTGCAGATGGCCGTGATATGGGAACACATGTTTTTCCATCAGCCCCAATGAAAATTTTTTTAACAGCAAATCATGAAGTGCGTGCCGAAAGACGGTATAACCAGTTGAAAGAAAAGGGGATGAGTGTTAACCTCGCGGCCGTTTCTAAAGAGTTAAAGAGTCGCGATCAAAGAGACTCTGATAGATTAGTAGCTCCATTAAAAGCCGCTGAAGATGCAAAAACTCTAGATACTTCAAATCTATCTATTGAAATCGCAACAAATACAGTTCTTAAATGGTTCGTTAATAAGTGATTATTGAGAAAAAGCATTGGTTCGAACAGGATGTTTGTTCCTTTTTTTAAACTATTAGAAGGCAGGATGCCAACTAATAACAAATGGTTGGGGATATGTAAATTCCCTGAAATAAATTAATATGTCTGAAAGTTTTGCTGAATTATTTGAAGAAAGTTTCGCAAGCCAACAAATCAAGCCAGGATCCATTATAACCGGCGATGTCGTAGCAATAAATGATGATTTTGTCATCGTAAGTGCGGGCTTAAAGTCTGAAGCTGTTATTCCTAAAGAAGAATTTAAAAATGATAAAAGCTTTGAAAATCTAAGTATTGGTGACAAAGTTGAAGTCGCATTAGATGCTGTTGAAGATGGCTTTGGAGAAACTAAACTATCTCGTGAAAAAGCTATAAGAGCACGCACCTGGATTGATCTTGAAAAAGCTTATGAAGATGGGGCAATAGTAGAAGGCATCATTAATGGAAGGGTTAAGGGTGGGTTTACTGTAGAAATTGACAGTGTTCGTGCATTCTTACCTGGATCGTTGGTTGATGTGAGGCCAGTCCGAGATCCTGCTTATTTAGAAGGTAAGCAATTAGATTTTAAGGTTATGAAGCTTGATCAACGTCGAAATAATGTAGTTGTATCAAGACGTGCGGTTGTAGAAAATGAATTTTCTGCAGAACGTGAAGCTCTTTTGAAAGATTTGCATGAAGGTGGTACTGCTAAGGGAATAATCAAAAATTTAACAGATTATGGAGCTTTCGTTGATTTAGGTGGAATTGATGGTCTTCTCCACATTACAGATATGGCCTGGAAGAGAGTTAAACATCCTTCTGAAATAGTTGAAGTTGGTCAAGAGATAGATGTAAAAGTACTCAAATTTGACCGTGAAAAACAACGTGTGTCGCTTGGAATGAAACAATTAGGTGAGGATCCGTGGCATGATCTTGCACGTAGATATCCACAAGATACCCGAATGTTTGGCAAAGTTACAAACATTGCGGATTATGGTTGTTTTGTTGAGATAGAAGATGGTGTTGAAGGTTTGGTGCATGTGTCTGAAATGGACTGGACAAACAAAAATGTTAATCCATCTCGGGTAGTACAGGTTGGTGAAGAAGTAGAAGTCATGGTTATTGAAATCGATGAGGAAAGGCGTCGTATTTCACTTGGAATCAAACAATGTAAATCAAATCCATGGACAGATTTTGCAACAGCTTTCAATCGTGCCGACAAAGTATCTGGACAAATTAAATCCATTACTGATTTTGGTATTTTTATTGGTCTTGATGGAGGTATAGACGGACTTGTTCACTTATCGGATATATCTTGGGATACGCCAGGAGAAGAAGCAGTTAGGAATTATAAGAAAGGTCAAGAAATAGAAGCAGCTGTTCTGGCTATAGATGCTGAGCGTGAACGTATATCATTGGGCATAAAACAATTAGAAAAAGACCCATTCTCAGGATGGTTAACAGCTAACCCAAAAAATTCAATAGTAAAAGGAATTGCATCTGAAGTAGATGCCCGTGGTGTATTAGTTGATCTTGGAGATGGTATTTATGGATCTCTTCGCACATCCGAGATAACTCGAGAACGGATCGAAGATGCCAGATCACTCATCAAAGTTGGGGATGAAGTGGAAGCTAAATTCATGAGCGTCGATAGAAAGAGCCGCATGATTACTCTCTCTATAAAGGCTAAAGAAGTTCATGAGGAAAAAGAAGCCGTTAGCAGCTACTCTTCAGATTCATCAGCAGCACCAGCAGGAACCACTTTAGGTGAGCTTCTTAAGGAAAAAATGTCTGATGGAAAAAATAAAAGTTAAAAAAAGGTAGCCTGGACCTCGAAGTCTGGGCTACTATCATCTTTAACATCTGTTAGTTACATTTAGATATTGGAGAAAGTAAGTAACATGACTAAATCAGAACTTATAGAAGGTATTTCTCGTAAGCAGAAGCACCTACCCTCAAAAGATGTTGAACTCGCTGTCAAGCATCTTCTTGATTTAATGAGTGACTCTCTTGCTAAAGGTGAAAGAATTGAAATTAGAGGCTTTGGAAGCTTTTCCTTACACTTTAGACCACCTCGAATAGGGAGAAACCCTAAAACAGGTGAAGCTGTTGCGCTGTCTGGTAAATATGTACCACACTTTAAACCTGGTAAGGATTTACGGGAACGTGTAAACACCAGTCGCCATTTACCAATAAAGAATTGATTATATTTAAACGTATAGGCTTTACATTATTAATCATTCTTATTTTTACAACGATGGTTGTTTTTACTGCGGGTAATCCAGGTGAAATAGATATTAAATTATTTCATTTAAATTTTAGTTCTCCTATAACATTTGCGTTTACTATTATTTTTTCGTCAGGTTGGTTATTTGGCGTTATTTGTATGGGTGTCTATACTTATAAAATATCAAGTGAACGTAATATACTGCGGCGCTCATTGAAAATGTCAGAGAAAGAAGTTAGCAGCCTTAGAAATTTACCTCTGAATGATGCCGACTGAATCAACCTTCTTTCTAGCCGGTCTTTTTTTGCTTCTTGCGGCAGCGGGTTGGGCGGTAGGTAGATTCGGAGATCGTGATGAAACAAACTTATCTTCACCAATCAATACCGATTACTTAAAAGGCCTAAATTTCCTTTTAAACGAACAAACTGACCAAGCACTTGAGCACTTTTTAAAAATGGTGAGCGTTGATGATACAACTATTGAAACTCACTTTGCCCTTGGTAGTTTATTTAGACGACGAGGTGAAGTTAATAGAGCTATAAGAGTGCATCAAAATATAATTGCAAGACCAGATCTTGCACTAGAGCAAAAAGACCAAGCTCTTTTTTCGCTGGCTAAAGATTATTTAGGAGCTGGTTTGCTTGATCGAGCTGAAAAAATCTTTTTACTTCTTTCTGATGGTTCAAGATACCAAGTTCAGGCGTTAATTTCTCTTTGTAGTATTTACGAACAAGAGCGTGAATGGCAAAAAGCAATAAATATAAGCTTACGCTTAGAAATTCTTAGTGGAAAAAATTTAACCTTGCAGATAGCTCATTACAATTGTGAATTAGCCGAATTATCTCTAGATAAAAAAGATTTTGATTCTGCATTAAAGTATGTGGAGAAAGCACAAGGGGGCTTTCCTCAAACAATGAGGGGTATTTTGTTACGCGCAAAAATTGCAAGAGACAAATATGACAATAAAAAAGCTATCAATCTATATTGTACTATTCTAGATCATCAAACTTATTTAATTGCAGAAGCTTTACCAGAAATTGTAAATATACATAAACAAGAAAATTCGATTACAAATTTAGAGTCAATATTAAAGGATTTGATGAAAAAAAATTCAGATATGAAATCTCTTATAGCATATTCTGCAATAGTAAATAATCTTGGCGAAATTCCTACAATTGACCAATGTGTTGAAGAATTCATAATGAATGATTCAACTCTAAGAGAGTTCATTGAGTTGCAACAAATCTCTGATATTAATTCAGAGACAAACTCAACTGGCTTTGTAAATGTTCGAAAAGCTTTATCTAAACTTGCCTCCACAATGCCCAGATATCAATGCCAAGAGTGCGGTTTTTCTAGCCAAGGTCTTTTGTGGCAATGTCCAAGTTGTCGGAATTGGGAGACCCAAAGACCTGCATCGAGAATACAATTTGATGCTGTTTTGCAATATAGTTTAACAAATCTATAGGTTTTAAGAATTATTTTTTATATCTTTGTTTAAAATTTTAAATAATCAAAAATATTTAGTAAGAGGTTTATATGAAGTGGATTTTATTCTTTAGTTCTTTTTTTCTTATATCAACAGCAAATGCACAGCAAGAGTTCCTCATAGACTGGGATGAAATAGGTGAAGAATCAATAAATCATTTAGTTGATCTTATTCAAATCAAATCAATCAATCCACCAGGAAATGAAACAAAAGTTACAAATTATTTATCAGAAGCTTTGGCTGCTGAGGGTATTTATTCTGAAACTTATGCACTTGATAAGTCTAGAGCTAATCTTGTGGCTCGTTATAAAGGCAATGGATCTAAGAGACCTATTTTGATAATGGGCCATACAGATGTGGTTGATGTACAAAAAGAAAGATGGTCTGGTGATCCTTTTAGTGGTTTGCGCCAAGATGGTTATATTTATGGTCGCGGTTCACTAGATGATAAAGATAATGTAACTGCAGGACTGATGGTTATAAAGCTTCTGAATCGTTATAACGTAAAATTAGATCGCGATATTATTTTTCTTGCTGAGGCTGGAGAAGAGGGGACTACAGAGATAGGTATAGATTTTTTGATTGAAAAACATTTTGATGCAATTAATGCTGAATTCTGTATTGCTGAAGGAGGGCAAAATGTTATTGAAGATGGCAAAGTAAAAACAGTTGGTATAGAAACAACTGAAAAGATGCCTCGTCGTGTTACTCTAATTGCGCGAGGAACTCCAGGACATGGTTCTAAACCAACTTTGGAAAACGCCGTTGTCATTCTTGCTCAAGCGGTTGCACGAGCCGGTACCTGGGACACCGAAGTTCGACTTAACGAAACCACAAGAGCATACTTTCAAAGAATGGCTGAAATATCTTCAAGTGATAATGCTTATCGTTACAGAAATGTAGAAAATGAAGAAGAAGCTTCGAAAATACAACAACACTTTCTTGAAAATTTTCCATACCATTACTCCATTTCAAGAACTTCAGTTGTTCCTACTGTCATAGATGCAGGTATTCGCAGAAACGTTATACCATCAGAGGCAAGTGCCATTTTGGATATACGCATGCTTCCTGATGAAAGTATAGATGAATTTTACGCAAAACTAGCAAATGTAATTGATGACCCAAGAGTTGAGATAGTACCAGAGAGAATCTATCGTCCAGCTGGGCCTCCATCTACTATAGACAATGAAATGTTCCAGGCACTTGAAAGAGTTGCAAATGATATGTATCCAGGCGCAACTGTTTTACCAATTATGCAAACAGCAGCAACAGATATGGCACAAATTAGATCAAAAGGTATTCAGGCTTATGGAGTAGGTCCAGCCCGAACTGTTGATGAAATTAATAGCGGATATGGCGCTCATGGTGACAATGAAAGAATCTCTGAAGACGCTTTTGTTGACCTTGTTAAATATATTTGGAATGTCGTAATAGATATTGGTGGAGTTAATCAAAAATAATCAAATATAAAATTTTAATAAAAAAACCCGCGATTTAGCGGGTTATTTTTTGATATGGCTCCCCGACGCGGGCTCGAACCACGGACATTCTGATTAACAGTCAGACGCTCTACCAACTGAGCTATCGGGGAATAAATTATTGCTAGATATATTTGCGGCCGAAATTTTGGTTCAGAGGAAGGCTGAAGTCAAGACATAATAACTTGTTTAATCCTCTTCACTGCTTCCTTAAGGGTTTTAAGAGAGCATGCAAACGACAGTCTTATATATCCTGGCGCTCCAAATGCTGAGCCAGGGACGCAAGCTACGTTTGCTTCTCTAATTAAAAGTTCAACAAGCTCTGTATCGCTCTTTAAATTTTTTTCCTGTAATGCACCAATAATGCGCGGAAATATATAAAAAGATCCAGTTCCTTTGCAGCACTCAAAGCCTTTGATCTGGTTGATAGCAGAAAAAATATAATCATGCCTTTTTTTGTATTGCTTCGTCATGTTTATCAAAGCTGATTGATTACCTTGAAGTGCAGCCAACGCAGCGATCTGAGATATACTGCAAGGATTTGATGTACTTTGACTCTGAATTGTTTTCATTGCTGTTATAAGTTGCTTTGGACCAGCTGCGTACCCAATTCGCCATCCTGTCATTGCATATGCTTTGGATACACCATTAACAGTAACTATTTGATCATAAAGTTGCGGACATGCTTCACTGAAGCTAGAAAAAGAACTATCACCCCAATAGATATGCTCATATATCTCATCTGATACAATAGTGACATTTGGAAAATTTACTAATATTTTTCCTAATGCTTGTAATTCTTTTTTAGAATAGCAGGAGCCAGTTGGATTACTGGGATTATTTATTATTAGTAAACGAGTACGATTTGTAATTGATTCTTCTAATTGTTTTGGATTTATTTTAAATTTGTCTTCAATTGATGCTTCCAAAATTACAGGCTTTGCACCTGCTATCTTAATCATATCTGGATAAGAGACCCAATATGGTGCACAAATAACAGCCTCATCTCCTTCTGATAATAAGCTTAAGCATATGTTGAATAAGCATTGTTTTGCACCATTTGAAACAATTATCTGATTATTTTTATAAATAATGTTGTTTTCATTTTCAAATTTAGCTTGAATTGCGCATTTAAGATCGTACGTACCGTCAATTGGTGTATATTTTGTTAAACCATCTTCTATTGCTTTTTTTGCTGCATTTTTAATATGTAATGGCGTGTCAAAATCAGGTTCACCTGCACCAAGACTGATAATATCTTTACCTGCAGCCTTTAGTTCTGATGCTAATGCAAGAATAGCACTAGTCGGTGACGGTTTGACAGAAGCCATTCTTTTGGAAACTGATAGACTCAATTTACTTACCTCAATACATTTTGGAATTATTTTACTATGGTACGTCAATCTAAAGATCTTCCCAACAAACTTAATAATGAACAAGCGCTTTTGACTTTAGAGTCAGACTTCAAGCCTGCCGGAGATCAAGATAATGCAATATCAGGCTTATTAGAGGGGCTAGATGATGGATTAGCCAGGCAAATACTGTTGGGTGTTACGGGTTCAGGAAAAACCTTCACGATTGCCAATATTATTGAAAGATCACAAAGACCGGCAATTATTCTAGCACCAAACAAGACGTTAGCAGCTCAATTATACGGTGAGATGAGAGATTTTTTTCCAAACAATGCAGTTGAATACTTTGTTTCCTATTATGATTACTATCAACCAGAAGCATATGTGCCTAGTTCTGATACATTTATTGAAAAAGATGCCTCCATTAACGAACATATAGAACAAATGCGATTATCCGCAACTAAAGCGCTTATTGAGCGGCCAGATGCCATCATCGTTGCTACTGTTTCAGCTATTTATGGTTTAGGCGACCCAGAATCATATTTCAGTATGGTGCTTCACCTTTCAAGGGGGGATAAAACAGATCAGCGAGTTTTGCTCAGACGCTTAGCAGAAATGCAATACATAAGGAATGAAATTGATTTTTCACAAGGAAATTATAGAGTTAGAGGAGATGTTATTGATATCTTTCCAGCAGAATCTGAAAGAAACGCCGTTCGAATAGAGTTATTTGATGATGAAATTGAGACTCTATCTTATTTTGATCCATTAACTGGGCAAATTATTAGGCGTGTTCCTAGGTTGACGGTATTTCCAAAAAGTCATTATGTAACTCCTAGGCATAGACTTTTAAAGGTTTGCGATGACGTAAAGGTTGAATTAAAGAGTAGGCTTAAATATTTAAAATCTAGTAATAAACTTGTTGAGGAACAGAGACTTAAGCAAAGGACCTTATTTGATTTAGAGATGATTAATGAACTTGGTTACTGTTCTGGAATTGAAAATTATTCACGTTACCTTTCAGGGCGAGGTATTGGAAAGCCTCCGCCATGTTTATTCGACTACATACCAGAGAATGCAATTTTGGTTATTGATGAAAGTCATGTAACAGTTCCTCAACTTGGGGCAATGTATAAGGGAGATCGCTCGAGAAAAGAAACTTTAGTTGAACATGGCTTTAGGCTTCCGTCTGCCTTAGATAATAGACCTTTAAAATTTGATGAATTCGAGAACTTATCACCACAAACAATTTATGTATCTGCAACACCCGGTAAATACGAAAGTGAGTATGCTGATAACATTGTAGAACAGCTTGTTAGACCAACTGGGCTTGTTGATCCTGAAATCGAAATTCGACCGGCAGCAACACAGGTTGATGACGTTTTATCAGAGATACTTATAAGAGCAAAAGCATCTGAAAGAATCTTAATAACCACGTTAACAAAACGCATGTCAGAAGATTTAACTGATTATCTTCAGGAACATGGCTGTCGTGTAAAATATCTTCATTCTGATATTGGGACAGTTGAACGTACTGAAATTATTCGTGATTTAAGAATGGGTATTTTTGATGTATTGGTGGGTATTAATTTACTAAGAGAAGGTTTGGATATGCCCGAGGTTTCTTTAGTAGCAATTTTAGATGCTGATAAGGAAGGTTTTTTACGCTCCGACAGATCCTTAATTCAAACTATGGGCCGTGCAGCACGAAATATTAACGGCAAAGCAATATTATATGCAGATAAAATAACTGGCTCTATGAAGAGAGCAATTGATGAAACTGAACGTAGACGTATTCGACAAGAATCTCACAATAAAAAACACAACATTAAGCCTGAATCAATAATAAAGAAAGTTGCAGATATAATGGAATCTGCACAGCCCTTACAAAAAGAAGAATATGAGATAATAGGTAATGAAAAAATAGTTTATAATCAAATGAGCTCGGAAGAATTACTTAAAAAGATCTCTTATTTTGAGAAAAAAATGTTCAAAGCTGCAAGAAATCTAGAGTTTGAAGAAGCGGCTAAAATGCGTGATCAAATCCAAAAAATTCGCGAATTAGCTATAGGGCTTAGAAAAAAAGAAAATTAGTTTACTATTTGCTGATAAATATACTTAATATACATGGAAAACCTAAATTAGTTTTGGGCGATTAGCTCAGGGGTAGAGCGCCACGTTGACATCGTGGAGGTCGGTGGTTCGAAACCACCATCGCCCACCATTTTAGATAAATTTAAATATTTTCTACAATCTAAGGTTGTATACTGCTAGTTGGCTCTATAAAATCGCGATCCAGCATTTATTGATGTTTACATCAATGTTTAAATATTTAATTACCGGAGGATTTGAATATCGCACCAACTAAGCGCGTTAGGCGTAATGATGAAATTGACGCAACTGAGGTACGAGTGATTGATTCGGAAGGGGAGCAAGCAGGCGTATTGCCTATAAGAGATGGCATTGAGTTGGCTAAAGGCAAAGGGTTAGATTTAGTAGAAGTATCACCAAATGCAATCCCGCCCGTTTGTAGAATTATGGATTTCGGTAAGTTTTTATTTGAGCAAAATAAAAAAGCACAATCTGCAAAGCGCAAACAGAAGCAGGTCCAAGTTAAAGAAATCAAATTTCGTCCAGGTACTGATGAAGCTGACTATCAAATTAAGCTCAATAAACTTATTAGCTTTCTGGAGGGTGGCGATAAGACGAAAGTTACATTAAGATTCAGAGGTAGAGAAATGACCCACAAAGAATTAGGTGCGAAATTACTTGTGAGAGTTAGAGATGATCTTGATGAATTTGGAATAGTAGAGCAAATGCCACAAATGGAAGGCAGGCAAATGATTATGGTAATTTCACCAAAGAAGAAATAAAAAAATAATTTATTATAAACAAAGTGAGTATTAGCTATTTTTGTTTATCATTAAATAGCTTTACCCGCCTTTAGCGGCTATCGTTTAAGTTCGCTACTGAGCCAAAGGAAATAAAATGTCAAAAATGAAAACAAATCGAGGAGCTGCTAAACGTTTTAAAAAAACGGGAAAAGGCGGTTTTAAACGAGCACAGTCCCACCTCAATCACATTCTTACTAAGAAAAAATCTAAGCGTAAACGTAATTTAGGTAAAACACTTCAAGTCGCTGATTGCGATACTAAGAGCGTGCGACGCATGCTTCCATACGCTTAAAACGGAGATTGAGAAATGGCCAGAGTAAAAAGCGGTGTAATTGCAAGAGCACGTCATAAAAAAGTTCTTAATAAAGCTAAAGGCTATTATGGTGCACGTAGCAAATTATTTAAAACAGCAAAGCAAGCTGTAATTAAAGCTGGACAATACGAATATCGAGATCGTCGCCAGCGAAAACGTCAATTCAGAAGTTTATGGATTACACGTATTAATGCAGCTTCTCGCCTACATAATCTCTCATACAGTCGTCTCATTAATGGACTTAATAAGGCTGATATACAAGTAGATCGTAAGGTTCTGGCGGATATTGCTGTGCACGATCCAGAAGCATTTGGCGTTATTGCTTCTGCAGCTAAAGCAGGTCTTGAGCTTAAGTCAGCTGTCTAGCTGGTTTTTGAGTTATTTTTTTATTTACGTCTGACTCATGGTACTTCAGATGCAAACAATAGAGAGCCTTGCTATAAAAGCATCGTCTGAAATAGACAAGTCAATGGATATTGCCTCATTAGATTCAGTCCGCGTTAAATACTTGGGTAAAAAGGGTAAATTGACTGCTGAACTAAAAAAGCTTGGTCAGCTACCTGCAGAAGAACGGTCTAATTCTGGAAAAAAAATAAATGAAGCTAAGAAAAACCTCTTAGAGTTAATTCATGTCCGCCGAAAAAATCTAGAAGACTCTCTATTAGAAAAAAAACTAATAGAAGATTCTGTTGATGTAAGTCTTCCAGGAAGGGGTATTTCTATTGGGGGAAGGCATCCAGTTTCAAAAACACAATCTCGTATTGAAAAAATATTTATCAATGCCGGTTTTGGTGTGAGATCAGGTCCTGAAATAGAAGACGAATTTCATAATTTTACAGCACTTAATATTCATGAAGATCATCCAGCTCGCGCTATGCATGACACCTTTTATTTATCTTCTGGATATTTACTAAGGACTCATACTTCTCCTGTGCAAATTCGATCAATAACTGAAGAGGGTGTTCCTATAAAGATTATTTCGCCAGGACGTGTTTACAGAAATGATTCAGATCAAACGCATACTCCAATGTTTCATCAAATAGAAGGGTTAGTTATTGATGAAAATATAAATTTTGCTAATTTAAAAGCGACACTATATCAATTTGTTGAAGCATTCTTTGAAAAAGAAATTGAATTAAGATTTAGGCCCTCTTATTTTCCTTTTACAGAGCCATCTGCAGAAGTTGATATTCGATGGGGTAAAGACAAATGGCTTGAAATTCTTGGTTGTGGCATGGTTCATCCAAATGTTTTAGAGAACGTTGAAATTGATCCAGAGAAATACACAGGATATGCATTTGGTATTGGTATAGAAAGATTAGCTATGCTTCGTTATGGTGTGACAGATCTGAGAACCTTTTTTGAAAACGACCTTCGCTTTCTAGAGCAGTTTAGGTAATAAGATGAAGATCTCAGAATCATGGCTGCGTAAATGGATAAAAACAGATTTTAATGCTGATGAGCTTGGTTATCGATTAACTATGTTAGGTCATGAAGTAAATGAAATCACTGCAGAAGGACAAAACATCGAAGATATAACTATTGTTGAAGTTGTGTCTACAGCAAAACATCCCAATGCTGATAAGCTTAGCCTTTGTAAAATTAATGATGGTAGCAGTGAATTAATAGATGTAATTTGTGGTGCCCCAAACGTCGTGAAAGGCATGAAAACTGCTTTTGCCAAGCCAGGAATCAAGCTTCCAAATGGTGTCAAACTTAATAAAGCTAAAATTCGCGGTGTAATGTCAAATGGAATGTTGTGCTCTGCAAATGAAATAGGTTTAGGGGTAGATGCTGATGGTATTATTTCCTTACCAAAAGAAGCTAAGATTGGCACAAAACTGATCAAATTTCTTGATCTTCCTGATTCTATATTTGACTTAGATCTTACCCCAAATCGCGGGGATTGTTTTAGTGTTCAAGGTATTGCAAGAGACATTTCTGCACTTATAGGTTCTGATTTAATTAATAATTCAAAAGATAAAAATACTTCAATTACTATCGACGATACTTATCCAATAGAGCTAATTGAACCGAATGCTTGCCCAAGATTCGTTGGTCAAGTTATTCGTGGTATTAAAATTAATGCCAAAACTCCAATTTGGATGAAAGAACAATTAAGACGCTCAGGTTTGAGGTCTATTTCACCAATTGTTGATATTACAAATTATGTGATGCTAGAACTTGGACAGCCACTTCATGCATATGACTTAAGCAAATTAGATGGTCCCGTTAAACCTCGAATGTCAAAAGAGGGTGAATCATTAACATTGTTAGATGAAAAAACAATTTCACTTAATGATAATACTCTTGTAATTACAGATGACAGCGGCCCTATAGGGATAGCAGGCATTATGGGCGGTTTTAAGACTGCAGTTACTCATCAAACACAGGATATATTCCTTGAATCTGCTTTCTTTCCACAAAATATAATTTCAGGTCGTGCGCGAATTTATGGAATGCATACAGATGCATCGATTAGGTTTGAGCGAGGAGTCGATCCTACAGGTCAAGTTAAGGCTATTGAGCGCGCTAATGAACTAATAGTCGAAATTACTGGGGCCTCAATTGGACCTATCTCTGATAAATCCTTTAAAGAATTATTACCAAATAGATCAGAAATATACTTACGCAGGAATAAGCTTAATAAGTTACTTGGCATAAAGATTGAAGACGAAGTGATTGAAAAAATATTGCTAGGTTTAAATATGAAGATTCATCATGCATCTGATGGATGGAAAGTTTTACCCCCACATTATCGTTTCGATTTGTCAATTGAAGCAGATTTAGTGGAAGAAATTGCACGCATTCATGGATATGATTCTATACCAAGCATCGATTATTGTTCCAAAAATCCTCTTAAAGTTATAACAGAATCAGAAATAGATTTTGATACTGTTTCGGCAACATTAATTGCACGTGATTATCAAGAAATCTTAACTTATAGTTTTGTAAACGCGGAATCTAATAAAATATTTTCAGGTATTGAATCAGAATTAATTTTAAGCAACCCTATTTCTTCTGAAATGTCTGTAATGCGTGCCTCATTGTGGCCAAGTTTGGTTAATGCAGCTGCTTCAAATAATGCTCGTCAACAAGATCGAATACGTTTTTTTGAAATCAGTAAATCATTTCATGGTAAAATTTCAAAACATATTGAATCAATTCGTATAGCCGGCCTTGCTACAGGTCTAAGAGAGCCTGAGCAGTGGTCTAATAATTCAGAACTTGTTGATTTCTTTGATATTAAATCAGATGTCGAAGCATTATTATCTCTATCTTGTGATATTAATAATATTTCTTTTCTGCCAATTAAACACCCAGCTCTTCAGCCTGGACAGGCTGCAGAAATTTTTCGCGGAAAAGAAAGTATAGGTGTCTTAGGTAAATTACATCCAAAAATTAATAAAAAATATAATTTAAAAAGATCAGTTTATTTATTTGAACTCGATGCTGAAAAAACATTGAAAACTAATGTCCCAACGGCAAAAAATATTTCGAAATTTCCTATAATTCGACGAGACATTTCTGTCATTGTTGACGAAGATATTTCGGCAGATAATATAATGGAAGTTGTGACTTCAAGTTCGCAAAAATTACTTAGAAATATCAATATTTTTGATGTTTATAGAGGACCAGGAATAGAAGTGGGAAGAAAAAGCATCGCAATGGGCTTGATTTTACAAGAAACTTCACGCACCCTTACTGATATGGATGCAGATAACGTCGTATCCGATATTTTAAAAAATTTACAAAATCAATTTAAGGCGGAAATAAGAGATTAATGTCGACAGCACTGACAAAAGCAGATATGGCAGAGTCATTGTTCAATGAGCTTGGTCTTAATAAAAGAGAAGCTCGTGAATTAGTTGATATGTTTTATGAAGAACTGCGAGCATCTCTTGCAGTTGGCGAACAAGTTAAACTGTCTGGTTTTGGAAATTTTGATTTAAGAGATAAAAAAGAACGCCCTGGTAGGAATCCTAAAACCGGTCAAGAGATACCAATTAGCGCTAGAAGAGTAGTTACTTTTAGACCCGGCCAAAAATTAAAAGCACGAGTGGAAGCATATGCTGGAACCGGGGAATAACGACCAACTCCTTCCTATTCCGGGAAAAAGATACTTCACTATTGGTGAAGTGAGTCATCTTTGTGCGGTTAAGCCGCATGTATTAAGATATTGGGAGCAAGAATTCCCCCAATTAAAGCCTGTTAAACGTCGTGGAAACCGTCGTTATTATCAAAGGCAAGATGTACTCATAATTCGTCAAATACGTAGTCTTTTATACCAGGAAGGATTTACAATTGGTGGCGCTCGTTTACGGCTAACAAGTGATGATGCCAAATCTGATAACTCTCAAAGTCAACAGATTATCAAGCAGTTACGAACAGAACTTGAAGAAGTTATTAAGATATTACGTCCATAAGATTTAAATCTTTAGTTAGCATAAAGGCCCATTCAGCCTGCCAAATTTGGTCTTTAAATATCCTTTTGTATCGTTTGTCATGATTTTTGTTTGAGTGTGTTTTTTTAGCGCATTTTTATACAACAAAATCTCAAGGGTTTAAATCATCCAAAATAACTTAAATAAAATATCTAATTTAAAAAATAACTAGATTTATGAAAATAATTGCTCCAAACATCAAGCAAATTCAAAAGCTAAGAACTCAAATAGAAAAGTTTATTTTAAATACACCCACAGTTAGGTGTCCATCAATTGAGAGTGAATTGGATTTCAAAACAGAAGTTTTTGCTAAGCTTGAATTTCTGCAACAGACTGGTTCATTTAAAGTAAGAGCTACACTGGCGGCTCTAGAATCACTATCTAAAACAAAACTCAAAGATGGAGTTGTAGCAGTTAGTGCTGGTAATCATGCAATTGCAACTGCATATGCAGCATGTGTATTTGATACTTCTGCAAAAGTTATAGTGACGCCCTCTACAAATCCTTACAGGATTTCATCTTGCAAGTCTTATGGAGCAGAAGTTACCATTGCAAAAAATATTCATCACGCATTTGATCTAGCAAATCAATTACAGGAGATAGAAAATAGATTCTTTTTACATCCGTTTGAAGGTCCAACAGTAGCACTGGGAACCGGTACGATTGGCTTGGAAGTTTGCGAGCAGATTACTGATTTTGACTCTATCATTATTCCTGTAGGTGGCGGTGGTTTAATAGGTGGTTTATCTAATGCTGTAAAACAACTTAAACCCAATGCAGAGATTATTGGAGTTGAACCCACAGGAGCAGATTCCATGCATAGAAGTTTTGAAAGTGGCTTTGCAGATTGCCTAATCAAACCAATGGATACAATTGCAGATAGTCTTGGAGCACCTTTTGCGATGCCTTACTCTTATGAATTAGCTAAAAAAAATATTGATCGTTTAACTATGGTTAATGATCTAGAGTTAAAAAAAACTATGGGAAAATTATTTCAAACAATGAAAATTGCAGTTGAACCAGCATGTGCTGCATCTACTGCTGCTCTATTGGGTCCATTACGTGAATCGATGAGAGGAAAAAAAGTTATATTATTTATGTGCGGTAGTAATATCGATTGGTCTAGTTTTTATCAACATGTAATATTTGAAAATGTTTCTTGAAGACCTAAAAAAGATAGTTGGCCCCAGTGGGCTATCGATCGATGAAATTGAATTAGAGCCTCTGCTTCTAGATTGGAGGGGAGTCATTCGCGGTGTCGCTTTAGCAGCAGTATTTCCAAAAAACACACAACAGGTTTCAGAGATTATAAAATTATGTAAAAAAACACACATCTCTATTGTTCCTCAAGGTGGAAACACTGGAATGTGTGCTGCAGCAACTCCAAATAATACTGGTAAACAAATTATATTATCGTTATCCCGAATGAACAAAATAAAAAATATTGATTTAGCTAATTTTTCTATGGTTGTAGAAAGTGGTTGCATACTCGAAAATATTCAACAAGCAGCATCTGAAGTTGGTCTTCATTTTCCATTAAGTTTAGGTGCTGAGGGAAGTTGTCAAATAGGTGGAAATTTAGCAACAAATGCTGGGGGAATAAATGTACTTCGATATGGCACGGCAAGAGCGCAAGTCTTAGGACTCGAAGCCGTCTTAGCTGATGGAACAGTTGTTAGTAACTTAAGATCTGTTAAAAAAGATACAGCTGGTTATGACCTAAAGCAGTTATTCATAGGTAGCGAAGGTACGCTAGGTATAATTACGGCTGCAACATTACGTCTTTATCCAAAACCAGGTGACTTAACAACTGCAATGGTAACCTTAAAAACTGCTAATGATGCTGTAAATCTTCTTGCAAAATTACGTAACACTTTAGGCAATAAGATTGAAGCATTTGAACTTATATCTAACCATACTTTAAGTTTACTTGAGAAACATATTGCAGATACAAAGATACCATTTAGTGAAAAAACAAATTGGTATGTACTAATGGATGTTGCTATTGGTGAGGGCAGAGCACATTTAGATAATGCACTGATGGAGGCCTTTGATGAAAAATTAATTAATGATGTTATCGTTTCAAAAAATATATCAGAGGCGAGGAAATTATGGAAAATGCGTCATTCTATTGCAGAAGCAGAAAGAGCAGAGGGAAAATCATTAAAGCATGACATATCAATACCTAGTTCTCGTATGCAAGAATTTTTAAATAAAGGTGATGATTTTTTATCTAAAATTGAACCTAATGCAAAGTTAATTGTTTTTGGCCACGTTGGTGATGAGAATCTTCACTACAATGTTACAGTACCATCGGGTTCTGAAAAAAATGAAGAAATTACTATAGGCATCTACGATATTGTAAGTAATTTAGGGGGTAGTTTTAGTGCTGAGCACGGTATTGGTCAGTTAAAGAAACAATATTTAGCTAAGTACCGAAGTGCTGAAGAAATAAATCTAATGAAAACTTTAAAATTTGCTTTAGATCCAAACAATATTTTGAATCCAGGCAAGGTAATATAAAGCTTAATAATAAATTTGGTAAAAGACTTTCTTTTAGCAACAAATTAGGTGCAATAGTTTGGAGATAGAAAATAGCTATGACTGAGAAAGAATTAAGGCGTTATTCACGAGTTATTGTTGATGGTGATGAACAGGCGCCAAGCCGCGCTATGCTTCGTGCAGTTGGATTTGAAGAAGACGACTTCAAGCGCCCTCAAATTGGAATTGCATCTACATGGAGCATGGTTACGCCATGCAATATGCATATAGGAAAACTTGCTGAAAAAGCTGCTGAAGGCGCTAATAATGCTGGTGGAAAAGGTGTAATTTTTAATACGATTAGTGTGTCAGATGGTATTTCAATGGGAACACCGGGAATGAGATACTCACTTGTATCAAGGGAAATAATAGCAGATTCTATTGAAGCTGTTACAGCAGGAGAGGGGTTTGATGGTCTTGTAGCAATAGGCGGATGCGATAAAAATATGCCAGCTTGCGTAATGGCAATGGCGCGATTAAATCGTCCATCTGTTTTTGTTTATGGAGGCACAATAAAACCTGGTGCAAAACGTCGTGATATTGTATCAGTATTTGAAGCTGTTGGTGCTAAATCAAGTGGCAAAATATCTGAATCAGAACTTTTAGAAGTAGAGCAAACTGCTATACCAGGTCCAGGAGCATGCGGTGGAATGTATACTGCTAATACTATGGCATCTGCAATTGAGGCTTTAGGAATGAGTCTTGGTAACAGCTCTGCACAAGAGGCTGTCTCCGAAGATAAAGTAGCTGATTGTATATTGGCCGGAGAAGCCGTTTTAAATTTAATTCGAGAGGATATTAAACCCCTTGATATTATGACTGAGAAGGCATTTGAGAATGCAATTTCTGTTGTAATAGCATTAGGTGGATCAACGAACGCAGTTCTTCACCTTCTTGCAATGGCAAGAGAAGCGGATATTAAATTATCCCTTGATGATTTTACTAGAATTGGAATTAAAACTCCTGTTCTTGCTGATGTTAAACCAAGTGGAAAATACTTAATGTCTGAACTTATAGAAATTGGAGGTATTCAACCTCTGATGAAGCGTATGCTGGAAAAAGGCATGCTTCATGGCGACTGTATAACAGTATCTGGCAAGACTTTAGCTGAAAACCTCTCTAAGGTAACTGATTATCCAAAAGGCCAAGATATAGTTCGTGATTTCGATGACCCTATTAAACCTGACAGTCATTTAGCTATTTTATATGGAAATCTAGCTCCTGAAGGAGCCGTTGCAAAGATTTCAGGTAAAGAAGGATTATATTTTGAAGGTATAGCCCGCACTTTTCCCTCTGAAGAAGATGCTCTTCAAGCAATCTTAAATGATAATATAAAGGCTGGTGATGTCATTGTTATTAGATTTGAAGGACCTAAAGGCGCACCTGGAATGCGAGAAATGCTAAGCCCAACGGGTGCTATTATGGGCAAAGGTCTTGGCAAAGAAGTTGCATTAATCACAGATGGTCGATTTTCTGGTGGAAGCCATGGTTTTGTTGTCGGTCATATTACACCAGAAGCTGCAGTTGGAGGTCCAATTGGACTTGTAGAGGACGGTGATATCATACGCATAAATGCTGAGACCAAAGAAATTACTATTGATGTTAGTGATAAAATAATGACCTCAAGACGTTTGCGCTGGAAAAAACCTACATCTTCTGTGACTAAGGGTGCGCTGGCAAAATATCGTAGTTGTGTTTCATCAGCATCAGAGGGCGCTGTAACCATTCCGCTGCCCTGGAATGAATAATTTAATTTAGAAGCCCTTGGGCCTTAATATACACATTACTCTAGAAGAGATGTATAGATGAAAAATCAATTTACAGAAGCTTTATTTAAAGATGCTCTTAAGTTGGGTGCACCAGATCATATTGCTAATTCTTCTTTTGTGGTTATGAAATTTAATGCAAATAGTATTTCATCAAAAAGAAATTGGGAGACTATTGTTAGCCTCTTAAAAAATCGACAGGCTGATAATCGAACACCAATAATTGTTCATTCTGCTTTAAAGGGTATATCAAAGTATTTAAATGAAATAATTTATAATCCTACATCTACAGATTCTAAAGAAATACTTAAAAAGATTAAAGAAGAGCATTATTCATTAGCAGCTTCTCTGCAATTAAATGGAGAAGAAATACTTAATGAATCATATGCAGAGCTTGAGCAACTTGTATCAAGTGTATATTTAATTAGAGAAGTCAATACTCAAGTCCACATCAAAATGATAGCTCTTGGGGAAATTATGGCTACTAAGATAGGAGCTGCATATCTTGAATCTCAAGGTGTATCGGTTAGATGGACTGACGCAAGGGATTTATTAACAAGTGTAAATTCAAAAAATCCTAAAAAGAAAAATAATGATTTGTTTTCGACTTGTGATTTTTCACCAGACGTTGCTCTGCAATCAAGATTAATTGAAGAAAATAAGATAATCTTAACGCAAGGACTAATTGCAAAAAATAAAAATAATGAAACTGTATTACTTGGTAAAAATAACACAGATCTAACTGCATCATATTTAGCGGCGAAATTGCAAGCTTGTCGATTAGAGATTTGGAATGATAATCCGGGTATGTTTTCAACTGACCCTCAAATTGTTCCATCTGCAAGAATGCTATTTGCATTACATTATGATGAAGCACAGGAATTATCCTCTACAACAAGCAATATACTCAATCCAAGGTGCATTTCGCCTTTAAGGAAATCAAATATACCCCTACATATTCGAAGCACTGCATTCCCTGAGCTTACTGGAACCGTTATTTCTTCTGTAACCAGCGAGACAAAACCTCATGTAAAAGGGATATGTATTCGTAATGGTTTGACACTAATCTCAATGGATGGTGTTGATATGTGGCACGAAGTAGGTTTTTTAGCAAAAGCCTTTACTATATTTAGCAATCACGGAGTATCTATAGATCTCGTGTCAACTTCAGAGACAAACGTGACTGTTTCAATTGATTTATCTCAAGGTAAAATGACTGGAAGAACTGAGAAAGCTTTAGTAAGTGACTTAAAGAATATATGCTCTATTCGTTTAATAAAAAACTGCTCTGCGATAAGTTTAGTAGGAAGAAAAATTCGAACGATTATCTCTCAGCTTGCTCCTGCATTAAAAGTTTTTGAAGAAGAAAAAATTCACCTTATGTCACAAGCTGCAAATGACCTAAATTTAAGTTTTGTAGTGGATGAACGACAGGGTTCGCGTTTGATATCTAAGCTTCACTCATCAATGATTGGAGATAATGGACCATCGACTATTTTTGGTGATAGCTGGGAAAAAATGCATACTAAAAATAATAAGACTGATAGCTCTTCGAATCCATGGTGGTGCCAGAAAAAAGAAAAATTATTAAAGATTGCAGATTCACACCTAAATGCTTATGTTTATGATAGTGAAACTATTATAGAATCAATAAACAAACTATTCAGTATACAAAATGTTGATAATATTCTTTATGCGATGAAAGCAAATGATAATCCTGAGTTACTTAAGATAATAGGTAAATCAGGTGTTGATTTTGAATGCGTTTCGCCAGGAGAGGTTGAGTGGCTCAAGAAATCTGTTCCAAATATAGATACAAAGCGAATTTTGTTTACACCAAATTTTGCACCGCGAAATGAATACGAATGGGCGCTTAAGGAAAATTTACAAATTAATTTAGATAATTTGTATCCATTGAAAGCTTGGCCAGAAATCTTTGCAGGTAAAGATTTATTTATTCGGATCGATCCAGGTCAGGGTAGGGGGCACCATGAACATGTAAAAACAGCCGGAATTCATTCAAAATTTGGAATACCTGAATTTGAAATTGATGAACTCAAGAATTTAATTACATCTGCCGATGCAAACGTTATTGGAATCCATGCACATAGCGGAAGTGGCATATTAGATCCAGATAATTGGAGAAAAATAGCAAATACTCTGGTACGTGTTGCTGAAAACTTTCCCAGTGTGAAAACTATTGACTTAGGTGGTGGTTTAGGTGTCCCTGAAAAACCAGGCGATACCCTTCTTGATTTGAAAAAACTCAATCAGACGTTATCTGAAATTAAAAAAACTTACCCTAAATTAAAACTTTGGTTAGAGCCAGGTCGTTTTTTAGTATCAAATGCTGGTGTTTTGCTTACTCACTGCACTCAAATAAAAGGAAAAGGTGAGATGCGATACATTGGTGTAAGCACTGGAATGAATTCTTTAATTAGACCAGCGTTATATGGCTCGTATCACGAAATTGTTAATCTAAGTAATCATGACAAACCTAAAACTGAACTTATGACAATAGTCGGCCCTATATGCGAAACAGGCGATAAATTAGGAAGCGATCGTTTAATGCCCCTTACATCTGAAGGTGACGTAATACTTATTGCAAATGCTGGAGCTTATGGCTACGTTATGAGCTCAAACTATAATCGACGCGAAGTTGCAGAAGAAATAGTTTTATAAAATGCCTATAGATCACTAAATAACTAATAATAAATTAATAAAAAATATTCCTTATATTTATTATTTAAAAAAATAATAATGAGTAAGATCAATCTATTATTTAAAATTTAGTTCCTCAGATAGAACAAAATTTAAGTAAAATTGCAGAGAAAAGCGAGGCAACTCAAATCTTAAATTTTCATAAATATAGCAACAGCCAGTTTCTAAATTTATTTTAAACAGACAATTAGTTTATAAAAGATCTTACATATTTTATAAAATATTGTTTATTTAACATAATATACATTATACGCATATAATAATTCGAACGAAACTATAATTAGAGATTAACATCACAGTGTCGCTACTCTCTTAATTTGGCAATATAGATTAATATAAAAAAATGTTAATTATATGAGTAAACAAGAAGCTTTATATTCAATGTATCCTGGTTTTAAATTAATTTTTAACATATATTGGGATATTTACTACAATCATAAATCAAGAATTTGGTAGATATGGATCATCTTTTGAAAAAAGATTATCAATATATGCTATCTAATCAACTGTCTTGGGCCGTCCTGTTCAAGCAATATTTCACTTATCTATTCTAATATTTTGATTATCTGTAGCATGAACAAAAAAATTTATCTTTTAATTTTAGACAGATCTTTACACCATCATCTCAGTGATAGGATTGTTATTAATGTCATATAAAACAATAATATATAGTACTATCATAGAATGAGTCCATTTAAAGACTATGATATTCGAGGTAAAGTACCCGAGGATATTGACAAAAAAATTGCCTATAAAATTGGAAGAGCTTATTGTGAAATTTATCAACCCGATACTATCGCTGTTGGTTTTGATATACGCCTTGAAAGCCCTATGATTTCTAATGCACTAATGCAAGGTTTGGTGGATGGTGGTGCAAATGTAAAAAATATTGGGCTTAGTGGAACTGAAGAAGTTTATTTTGCAACATTTAGCCATAAGCTAGATGGTGGAATTATGGTAACTGCTAGCCATAACCCTAAGGAATATAGCGGTATGAAGTTAGTCGGTAAAGAATCTCGACCTATTTGCGCAAATACTGGTCTTTTAGATATAAAGAATTTGGTAGAAACAAAAGATTATTCGAATGTAGAGTCCTCGCTAGGTTCAATCAAGTATCAATCAGATAAATCTGCTTACATCAATCACCTGCTTAGTTATATAGATTTGGGCTCGTTAACTCCTCTAACAATATTAGCAAACCCAGGTAATGGCGGTGCAGGAATAGTATTAAAAAAACTGGAGAAATATTTACCCTTTAATTTTATTTATATAAACAGCAAAGCAGATGGCAATTTTCCGAATGGGGTTCCCAACCCCCTTCTTATTGATAACCAAAAATCAACGTCAAGTGCTGTGCGAGAATCAGGAGCAGATCTTGGAATTGCATGGGATGGAGATTTTGATCGCTGTTTTTTCTTTGATGCCAATGGGTGCTTTATAGAGGGCTACTATATAGTTGGTTTGCTTGCAGAAATGATGCTATCTAAGTCACCAAACGCAAAAATTGTTCATGATCCAAGGTTAATATGGAACACTCAAGAACAAACGAAAAAAAATGGTGGCATAACCATTCAATCTAAATGTGGTCACACTTATATAAAAGAAATTATGCGTTCAAATGATGCTGTATATGGCGGTGAAATGAGTGCGCATCACTATTTTCGTAATTTCGCCTACTGTGACTCAGGAGTGATTCCCTGGTTACTCATAACGGAATTAATGTGCCGTAGTAGGATATCACTAAAGGAACTTTTAAATGAAAGAATCAAAGCCTATCCCTGCAGCGGAGAGATCAACTTTAATATTGAAGATCCTAAGAAGGCTTTTAAGCGAATCAAAGACCATTTCTTTTCTATGGACGGGAAGTTCGATGATATTGATGGAATAAGCTTCTCCTTCGATGAATGGCGTTTTAATCTCAGGGCATCCAATACCGAACCACTGGTTCGTTTGAACGTGGAAACTAAAGGCGACAAAGCCCTTTTAGAAAAAAAAGTTGATGAACTAAGTCAATTATTACTCTAGTCCCTCTTCTATCTTTCCTTAAGCAGTATTTAAATGCTCAACACATAGCTAATCACTGTTCCGTATGCACAAAGTTGGCCTCAGGGTCGTGATCCATCACTAATGTTTGCAATTGCTCTCCCCCTACCCAGTAGCGCTTTGCCGACAGGCTTAGCATATCAAAATCAGAGAAATGATCGCTCCA
>MDTG01004424.1_pt1 | contig 35772 bp, 36 predicted proteins | sample 811421 | NCBI WGS metagenome assembly MDTG01 (sample SAMN05326645, study PRJNA326480) | marine metagenome | isolation source: seawater | place: Pacific Ocean: South East | collected 2011
AGTCGCCAAACTCCACCTCGATCATACACCTCGGTGACCACCCGGGATTACACCTTCGACGGCGCTGAAATTACACCACGTGCGTGGACGCTACCATTACGTGTAAATTAGGTATTCAATCCTATCGCGGGATAGGCAGAATTTCGACTAGCGGACCGTAGTGGAGGGCTCGATTGCAGACGGACGATCTTCCCAACTACCGCTTCACTGCGAAGATCTCGGGGCCTCGCTATACCCCGCAAAAGGTCGAGATGGCCTACGCCATCGAGCACCGGGGCCTCTCGGTGATGCGAGGGAGGGCCGTCCGCCTCGTCCCGTGGACGTCGCTTCGATTCGTGCACCTCCACGTCACGAGCGGGGTCGGCACCACTGGCTTTCCAGTCTACAGCGCGCGTCTAAGGACGCTTTTCATGTCGAGGGAAATCTCCTCGCTCGATTGGCTCGGAGAAGCGGAGGTCGATCGATCCGCGGAGTACGTTCGCTTCATGGAAGAACTGATTCCGTTTGCGGCCGCACGCAACCCACTGCTCCGCTTGCGATACGGCGGCGACCCTTTGTTGGAAACGGTCATGCCGCTGGTGCTGACCCTCTTCGCAGTCCCGCTCACTCTCCTCCCATTCCTGATCCTGAAGGTGCCACTCGGTTTTCTTGGAATCGCGGGGAAGAAGTCCCTTGGGAAGCTCATGGCGGGGCTTTTAACATCAGGGTTCGGCGTGGTGTTGAATGCTCTCCCCTGGTCCAGCGGTAAACCCTTCGAGGCGCACGATCTGCCCGCGGCCGAACTTCCGATGAGATATCGGCAAGGTGCCGTCTACAAGGGTCATGTCGATCTTGACCAACGGTGACGCACTGACCCTCCATGATTACTCTCGGGAACCTCGCGCATAGCAGCTTGGCTGGCACACGCAACGTCGCCTTTGCCCGTTCAGACACTGAAGCTGTCCGGGCGCCAACCACCCTCCCACGGCATCGAGCCCAAACACGCACACGGCTGCTTTGGGGGAAATTTCCGGTCAGCGTGAACGGCCGCAATGGGGGCGCACAGCTGCCACTCGTTGGTGCGTGTCTAAAGGTTACCGTCGGGCGTAAAGCGTCTGATTAAGAGCTTTTGCGTTGTCGCCCGGAGAACGCCCGCTTACAAAAGTAGTCAGGATTATCGTGTCTCGAAAATCGAGCAACTTTGCTCTAGTGGGAGAGCTCGCGCCGGAGACAATATCGTTTTATGGAAAATGGCGGAGAGAGAGGGATTCGAACCCTCGGAACGCTTGCGCGCTCAACGGTTTTCGAGACCGCCCCGTTCAACCACTCCGGCACCTCTCCGCAAAACGAGATGTCGTGGTCTCGAGTGGAAGGCTACATAACCAAGACCGGCGCGCCCTGCAAGGGGCAGTGTGGAATTTTCCAGCACTTTGATCCCGCGCTCCGCCGGCGGGAACCACGAAGCCCGCACATGTGCCGTGCACCATGGCCACAGATGGCCAAAACCCCTTGGCCGGACCTGCCGCGCGCGATTGACTTTGCCTTGCCGATCCGTATAGTCGCGCTGCTTCGCAAAAGGGGTACTCCCCTGATCGTTGCCCGAGGCATTCCGCCGTCCCTGTCGTCCACCCTCAAAAGCTTCCCGTTCGGGAGCCGGTGACACCATGGCGGCAGAGCGCATGTCCGCATCAGGTGGACGCGCTTTTTCAAAGTCCCCTCAACGGGGCGCCGCAGGGCACGTGGCAAAGCCGGCTGGCCGCCGGAGCGAGTTCCCGCAGGATACCTGCGGTTTCGCCGGGAGCGGCCGGTCGCCCACAGAACGAAAAGAAGGACGTGCGAGACATGTTCGCAGTGATCAAGACGGGCGGCAAGCAGTACCGCGTCGCCCAGGATGACGTGCTGAAGGTTGAAAAGCTGGCCGGCGAGCCCGGCGAGACGGTGACTTTCGAGGATGTTCTCATGGTCGGTGGCGACACCGAGACCATGATCGGCGCTCCCCTCGTCGAGGGCGCGAGCGTTGTCGGTGAGGTGGTCGACCAGGCCCGCAACCGCAAGATCATCATCTTCAAGAAGCGCCGCCGCCAGAACTCCCGCCGCCGCAATGGCCATCGCCAGAGCGTGACGCTGGTCAAGATCACCGAGATCCTGACCAAGGGCGCCAAGCCCTCCGCGAAGAAGAAGGCCGCTCCGAAGGCCGCCGCCAAGGAAGAGGCTTCCGAGGGCGAGCTTCCGGTGCTCTTCACGGCTCCGGACGCCCCGGCGGACGACCTGAAGAAGATTTCCGGCGTCGGTCCGGTGCTCGAGAAGAAGCTCAACGCTCTCGGCATCACGACCTATGCCCAGGTGGCGGGCTTCTCCGCCGAGGACATCGCCCGCGTCGACGAGGCCCTTTCCTTCAAGGGTCGCATCGAGCGCGACAACTGGATCGATCAGGCGAAGGAACTGGCGGCCAAGTAAGCGGTCGCGGGCGCGTCCGGCAAGCGGGACGCGCACTTCCTTCCAGACTGAAGACACGTTCGACGAGGAGTTTTCGTCATGGCACACAAAAAAGCAGGTGGCTCGTCCCGTAACGGCCGCGATTCCGCCGGCCGCCGTCTGGGCATCAAGAAGTTCGGTGGCGAGGCCGTCATTCCGGGCAACATCATCGCGCGCCAGCGCGGCACCAAGTGGCATCCGGGCACGGGTGTTGGCATGGGCAAGGACCATACGATCTTTGCCACGATCGAGGGCACGGTGAGCTTCCGAGCAAAAGCCAACAACCGAACGTTTATTTCCGTCATGCCGCTTGTAGACGCAGCAGAGTAACGCCGACGTGTTCCGAGTAACCCGCCGGCGTCCCATCGACCCGGCGGTTTCTCGAAAACCGGCATGATCTCGAGAGATCAGGGGAGATGGGCCGCCATCTCCCCTTTTCTTTTGTCCATCGCCGGAGAACACCCATGGTTGCCGATCTCGAGGATAGTTTAGAGGAAGAAAGTCTGGAGGCGGCGCTGTTGCCGCAGGACACCGACCGGCTGCGGCTCGACCTGCCGCGCGCCGACGATCTGGCCGATCTGGTCTTCCTCGCCAACAACCGCCGCATCGCGACGATGCTCGCGCATCTGCCGCACCCCTTCACGATCGCCGACGGGCGGGCCTATATCGCCAACGCCGCGCGTCACACGGCGAACCGCGCCAAGTTCGCCGTGCGCATGCGTTCGACCGGCCGCATCATCGGCGCCGTCGGCTACTCGGTGCTCGACGAGGGGGGCCCCGTCCACCTCGGCTACTGGATCGGGGAACCCTTCTGGGGCCAGGGCTTCGCCACCGAGGCCGCCCAGGCGATGGTCGACCATGTCTTCTCCACCACGCCGATGCATGTGCTTGCGGGAGCTGCCAGGGTCACCAACCCGGCCTCGCGGCGGGTGCTCGTCAAGTGCGGTTTCCAGTTCTCGGATCAGGGCATGATCTCCTCGCGCGGTGCGGGCGGGCCCATCTCCGTCGACCGTTTCATGCTCGACCGCAGCACCTGGCGCGCGCTGAAGCGCTGGGGGCGCAATTCCTGTCTGGAAAGCGCATGAGCGGGAACCGGGAACAGATCCGCCTCGCGACGCGACGCCTCGTCCTTCGCCCGCTGGAACCGGGCGATGCGCTGGCGCTCGAATCCCTGTGCGGGCGTGACTTCGAGGTCGTGCGCTGGCTGACCTCGCCGCGCTGGCCCTATGAGGAGGGCTCCGCGGAAGCCTTCGCCCGCGCGGCATCGGCCACCCCGCCCGCGAACGGAGCCGGCGAGTTCGCCATAACGCTCGGCGGCGTCGTGATCGGCGTGGTCGCGATCAGGGCTGACGAGACGCTTCCGGGCGAAGAGGGCCTGCCGACGCTGGGCTACTGGATCGGCAGGCCGTTTCAGGGCTTCGGCTATGGACGCGAAGCCGTTGCGGCCGCCTGCGCCTGGGCGTTCGAGGCTTCGGGTACACCGGCACTTGCGGCGAGGGTGTTTGTCGACAATATCCGTTCGCAGGGCCTTTTGAACGCGCTCGGCTTCACGGCACGCGGACGCATGACCAGTTTTGCGCGTCCGCTTGGCGAAGAGCGCGAGAGCCTGGTGATGCACTGCGAGAGGGCAGCCTTCGCCTGGCCATCGGCCGCCGCGTGACACGCACGGCGGCGACACTCTCGCCGCCGCATTGGACGAAAGCCCGGTGATCGGCTATTGCGTGTCCCTTCCGGGTCCACACCCGGCACGATGACGCCTTTTCTCGAGCGCCGCGATGGCGCCAGACGCGAACGGAACATGACATGAAGTTTCTCGACCAGGCGAAGATCTACGTCCGGTCCGGCGACGGCGGTGCCGGGTCGGTGTCGTTCCGCCGCGAGAAATACATCGAGTTCGGCGGACCGGACGGCGGCGACGGCGGACGCGGCGGCGATGTCTTCGTGGAATGCGTCGACGGGCTCAACACGCTGATCGACTTCCGCTTCCACCAGCATTTCAAGGCCAAGACCGGAATGCACGGCATGGGCCGCAACCGCACCGGCGCAAAGGGCGACGATGTGGTCTTGCGCGTTCCCGTGGGCACCGAGATCCTTGAAGAGGACAACGAGACGGTGCTCGCGGACATGACCCGCGTCGGCGAGAGGCTGCTGCTGCTCAAGGGGGGCAACGGCGGGTTCGGCAACGCCCACTTCAAGTCCTCGACCAACCAGGCTCCGCGCCACGCCAACCCCGGTCTCGCGGGCGAGGAAAAGTGGATCTGGCTGCGCCTGAAGCTGATCGCCGATGCCGGGCTCGTGGGACTGCCCAACGCGGGCAAGTCGACCTTCCTTGCCGCCGTCTCGGCGGCACGTCCCAAGATCGCCGACTATCCCTTCACCACGCTGCACCCCAACCTGGGGGTCTGCGAGATCGACGGGCGCGGCTTCGTGATTGCCGACATTCCCGGCCTCATCGAGGGGGCCCATGAAGGGGTCGGCCTCGGCGACCGCTTCCTCGGCCACGTGGAGCGCACGCGCACCCTGCTGCATCTCGTCGACGGCACGCAGGAGGACCCGGGCGAGGCCTATCGTGTCGTGCGTGGCGAACTTGCCGCTTACGGACACGGCCTCGACGAGAAGCCCGAGGTCGTCGCACTCTCGAAGGCCGATGCCCTGGATCCCGAGACGCGGGACGAGCGCCTTGCCCAGCTCGAGGCGGCCAGCGGAACGAAGCCCGTGCTGCTGTCCTCCGCCAGCGGCGAGAACGTCGACCGGGTTCTGCGCATGTTGCAGCGCTCCATCGACCGCGACCGCGAGGACGAGGCGAACTCGGTTCCCTCGGTGCCCAGCGAACCCTGGCGACCATGATGAACGTGCGCGACGCAGGCCCGGTGTCCGACGGGCTGCGCCCGCGTTCCGTCTTCCCCGCGGCGGGCCGATTGGCACGCCGCCCTTCCTCGGGCGTTCCTTTCATGAAGTGAAATCGGACATGTCCAGCATTGCTCCCTCGTCCACGGCCGAAACGGGCCGGCTTTCCAGCTACAAGCGCATCGTCGTCAAGATCGGCTCCGCGCTGCTCGTCGAGAACGGCAAGCTCAAACGGGCCTGGCTCGACGCGCTGGCCGAGGACCTTTCGCGACTTGCACGCGGCGGCGCGGAGCTGATCGTCGTTTCGTCCGGCGCCATCGCCCTCGGGCGTGGCGTTCTCTCGCTGCCGAGCGGGGCGTTGAGGCTCGAACAGGCCCAGGCGGCAGCCTCCGTCGGGCAGATCGCCCTGGCACGGGCCTATGCGGAGGCCCTCGGCGCGCGCGGCATCGTGGCGGGGCAGGTGCTGCTCACACTCGGCGACACCGAAGAGCGCCGGCGCTATCTCAACGCACGCGAGACGCTGGGTACCCTGCTCAAGCTTGGCGCGGTGCCGATCGTCAACGAAAACGATACGGTCGCCACCTCCGAAATCCGCTACGGCGACAACGACCGGCTCGCGGCACGTGTCGCCACCATGGCGAGCGCCGACTGCCTCGTGCTGCTGTCAGACGTGGACGGCCTCTACACCGCGCCGCCGGCGCAAGATCCGGACGCCGTGTTCCTGCCGGAGGTGGCCGCCATTACCGCCGAGATCGAGGCGATGGCCGGTGCCGCGGGTTCGGAACTGTCGCGCGGCGGCATGCGCACCAAGATCGACGCCGCGAAGATCGCAACCTCGGCGGGCACCGTGATGGTCATCGCCAGCGGCAAGGAGCTCAACCCGCTGGCACGGATCGAGGATGGGGCCAGGGCCACGTGGTTTGCGGCCCGCTCGACGCCCGCAAGCGCGCGTCACGCCTGGATCGGCGGGCATCTCGAGCCACGCGGAACGCTTCAGGTGGACGCCGGCGCGATCAGGGCCGTTGTCTCGGGCAAGAGCCTCTTGCCGGCGGGCGTGAAGGCGATCGAGGGCGAATTCTCGCGCGGCGACACCGTCAGGATCGTGGATCCCGACGGACGTGACATCGGGCGTGGTCTTGTTGCCTATGACCACCCGGAGGCACTGTTGATCATGGGCCGCAACAGCCGCGAGATCGAGACGATCCTCGGATACGCGGGCCGCGCGGAAATGATCCATCGCGACGATCTCGTTCTGAGCGATCACACGCTCGGCGCGACAAAAACAAGCGACATGCACAAGACGCAAGACAACACTCAGGGGAGCGAAGGCAATGCTTGAGCGGGTGGAAACAACGGCGGATATCGCCGGTCTGATGAACGGAATCGGCAGGCGTGCGCGCAAGGCGGCGCGCAAGCTGGCCACCCTGCCGTCCGCGCAGAAGAATGAAGCCCTTCGGGCCATGGCAACGGCCGTGCGCGCGAAGCGTGCGGAGATCCTTGCCGCCAATGCCCTGGACGTGGAGGCCATGACCGCCAACGGCCAGACTGCGGCATATCTCGACCGGGGGCGGCTGGACGACGAGCGCATCGAGGCCATCGCGCAGGGGCTTGAGGCCATTGCCGCCCTCGCCGACCCTGTCGGCGAGGTGACCGCAGCATGGGATCGTCCGAACGGCCTGAAGATCGAGCGTGTACGCACGCCGCTGGGTGTCATCGGCGTCATCTACGAGAGCCGGCCCAACGTGACGGCCGATGCCGGGGCATTGTGCCTGAAGGCGGGCAACGCGGTGATCCTGCGCGGCGGCTCGGACACAATCCGCTCCAACCTGGCACTCCATGCGGCTCTTGCGCACGGACTTGCGGAGGCCGGCCTGCCGGAGGACGCCATCCAGGTGGTGCCGGTGACCGATCGCGCCGCCGTCGGCGAGATGCTCAAGGGTCTGGAGGGCACGCTCGACGTGATCGTGCCGCGTGGCGGCAAGAGCCTCGTGGCGCGCGTTCAGGCCGATGCGCGGGTTCCCGTGTTCGCCCATCTGGAGGGCCTGTGCCACCTCGTGATCGACAAGGCGGCCGACCGCGACATGGCGGTGGAGGTGGTGCGCAACGCCAAGATGCGCCGCACCGGCGTGTGTGGCGCGGTGGAAACGCTGCTTGTGGACCGCGCTGTCGTCTCCACCCATCTCGAGCCGATCTGTCGCGCGCTGATCGAGGCCGGCTGCGAGATCCGTGGCGACGAAACCGTGTGCGCCGCCATTCCCCAGGCCGTGCCCGCACGCGCCGAGGACTGGAGCACGGAGTATCTGGACGCCATCGTCTCGATCAAGGTCGTCGATGATCTGGAGGCCGCAATCGACCACATCGAGGCCTATGGCTCGCATCATACGGACGGCATCATCACGGATGATCAGGCGGCGGCGGAACGCTTCTTCGCCGAGGTCGATTCCGCGATCCTCACCCACAATGCCTCGACCCAGTTCGCCGACGGCGGCGAGTTCGGCATGGGAGCGGAGATCGGCATCGCCACCGGACGAATGCATGCGCGCGGCCCGGTCGGCGTGGAGCAACTCACGAGCTTCAAGTACCGTGTTCGCGGTACGGGACAGGTGCGACCCTGATGGTGACGCGCGGCGGCGGGGACGTCGCCGACAGCCATCTGCGCATTCCCCACGCGGAGCGGGGAAACCGGATCGGTCTGTTCGGAGGATCGTTCAATCCGCCGCACTCCGGGCACAGGCTCGTCGCGGACATTGCGTTGAAACGCCTCCGCCTCGATCAGGTCTGGTGGCTGGTGACACCGGGCAACCCGCTCAAGGACCACAGCGGGCTTGCGGATCTCGGCACGCGCGTCGCCAAGGTGAAGCAGCTTGCCCACCATCCGGCGATGCGGGTGACCGCACTCGAGGCGGGACTCGGCTCGAGCTTCAGCGCGCGTACCATCGCCCGGCTCAAGGCCCTGCGGCCGGGCCTTTCCTTCGTCTGGGTGATGGGGGCCGACAATCTCGCCGGTTTTCACCGCTGGCAGGACTGGCGGGGCATCATGGAGAGCGTTCCGGTGGCGGTGGTCGACCGGCCGGGAGCAACCCTGTCCGCCGTTTCGGCGCCGGCCGCGCAGGCGTTTGCGCGCCACCGCTGGCCGGAGGCAGCGGCGGCACGGCTTGCAGGCGCCTGGCCGCCGGCCTGGGTGTTCCTGCATGGCCCGCGCGATCCGGCCTCGTCCACGGATCTGCGCCGGCGTGCTGAGCCCGGCCAGGAGGCCTGAAACCAGCTCGACGTAGCGGAAGATTGCGGGCGACCGCAAGGAAGCGTCTTGAAAACGCCACCAAGCAACGTCACTCTATATCTTGCGTCAGGGAGTCGCGCATTGTCGCGATATGGCGTAAGGGACTTGCCCCGGCAGCGGCCATGACGGCTTCCGCCGATGGCTGGCCCGAAACACGGCACGAAAGGCATAACGTCTGAGCATGACCTTTGAAAGCGAGGGGGCGTCCTCCGCCACCTCCCACTCCGCAGCCTCCGGCACGCCGCAGCGTGCGGACCTGCTTGAAACCGTCCTTGCCTCTCTGGAGGATTCCAAGGCAGAGGACGTCGTCACCATCGACATCACCGGCAAGTCGCCGATGGCCGACCAGGTCATCGTGGCCTCCGGCCGTTCCCACCGCCACGTGGGCGCGATCGCCGACCACCTGCTGCGTGACATCAAGGACGCCGGACATGGCGGAGCGCAGGTCGAGGGCGTGCCCCAGTGCGACTGGGTTCTGATCGATGCGGGCGACGTCGTCGTCCACGTTTTCAGACCCGAGGTTCGCGCCTTCTACAACATCGAAAAGTTGTGGTCGGCCGATCTGACGGCACCGGTGCACTACTCCGGCTGACGCCGGGCGTGCTTGGCGGTGACCCCGGCCGGCCTGACCGGCCGGCGGAAAAGAAGTGCGCGCTTGCCGGCTTGTCCCGGGACCGCCGACAGGCGAAATCGTCCGCGGGTCGCCCCATACCCGCGCCATACGGGCTCCGATGCGTTTTCACATTGCCTGCATCGGCCGGCTGAAGGCCGGCCCCGAGCGTGATCTCTTCGCGCGCTACACGGACCGGGTCGGCAAGGCCGGACGCGCGCTTTCACTCGGCCCGATCGAGATCAGCGAGATTGCCGAGTCGCGTGCCCAGCGCGCCGCCGACCGCAAGGACGAGGAAGCGCGGGCGCTTCTCGCCGCCATACCGGCCGGGGCACTCATCGTGGCACTCGACGAGACGGGAAAGACGGTCTCGAGCGAGACTTTCGCCGAACGCATCGCCGACTGGCGCGACTCCGGCGTCTCCGACCTTGCCTTCGCCATCGGCGGGCCCGACGGCCATGGCGCGGAGCTGCTCGCGGCCGCGCGCATGACGCTGGCCCTGGGGCCCATGACCTGGCCGCACCAGATCGCGCGCGCGCTGATTGCGGAACAGGTCTACCGTGCCATCACGATCCTCGCCGGACACCCCTATCATCGCGCCTGAACGTCTCGCTCCGACAAGCAGACGATCAAATGACGCGGCATGAGTTCGACGAAAGCGGCCCCTAAACGTCAGGGAATTGCCCGTATTCCGCCCCATTCTTCCTCTAGGGCTTGCATGGCAGGCAGGAGATGAGGGTTTACCTTTCATTAGGGTTGACGGTTCGTTAACCCGGCTGGGGCAAGCTCACCACGATTTTGTCGCTCGCGATCGAGGCTCCTTCGAAGCCCGTGAAGACGACCGGGCGAAAGCTTGCGCCGCAGGGCGCGGGCCGGGGTGGTGGATGCACGAGAACCAGAACGGACTCCTGCGAAGAAACATGAGACCGGGACGCGCGCCCGGTCACAGTCGTGCTGTTGCCGGACTGATGGCCGCAGTGATTGCAACGGGTGTCGTCACCATGACGGCGGGCATGCCCTCAAGCGACGCCTGGGCCCAGGACGGGGCCTCCGCCACGTCCGACGCCGCGCAAGGGCTTGAAGGCACGACGACGGACGACGGCGCCGCGGAACAAGGCGGCGAAACGACCGGGAGCGTGGCGGACGATCTGACCGCCCCCGATGCGAAACTTTCCCTGGCCGAGCGAAAGGCCAGACGGGAAGCGGAACTGGCCAGATTGTCGGAAAACCTTTCGCTTTCGAGCGACAGGCAGGCAACCCTGGCCCGCGAGATACGCGCCATCGAGCGTGATCGACAGGCTCTGAACGCCGATCTGCTGCGCACGGCGCAGCGCGTGACGCGCCTGGAAGAGCAACTGGCGGCGACCGAGGACCGGTTGCGCCGCCTGGGAGAGAACGAGGACAAGGTGCGCGCCTCGCTGGTCGAACGTCAGGATGTTCTGGCCGAGGTCCTTTCCGCCCTGCAGCGGATCGGACGTCACCCGCCGCCTGCGCTTGCGGTGCGGCCGGAAGACGCGCTGTCCGCCGTGCGCGGCGCGCTGCTTCTGAACGCGGTGATGCCGGATCTCAACCTGGAAGCCCAGGCGCTGGCCAGCGACCTGGCCGCCCTGCGCCAGCTCAAGGTATCGAGTGCGGCGGAACGCGACCGGCTGGTCGAGGATGCGCGCCGGCTCACCGAGGAGCGCACGCGCGTGGAGCTTCTCGTGGCGTCGAAGCGCCGCGAGCGCGAGACAAGCGAGGCACAGCTCTCCGACGAACAGGCGCGCTCGGAGGAACTGGCGCGTCAGGCGGGTACGCTGAAGGAGCTCATCGCAACGCTCGAGAGCGAAATCGAGAGCGCGCGCCGGGCGGCTGAGGAAGCGCGAACGGCCCGACCGGGCGGCAGGGACGTTGCGGGACGCAACGACCCCGGGCGTCTCGCCCCGGCCATGCCGTTCGTCGAGACGAAAGGCACGCTGTCCATGCCGGTCACCGGCGCCGTGATGCGCGATTTCGGTGTGGACGACGGTTTTGGCGGACTGACGCAGGGGCGCTCGATCGCGACCCGCGCAGGCGCCCAGGTGGTTTCGCCCGCGGACGGATGGGTGGTCTACGCCGGCCCGTTCCGATCCTACGGCCAGGTCTTGATCCTGAATGTCGGCGACGGATATCATATCCTTCTTGCGGGCATGGACAGGACGAGCGTCGAGCAGGGGCAGTTCGTTCTTGCCGGCGAACCGGTTGCCGCGATGGGTGAAACGCGTGTGGCAAGCGCGGCAACACTTGATCTTTCGGCGCCCCAGCCGGTGCTTTATGTAGAGTTCAGAAAAGACGGCGTTTCGATCGATCCCACCGCCTGGTGGGCTCGGCCCGAAGAGGAAAAGGTTCGCGGATGATTCGGAAAGCTTCCCTCCTGCTGGTTGGCGCGCTCATCGGGGGCGCGACTGTGACCGCCCTTTCGCAGATGCCGGTGCGTGTAAGCGGTGTTGCCAATGCGGCCGCCTCGGACACCTATCGGCAGTTGAACCTCTTCGGCGACGTGTTCGAACGCGTTCGCTCCGACTATGTCGAGGTTCCCGACGACGCGGCGCTCGTCGAGTCCGCGATCAACGGCATGTTGAGCTCGCTCGACCCGCATTCGAGCTACCTGTCGCCGAAGCACTATCGCGACATGCAGGTGCAGACGCGCGGCGAGTTCGGCGGGCTCGGCATCGAGGTCACCATGGAAGACGGCCTGGTGAAGGTCGTCACCCCGATCGACGACACGCCGGCCTACAAGGCCGGTGTCCTTGCCGGCGACCTCATCACACATCTCGACGGGGAGCAGGTGCAGGGCATGACGCTCTCCGACGCCGTTGAGAAGATGCGCGGTCCGGTCAACACCGAGATCGAGCTGACCATCCGCCGTGACGGTCAGGCCAAACCGGTGAAGCTCGATATCACGCGTGACGTGATCCGCATCCGCTCCGTGCGTCACCGTCAGGAAGGGGACGTGGCCTATGTGCGCGTCACCCAGTTCAACGAGCAGACGTACGACGGCGTCAAGGACGCCATGGACGAGATGGCCGAGAAGATCGGCAAGGACAAGCTCAAGGGTGTCGTGCTCGACCTGCGCAACAACCCGGGCGGATTGCTCGACCAGGCCATCGCGGTGTCGGACGCCTTCCTCGAGCGGGGCGAGATCGTCTCCACTCGCGGACGCAACACCGCCGAAACGCAGCGCTACAACGCCCGCTCCGGCGATCTGGCCGAGGGGCTTCCGGTAATCGTGCTGATCAACGGCGGCTCCGCTTCCGCCTCGGAGATCGTGGCTGGCGCCCTGCAGGACCACAAGCGCGCGACGATCCTGGGCACCCGCTCCTTCGGCAAGGGGTCGGTGCAGACCATCGTGCCGCTCGGCGCCAACGGAGCGATCCGCCTCACGACGGCCCGCTACTACACCCCCTCGGGCGTGTCGATCCAGGCCAAGGGCATCACGCCGGACATCGAGCTTTTGCAGAAGCTTCCCGAGGAGCTGCAGAGCGAGGTTGTCGAGACCAAGGGCGAGGCCGGGCTGAAAGGCCACCTCACCGGTGACGGCGAGGAAGCCTCGGGCAGCCAGGCCTATGTTCCGCCGGACCCGAAGGACGACGTGCAGCTCAAGTTTGCCCTCGACCTTCTCAACGGCGTGCAGGTCAACAGCGCCTTCCCGCCGGTGGGCGACGAGAAGGCCCAGGTCCCGAATTGAGGCCACCGGCCTGACGGTTCCGGCGCCCGGTCGTGCTCCTGCGGGAGACATGGCCGGGCGCCGCGTGATTCATGCCCTTGCGTTTCTGCGCGGAGCCTGGCGATGTCCCGGATCGGCACAATGCGGTTGGGACGAATCGCGAATTGGTCTAGATCTTGGTGGTGGAGCGTGGAAGATCGACCCTGCGCCCACGGACAGCGGTGGCGAACGACCCCGCCGAGAGGAATGCGACCGTCGTCTTGACGGATGCAAACGCGAGAGCTGAACGATGGCGGGGAATGACCTGTCGGCTCCGCTGGGGCTGGGCAAACGTAGATACTTCAATCTTCCCCTGGGGCTGATCGGCGCCGGCCTCATTGCCGTTCTGGGAACCGGCGTGCTCGTCTGGATCAGTGCGGTCGATGATCCCTTCGGTGGCGAGCCAACGGCCACCGTTCCCCTTGAGCGGTCCATCGACGGTCTTTCGGCCCGCGATTTCGGCGTGGTCGAGATCCGGCCTGCCCTCAACGACGGGCTGTCCGATCCCGGCTCGGCGCGCGCGGCGCGCGAGGAGAAAGGGCTCGGCCCCCGCTTCGAACCCAAGAACGTCGCCGAGACGGCCGATACACCGCCCGTGCAGACCCGACAGGCGAATGGTGGTCTGTCGATCCGTCCCGATGCACGCGTGACCGAGCGCGGCCCGCACGGCGACCTGCCGATCGTGTCCGACCAGGGCTTGCGACCGCTCGACATCTATGCCCGCCCGGCAAGCGAGACCTATACTTCCGTTCCCAAGATCGCGATCGTGGTCGGCGGCCTCGGCCTGTCACAGACCGGCACGCAGAACGCCATCGAGAAGCTTCCCGCCGACGTGACGCTCGCCTTCGCGCCCTATGGCTCCAGCCTTGACCGCTGGATGCAGAAGGCACGCCAGGAAGGTCACGAGCTTCTCATGCAGCTCCCCATGGAGCCGTTCGACTATCCCGATAACGATCCGGGCCCGCACACCCTTCTCGTCAATCACACGAACCAGGAAATGACCGACCGTCTCTCCTGGCTTCTGGCCCGCATGACCAACTACGTCGGCGTCATGAACTACATGGGCGCACGCTTCACCGCGTCCGAGCCCTCGCTGCAGCTCTTCATGAAGGAAGTCACGAGGCGGGGGCTGATGTATGTCGATGACGGCACGTCGTCGCGCAGCACGGCGGCTGCAACGGCGAGTGGTCTGCGCACGCCCTTCTCGCGCTCTGATATCGTCATCGACGATGTTCCCCGTCCCAAGGACATCGCCGCACGGCTGCTGCAGCTCGAGGGAACCGCGCGTGCGCAGGGAATAGCGGTTGGCGTCGCGACGGCGTTGCCCGTCACCGTCGAGGAGCTCGTGCGCTGGTCGAAGGATCTCGAGGAACGCGGGCTGCAGCTCATCCCCGTCAGCGCGTCGATCGACCGAAGCCGCCAGCCCTGACGGGCGGTGGCTGCGACAGATGCCCGCGACCGGTGTTCGTGACAGTCGGACCCGATTGAACGCCCCCCGCCCTCCGGTCTATCAAGAGCGCATCCAGACGCGTTCGCGCGCCCGTCCAGCACGAGGCCCCTCATGCCCACCTCCCGCCCCTACCGGCCCTGTGTCGGCATCATGCTCCTCAACGCCCAGGGTCTCGTGTGGATCGGAAAGCGCGAGCCCTCCACCGGCACCGATCCGCAATTCTGCTGGCAGATGCCCCAGGGGGGAATCGATGCCGGCGAAGACCCTCTCACGGCCGCTCGCCGGGAGCTCTACGAGGAAACCTCGGTGCGCTCCGTGAGCCTCGTGGCCGAGGCGCCAGGCTGGTTCGACTACGATTATCCCGCTGACGTACAGGCCAACAAGCGGACCGCGAAATACCGTGGCCAGACACAGAAGTGGTACGCCTTCCGCTTCGAGGGCGAGGAGAGCGAGATCGACATCCTGACCCCGCCGGACGGACACCGTCCGGAATTCTGCGACTGGCGATGGGCCAACGCGAGCGAGGTTCCAGGGCTTGTGATCCCGTTCAAGCGTCCGGTTTACGACAAGGTCATGCGCGCCTTTTCGCCCTTCACCGCTTGAGGGCGTTTAAGGCGGAGGCCCATTCTGCCAGGGCGTCCGGGTCCCTCTCGGCGGGAGCGAATTCGGCGTGAAGGGCCTGGAACCGCTCTGGCCGCTCGAGACGGGACAGCGCCCAGACGGCCGCGCCGCGCACCAGGGCGGATTCGTCTTGAAGCAATGACGCGACCTTCTCGCGCAATGCCTGATCCGCCGAATTACCTGCCGCGATCAGCACGTTTCGCAAGAAACGGTCGCGGCCGATGCGCTTGATCGGCGAGCCCGAGAACAGGGTCCGAAAGCCCGTGTCATCAAGGTCCAGCAGGCTCGCCAGATCCGGCGCGCGCAAATCGTCACGCGCTACAAGCTTCGCCTCCCGGGCGGCCTGCGCGAACTTGTTCCACGGGCACGCGGCCAGACAATCGTCACAACCGTAGATGCGGTTGCCCATCGCAACACGAAACCGCTCCGGGACAGGCCCCTTGTGCTCGATGGTGAGATAGGAAATGCAGCGGCGCGCATCGAGCCTGTAGGGCGCGGGGAAGGCGTCGGTCGGACAGGCGTCGAGACAGGCGCGGCAGGAACCGCAATGATCCCGCTCGGGCTCGTCCGCGGGCAAAGGCAGATCGGTGAAGATCTCCGCAAGGAAAAACCAGGATCCGAGCCGGCGCGAGACGAGGTTGGTGTGCTTGCCCTGCCAGCCGAGCCCGGCAACCTCCGCAAGCGGCTTCTCCATCACCGGGGCCGTGTCGACGAAGACCTTCACCTCACCGGCATGACCCGCGCGACGCGCGTCGGCGAGCAGGTGCTGGGCCAGTTCCTTGAGCTTGCCCTTGACCACATCGTGGTAGTCGCGGTGGCGCGCATAGACGGAAATCGCCGCCCGGTCGGGACGGGAGAGCACGGCAAGTGGGTCCTCGTCGGGGCCATAGGAAAAAGCCAGCGTGACAATTCGGCGGGCGTCCGGCCAGAGCGCGCGCGGCGCACCGCGACGCTCCGCCGTTTCCTCCATCCAGTCCATCGTCGCGTGATGGCCGTCCGCCAGGAAACGCTCCAGACGCGCCGGCGCTTCCGGGATGCCGCGTGCATCGGCAATCCGGCAATCGGAGAAGCCGAGGCGTTCCGCCTTCGTGCGGAGCGAGGCGACCAGACGCTCGCCAATGCGTGGGGTCAGAAGTCCAGGTCCGCGTAGCTCGCCGCCGCCGGCATCCCCAGGATCTTTTCCGCCAGCAGCGGACGGAAGCTTGGCCGGGATTTGATGCGGGCGTACCACGCCTTCACGTTCTCCTCTTCCGCCCATGGCACTTCCCCGAGATAGTCGGCGCAGGACAACTCCGCCGCCACGGCGAAATCGGCAAAGGTCAGCCGGTCGCCGCCGAGCCAGTTCCGAGTCGCGGCAAGGTAGCCGAAGTACCTCAGGTGGTGCCCGATGTTGGCGCGGGCAACCCGGAGCACCGCCGAATCAGGCGATCCGCCTCCGACCGAGGCCGCCATCTCCTGCTTGTAGATCCGCTCGCGCACAAAGGGACCGACCACTTCGGAATCGAGCTTGTTGAGAGCCCAGTCGACCAGGCGACGCGTCTCCGCGCGCGCATCGGGATGATCGGGCATCAGGCGGCGGTCGCCGACGGCATACCCGCGCGTTTCGTCAAGATATTCCATGATCGCCAGCGCGCCGCAGATCGGCGGGCCGTCGTTTTCCTGCAGCACCGGAACGGTGCCGGCCGGATTCAGGATGAGGAAATCCCGCCTGCGCTCCCAAGGGCGCTCGGTGGCGAATTCCGTCTTCGCGCCGTATTCGGCCAGCACAAGCTGGACGAAGCGGGAGGCCGGCGAGAAAGGGTGGCGATAGAGGGTCAGCATAACAGGATCGTAACCGAACACGGTTAATCAAACGATGCGCTTGTGCGCCGCGAGCGGCCCGTATACGCCGAGCGGACGCACTGCACAACGCGGCTGTGGATGGCAGTGCGGCGCGATCGGCGCCTTGCCATGGGCCGAGCCCAGGAGATTTTCAGGAATGACTTCTGACACGATTGTCGGCGCCCTCGTTCTCGGCCTCGTCGAGGGCCTCACGGAGTTCATCCCCGTTTCCTCAACGGGACACATCCTTCTGCTTGGACATTTCATCGGATTCGACAGCACCGGCAAGACGTTCGAAGTGCTGATCCAGCTTGGGGCGATCCTGGCGATTCTCACCGTCTACGCCCAGCGCCTGACGCGTATCGCGCTCGCCCTGCCCAGCGACGCCAATGCAAGGCGCTTCGTCGCGGGCATTCTGCTCGCTTTCCTGCCGGCGGCCGTGATCGGCGTCCTGGCACACGGTTTCATCAAGTCCGTCCTGTTCGAGTCGCCGGCCCTCATCTGCACAACGCTTCTGGTCGGCGGCATCATCCTGCTCTTCATCGACAGGATGCCGCTCAAACCGCGCTACAGCGACGCCATGGACTATCCGCTCTGGCTGTGCCTTGCGATCGGCTTCTGCCAGACGCTCGCCATGGTGCCCGGCGTATCGCGCTCCGGAGCGACCATCGCGGGCGCGCTTCTGCTCGGCACGGACAAGCGCTCGGCGGCCGAATTCTCCTTCTTCCTCGCAATGCCGACCATGGCAGGCGCCTTCGCGTACGATCTGTTCAAGAACCGCAACGCGCTTTCCTTCGATGACCTGACACTGATCGCGATCGGCTTCGTCGCGGCCTTCGTGACTGCTGTCTTCGTCGTGCGCGGGCTGCTGGACTTCGTCACGCGGCACGGCTTCGCCCCCTTCGCCTGGTGGCGCATTGCCGTCGGCCTGGCGGGCTTTGCCGGGCTTTATTTCGTCGGCTGACGCTGGCTGGGCGCATAGGCGCCGGCCATCGCGGCGAGCTCGGCCGCAAGGCGGTTTCTAAGGTCCGGTGGCGACAGAAGCTCCGCGCCGGGCCCCAGCCAGCGCGCCAACGGCAGGATGATCGCCGGATCGCGGCTCGGTATGCGCACATGCAGCCGACCGGGTCCGGCAGGCTCCACGGTGGCATGACGGTAGTACCAATCGCGGGCCAGGCGCCCCGCCTGCGCCTCCCCCATTTCCAGAACGCTCACGGTTCCCTCGTCCTCCCACCGGCGCATGGCGCGCGACAGCCACTTGCGCCCGATCTGGCTTTCCACCGACAGATCGGCACGGGAGCGAAACCCCATGCCACTCACCACCGCCTCGCGCACCCGGTCGGCCCGCATGAAGCGCTCGCCATCCTGATCGACGTCATGGCCATAGAGATACCAGCGGTCCCGGTCGAAGAGGATGCCATGCGGCTCGAGGTCGAACTCGGCAACCCGCCCCCTGTACGGGTTTTCATGCGACAGCCTCACCCGGCGGCCTGCAAGCATTCCGTTCAGAAAGGCGTCCACGGCCGCCTGCATCCGGCCGGGATGCACGGCATCCGGCTCGGGATGGAAGATGTCGACAGGCGGCTTCTCGATCCCGACGATACGGCTGCCTTGGGCAAACACCTCACGTGCCGGACGCGGCAGGGACGCAAGGAGCTTTGCCTGAGCTGTATCGAGGTCGGAGAGCAGTGGCGTCGCATTGAGACCACGGGCAAGAGCCAGTGCAACGAGAAGGGCCGCCGTCTCGCTGCGTGTCAGGGCGACCGGTGGCTGCAGGAAATCGCGGGCAAGCCTGTACCCGCCGTCCGTTCCTCGTTCGGCCTCGACCGGAATGCCGAGCGCAAGCAGGCGGTCGACATCCCGGTAGATCGTGCGCACGGACACCTGGAAGCGCTCGGCGAGTTCCGCCGCGCTGCGCTGGCCACCGCTCAGCAACAACAAGAGCCCGAGCGCCCGTTCGATCGCGTTCATGCCGTTTCCCCTCCGCCGGTCACCCGCGCACCGGATGCGTTCGGCACACCTATTTTCGTCCTTGCGACATGAGAGGCAAACAAACCTGACGCCCTGTTGTCAGGTATGGTCCGCCATCCTTTCGACATCCCCCGCTTTTCACAGGAACAGGCGGGCAGCGCGAAAGGCAGACACAATGACCGAAATCCGGCTCGACACCCCTCGCCTCACGGGCGGCTGGTTTCACCCCATGTCCCGTTCGCTTGCCGCGCTCGCGAGGATCTGGCTCGCGTGGCGGGTACGGGCGAAGATGCGCAAGACGCTCGACGGGCTCGATGAAACGACCCTCAGGGACATCGGCCTTGAACGGAATGCCACGGGCTATGGTCCCGCGCCCGGCGTCTCCGACATTCATCGCCGCCGCATCCAGGCGTTGGGAACCTCGTTCGGACTGTTTCGCTAGACAGGGAAGCCCAAACGCAGGAAGGCGGACGCCGCAGCGCCCGCCTTCCCTATGCAAACCGCCATGTCCGGGGAACGGTTATCCCTCGGCAAGCGGGCGATGGGCGTCATACTGCCCGTGCTCGCGGAACCTTTCGAGGTAACTTGGAAGAATTGCCGCCATGGCGCGCGGTTCGATGCCCAGGGCCTCGAGGGTACGTCCCTCAGAGATCGCGGCCTCGCTCACCACATTGTCGGCCTTGAGCAATTCGACCTGGTCGACGGTCAGCAGCTTGCCCGGCAGCATCTGGAGCACCCGCGCCTTCATCGTGGCAAGACCGAAGGGAAGCGGCACCAGCAGGCGCTTGCGCCGGATCACCTTGAGCATCAGTTCCATGCAGCTTCGGAAGGAAGCAACCTCGGGCCCGCCGAGTTCATAGACGGCGCCGGCCGAAAGCTCTCCATCGACGGCTCGTGCGGCGACTTCCGCCACATCCCCCACGAAAACCGGCTGGAACTTCGTCTCACCACCGCCGATCAGCGGCAGGGCCGGCGACAGGCGCGCCATCGCGGCGAAGCGGTTGAAGAAGTCATCCTCGGGCCCGAACACAATCGAGGGCCGCAGAATCACCGCTTCCGGCACGGTGTCGCGCACCGCAGCCTCGCCCATTGCCTTTGTGCGCGCATAGACGGACGGGGAATCCGGGTCGGCTCCAAGGGCGGAGATGTGCACCACGTTGGAGATGCCGGCGGCACGCGCGGCCTCGGCCACGGCGCGCGCCCCGAACGCCTGCACGGAATCGAACGTCTGCTGACCGCTCTCGGCCAGGATACCGACGAGATTCACCACGGCATCGGCACCCTCGACCGCGCGGTCGACCGACCAGCGATGACGGAGATTCGCCTGCACGGGCATGATCTGCCCGACGGCGCCGAGCGGCTGCACGTGCTCCGCCAGATCCGGCCGGCGCACGGCGACGCGGACCCGATAGCCGCGCCGCGCCAGCGCACGCACCACATGGCGTCCGATGAAACCGGAGCCGCCGAAAACCGTGACCAGCTTGCCGTTGAGCGCGGTCGCGCCGTTTGCAGAAGTACCGGATGCGCTTGCCATTCGCGTTGCTCCCTCGCCGGCTGCCGCCGGAACATGAGTGCCCTTGTGTGTTGCCCGCACCGCACGCCCCAGTTCTTCCGGTGGATAACTCCGACACGGGGAGTGCGCGCGAAACGACCTTTTCCAAGGTCTCTTAGCCCCTGAGCCCCTTTCCCTCAAGGCCAGTTGTGCATCGTGGACGTTTCGCCGCGAAAGGGGCGTTGACAAGCCCAGCAGCGTTCCTTACAAGCCCCCCTCACAGCCCAGGTGGCGGAATTGGTAGACGCACTAGCTTCAGGTGCTAGCGCTCGCAAGGGCGTGGAGGTTCGAGTCCTCTCCTGGGCACCAATTCCCGGTTCCGCAGTCTACACGATTGCGGGATGCGAGTTCAAAAAGGTCCGGTTCGCCGGACCTTTTTTCGTTTCAGGCACCGCTCGATGCAGCCGGGGGCTTTTCGCATCAAGTTGCAGGGCAGCCGCCGCGTGTGCCGGCCGTCGAAGACGGGCGGCGCGGACACCGGAAATTGCACCCTGGCTGCCACGCGCTGCGTGCTTCGCCCGTCCTGTGCATGGACGCAAGCCGCAAACGCCGCTAACAAGACCGGCAGACCCAGCGATTTCTGACGAGGATCCCCATGACCATCCGCCTGCACCGTGGCGACCTGCCCGACCTTTCGGCGCCCGAGATGGCCGCATATGCCAAGGCAACCTCCGTGGCCGTCGACACCGAGACGCTCGGATTGAAGCCGCATCGCGACCGTCTCTGCGTCGTGCAGCTTTCCGCCGGAGACGGTTCGGCGGACGTGGTCCAGATCGCCGCCGGGCAGCAGGAAGCGCCGAACCTCGCGAAACTCCTGTCCGATCCGGCGCGCACGGTCATCTTCCACTTCGCGCGCTTCGACGTCGCCGTGCTCTCGCACGCGCTTGGCATCGATTGCCGTCCGGTCTGGTGCACCAAGATCGCGTCTAAGCTGACGCGCACCTACACCGATCGTCACGGTCTGAAGGATCTCGTGCGCGAACTGCTCGGCGCGGAAATCTCCAAGCAGCAGCAAAGCTCCGACTGGGCGGCCGAAGAGCTCAGCGAGGCACAACTCGCCTATGCCGCTTCCGACGTGCTGCATCTTCATGCGCTGAAGGAGAAGCTCGAAGCCCGCCTTGCCCGCGAGGGGCGCAGCGATATCGCCGCGGCCTGTTTCGAATTCCTGCCGACACGTGCGACACTCGACCTTGCAGGTTGGGACGACACGGACATCTTTGCCCATTCCTGACCTTGAGGACCCTGCGGTCCCGTCCCCATATCAGGGGAAATGACACGGGTGGGCATCGCGGCGCCGCAGCGATCCGGCGATGACCATCAGGATGCGGAACGAGCAGTCTTGGAACAGAGGCTAGTCATCGACGGACCGGGCGAGCCCCCGGTGGCTTCCGGCGCCGAGCGGGTCAAAGCGCGCGACGCCGCCCGCCGCCATACGCGGCGCGTGCGCAGGTTGCGTTTCGTGGTGCCGGGCATTGGCGGCCTGCTCGTGCTGGCGATCGTGGCCATGATGGCGGTAAGCAGCTATCTAGACGGCCTCGGTTTCGGTGCCATCACCTTGACGACCGACGGCCTCGTCATGGACAGCCCCGAACTGTCCGGCCACGACGGGGATCGTTCCTACAGGGTTTCGGCCTCCCGCGCGATCCAGCGCATCAGCGATCCACGCATCATCGACCTGGAACGCATCCGGGCCGAACTGACACTGTCCGCGGACCAGCACCTGAGCGTTAACGCGGTACGCGGCATCTACAACAGCACCGAAGAAACCCTGGCGCTTTCCGACGGCGTGGACGTGAGGACAAGCGAGGGCTACACGGCCCGCTTCGGCTCGCTGTTCATCAACATGAAGAGCGGAGAGATCGATACGCCGGAGGCCACCACCCTCACCTCCTCCTTCGGCGAACTGACCGCTTCGCGGATGCGTTTCGACCGCGATGGCAGTACACTGACATTCACCGACGGAATTCGGATGACAATCGACCCGTCCAAAGCGGAGCAGTCGCCATGACCTGCGCAAATAGCCTCAACACGGCCGGAACGCATCTCGGCCGCATCGTGCGCGGCGCAACGCTCGCGCTCGCACTTGTCGTCACCGGTGGCCTTCCCGCCGCCGCGCAGACCTTCTCCGACGCCTTCGCCGGCTTCGGCTCCAACGAGCGCGAGCCGATCCAGATCGAGGCCAAGGAGCTTCAGGTTCAGGACAAGAACCAGAGTGCGGTCTTTTCCGGCGACGTGGTCGTGACCCAGGGCGACGCGGTGCTCAAGACCCAGCGCCTCGTGGTGCGCTACGACGGCTCGGCCGCAGGCGGCGTGAACCAGAAGATCGCCAGCCTCGAGGCCTCGGGCCGCGTCTATATCTCGTCCAAGGACCAGACGGCGACCGGCGAGCACGCCAGCTTCGACATGAAACGCGAGCGCATGGTGATGACCGGCAAGCAGGTCGTGCTTTCGCAAGGGCCCAACGTGGTGGTCGGCAGCCGCCTCACGGTGAACCTGAAAACCGGCCAGGCAGATCTCGAAGCCCCCAAGAGCGGGCGCGTGAAGGTCCTGATCCAGCCCAACAGCGCCCCTCGTACCCAGTAACGCGGGCGGCTTTGGGCTCGACACAAAAACACCAACCCCCTATTGCTTGGGCGCGGGTCCGGCGTGTACCGGACAGCCCCGCCGCTCTTCGTATGGCCGATTGCTCCGGATGATACCTTGAAGCTTTTTCCGTTCTTCTCCTCACGGCCCGGCGTTCCCGGCGAGACCGCACAGTCGGACCAGACCGCCCCGGACGAGGACGGCCTGCTGATCGTCGACGGCATCGGCAAGAGCTACAAGAAGCGTCAGGTGGTGAGGCACGTCAGCCTTTTCGTGCAACGCGGCGAGGCCGTCGGCCTGCTCGGTCCCAATGGCGCGGGCAAGACCACCTGCTTCTACATGATCACCGGTCTGATCCAGCCCGACCACGGCAATATCCGGCTCGACGGGTTCGACATCACCCGCCTGCCCATGTACCGCCGGGCGAGGCTGGGCATTGGCTACCTGCCCCAGGAAGCCTCCATCTTTCGCGGCCTCTCGGTGGAAGACAACATCCGCGCCGTGCTCGAGGTCGTGGAACCGGACAAGCGCCGCCGCGCGGCGGACCTGGAAGACCTGCTGGAAGAGTTCGGCGTCACCCACTTGCGCAAATCGCCCGCCATCGCGCTTTCGGGCGGCGAGCGCAGGCGTGTGGAGATCGCGCGTGCGCTCGCAAGCAGGCCCACCTTCATGCTCCTCGACGAGCCTTTCGCGGGCATCGACCCGATCGCGGTCGGAGATATCCAGCAGCTCGTGCGACACCTCACGCAGCGCGGCATCGGCGTCCTCATCACGGACCACAACGTGCGGGAGACGCTCGGACTCATCGATCGGGCCTACATCATCGCCGCCGGGGATGTGCTGACGGAGGGCTCACCCTACGAGATCGTTGCGGACCCCGACGTGCGACGGCTCTATCTCGGCGAACAGTTTACGCTTTGATCGCATTCCCCCGATAGGATAGAAAGCAAGAAGCGGACCAATTTCCCCGGGTCCGCCTCCGCGCATGCGCGGCAACTTGCCCCGGGCAGCTCCGGACGGCACCATTGTCGGGATCGGGAGGAAATCGGGAGCCTTCATGGCCCTATCGCCAAAGCTGGAGATCCGTCAGGGCCAGACCCTGATCATGACGCCGCAGCTCATGCAGGCGATCAAGCTCCTGCAAATGTCCAGCCTCGACCTGACGACCTATGTCGAGGCGGAGATGGAGCGCAATCCGCTCCTGGAGCGCGGCGACGGCGAAGGTGAGCGTGCGGACGACGGCGAGGGCGGAGGCGACGAACGCCAGGACACCGATCGCGGCGCGGAAGGCGACAGCGACTGGATCCAGGCGGAACTTCCCGACAACTCGCGTGAGATCACCGACCGCCTCGACGCCGACCTCGGCAACCTCTATCCCGACGACCCCTCGACGGGCTCCGACGAAACACCACGCCCGGAGCCCACCGACAGGGACGCCTGGCAGCTTGGCCTTGGCGGCGGAGGAGGGGCGACGGCCTCCGGCGAGGACTACAATCTGGAGGCCTTCGTCGCATCCGGTACCAGCCTGCAGGACCATCTGGGCGCCCAGATGATCCTCGCCGTGACGGACCCCGTGGAGCGCATCGTCGCTCAGGTCATGGTCGACAACGTCGACGAGGCGGGATACCTGCGCCTCGATCTCGACGAAACGGCTGAGCGCATGGGCCTGCCGCGCGAAAATCTCGACGCGGTGCTTCGCGTTCTCCAGACACTGGAGACGACCGGCGTCTTCGCCACGTCCCTGCCCGAGTGCCTGAAGCTCCAGCTCATCGAGAAGAACCGCTTCGATCCGGCCATGGAGGCCCTGATCGAAAATATCGCCCTTCTCGCCCGCCACGACCTTCAGGGACTGCGGAGCGCATGCGGCGTCGATGACGAAGACCTGGCCGACATGATCTCCGAACTCCGTGCGCTTGATCCAAAGCCCGGAAGTTCCTTCGGCGATGCCCTGGTACAGCCGGTGGTGCCCGATGTTCTGGTCCGCCCGGCACGCGACGGAAGCTGGAGCGTGGAGCTCAACAGCGAGACACTGCCCAAGGTGCTCGTGAACCAGACCTACTACGCGGAAATCTCGACGCGCACCCGAGACGACACCGAAAAGGCCTTCCTGAGCGAGTGCCTGCAGACGGCCAACTGGCTTGCGAAAAGCCTCGATCAGCGGGCCCGCACGATCCTCAAGGTTTCCTCGGAGATCGTACGGCAGCAGGACGCCTTCCTGACCAAGGGCGTGCAATACCTCAAGCCGCTGAACCTGCGCACGATCGCCGACGCGATTTCCATGCACGAGTCCACCGTGAGCCGCGTGACCTCCAACAAGTACATGTCCACGCCACGCGGCATATTCGAACTGAAGTATTTCTTCTCCGCAGCCATTTCCTCGAGCGAGGGCGGCGACGCACATTCGGCGGAAGCGGTGCGTCACCGCATCAAGGCCCTCATCGACGCGGAAGCCCCGGACGCGATTCTGTCGGACGATACGATCGTGAAGATCCTGCGAGACGACGGTGTCGACATCGCAAGGCGTACGGTCGCCAAGTACCGGGAATCCATGCGCATTGGCTCCTCCGTCCAGCGGCGCAGGGAGAAGCGCGCCCGCCTCGGCTGACGGGGATGCGGCAAAAGGCCCGCCTCCGCGTTTGACTTCGCCTTCCCTTGCGCTTATAGCAGCGCGCGCAGCTTCGGGCCGCGTGCCGATCGGGGTTTCCCGATGCTCCGGACCCGGCGAAACCGGTTGCGCGCGGCGCTCATGAGCAGGCTGCGACACGAAGGCACCGGACGGCGCACACGATCTGGAGAGGCAGACTGGACACAAGCGCGCAGGTCGCGTCTCGACGAAACGCATGCTCGCCTGTGCCGCACGGCACATGCTAGGGTCTTGAGGGAGCGAGGAACCGGGTTGCGAATCGGACCCGATGTCTTCGTTCTCTGGTGCAGAGCGAGCACAGCCGACCGGGCAAGGGATGAGAGATCGGCGCAAGTTCGGTCCCCGGCCCCGGAGGCCCGAGGCGGCGTGGTCCAGAACAAGAAGAGGTTCCCATGACACTGCGGGTTTCAGGGAAGAATGTTGATGTCGGTGATGCCCTGCGCAGCCATATCGAGGAACGGGTCGCTGAGGGCGTGTCGAAGTATTTCGACGGCGGTTTCACGGGACACGTGACCGTAGGGCGCGAGGGATCGGGCTACAGGACGGAATGCCTCCTGCACCTGGACACCGGCATCGACCTTCAGGTTTCCGGTGACAGCCAGGACCCGCGCCAGAGCTTTGATGCCGCGGCAGAGCGCTTCGAGAAGCGCCTGCGCCGCTACAAGCGCAAGCTCAAGGATCATCATGCAAACGCGGCCAACGGCCGTGACGTGATGGAAGCCGCATCCTACGTTCTTGCCTCCGTGGAAGACGAGGAAGAGGTTCCCGCCGACTTCACGCCGCTGGTCGTCGCCGAGACATCGGCCAAGGTGAAGACCATGACCGTCGGAATGGCCGTCATGCAGCTCGATCTCGCAGAGGCGCCGGTCGTCGTGTTCCGCAACGCGGGCAACGGCACCGTGAACGTCGTCTACCGCCGCGCCGATGGCAATTACGGGTGGATCGACCCGGAAAACGCCGCGAAATAGCCTTCGCGGTCGTGCTGCGCCCGGATACGGGCGCAGCCTCGCCCCGGCCCCTTTTCCTCAACCCCTCACGAGCGTCTCATGGATCTCAACGATCTCATCTCCTCGAAAGCGATCGTTCCGAGCCTCAAGGCCAATAGCAAGAAGCAGGCCCTTCAGGAACTGGCCGCGAAGGCTGCCACCGTCACGGGGCTGCCCGAGCGCGACATCTTCGACACGCTGCTCCAGCGGGAGCGGCTGGGCTCCACCGGCGTCGGCAACGGCATCGCGATCCCGCACGGCAAGCTCGTGCGGCTGGACAAGCTCGTGGGACTGTTTGCACGCCTCGACAGGCCCATCGACTTCGACGCGCTTGATGACCAGCCCGTGGATCTCGTGTTCGTCCTGCTGGCACCTGAAGGAGCGGGAGCGGATCATCTCAAGGCACTGGCGCGCATCGCCCGGCGCCTGCGCGACCCCGGAACGGTCGCGAAACTCCGCGCGACGGCCGACGCCGACGCGCTTTACACCATCCTGACACAGCCGGCGGCCTCGAACGCCGCCTGACGCCGGCAGACCGGGTCCGGCACGACAGGCCGGGCCCGTTGCATTCCTTGCGCAAAGCCGTATGCGCTCAGTGGAGCGCAACCGTACGCAGGTCGTGCTCCTCGGCATTGGCAATCGCCACGTCGCGGCTGTCCGAAAGCATGATGGGCGTGCCGTCCGCATTGAGCAGGACCCACAGCCGCAACCCCGGCTCGACCTCGGGCGCATCGGGAAAGAGCGCCGCAAGATCCTCCGACTTCATCGGCTTGACGTAAGCGATCTGGCCGGCGCCGAGTTCCTTGAACTCGCGCGGCTCCATCATGGCAGGGGTACGGTCATTGCAGGTCATGGCATGACTCCTTGTCCGACGGACCCGCAAGGGGCGTCCGTCCGCTTCCGCGTCTTCGCGGAAATCTTCATTGCAAGCGGTTGCTGCCTGGTAACGGCCCACCAAGACCGTCAATCACGCGCCTCGATCGAGATGCGCCGGACAACCCGTTCCGGCTCCGGCCGGGCCAGATCGATCGACAACAGCCCGTCCTTGAGCTCCGCGCCGAGGATCTCGATCCCCTCGGCAAGAACGAACGCGCGCTGGAACTGGCGCGCCGCGATACCGCGATGCAAAAACTGGCGCGACTTATCGTCTTCCTGGCGCCCCCGGATCACAAGCTGGCTTTCCTCGACGCTGACGTCGAGCTGCTCCCGGGTAAACCCGGCCACGGCCAGGGTGATGCGAATGATCTCGCCACGAGCCTCCGTTTTGGGAAGTCGCTCGATATTGTAGGGTGGATACCCGTCATTCGATCCCTTGCTGACCCTGTCGAGCATTCTCTCCAGGTCCTCGAATCCGAGAAGCAAGGGGCTAGAAAACGCCGATACGCGCGTCATTGTCACAGCCCTTGTTCAAAGCGGCCTTGCAGGCAAAAGCCCCTCTTCCACGAGGGAGGCAGTCACCTGCGTCTGATCGGACCCGAACCCGGCATCCGGCCGGAGCATGGCGCCCCCGGCCCCCTCAATATGGCGGCAGCCCCTGACCGTTTCAAGAAACACACGTGACAAGACCACGCCCGACGGGCGCAAGGGGCTCCCGCAGAGAGAGTGAAAAACAAGACCTTTTTCCCGCAAGAGACGAGGGCGGAACCATTTCCCCCTCGGGAAATCCCTTACGTCAGCGCAACATCGCGAAAATCACCGATGGAGAATAATGCGCGTTTCCGCAAATAAAGGCCCCGTTAATTTGTCAATGGCACTGTCTGCTGAAAATCAAGGCAGGAGATGATGCCGATGAAGCTGCTCACGAACGCCCTCGCCATTCTGGCCGTCTCGGCCCTTCCTGCCGTCGCGGCGGGACCGGCTCCCGATGCGAGAGCCCTCATTTCGGGCGACTTCATCGCCAAGACACGCGAGTGGCTGGCCAATCCGATCGTTCCGCTTTCCGTAAAGGCGCAGAATGAACGCATCGGCAATATTGGCCAGGCGGAAATCGATGCACTGGACAAGCAATGGGTTCAGGAGCGCGAAGTCGACGACAAGCCGCTGATTTCCGCCACGCTCTCCGCGCCCCTGTCCATCTATCTCCTCCGGATCCAGGCCCGGAACCTCGGCCTCTACACGGAGATCTTCGTCATGGACGCCAAGGGCCTGAACGTGGGGCAAAGCTCCATCACCGGCGACTACTGGCAGGGTGACGAGGCCAAGTACCAGAAGACCTTTCCGACCGGCGCCGATGCCGTGTTCATCGACGACCCCGAGTGGGATGACGAGCGCAAGATCTGGATCAGCCAGCTCAACCTCACGCTCGCCGACGAAGACGGCAAGACCCCCATCGGTGTCGCCACGGTCGAGGTCAACCTGACGGAACTGATGCGGCGCTCGCAGCCGGCAAGCTGATCTTCGGGAGAAAAAAATGCTTTCCAATCTTTCCGTTTCGGCCAAAGGCGCGATCGCCTTCGCACTCCTGGCGCTGATAGGCGCACTGGCCGGCGCCTTCACCTACCAGCGTACGCTGACGGCGGACGATTCCGTGTCCCAGGCTGTTCGCCTGACCGAAATCGCCGAGGATGCCAACAGCCTGCGTGCCGACATTCTCGAGCAGGCCCTTTGGGCCAAGACCTTTCTTCTCACCGGCAATCGCGACCTCGTGAAGGAAGTCGAAGACCACAACCCGATCGTCTCCGCCGGGTTTGACAAGCTTGAGACCGCCCTGACCTCCCTGCCGGGCAATCTCGCCGGACGCGCCGACACGATCCGCTCCGCGTGGGAGCAGTGGCGCACGCAGTATGTCGAGCAACAGTTCAAGCTCATGCACAAGCCCGACACCGTCGATCTTGCCCGCGCCATGGAGCTGACACGCCAGGGATCGGATCTTCTCGACCGGATCTTCACCGAAAGCGACGCCCTCAAGCAGGATCTCAATGCACGACAGGCCGAACTGATCGCGACGCAGAACGCCGCGCTCGGCACCGCCCAGATGATCGCGCTCGGCAGCTGCCTGGTGATGATCGCGTTCGCGGGACTGCTCGGCTTCCTCAACCACTCCATTGTCTCGCGTCCCCTTGGCCGTCTGGCCGACGTCGTCCGCAAGCTCGCCAATGGCGAGGACGACGGCGCCCAGCTCGATTTCGGAAAGCGGTCCGACGAGATCGGCCAGCTTGGCGCGGCGCTTGGTGTCTTCCGCGAGAACCTCGCCCGCACCCGCGAGCTGGAAGAGGAAACGGCCCGTCAGCGCCTAGCATCCGAGGAGCAGCGCCGCGAGGAAATGGCCCGCGTGGCGGCCAGCTTCGAGGAAACCGTGCTCGGACTCAGCCAGGAGATGGCGGCGGGTCTCGACACGCTCAACCTGTCGGCCACCAGCCTGGCGGAGATCGCGACGGGGACCACCAGCCGGTCGCTTTCGGTCAGCTCCGCGTCCCAGCAGGCAACCGAGAACGTCAACACGGTGGCGAGCGCGACCGAGGAACTCTCCGCGTCCATCGCCGAGATCAACACCCAGGTGCATGCCTCCGCCAAGGCGGTCACGGATGCCTCGAGCGAGGTGGAGCGGTCCAACCGCGCCGTCGGCAAGCTGCAGGAAGTGGTCGGCAAGATCGGTGACGTGACAAAGCTCATCACCGACATTGCCGAGCAGACCAACCTGCTGGCACTCAACGCCACCATCGAGGCAGCGCGCGCAGGCGAGGCCGGACGCGGGTTCGCCGTCGTGGCATCCGAGGTCAAGGCGCTTGCGGAGCAGACCGCGAAGGCGACCGAGGAGATCGACCTTCAGATCTCCGAAATGCGCCAGGCAGCGGACGATTCCATCATGGCGACCGGCAGCGTCGCCGAGATGGTTCAGGCGATCCACCAGCGCACCTCGGCCATGGCGGCGGCAACGGAACAGCAGAACGCGGCGACCGCCGACATTGCCCGCAATGTTGCCGAGGCGGCACAGGGCACGCGCAGCGTCAGCGCGTCCATCGTCGACGTGAGCGATTCGGCGACGCAGACGGGCGAACTCAGCACCGAGATGCGCGCCGCGATCGGAAGCCTTCTCGACCAGTCGCACCGCATGCAGGGTGCCATGGGCGAGTTCCTCCAGACGGTGCGTGCCGCCTGAGGACCAGCTTGCGTTCAAGGACATCGGGAAAGGCCGGGCATCGCCCGGCCTTTTCGCATTGGGGGCGACACGATATGACGTGACATCCGCCCTGCCGCTCCTGTCGCATGCTCCAGGATCTTGAAGATGAACGATGTGGCCGCGCTTGGCGGGCTGTTCCTGTCGGCCTTTCTGGCCGCGACACTGCTGCCCGCGCAGTCAGAGAGCGTTCTGGCGGTGCTGACGATATCCGGCACATGGCCCTTGTGGCTGCTCGTCGCAGTGGCGAGTGCGGGCAATGTTCTGGGCGCGGTGGTGAACTGGCTTCTGGGGCGCGCCGTCACGTCGCTGCGGGACCGCAGATGGTTTCCGGTCTCGGAGCGTGCGCTCGCCCGCGCGCAGGCCTGGTATGGCCGCTACGGACGCTGGAGCCTGCTCCTGTCCTGGCTGCCCATTGTCGGCGATCCCCTGACGCTGGCGGCCGGCGTCCTGCGCGAGCCGCTCGGCAGCTTCCTCCTGCTCGTCACGATCGGGAAGACGGCACGCTACGTGGTCATCGCGCTGGCCGCTTCGGGCTTCGCCTGAAACAGGACGCAAGATCGCGGACGAATGCAATGGCACCGCCAAGCGGCAACCCTCGCCCGAAGGGCGGTCACTTCATGTTTTCAGGAGATGAAGGGGAAGACTGGTGGAGCCAAGGGGAGTCGAACCCCTGACCTCTTGAATGCCATTCAAGCGCTCTCCCAACTGAGCTATGGCCCCGTCTTCCAGTGCTTAGATCCGGTGCTGCCAGTCTGGCCTTTGTCTCCGGATCAGGTCGGCTAGGCATTGGGATCGCCCCGGCCGATGCGGGCGGAAAATACGTGTTCCGCCATTCAAGTCAAGCGGAATAATCCGCCCGGACGTCTCGCCCGGCAAGGTTCCCGGAAATCAGCCGCCCGCTCTGTGGACAACTCTTTTCCGGGAGCCGGAAACCGGTTTAGCGGTCGGTGTCCTCGTCGTCGCGCTCCACGACGATTCCGGGGACGTTTTCCTCGTCCTCATCCTCATCGTCGATGAACACGTCATCGTCGCCACCGCCAATGTCGCCCTCGACTTCCTCGTCGTCGTCATCGATATCGGAGGTATCGCCTTCGGCTTCCGCGTCGGCTTCCTCGAGGCTGACGATCTCGGCGCTGTCGTCCTCGGTCTCGTCATCCTCGTCGTCCTCGACGACGGCAGCGGCCTTGGCCGCCTTCTGGACGCGCTGCGCCTGCGCGACGATGAACACCGTCCCGCACTTGGGGCAGGTGATCGGATCACGGTTCAGGTCATAATATTTGGCACCGCAGCCGCCGCACAGCCGCTTCGTGCCAAGTTCGGGTTTAGCCACGGTTTCAACCCTTGTCTCGGTTGGTCTTGTATCGCTTGATCGGGCGTTCGCATAAAGGCTGACACGGGTTCTGTCAAAGCCAAAAGCAGGGTGGCCCGCCAAACGGTTCGCCACCAATCTTCCGTTACGCTCGCGCCCTCTGTCTCACCCGGTTCCGCCGGGGTTCCGGAGAGACCGGCAAGGAGCCTTTCAAGCCTTCCGCTTCACGGTGACGGATCGTTTCCAGCATGATACGAGGTTCGATGCAACACTGGCTCTCACGCTTTCGGATTTGCCCATGCCCCACACGCCTTCTGTGACACCGTTGATCGCCCGACCGGGCTCCGCGCTGAAAGGGCGTGTCACGGTCCCCGGCGACAAGTCGATTTCCCATCGCGCGCTCATGTTCGGCGCGCTTGCGATCGGTCGGACACGTGTCGAAGGGCTGCTGGAATCGGAAGATGTCGTCAACACGGCCTCGGCGATGCGCACATTCGGCGCCCGCGTCGAGCGCCTGGACGACGGAACCTGGCAGATCGAGGGCGCGGGGCTCGGCAGCCTCCTGGAACCGGAAGGCGTCATCGACTACGGCAACGCGGGAACCGGCGTGCGGCTGGCGCTCGGCCTCGTGGGATCGCACCCGGTCGCGGCGACCTTCACCGGTGACGCCTCCCTCATCAAGCGCCCCATGGGCCGCGTTCTCGATCCATTGCGCCAGATGGGCGCCCAGGTCGTCTCGCGAGCCGGTGACCGCCTGCCCCTGACGATCCGGGGCGCGGCGACCGCCTCGCCGATCCGCTACCGCGTCCCCGTGCCGTCCGCCCAGGTGAAATCGGCGGTCCTGCTCGCCGGTCTCAACGCGCCCGGCGAGACCGTGGTGATCGAGCCCGTGGCAACCCGCGACCATACCGAGCGCATGCTTGTCGGCTTCGGCGCGGACCTGTCGGTGGAGACGGACGATGCCGGCCAGCGCATTATTACCCTCGCCGGCCAGCCCGAACTGAAGCCCCAGGACATCGTCGTGCCGGCGGACCCCTCCTCCGCCGCCTTTCCGATCGTCGCCGCCCTCATCACCGAAGGATCGGATGTCGTCGTCGAGAACGTGCTTCTCAACGAGAACCGCACCGGACTGCTCCTCACCCTGCAGGAAATGGGCGCCGATCTCGTAATCGAGAACGTGCGCGAGACCGGCGGCGAGCGCCTTGGCGACATTCGTGCCCGGCATTCGAAACTCAAGGGCATCACCGTTCCGGCCGAACGGGCACCTTCGATGATCGACGAGTACCCTGTCCTGGCCGTTGCCGCGGCCTTCGCCGAGGGCATCACGCACATGCCCGGACTGGAAGAACTCCGGGTGAAGGAGTCAGATCGTCTGGCCGCCGTGGCAGCCGGTCTGAAGGCAAACGGCATCACCTGCCAGGAGGGCGAGGACAGCCTTGCGGTCGAAGGCCGCAAGGGCGCCATCGGCGGCGGCAGTGTCGTCACCCATCTCGATCACCGTATCGCCATGAGCTTCCTGGTACTCGGCCTCGCGGCGGACCGCCCCGTGAGCGTGGACGACGGCGCTGTGATAGCAACGAGCTTTCCCTCGTTCCGAACGCTCTTCGCCGGGCTTGGGGCCGACATCGCCGAGAGCGGGGAGCGTGCGGCATGATCATCGCAATCGACGGCCCCGCTGCATCGGGCAAGGGAACGCTTGCCCGGCGGCTTGCGGCACACTACGGGCTGAGGCACCTCGACACCGGACTGACCTTCCGGGCGGTCGCCGCGGCACTTCTCGCACGCGGCCTGCCCCTGGGCGACGAGGATGTCGCCGTTGCGACCGCCCGCAATCTCGATCTCTCCCGCCTCGACCGCGACGTGCTGTCCGCCCATGAAATCGGCGAGGCCGCCTCCCGCATTGCGGTCCTTCCCGCCTTGCGCGAGGAACTGGTGCACCTGCAGCGCGCCTTCGCCGAGGAAGACCCCGGCGCCGTCCTGGACGGGCGCGACATCGGCACCGTCGTCTGCCCCGGTGCGCAGGTAAAGCTCTATGCCACCGCCTCGCCGGAGGTGCGGGCGCGCAGGCGGACACAGGAGCTCCAGTCGAAGGGCAAGGACGCCGAATTCGCGGACGTGCTTTCCGATCTGGTCAGGCGCGACGCGCGAGACGCGGGACGCGCGGTGGCTCCGTTGCGTCAGGCGGACGATGCGCACTTGCTCGACACGTCGGAAATGGATATAGAAGCGGCGTTCAAGGCGGCTGTGGATATCGTCGACAGCGTGCGCGCGGGATAGCGGGCACGGTTCGGCGTTTTTTCCGTGAGCTGATCGGGCAAGGTCCCGGGTCGTGTGCCGTCATGGTATCGCCTCCCCTTCTTGCCGGTCCCGTGCCTGCGACCGACATGCGAAAGCCCTTGCGGGGCGGGCATGTCCGGCGGCCTCCGCGGCCGGGTCGCACGTCGCATCAAGGATGCTTGGCACCAAAAATTAAGCGCGGTTTCTTGCCTCCGCTTCGCCGGCCAGCCCCGGGTTCGTCCAAGACATGAAGGGACGCGCGGGGTGGATGCACGGATCCGAAAGGATCCTGCCGGACGCGGGAAGCCGTCAGGAGCAACACAAACCCGCCGGCGACGAGCCAGATCTGGCTGCCAGGAGTTTCGATGAACAGTTTGAACCCCACTCGCGATGAATTTGCCGCCCTTCTGGAAGAGAGCTTCCAGGAGCAGGAGCATCAGGAAGGCTCCGTTGTCACCGGCACGGTGATCGCCATCGAGAAGGATCTCGCGGTGATCGATGTCGGCCTCAAGGTCGAAGGTCGCATCGCGCTCAAGGAATTCGGTACCAAGGGTCGCGACGGTGAAGATGCCGGCGTGTCCATCGGCGACAAGGTCGAGGTCTACCTGGAGCGCGTCGAGAACGCGCTCGGCGAGGCTGTCCTGTCGCGCGACAAGGCCCGTCGCGAGGAGAGCTGGATCCGTCTCGAGGTCGCCTTCGAGGCGAACGAGAAGGTCACCGGCCAGATCTTCAACCAGGTCAAGGGCGGCTTCACCGTCGACCTGGACGGCGCCGTGGCGTTCCTGCCGCGCAGCCAGGTGGACATCCGTCCGGTGCGCGACGTCGCTCCGCTGATGCACACCCCGCAGCCGTTCCAGATCCTCAAGATGGACAAGCGTCGCGGCAACATCGTCGTGTCGCGCCGCGTCGTTCTCGAGGAGACCCGTGCGGAGCAGCGCTCCGAGCTGGTCCAGAGCCTCGAGGAAGGCCAGGTCATGGAAGGCGTGGTCAAGAACATCACCGACTACGGTGCGTTCGTGGACCTCGGCGGCATCGACGGCCTGCTGCACGTCACCGACATCGCGTGGCGCCGCATCAACCACCCGAGCGAGGTTCTCTCGATCGGCCAGACCGTCAAGGTGCAGATCATCCGCGTCAACCAGGAGACGCACCGCATCTCCCTGGGCATGAAGCAGCTCGAGGCGGATCCGTGGGACGGCATCGAGGCCAAGTACCCGGTCGGCGCCAAGTTCACGGGCCGCGTCACGAACATCACCGACTACGGTGCGTTCGTGGAGCTGGAGCCGGGCATCGAGGGTCTGATCCACGTCTCCGAGATGTCCTGGACCAAGAAGAACGTCCATCCGGGCAAGATCGTGTCCACCTCCCAGGAGGTCGACGTGATGATCCTGGAGGTCGATCCGGTCAAGCGTCGCATCTCGCTCGGTCTGAAGCAGACCCTGCAGAACCCGTGGGAGGCCTTCGCCGAGAAGTTCCCGTCGGGCACCGAGGTCGAGGGCGAGGTCAAGAACAAGACCGAGTTC
>MDTG01362982.1_pt1 | contig 35765 bp, 34 predicted proteins | sample 811421 | NCBI WGS metagenome assembly MDTG01 (sample SAMN05326645, study PRJNA326480) | marine metagenome | isolation source: seawater | place: Pacific Ocean: South East | collected 2011
AGCAGTTAGAGTAAGAGCATCTGCAATGGCAAGTGATCCTTATACTGATAGAGATTTAGTAATGCCAGATGTTAACGCTTGTACTAGATTGGCTGCAAAAGACGCCTATGATCAAGCAGGTATTGGACCAGAAGACATCAACCTTGTTGAGTTACATGATTGTTTTGCAACTGCGGAAATGCTCCATTATGAAAATCTAGGGCTTTGTAAAGATGGCGAAGCTGGAAAAATGATTGACGAAGGTCATGTGGAATTGGGTGGGAAAGTGCCTGTAAATGTTTCAGGGGGCCTTCTTTCAAAAGGTCATCCTCTCGGAGCTACAGGTATTGCAAACATATACGAAATTTGTACTCATTTGAGAGGTGAAGCTGGTAAAAGACAAGTTGAGAGCGCAAGAATTGGCTTGACTCATGTAATCGGCCTCGGAACTGCATGTGGAATTCATATACTTGAAAAGACTCATTGAATTTTGTTAGTTGGGATAGTTGGGGATACCCATAATAATTTAAAAAATATTTCGGAAATTTGTAAAATTTTTAATGAAATCAAAGTTGATCTAGTAATTCATACAGGAGACATTACCCTTCCAAAGGCATTAGATCGGTTTAAGTCATTAAATATGAAGCTTTTAGGAGTTTTTGGTAATAACGACGAAGGTGAAAAAGAAAATCTCTTGGAAGTTTCTAAAGAATTCGATTGTAAATTATTTGATGCTCCTTACTTTTTAAAGTTAAAAGGAAAGAAAATAACTATTCTTCATGATCCTCTTGATATTAATCGGGAAATTTTAAAATCCTCAGACTATATTTTTCACGGTCATACTCATAGGTATAGATTTGAAGAAATTAATGAAGTCAAAATCTTTAACCCAGGGGAATGTGCAGGATTTTTAAAAGGAAAAAACAAAGTAGGATTATTTGATCTGATTGAAAATAAAATAAAAACTATTAATTTTTAAAAAGGATCTTCTTCAAAATTTTCCAACAAAAAAATAAAATGAATATAAAGATAGTCGTGGCTATTAATGGCCTTAATAATCTATAAAACCCTTTATTTTCTGTAATTGTATTTTCTAAAAAAATTATAGAAATAATTGGAGCAAGATTATTGCTTCCAGGCTCTAAAAACCAAACACTAGAAAGTAAACTTAAAGAAATTAAAAAAAATAGATACCTTAGAAAAAAATTAGAAAATAATTTAAGAAATGAAAAAGAAATTAAAAAAGATAAAAGAAAATAGAAAGCCCAAAAATAAGTCATTTGTTAATTTCATTAAACAAGCTTTTTGCAAGTTTTTCGTTTTCGAAAAGTTTGATTAATTGTTCTAAACTCACGTCAAATTTGCAAACACTAAAAACTTTTTTTAATCCTTTGTTATTTATAATAAAAGATGGAGGTAAATTCTTAACGCTTGCAGTTTTCTCTCTCCACATAAAAATTTTTCTTTCGAGCTCATTAGCGTTTTGAAGTTTTGCAAACCTGGATACGAATAATTCTTGATTACCCAAACTAGCCTCTATCTTAGATTCTACTAATACTTTTTTGAGTTTGTTTTTTAAAATTTTCCTCTGTTTTTTAAATATTGAAATTAAATATTCAACATCATCGGCAGCATAATCAATTTGTTTTTTTGTAAATGGTCTTTTTAACCAATTAGAGTTTGTTTCTGACTTTTGTAATTTAATAGAAAAATACTTGCCAACAATATTTCCATATTTCTGATTCTGTTTATTCGATATTATTTTTTCAGCGATTTGAATATCAAAAACATTTTTAACTTTGATCTTAAGAGCTGTTGAGAGAACTGTTGCATCACTTCTTACGGAGTGAAAAATTAATAGATTAGTATTTAGAAGAATTTTTTTTAATTCTTCAAATTCTTTTATAGCCAAGCAATCTAAAAGATAAACACTTGATTTCGTTGCTATTTGTATCAGAGAAAGTTTAGGATAATAAGTATTTCTCCAATCAAATTCAGTATCAATTCCTAAACAATTTTCATTTATTAGTTCTTGAAGTATTTCTTGTAATTTTTTGTCAGTATCTATTAGGTGAACTTTTTTCTTTTTGTTTAAGAAAAAAAAATATTTTTTTAAAAAGCTCATTTAAATTTTATCTAAATATTTTTTTAATTCTTTTTTTAAAATTGGATCCTCTTTAGCGAACTCAATATTTGCTATTAAGTAGCCTAACTTATTTCCACAATCAAAGTAATCGCCATTCATTTCAATACCTATAACTTTATTTTTGTCTTTAATATATTTCGATATAGCGTCTGTTAACTGAATTTCGCCAGATTTATCTGGTGTAGTTTTCGAAATGTATTCCATCAAATCATCGTTGAAAATATATCTGCCAACTGCAAAATATCTTGAAGGAGCTTTATTAATGTTGGGTTTTTCAATTATTTTTTCTACAAGACCAAGATAATTTTTATTTTTTTGTTTATTTAATTTCACAATACCATATTTGTTAAGATGTTCTTTTTTTGCAACGCCTAACAAAATTGAGGGTATTTTATTTTCCTCATAATCTTTTTTCATTTGTTTTAAGTTGAAGTTTGATGAAGTCTGTTTAATTAGCATATCAGGTAACATCACAGCAAATGGTTCGCCTGCTGTGAGATTTCTTGCACACAATATCGCATGCCCAAGTCCTTTTGCTTCTCCCTGTCTGACCGAATTTATATTAATTTTAAAAGTAGAAATAGATTTTATTTCTTTTAACAAACCCCTTTTGACCCTCTTATCTAACGTAGCTTCTAATTCAAAACTTGTATCAAAATGATTTTCAACAGAAGTTTTACTTGAATGGGTAACAAATATTATATTCTCAAATCCGGATTGAACTGCTTCTTCAACGACATACTGAATAATGGGTTTATTTATAATCGGCAACATTTCCTTAGGAATAGCCTTTGTCGCAGGTAACATCCTTGTGCCCAAGCCCGCAATTGGAATTATGACTTTATTTAATTTTTCTTTCATTAAATTTTAGAAGTTTATTTTCTCATGATAATCTAATAAAAAAATATGTGATTATTTTTGTTAAAAAGTTAATTTCCATAAACTTCAAAAAATGCTGTCTCTTCGACTAGTTTAAAATTTTTCTTTATATATTCCAGGCTAAATGAATAATCTCTGAATTTACTATAATCTTCTAGTTTCTCTGCCATAGTGCTTGACTTGTACTTTTGAACAATTATTAAACCTTCAGAGCTCGCTGCAAGATTTTTCAATTCTCTGTATATTCTTTTTTGAAGATTTTCTCCTGGCACTTCTATGTTTTGTAGCCAATCTGCGGAGAGAGGATTAAGTATTTTTGACTTCGCCCAATAAAATTGCATATCAGGCACAACCGCTAGATTTTTATTTTTATTTTTATTTATTAAATTGTTTAGGTCACTAAAAAGGCTGTGTACGTTCTTATTGGTTTTAATATTTTTTGCTCCCTCAAGAACCTCTCCCAAATCGAAAGTAAGCTCTTTACTTTCTAATTCTCTATATACATTATTTAAACGAGAATCGTAAAAGGCTATAAAAATTGTAAATAAAAAAATTAATGAAGAAGTGAAAAAGATTTTTTTGAATTCTATTTCTGAAATAAGATAAAAAATTAAAATATTTGCCAAGACTCCGCTAAAAAGTGTTACTTCTGGATATCCTTGTGAAAGACTAACGCTCCACGCAGTTACGAATGCGGTCACCATCAAACTTGTTAAATCATTAAAACCTTTTTCGTATATTGAAAAAAGGATGACACTCAAAACCCCTCCAAATAATATTTGTGAAACTTTTATAAATTCTCCCAAAAAAGAAAAATAAAATAGATAAATAAATAATATTGATAAGTAAGCTTTAAAAAAAATAATTAAAAACTTGAAATTTATTTTTTTTGAAATAAATAACAAATGAATAATTGTCATAGAGATTAATCCTATCCAAATGTGAAAATTTTTTATATGAGATAGATTTATTCCTAAAAATAAAGATAGCCCACTTCCAGATGACAATTGAAGAATTAAATCATTATATCCACCTAGATAAGATATCAAGCTAAAATATAGAATACCTGGAAGAAAAATCACAAAAAAATAAGAGTATTTTCTGAAATCCTTTGTAAAAATAAAGAAAAAAAATGGGACAAAGATAAAAGATTGTTTAAATAAATATGAAATCGATACTAAAATGAATCCAGTTCTTTTTATTTCAAAACAATAGTATAAAAATATACCTAATGAAATAAAAAAAATAGCATCAATCGTTGCCCAACTCATCAAAGGAAAGTTATGCAAAGATAAAATAAAAGAAAAAGATAAAATTAAACAACTTTTAGTAACTGATATTTTTAATTTAAATGCTTTCATCAAAATTTGATACCAAAAAAAACTCACCAAAGAAAACTGAATCAATACAACAAATCTAGAAAAAAATAATAAATTTTCCTTAAAAAAATATAGTTCAGGTAAATGTATTAATGCAGACAAAGTAGGTCTTATCGAAATAAAATCTAAGTGAGGTATTTGACCAGACAACAATCTTTTTGAATCAGCAAAAATCATTCCATCATCTGTTGGATTGAAGCCGTATTTTGAAAAAATTAGTTGAGAAAGGAAACTTAAGGTTAAACACCAAAAAAATGTTAAGGAATAAAATCTATAGTTCATTTTGCAAAACTCCAAAAATGTCTTCCTCTATTATTTGCTCTCTTAATAAATTTCTTTCTATGTGTCATTATAAACTTGTTGATTAACTTTAAACTTCTATGCCCTTTTTAAAACAGCTTAAAATAAAACATTGGATCAAAAATACTTTTGTATTTATTCCTCTTTTAGTATCTGGCAATTTATTCAACTCACCTCTTTTATTGAACGTATTTTTTGGATTTTTTGCTTTTTGTACAGCATCAAGTTTAGTTTATATTTTTAATGATTATTGGGACTTTGAAAGTGATAAATTACATCCAGTTAAAAAAAATCGACCTTTAGCTTCGGGTGAAATTTCTATTAATACTGCGTTTCTTCTTTTTATAACGTTAGCTTTAGTTTTAGTAATAATATTTTCTTTTTTAAGTTTGAATAGCATTCTAGTAATTGTTTCATACTTAATACTAAATTTTTTTTACACTATTTATATAAAGAACTTTGCAATACTCGATGTGATAAGTATATCTTTAGGTTTTGTGATGAGAGTTCAGGTCGGTGTATTTTTAGCTTTTTTAGATGTTTCTTTTTGGCTGTTAACAATTTCCTTCTGCTTAAGCATGTTACTTAGTCTTGGAAAGAGAAAAGCAGAGTTAGATATAAATAAAAAAAACAAAACTAGATTAGTACTAAATCAATATAACAAAAAATTTATTTTTTCTTTAGAAATTATATTTATAGTCAGTATCTTCATTTTTTACGTAATGTATACTTTATTTTCAAAAAATTTTCCCGGCAATCTTGATCTTTTTTCTTTTTCCTCGTTATTTGTTCTTGCCGGATTGTTGAGGTATCTTCAGATTTCCGCATCAAAAGAACTAGTTATGATGGAGGATCCCGTTGAATTACTCTATAAAGATGGATTCTTAATTACGTGTGTAATTTTTTGGATTTTTTATTTAATGGCATGTATTTATTTATTTTAATCGTTATTTTCTATTTTCTAAGTTGTCTAAAAAATTTTCTATATTCCTATAAGCTATTGCCATTACAGTTCCTTGCGGATTGTTAAGCAAATCATTATTAATAAGGGAAGAATCGTTTACATATATGCCCTCATGCCCATTAATTTTTCCAAAAGAATTAGCTACACATTTCTTACTCTCTCCCATTGTTACTCCTCCCAATATATGAACGGAAGACATTTGTAATTTTTTTAAAAGGAGATGATCTTTTAACAACTTCTTTATAGTGACTTTATTATAAATATCAGTTTTTTTTGAAGTTATTGGTATGAAAGATTTAGCACTTGTAGCGCTTATAAAATTTATTAATTCATTATAAGAATCTAACATAATTTTTTTTTCATTTTTATTTAGGAAATATAAAAGTATTGGCTCTTTAAAGAATGGTAAATGAAATATTTTTCCTCTACCTAAGGAAAAAGTAGCATGAAATATTTTCATTTTTTTCCAATTTTCATATATGAAAGATCTAATTTTTTTATTGTCATAGAATGATGAAATTAAAAACTGCAATGAACTTGAAGAATTTCCGATTAAGAACTTAGGGTAAAAGTTAGTGTTTTGATTTGTAATAACATCCTCATTTAAAGTTTGTATATTCTTCTCATAAGTACCTATAATCTTAAGCATAGGGTGAAATTTAAAATTTCTCAAAGTTCGTGAATAATTTTTTGCTATCCCATTCTTTAGTAAGAGGCTACTAGTGAATATCGATCCGCAACACAAAAAAAGATAATCGCAAGAAAACTTTATTTGCTTGTCATTTTGTTTTGCTTTTAGATTCCATTTCCCTTTATTAAACTTAATTTTTATGACTTCCGTGTTAACTTCTACCACTCCATGATTCTTTTTAAAATCACGTATTAATGTTTCTGACATAGAATTCTTTTGATTTTCTTCAAAATCAAAAAATTTTTTTAATTTCAGAGAATTATGTCTTTTATTTTTGGAGCCTATTTCAAATAAGTTTGAAAAATTTCCTTTTTCTTTCTGCTGATTCTCAACTAATGTTTCAACTTTTCTTATATGTTTATCTAGCAAACTCAAATCTAATTTTTCAGTTTTATAATCTTTTGACCAATTTTCTAAAAAATCTGATCCAGGTCCATAATAAAGACCGCTATTAATCTCACTACCGCCTCCAAGACATACTCCTGAAGAGAAAGCTAAAACCTCAGGAAAATAGGTTGCATTAAACCCCCCACGGTACCATTTATTTGAAAATTCTTGACCAGGATGCTTTGTTTTAGGCATAGAAAAATGACCGCCTTTTTCGATCATTAGAACTTCTCCGGGAAACTTTTTTGAAAGTTCTAAAGATGTTACAGATCCTGAAGGTCCAGAACCAATTACTATGAATTTTTTATGCATTGCTAATTTATTTTCTACTTTTTTTGAATCTATTTTTTTTGGTTTAACTTCTTCATTACCATATAGGTGAAAACAAATTACAGAGAAAAATATTTGATTAAATTTATCAGAAAAAAAATTTGAGAAATAAAAGAATTTTTTTAAAAGAATAATTTGTTTATCATTAAGTTCATAAATTTTTTTTTGAAAGAACAGCTTTGAAGTATTATTAAAAATCAAAATATACAAATTAAGAAAGATGAGAACGATGGAGTCAATCTTTAAAAGGTGAGTTAAAATGTTTTTTTCTTGATCTTTATTCAATTCAAAATCGTACAGTTTTGAGGAAAATTTTAAATAAATTAAGAGATTAGTTTTTAACATAAATTAATTACTTACTGAGCAATGAAAGAAGTATTTACATTATAAAATTTTGCTAAATAGAAAATTGCAGAAGAAGTTTTTTCACCCTTGTTAGTTAAAAAATATTTACCTGATGTATCTTTTTTGATGTTGCCATTTACAATTTGTTCGTTTAATCGAATTCCTATTGAATCTCCCTCTAACAAAAATACTTTATTGAAGTTTTTGTCTATATTTTCTCTCGAAATAGCTGTCTCTGCTTTAAATAAAGTTCCTAGTAGAGTAACTGAAACTGACCTATCTAATATTGTTGGTACCGATATATGAAATAGAAGAATAATTAAGAATGAAGGAAATAAAGATCTTATTATTAAACTTTTAAATATAGTCTTTGTGTAAACACTGAAAATCAAAAATGCTAATAGGAAAATAATAGAATAAAAAATAGTTTCGTAGAAAATAATTTTCGCAGGAAATAAATTCCTTTTAATTGAAAAGAAACAGCAGAAAATGAGGAAAATTAACACCGAACAAATTATTTCTCTGAAAATTTGTCTAGCCATTTATGAATAAAAATAAGTAATATTCAAATAATGTATCATATTGTTTAAGTTTTTTTAGGAAAAAAAATTGATGGAAAGCAAAAAAGCTTTAATTACCGGAGGTTCGGGATACTTTGGTGAATGTCTAACTGAAGAATTATTAAAAAGAGGCTTCAAGTGTTCTATTTTAGATTTAAATAAGCCAGAAAAAAGTCTTGAAAAAAGGGTTAGATTTTTTCAAGGTGATATAAGAGATAAAATTCTACTAGATTCAGCTTGCGCAGGAATAGATTATGTTTTTCATAACGTCGCTCAAGTGCCTTTATCGAAAGATGAAAAACTTTTTAAATCAGTGAATGATTTAGGAACAAGGAATATTATTGAATCGAGCAAAAAAAATAACTGTTCACATTTAGTATATACCTCTTCTTCGGCAATTTTTGGGGTGCCCAAAGAAAATCCTTTAAATGAAAATTCTACGACTGAGCCTTTTGAATCATATGGTGAATCTAAACTTATTGGTGAAAAACATTGTTTAGATAATATAAATGAAGAGACAAAAATATCTATAATTAGGCCGCGAACTATTCTTGGAAAAGGAAGATTAGGTATTTTTCAAATTTTGTTTGAGTGGATTTTCATGGGAAAAAATATCCCTGTCTTTGATAAAGGAGATAATATATTTCAATTTATTCACGCTAAGGATTTAGCTATTGCTTGTATCCTTGCTGCTGAAAGTAACAAAGATAACATTTTTAATGTTGGAGCAAATGATCTATCGACAATAAGAGAACTATTAGAAGAATTAATTTTTTTTGCAAAAAAGAATTCAAAAATAATTTCATTTCCTAGTAATTTTATCGTTCCAGTAATTAACCTTTTAAATTTGATAGGACTTTCACCTCTCAGCTCTTATCACTCTAAAATGTACGGAAAAGAAATATATTTTAATTGCTCAAAAATTAAAACAGAATTAAATTGGTCTCCTAAATACTCAAACAAAGAAATGATTAAAGAAAGTTACAAATGGTATGAAGTAAATAGAGCAAATATATTAAGTGCAAGTGAAATAAAAAGTTTTCATAAATCTTCTGTCAAAAAAGGAGTTATTACAATTTTCGAAAAATTTTTATAATAATTCAATTAATGAAAATATTTCAAATTATCCAAAAATTTCTTATTTCTAGATCAAGAGGTCAGAAAACGTCTCTTTTGATTATCAGTGATTTTTTTATTTTCAATACCCCTGTTATTTTACTATTTATCATTGGTTTAATGTCTGGTGTCGAATTAATTATTACAGATGGTATTGAAAGATATTCTCTCCTAAAAATAGATAAAACTTTTTTTCTTACATTAAGTTTATTTATCTCTATTATCTGTATTTTTTTCATTTACATTTTTGATGGATATAAATCTTTTTTTAGATCGGTTCCTGCAAGTAGTTTTGTTGGCAGACCTAGACTCTTCTCGGCTCTAATTTATTTTTTATTTAACTTTATAGTTTTATTAGGGATAACGAAAAATATTCAGTTTTCATTGATATCTGGCTTAAATTTTTTATTCATAGTTGTTTTTTCGTTTGTAATTTTTAGGCTGCTAGCATATGCGCTTTTATCAAATGTAATTAACAAAAATAAAACACCAATTTTAATCTATGGAGCTGGGCAGGCAGGCAGAGAAACAGCGGCTTCTTTAGGAATTAACGAAAGGTATCAAATATTAGGTTTCATCGATGATGATAAAAAACTTAAAAATTACAACATCTTAGGCCATAAAGTTATAGGAAATTTTTCACACATTAAGAGGATCAAAAATCAATATGCAAATATTTTAGTAATAATAGCAATGATAAATATTACTGCAACAGAAAGAAAAAAAATAATATCGCATTTAGAACATCAAGAAATTCATGTAAAAACAATTCCACTCAATTATGGAGCTTTGGAGACTAGGATGTTCATTGAAAACCTTAGAGCTAATGATTTGATAGACAGGAAAATAATTGAGCCAAATGAAGATCTTTTGAAAAAAAATATAGAAAATAAAAACGTTTTGGTTACAGGAGCTGGCGGATCGATAGGGGCAGAAATATCTACAATTGTTTCAAAATTACAACCAAAAAATATGACTTTCGTTGATAACTCTGAGTTGAATTTGTTTAACTTAGAAAAAAAATTTAGATCCTACTCGAATTTTAAATTGATGAAATTCATATTGAGAGACATCCAGGATACTCAAGAAATGGAAAATATAATTATTAATGGATCTATAGACTCAGTGTTCCATGCAGCGGCTTATAAACATGTCCCTCTTCTTCAGACGCAAGATAATTACAAAATGGCTATGAAAAATAATTTTTTCGCAACCTATAATCTATGTTCAATTTCTATGAAGAATAATGTTAATAACTTCACCTTAATTTCTTCTGACAAAGCTGTAAATCCAACTAATATCATGGGCGCCTCAAAACGTCTTTCTGAGCTTTCTTTGCAAGCTTTTCAAGATCTTGAAGAAAATAACACTTGCTTTGCTATGGTGAGATTTGGAAATGTACTCAATTCCTCAGGATCTGTTGTTCCTGAATTTTGGGACCAAATTTCATTAGGAGGCCCGGTAACAGTTACTCATGAGGATATCTACAGATTCTTCATGACTATTGAAGAAGCCTCTAATCTTGTAGTGCAAGCTAGTTCTATGGCTGAAGGAGGCGAAGTATTTCTTTTAGACATGGGTGATCAAATTAAAATTCAAGATTTAGCTCAAAGAATGATTAGGCTTTCTGGTAATTCTGTTGCTAATGATGAAAATCCTAATGGTATAAAAATTGAATTTTCTGGATTGAGACCCGGGGAAAAGCTTTACGAAGAGTTACTTTTAAGTAATGAAGTTTTAGATACTATTCATCCTAAAATAAAAAAAGGTAGAGAAAAAAAATATAAATTTGAAGAAATTAATAATGTTAAAAATTTAATTGAAGAATCTATCAAAAATAATGATTTTAAAAATTTAAATATTATTATTTCTAGATTTGTTGATGGTTACAAATTTGAAAACGAAAATTAATAAAAAAGTTAGATCAAATTTTTCTTAATCTTCAATACTGAATCTTTTACAGACGGATAATAAATTTTTTCTAAAGCTATTGAAGTTGGTGCAGGGCTTTCTGCAAGAGAAAATCTCAAAGGTTTGCTCAGAAAAACGTCAGGAGAGACATTTTCGTATACCGATGAGAGAATTTCTGCTGAAAATCCAACGTTTTTCCAACTCCCGTCAATAGAAACTAATCTTCTTGTTTTTTTTATCGAATTAATAAGAACTTCCGGATCAAAAGGATTCAAAGCTCTTATATCAATAACTTCAGCCCGAATGCCATCTTTTTCTAATTCTTCAGAAATATCCAAAGCTAATTTAGTAGAAAAACTTGAACCTACTATAGTTAAATCTTGACCATTTTTGATTACTTTAGGTTTAAATTCCGAAACTCTTTTTTCTTTTATCTCTTTTAAATCTTCTTTAGATTCATATAGCCATCTATCGTCTATGTAAATTACAGGGTCTTTTGAGAGAGTGGCTGAAATTAACATATCTCTTGCGTCTTCAACGCTAAAAGGCATAAGCACTCTTAGGCCAGGCAAATGCGCAAACCAAGAATGTAAAGACTGAGAATGTTGAGCTCCTTGCTCTCCCCCTCTATTTATGATCCCTCTAAAAGTGACGCTAGGACTCGCCTGATTGCCTGTCATATGTGACCACTTTGCAGCTTGATTCGCAACAGCGTCCATAGCGTAGAGCATGAAATCAATTCTAGGATGAACTACAATTGGTTTGGATCCACATAAAGATGCACCTACAGCCATTCCTGTTACAGCTGATTCTGAAAGAGGTGTATCTATTATTCGATCAGTGCCATATTTTTTGTCTAGGTCCTTCATAGAATTTCCAACATACCATGGACTCCATAGTCCTTGGCCGATGACAAATACTTCTGGATATTTATCTAATAAATACTCATAAGCAGATAAAATTGCTTCTGCATAACTTATTTTTTTATTATTCACTGTAAACCCTACTCAAAAGCTTATCTTTAGATGGATATGGATCTTTTAAAGCTTTTTTCCAAGCATTATCAATTTCGTTTTTTAATTTTTTTGATAAATTTTCAAAATCTTTTTTTGTTAAAACATTAGCCTCTTTCATACCCAAGAATAACCTTCTTATAGGATCTCTCAAAAGCCAACCTTTTAGTTGTTTTTGGGATCTGTCCAGACCTACATCTATATCTTTTCTCCAATCAACATGTCCATAATGCCTAAAAGTAAAGCCTTCAAGGTAAATGGGCTTAACTTCTTTTCTGGAAATCTTTAACAATCTTTTGGAAGATTCATAAACTTCAAGAATATTATTTCCATCTACGATTTCAAAATCTATATGATTAGCTTCAGCGAATCTTGCGGTTGAGATATTAGGTTGCCTGAGTGAAATATGTAGATGACTTGAAAATAAATTATTCTCAATTACAAAAAAAGTTGGAGAGGGTAAAACTTTGGCTAAATTTAAAGACTCATGAACAATGCCCTCTTCAGTAGCTCCATCTCCAATGAAAGCGACGCCAACGTAATTTTTTCCCAATCTATAAGCATCAAATCCTGCTCCAACTGCTAAAGGAACTGTTCCAGAAACTATAGGCACTGAACCATAGAACCCAGATTTTCTGTCAAAAAGATGCATAGATCCTCCCATGCCCTTCGAAAAACCTGTTTCTTTGCCAAGAACTTCCGCAAATAATTTATAGGGATCAGGATTTAAGGATAAAAGATGAGAGTGAGATCTGTGTGCTCCAAAGACTCTATCTTTATTCGTTAAATTTTTACAAACTCCTACCGCCATTGCTTCTTGACCTGCACTTAAATGAACAGGGCCGCCAATTGTTCCTCTTTCTCTTTCTTTAGCTAATTTTTCCTCAGAAGTTCTTATAAGTATCATTCTCTCTAGAATTTCTAAAAGAAAATCATTTTCATATCCAGAGACATTCAATGGATTCCTAAATTTTTTTGGATTTGAAATATCTTTTATAAATTTTGTATATTCAATCATATTACTACTAACAAGTTTTTAAGAATTCCTTGAGGAAATTACTTCTCCATATATTTTTTTCATTTTAATCATTTCATTATTGAGATCATTTCTTTCAATAATTGTTTGTCTACCCTTTTTCCCTTTTGCCTCAGCTAACTCTATATGATCTAAATTGTTGATTATCAAAGAAGAAAGCTTTTCGAAATCACCAGCCTCGAAAAGGTCTCCATTTATGCCATCTTGTATCCAAATATCATTTTCTCCTGTATTTGAAATAATAACTGGGACTTCGCATGACATGGCTTCAGCGGTGCTAGAAGATATGCCAGCGTCAGATAAAGATGTAGAAACATAAAGATTAACCTGTCCAAAAAGATCTGATAACTCGTTGTGATCATAACTTCCAAAAAAACTGACATTATTTTGTAGGTTTAATTTTTCAACCAATTTCTTATACTTTTCAGTCAATGAGCCAGATCCACCTATGCAGAACTTAACATTATTAATTTTACTCAGGACATTTGTAATGGAATTAATAAGAGTTTCAATGTCATAAATTTCTTCATGATTTCTAAGACTTAAAACTATTGGATCATTTTCATTTAATGCATTGAATAGTTTATTTCTGAAATAACTATTTTTTGGCTTTTTTATAAATTTATTAGTTTCTATTCCGAAATTTATAATTTTAATTTTTTCCTTTTTAGCTCCAATTGAAACCAATTTGTCATAGACATGTTGAGCATCAGTGGTTATTAGATCTGCCCTTAAAATCATAAGCTTTAATAAAAAAGTATATTTAGGAAAGATTACGTCGCTCCCCCAAGCTGTGAAAATTTTTTTCTTAGCTGGGATAATCAATCCTAACAAACCATTTAAGCCCATATAATGAACATGAAGAACCTCAGGTTTCCAAAACATTAACTGTATCAGAGAAATAAAATATGTAAGAACCAAGTTAAAAAAAGGAAATTTCGAGTAAGATGATTTGGGCTTAATCTTGTAATTGTAATTTGAGGTTTTTTTTGTATTTCTAAGATTAATCCAACCTATCTCATTTTTTTTAGAATGAAAAGATTGTATCCACCTATGACTGTGTTGACTGTCTAAGCCTGAAATATATAAAATTCTCATTAAGAATTGTAAAATTTTCTTATTTTTGAAGAAATAAATTCTACATCCTCGTCTGAAATAAAAAGATTCATAGGCAGCATTAAACATCCTTTGAAAAAGTTGTCTGTATTTACTAAATTTTGAGAAAAGCCAAGTTGTTTAAAGTGATGAATGGCCATTCCACCCCATTGAACTAAAGTTCCTATTCCATTTTCTGAGAGAAAGTCTCTCAATGAGTCTCTATCCTCTGCAACAAGCTCGTAATTTTGATAGACATCAAAATTTTTACCATCAGACGATGGACCAGGAGGTAATGTTAAATTTTTAATGTCCATTAATTGTTCGTTATAAATTTTCGCAATTTCTCTTCTTCTTTTTATAACTTGATCATATTTTTTTAATTTATTTCTAAGAAGAGCAGCTTGGATATTATCAAGTCTTGAATTTCTTCCCCAGCATATGACATCTCCTTTTAAATTCCTTCCATGATCTCTAATAGAAAACATTTTTTCATATAAACTTTTATCATTCACAATGATTGCTCCTGCATCTCCAAAGCATCCCATAACTTTTGCAGGGAAAAAACTTATGCATGACGCAATCCCAAAAGTGCCAGCATATTTTCCTTTATATTTTGAACCTAAAGCTTGCGCAGAATCCTCAACCACAAAAAGACCATTTTTTTCTGCTATTTTGTTAATTGTATCCATTTCACAGGTTCTACCATTTAACTGTGTTGGCATAATGCCCACAGTATTTTGATTAACTGCTTCCTCTATACATTTAGGATCGATAAGTCCATCATATCCAATGTCTACAGGAACAGGTTTGGCTCCTGAATAGATGATCGCAGAAGCTGTAGCTAACATCGTATGTGAAGAAATTATAATCTCGTCTCCTTTTTTTAGATCAAGAGCTTGAAGAAATATTTCCATAGCATCTGTAGCATTTCCGACTCCTATCGTAAATTCTGAATTTAAATATTTTGCAAGTTCTCTCTCAAATTCTTCTAGATCTTTTTGCATGATAAAACCTCCCAAAGAGGCTGTTCTATCTATAATTTCAAGTGACTCTAGCTTGTCCTCGCTCCATAACTTTGGATAATCGAAAAAAGGAATTTTTTTCATTTTACAGAATTTTGTTTATTTGAAAGTAGTTCTAGATTATATCTCAAAACAAACAATGGTAAATAAGATACAAGAAGAACAAAAATAGGATTTATAAAACTTACCCCAGCAAACAAACCCATTGGAAGAAGCCAAAGAAAATTAATTAAAACTACTGACAACGACACTTTCGTATGACTTTTCCATGCCTTAGCTGCAATTTGATAACCATGAGAAGAATGTGCGACATAAAATTTTTCTTTTCTAATAATTCTCATAACTAAGGTATATCCAGAATCAACTATATAAACTCCCAAAAAAATTAACCAAATCCAAAAAAATGTAGGAAAACTTTTCAAAGAAATCAAAACAAGGCACCCCAACAACATTCCTAATGAACAAGCACCAATATCTCCAAGAAACATATATGCTCTTGGAAAATTAAAAGGCAGAAATCCGAGCGCACATCCAGCTAAGCTAACCAGGACTATATTCAAAACTGTATATTCATAAAAAAAGTTCAGAAAAATTATCATCGAGACAGATACCGAAAAAACTTCTAAAGAAGAAATACCATTTATCCCGTCCATGAAATTAAATAAGTTAATAAGCCAAATTAAAAAAAAAGTGAATATGAATAAACTGAAAAATCCCATATAAGTAATTTTTTCACTTAAATAAATCTCAGGCAAAGGTTGCATTAAGTATATAAAGATCAAAACTGAGACTAATTGTATAGACAGTCTAAATAATGGATTCACTGGTTTATAATCGTCCAAAAGACTAATTATTGAGACTGGAATCACTGAAAATAAAAAAATAAAGATCTCAAGAGACAAATTTTCTTTTAAAAGTGAAAAATATAGGATGGAAAAAAAACTAAGAATAACTGCTAGTCCGCCTCCATTATAAGTTGGCTCCTTATGAGAACTTCTTAAATTAGGAGTGTCTACAGGTAAAAGAGGTTTTAATACTTTTAGTAAGATAATGCAGAATATAAAGGATAAGCATAGGGAAAATATAAATATTAAGAAACTATTCATTTTTTTCTAATGCTATTTTCTTTTTTATTGAGCCCTCAATTGTCTTTTCCAAACTTTTAGCTAAAGTTTGAAGATTATAGTTTTTAAAAGCATATTCAAATCCCTTTAAACCCATTTTAAATCTCTCTTCTTTTTCTAGCAAAGAAAACTCTATTAAACACTCGGCAATCTTTTGAGGTGAATTCGCTTCTACAGAATAACCACAATCAGCATCCAAAATAGGAAGATTTGGAGAGTTAAATGAACAAACTACTGGAATACCTGAACTCATATAATCGTAAAGTTTTGTAGGATTAGAGCCCCATTTTGTTACTGGCAGATCAACAATAGCAGAAATTAAAATATCGGCTGTTCTTAAAGTAGGTATAACTTCATTTTTTTCAACCGAATCTCTGAATTCAACAGAAAAATTTTTTGATTCAATAATATGTTTTTTATATTTTTCTTTTTCCTTTCCATACCCTATTAAAATAAAATCAAAATTTTTATAACCTTTGTCAATTAAAATTTCTGAAGCTTTAATGATTGATTCAATATCATGTACTCTTGCAAAGCCTCCAAGGTACATTACTTTTATATTCTTTGAGATTTCTTTATGTTTGAAGACTGGTTTTGTAATCTTTTTAAAAGAAATTCCGGTTGGAATATAACTTATATCGGACTTGCTACCTCCATATTTTTCAACTTGTTTGCTTACATAAGGAAGAGCAGAAGAGATTTTATGTGCCTTTTTATAAATAAAAATTTCTAAAAGTTTAAAAAAAATATAGACTGGGTTCCATTCACTTAATGCTCCCAAAGACACTAAAGAATCTGGCCAAACATCTCTAATGTCGTGCACAAAGGAAGCTTTTTTTCTTTTGGATATTAAGTATGCGGCATAACTAATCAGAGGTGGGCTTGAAGTGCCAATTACTGCATCAAAATTTTTGTCTATCTTTTTTGATAAATGTAAGGATCTAAAAAACATATACAACATGTTCAAGCCTCTAGAAATTCCATTTCCTTCATAAGGGGTTGTTTTTACCCAATAGGTTTTGACGCCATTAATATTCTCAAGCTTATATTTTTCTCTACCACTCAATCTATCTTTCTTTGAGAAATGGCAATAACTACTGGCAAAAACTGTTATTTCGTGACCAAGATTTAGAAGTTCTTTAGCATAATCAAAAGATCTGGTTTGAAATCTATCTGGCTGATCGTAGGCAGTTAAGATTAAAATTTTCACTGTATCTTTTACAGGTAATTATTTATGCGAACTTTATTAAGATAAAAAAAATAAATTGATATTATGGAAAAAAACAAAGAAATCAAAAATAAAATTAAATAATTAGGCCAAATGTAGGAAATAGAAGGGGTAGCTTTATCTATTACACTAAAAACAAATTCTGGATCAGATGCAACAACTACATTTAAATTTATTTGACTACCTAAAATATTATATAAAAGCTCTTTAGTTTCCTTTTTTTCTTCAATAATAATTTTATTTTCTAATGACAGTATATTTGCGTTGATTTTTTCAAGCTCTTTGTTTCTCATAAATAAATTTAAATCCTCAATAAAGGCGTTTGCTATTGTAGAAGTGACGGCTGCATCATTCATTTCTAGTTTCAACGAATACAGTGAGCTTCTATTAATTTTTTCAAGCGTAAACGTTCTTAGCATTTTTTCTTGAATTTCCCATTGATTATCTTCGTCACTCAATCCGAGAGGTTTAAATAAATCATATTTTTTAACAAAGTCATTTAAAAAAGATTTTGACTGAGACGTTGCCAAAGTCTTTTGCACTAAAGTTGTTTCAGAGTTAAAGAAACTTGATACTAAGCCACCTCCAATTGAGCTACCTAATGAAGAAATACTGGAAGAAGAGCTATTTGAAGTTGATAAAATTACTTCGGATTGATAAACGGGGTTAGAAAAAAATCCATACATTAATGAAATTGATAGAGGAAAAAATATAAAAATTAACAAATATTTATTATCTTTTTTATCGTAATTAAATTTATTAAAAAAAATATTATTCATTTCTTAAAAATCCAAAAACAAAAGCAATGATTACGGATAGCACACCTCCCGAGAAAGTCCCCATCAACACCATATTTGTTCTGTTTGGTGCAAATCTTTGAACTGGAACTACCGGCTCGTCTACGTAAGAAAATAAAAAATCAGGCTTTGTATTTTCGTTTAATTGCTCTCTTTTCAGAGTCTCTATGAATTTTGCCGATTGATCACTCAATACAATTTCGCTTGAATTTTTTAAAATTTTCTCAGCTTCATAGACTCTTTTGTCCATCCTACTATTGTAATAGTCTCTTCCTTTTGCGTTTACAACATCAATTAGGCCTCTATTCCATTTTTCTGTAATGACTGGGTCTCCCATTGTAATTGTTAGGTAAATTAATTTTGAAACCTGATCAACTTTAATCTGAAAAAAATCTCTAAGAAAATTGTTGTAAAGTTTCCAATCGGTAATCTCAACGTTTTCAGGGTCAAGCCACTCTTTTGTTTCATCATTCCAAATTTCAGGATATAAAGTTTGAGCCACATCATATTTATGGAAAAAATCAACTATCACTTCTCTAGATTGTAAATAAGCAACTGCTTCTTCTTGAGAAAACATCAAAGAAACTTCTCTATTAGTTGTATTTAAAAATGATTGAGCTAGCCCGCCTAATGACCCTGCAAATCCATCAAGTGAGGTGTTATTTTCGCTTTTCCCGTTGTACTCCAGTATAGCTACAGATCTATAAATGGGCTCGGAACTCAAAGCCCAAACTATACTTATTAAGGCCGCTAAAGAAGTTAAACTTGCTATAAGGATTTTTGACTCCCAGACAACCAAAAAAACATCTTTTAATGTTACCTCTTTAGAAATATGAAGTTCTTCGCTCATAAAGTTATTTATTTTTTTTTATAAATTTTGCTGGATTTCCTGTCCAAATTTCATTTGGGGGTATTTTTTTTTGGACTACTGCGCCAAGGCCAACAAAGGAATTATCGCCAATGGATATTTTGTTGTTGATACTACAATTTGGACCCAACCAAACATTTTTTCCGATAGAAACACTGCCGCTTATTTCAGCACAAGCAGTCAATAATGATCCTTTGCCAATGAAACAGTTGTGAGCAATATGAACAAGATTATCTGTCCTGACATAATCTTCAATAATGGTATCTGACAAAGATCCTTTTGCTATTGAATTCAAAGAGCCTATTTCAACATTTTTTCCAATAATGACTCCTCCTAAATGAATAAACCTAATTGTTTCACCGTTACTTAGAGTCTCAAAACCAAAACCATCGCCTCCTATAGAGCAATTACTTCCAATTACAGAAGAGTTTCCAATCTTTGTTCCTGAGTGGATAGTGGTATTGGGCTTAATAACTACGTTTTCACCAATAATACAATTATTTTCAATAACTACGTTTTTACCTATTATTGCAGAATTATCTATTTTAGAAGGAGCTTCATTATTTAAGAAACCTACCCTTTTTTCCAAAAAATCTAAGCAACGCATGAAGTCTAGCCTTGGATTCTTAGAAAAAATTACCGATTTATCTTCCTTTATTTTTTTTTCATTGATATTTAATAGCACACAAGCTGAAGTAAAAAAATTCACAGAGTTTGAAAAAGTAAGAGAGTTCTTATTTGAGTTCTCTATAGATGAAATGTTTGTAATTTTTCTATTTTTTCCAAGAAGTTCAAGTTCTAAGTGGTCAGCTATTTCTTTAGCTCCAACTGAATTTCTTAATTTATATACCAACGCACCACCTCAAAAGATTCCGCATATTTACTTCCTTTTTGCATTCCATTGTATAAGAGCAATCCAAAAATATTATCTTTTTGCATATAAATTCTATTTTTCTGTGATTTATAACATTTTAGGGCCTCATATTTTCTTTTTGCATCGATTTCGGAGATCTCAATAAAGCAACTAGAATTAAAAGAAGGATTATTCCAAGGCAAATCATAACTTAAAATAGTTGACGAATTTTTAAATGCTCTTAGCCCCTCAAAAGCTATAACGGAATGATCTTGATGCACATCATTCAAAGAAGGCATTAGTACTAAATCAAAATTATTATTATTTCTAAATTCTATTATGTCATCTAATATTTCTTGTCTAGATTGATCGAATTGCCTGACTTTGTAATCAAGAATATAAAGATCTTTTTTTTTCACACCAAGAAGTTTTGTTGCTTTTTTTGCTTCCTCAATTAATACATCTTCTGGAAATCCAGTTGGTACTGACTCTTTACAAGAAGAGAATGCAATATAAGAGACCTTAGAACCGCTTTTAATAAATTTAGAAATCGTACCGCCAGCTCCCAACTCACCATCATCAGTGTGAGGAGCCAATACTAAGATGTTGCTAAAAAGCTTTTTTTGATTGACCATTGGCTTGTATTCAACTAGAAAAATAAATTTATTTAAGTTTATTTAAATTATTTTTCATTATATTTCTTTGTTAGGTTCTATTTTAGTTAATAAATATAAAAAACCAAATGGCATGAAGATAATATAAAAGAATATTGAATCTTGAAATTCGGCAAAGTAAGCCCAACCAGGAAGAATAATTATCATTGGAAGAAAATGCAGCGCCTTTTTACTATGCAATGCAAATTTTCTTCCTTTCATAACTAAAAAACTTTTAAAAATTGTAGATAACAAACTCAAAATTAAAAAAAATACAGCTATAAGACCGTTTTCAATTAGCCAAGCACCCAAAGCTGGAGGTCTGGGCAAGCCTCCCCCAACAGCTGTATTTCTAGTGTAGTCAGGAAGACTATACTCAATTTTAAAAGCTTCTAAACAAGGATTTAAATTTTCAAAAAAACCATAGCTTCCTACGCCGATTAAATAAGTTTGAGGATTTTGCAAAACTGTTTTAATTGCGCAATAAGAATACATGTATCTCCCAATATCTCCTTTAGCATCAATATAATCTTGATCATAATATTGATGAACTGTCGTTCCTGATTCAATTGAAAATGCACCTAGACTAGATTCAATAGCATCTAAAATCCATAAAGGATGTTGCAAAAAAATCGTAGAGGTCAAAACTATAATAAATAGCGAACCTAAAAATATAAAAATCGTTCTGAAAATACCCTCTGCAAAAGGTAACATTAATAAACTCAAAAAAATAATTAGATACCCTGCTCTTGCATCCATTAAAAGAGTGCAAATAAAAAATAAAAATAAGTTTAGAAAGGCTAGTAACTTTAAGTTTGGTTTATAAATACTTGAATTTAAAACGTAAAATCCAATAGGGATTAAAACTATCCCAGGAAAAAGTGCACCCATAGAAGATGCGCCTCCTAGCCCTCTAAACATTGCAAAGATAAACGAAGGATTAATTAAAATCTGAATAAACCCTAGCAAGATTATCAAAGAATAATAAAAAAAACCTACCTTAAGTAAAATAGAAAAAATTTTTATTTTTTTTGGAAAATTCCATTCGTAAAAAAATAAATTCCAAGAAAAAATAAAAACTGCAAGAAATAAAAGTGAAAATCTTATTGCTTTAATTTCGCCCCAAAAAAAAATTCCAGACACAGAAGTAGCAAAAAAAATAAAAATAAGAAAGAAATAAAAGAATTTAATTAAATAATCTTCATTTTTTTCTTTTTTAATATGCACTCCTCTTGTCATTAAAAAAAGAAGGGCAAAAGATACGAATATCAAAGATATTTCATCTAACACGCTCCATCCCAAGCAACTCACTGAAGAAGAAAAAAGCATGAATACAAATACATTTAAATGAAAATCTCTGGGATTTCTTAAGACATAAAGTCCTAATGATAGAGCTGATAAGAGCGTGGAAACTACAAAAATTAATGGGTAATCCCATGGAAGAATAATTTCCCCAGGTTCAAGATTCGCTCTTAAGACATGTGTGCCAAGTACAGAAATTATTCCAAAGATTATAGAAAATTTAAACCAAGGCAAGTCTTTATTTCTTGTTACATAACTAGCATGATAAAACATGTTTTTAACTTATAATTGCTATCTCATTCCAATCTTTTATTTTTAAATTGATTTCCCATCCATTTGATTTCTTTTTAAAAATATTAAGATCAACGTCAAATTTTATTATATCTCCTTCTTCTTCTTTAAAAATTTTAATCAAAGGCTTACTTTCATGAGGCCAGAAGATTGTTTGCGATACACACGTAATGATTTTTTTTTCACCCCTTAACCAACCTTCACCTATTTTTTTTATATTGAAAGGAAACATTTCATTAAACACTTCATATTTATTATAGGAATCATCAAAATTTACAAAATTGGTCTGGTTGTGATAAAAAAGTGAACCATTTCTCAAATAAAAAATTATATTTTTAAACAATACTTTTTCGTATTCTTTCTTCCAGTCTCCACCCATCCAATTAGGCATGCCCAATGAAACTGGATTGTTAAAATGGCCTTTAGCTACCAACATTGAAGATGGAGGTTTTGAATTACTTTTCCATGTTTCGTTAGAAAAAAATTCCCAAAATCCCTCATAGAAACTGCTATATCTTTGACTATTATGATTTTTAGATATTGTTGTTGAATTAGTAACAACTTCTAAGCCTTCGGAAGCAAGTTTTGAAAGAAAGTTAATTTGAAATTTTTCTGTTGATATTAATGTGTCTTCATAGTGCGAAGATCCATCAAAACTAATCTCATCATTTTTTCCATAAGATTGTCTTTGTTTAGAACTTACATTTTGATTAAATTGATCTAAATAAATACCGTCCATTTTAAGCTCGTCTATTAAAAATCTTACCTGCTCAAAAATATTTTTTTCTTGAGCGCTCCCAATTCTTGGAATTACAGCAATACTTATTTCTAGAAAATTCTTGTTTTTGCCATAAAATTGTATTTCGCCAACAAAATTTCCATTCTTGGCCTCTATAAAGTCGCTTTTTCTCCAATTTCCAAAATATTCTTTAATTTTGTTTGTTTCAATGGAGTTAAATTCAATTATTCCTCTTCTATTTCTATCTACATGCCCTAAATCACTAATTTCTTTTTGAAGATCTGCGGGTAAAGAAACTAAATTTGACTGAATTGCTCCTAAAAGCTTGACGTCTTTTCTTTGATTCTTAATCTTATTTATTACATTTGTATAAATAAGTTTGTAATCTTCTCGTTTTATGAATTTCCCAGTACTTATATTGAAATTGTCATAATCTAACCAGGGCGTTAAAACTATAATTCTCATCTTGTTTTCATTTAAAAATGTATTTAATTTTTCTTTATCGTTTATAACATCTTCATATTCAATAACATTTAGAAAACTAAATTGACCATTTAAGTAGGAGTTAATGTTTTTTTTCTTTCTTACAAGATTTACAAATTGATAATAATTTTTTTCCTCTTTTATTTGAGGGAAAATTGAAAACTCAAGAATTATTTCTTTATTAGGTTTAATAGAAATTAAATCGGTAGAATTTCTAACCTTTTTTTCAAAAAAAATATTTGATTGCTTACTTTTTACTTTGCTAATTAAATCTTCATTTAAGTAACCCACGGAATTAAATTTACCTTCAATGTGAAATGAAGAATTTTCAGGAGAATAAATCTCTCTATGTTTTACATCAGAAAAAAAAGATAAAAAATATTTAATGATATCTTTTAAAAAGGTAAAAAAAGAGGAAAATGAATTGGTTCCTGAAATGAAAACTTTTGAAAAAATTTCAGGATAGCTAATGAATAAATCTTTTTTAAGGATAATACGTTTATCAGTATTATTTTTTAAAGAATCAAAAATTTTAAAAAAATGTCCATTCCAAACTATCTTTCTTTCTAAAACCAAATTCCCTAGAAACCCTTTTATTTCGAAACAAAATTTTGAAACTACTTCACATTTTTTAAACTCAATCTTTTCAAGTTCATATTCTTTATCGTTAATTAAATAATTAGATTTAAATTCATATTTACTTTGATTAAGAGTAAGTCGAAAGTCAGATTTTTCATTAAAATGCATCAGTATCTCATCAGACTCTATATCTATCATTTCTCGAAATGAATCCTTACTAAAAAGATTAAACGATGAAAACAAAAGAAAATAAATTGAAATTAAAGATAAATAATTAGTGATCTTCTTCATTAGTTTTATATGAAAATAGATAATTATTTTCATTTTCAATTTTGTAATAGGAATAATTATATTTAGCAAAAAAACTTTTTATTGAATTAAAATTTTCTCCAAAGCGTCTTAGATGTTCTTCATCAATTTCAATTATTACAAGGGGTTTAAAATTTTCTATTAATTTTTCCATCCCCTTTAGCGCCTTTAATTCAGCACCTTCAATATCAATCTTAATTATGTCTACCTTTGTATTAATTAATGAATCTAAAGTTACTGACTTTACAAAAACATATTTTTTTGAATCTAAATTAAGAGAATGGCTTCCTGGTTCATCAGATAAAAAAAGCTTTAGTCTCTCTTCTCTGTCTGATAAAGCAAATTCGAAAATTTTTATTCCTTTCCCTTTGAAGTTCTCAAATAAAATTTTTTTAATAAATGGATTTGGTTCAAAAGCAATTACATTCGCCTTTTTGTTAAATGCTATGCAGGAAAATAATCCTACATTTGCTCCAATATCTAAAAAAGTCATATCCTTTTTTAAGATTTTTTTAAAAACTTTAAGTGTTTCTGGTTCATATAGATTCAATAAAATTCTTATCCAATGTTTTTTAAAGACTTTTAACTTAAATCCATTAACATAAACAAACATTAAACTTTCATCGGATCCCGCTCTTCTCCAGATATATTGGAGAAGTGGTATTTTTTTATAGATGCGAAGTAATAATTCTAAAAGTAATTTCATCTTATATTCATTTCCTTAATTTTATGGAACTTGAACTAAAAAGAGTCATCCACTCTATATTTAATCCCAAATATGTATGTAATATGCCTATTAAGGAAGCAAGCTTAATAAGCAAATTTTTACTTCGTTTAAAGGAAATATAAAACTCTTTTCTAGCTTTTTTTCTTTCTCCAATAAGTATTTGTCTTCTTGCTAATGAGAAATGAGATCTTGAAATCTTTTCGTCCCATTTTTGACCAAGTTCTTTTGAATCAAAATTAATAAAATTCTTTATATTTTGAGGAATACTGTTAAAGAAGTTCAAAATAAATTCTTTATCTTTTTCCACCATGTCTACAACGTGTAAGCGTGTCATTTGAGAGCTATGAAATCTATAATTAGCTAAAGTGTGATCTATAAATTTGAAATTCCCTTTGCAAGCAAGATATAAAGTAGTTGGATAATCTTCAGCTAACATTCCATCTGGTTGCTGATATCCTCCCAATTCTATTAGGTATTTTTTTCTTATTAGAATTGTTGGCTCTCCGATGAAATTATTTATTAATAGATCATTAAAAATTTTTCCTATTGGTTTATTTTCTAAAAATCTTGATTCATTTCTTGGATTTGAAAATCCTATTTTATTATCATATTGATCAATTAGGTTCATTTTCCCAAATGATATTACAATCTTTTCATTTAACATTTCTGGTACTTGAATAGAAAACCTCTCTGCAGGCCAAGTATCGTCACTTGGGACCATAGTTACAAATTCTCCTCTAGTTAAAGCTAGGCCCTTATTAATAGTTTTAGCTAAATTTAAAACTCCTTGATTCTTTTGGTAAAAATATTTTATTCGATCATCATTAAAGCTCTCGATTATATTCTTGCTACCATCTGTTGATCCATCATCTATAACTATAAGCTCCCAATTTGAATAGGTTTGATGAATTATTGAGAGAATAGCTCTTTCAACAAATTTTTCATGATTATAGACCGGCATAATCAAAGAAATTAAAGGGGTAATTTTTTGCATGTAATTTTTTTAAAATGGATGGGAAGATAATCCAGTCTTAACTCTTAACCGAGAAATCATGAGAATGTTAACAATAATTTGGAAAATTCCAAAAGTGATGACACCTCCAATTAACCCAAAGTTTAAAGCTGAAATTGATATGCAAATCGAGAATATGATTCCCAAAACCCAGTGGATTTTCGCAAAAAAACTTTCCTCTCCAATAATTAACAATAGAGGGCCTAAAATCCCTACAGAAGAAATAATTAGATATGAAAATAAAGCTAATCTAAATACTGTTACATTTTTAGAAAAGCTTTCGTTGAAAAGGTAAAGTATTTCCGAGCTGAATAAAAAACCAATAGAAAATAAAAAGATAGAGACTGAAAAACATAATCTTGATATAAATTTTATAAGTTTTTGAGCTTCGTCTATTTTATTCTCATAATATAAATTCGCTATCCTTCCAGACCAAACATAAGTAGCGACAGATGGGAAAAAAAGCATTAATTCTGCAATTCTTAAAGAAACAAAATAACTGGACAGTTCTGAAGCCTCGACAAAAAAACCTAGTATCAGAACGTCACTTTTTGAAAGAATAGACCAGCCAAAAACTCCAATCATTATTGCATTTGCGCTAAATTTCCATTCTAAAAGCTTTTCTTTCTTTATTAAATTATTTGGACTTCTGAAAGCAAGTTTTCTATAAAAATAAAAGGAAAAGAAAAAACTTAAAATCCAACTAGAAATAGTCAATAAAATTACTTTGAATGCGTTTAATTGAATTTCGATTAGAAGAAAAATTATTAATAAGAATAAAATTAAAAATAAAGGTTGCAGAAAAGAATCTCCTATCTGAGCTAATCTAGGTGAATTTATCACTCTTAAATTTGAAGAATTTATCATTACAAAAGAAGAAAAAGGTAAAGCGAGGCCAAACGTTGCTAGAACTAGAAACTGATAACTCATTTGGCCAAAATAATCAGTATTTATTGAAATAAAGAAAATTAAAAACAGAAAGATAAATATAAAAAAAGAATTAAAAAAGACTTTTTTTTGAGCAAATTTTTGAAAATTACCAATATCTTCTGGATTGGAAGATTTTAATTCAGCAACTTTTCTAAGAGAGAAGTTATCTAAACCGTTTAAATTTAAAGTGCTTAAGAATAAGAATGCTGTCATAACCCAAGAAAAATATCCAAATTCTGTAGGAGATAGAATTTTTACCAAAGAGAATGTGAGAATAAATCTTAAAATGTAAGTTAAACCAAGAAAAATTGAACTGAAAGATAAAGTTCTCAACAGGAAAATAAAATTTTTAAAAATAAAAGAAAAACTCATGAATGAAAATAACTATCTATTTTTATTTCTCTCAAATCTTTAACCACCCTGTCAGCTCCTGCTTTTTTCAATGCCTCTGGATTATTTAAACGATCTACTCCAATTACAAAAAAACCTCCGCTTTTAGCACTTTCTATTCCAGCTTTAGAATCTTCAAAAACCAGAAAATCAAAAAAAGATAATTTTGAATTTTTAATTACATTTATGAAAATATCAGGCTCTGGCTTACCTTTTAGATTATTTTTTTCAAGATCAATACCATCAAAAATTCCATTAAAATTTTTTATTATTCCTGAGGTTTTTAATACTTTTCTGCAATTTTTACTAGAAGAAGCAACGTATAACTCAATTTTTTTTTTATATAAATTATTAATCAGATTAATTGAACCTTCGTATAACTCAACGCCGTCAGAATCTATAATTTTTTTAAAAATGTTATCTTTTTTGCTTCCTAAAATATTAATAAATTCTTTTTCGTTGGAGGATTCCTCATTTTCTTCAATCAAAACTCCTCTTTTATAAAGGAAACTTTTTATTCCCTCTTTTCTTGGTTTACCATCTAAACATTCAAAATAGTCTTTTACTAAATCAAACTCTACAAAATCTTCACCAGATTCATTTGATCTTTCTTTAAGAAAAGAATCAAAAGTTTTTTTCCATGCAAGAGCATGTACCTTTTCGGTTTTTGAAATTACTCCATCTAAATCGAAAATTACACCTTTAAAATTCATTAATATTACAATTTTTGGATTTTTTGAATTATGCTTGAAGATGAAGATGTTTTCTCATAAGTAAACACCATTTTCCCATTTATTTCTCTTAAAGCCCTTTTTTCTTCTTCAAATAATGGATTTACTGTCTGAGTAGAAGACTCATATTCGCTTCCTTTAGCATAGAAAGTAGGTCTTAATAACTTAATTGTTTCAACTGCTGATGGCCATCTATTAATTGATAAATAATCAATCACTGAAAGACCAGAGAGAAGTTCAATTCTATACTCTTCTGAAAAAATTGGTCTATCTTTACCTTTATTAACAAAATCATTTGGCGTAACAGTAACTGCTAAAAAATCCGCCTTTTTTTTTGCTTCTACAAAGTGCCTCAAATGTCCAAAATGAAGAACATCAAAACATCCGTGGCAAAGAACTATTTTTTTTTGTTCCTTCTTGAGAGTTTCAATTTTTAAAGCTAATTCATCTAATCGTAAAATTTTAGTTTTCACTTAACTCTTGCCAAAAATTGCATTAATAACTCTAACTTGGTCTGCTTCTTCTAAGTAAGGGTGCATGGGTATGCTAAAAACTTGCTTTTTAACTGATTCTGCGACAGGAAGACTTATGTTATTTTTAATTCTATATGCATTGTGTTCGTATGCTAATTTTTCATAATGAATTGCAAAAGGTATCTTTTTTTCTTTGAGCCTCTGAAGAATCAATTCTCTGTTTTTTGCTTTAATGGTATATTGAGCAAAAACACTTTTGTTATAAGATTTAATCAAAGGAAATATTATTTCATTCTCTTCTCCATCTTCTTCAAGATGTTTTTTTATTAAATTTTCATATAAATTTGCTTTTTCCTGTCTTAACTCTATTTCTTTATCAAATTCATTTAATTTAACTAATAATATTGCTGCTTGAATAGTATCAAATCTTCCATTTAATCCTACAAAATCAAAATTATTTTTTGAAGTTGCGCCATGAACTCTTATAGCTTTTAACTTTTCGTATATTTCTTCGTCATTTGTAAAACAAGCGCCACCATCTCCGTAACATCCCAAAGGCTTGGAAGGAAAAAAGGATGTACACCCTATTGTTGATAAAGAGCAAGATTTTTTATTTTTATAATTAGCTCCAAAGCTTTGAGCCCCATCTTCTATAACTGGAATTCCTTCCTCATGAGCAATTTTATTTATTTCATCAAAATCGGCGCATTGGCCAAAAAGACTAACTGGGATTATTGCTTTCGTTTTTGAAGATAAATTTTCTCTTATAGTATCTGGATCTATATTGAAAGTATCACTTTCAATATCACAATACACAGGAACAGCACCCAAAAATTTTATTACTTCAACAGTTGAAATCCAAGTAAAAGGGGTTGTAATAACCTCATCGCCTGGCTTTAGATCAAGAGCCATTAATGACATTAGAAGAGCATCAGTTCCTGTAGAAACGGTTAAACAATAATCTACTGAGCAAAAGGAACTAAGTTTTTTTTCTAATTTTGTAACTTCTGATCCTAAAATATAGTCTCCCTCATCAAGAATTTTATCAATTGATTTAATTAAATTAGATCTAATTTTTTTTTGTTGTTTTTTTAAATCTATAAATTCCATTTAAATTTTAGTAATTTTTTGATTTTGTAGCTTATATGATTCTCCAGACCCAATACATTTCCCGTATGAACCTTTGAATTTAATTTTATGTCCCTGAGAACTTATCCAATATAAATGTTCAGCTGGAACCCCTGCCACCAAGGAAAAATTTTGAACTTCTTTTGTTACCACTGCTCCGGCTGCTACAAAAGAATACTGACCAATAGAATTACCACAAATAATAGTTGCGTTAGCACCAATAGAAGCCCCTTTCTTGACAACTGTTTTTTTATACTCATTTTTTCTTTCAATACTAGATCTAGGATTTAAGACATTTGTGAAAACCATACTTGGACCACAAAAAACATCATCTTCTAAAATTACAGATTCATAAATTGAAACATTATTTTGAACCTTTACTCTATTTCCTACTTTTACATTGTTTCCAACATAAACACCTTGACCAAAAGAGCAATTTTCTCCAATCTTTGAATTTGAAGAAATATGTGTCCAATGCCAAATTTTTGAGCCTTTTCCAATTCTTGCGCCTTCGTCTATCACAGAACTTTCGTGATAAAAATAACCTAATTTGTGTTCAATTAAATCCATAAGTTTTATAACTTTTATAATTTTTTGACGTCATCGATAAACTTAATACTCATTTTAGCATCATCTAATGAGAAACCATTTCCATTTAAGATTTCTTTGTAACTCAAAGAGTGTAAATCTTGATTTATGTAACCAAGATTTAATTCTTTATCATTCACTTTTAGCAGCCTAAACGAGTTTAAGTCTTTGGCAAGATATTTCTTTTTATCTTTTTCATCGAATGAAATAAGCCAGCTTACGTTTCCATTTTCTAACTGCATTTCTCCAGAAGATTTATAAGTAGAATTATCTTTGATTTCTATATTTTTATAATCTCCAAATATATTTAATAGTAGATCAAAATAATGAACTCCGATATTAGTAATTATTCCGCCTGACAAGGAGTCTTTTCCTTTCCATGTGTTGAAATAATCTATGTTTCTTCTACCTACATAATAAAATTCAATTTTATACTTTTCTCTATTCGATACTTTTTTTTTCAATTTCAATATCTCTGGATGAAGCCTCATTTGAAAAATACTATTGACCTTTCCTGGAGAAATTTTCTCAATATTCTGAAGTTTTTTTAACCCTTCTAAAGACATGGCAACTGGCTTTTCACAAATTATGTTCATTCCTGCTTTTAAAGAACTTTCTATCTGATCTTCATGTAAATGATTTGGTGAACAAATACACATAAAATCGGCTAAATTGATTTCATTGTTTAAATAATCATCTAATGAATAAAATTTTTTTATTTTCTTTGGATAAATATTTACAAAATTATCAAAATCTATATCGATTATTGATTTTAAAATGCCGCCATTTTCTTTAATTGCTTTTGAGTGCCTTGGAGCTATGTATCCGTTGGATCCCAAAATTACATAACTGGAAGAAGAATTATTCATTTACTAAAGTCTTTCAACATTTGCTAATTCTTTGTCGCAAACTCCTCTTGTATCAATTATTAATTTAGAGTTATTCTGAATAAAATTTATATCGAAGTTATCGTGATCAGTTGCAAGAATTATTGCATCAAAGCTATTTAGATTTTTTTTTGTCATATTTACATGCTTCATTTTGAATTTATATCTCCTTGTATTAGGAAAACTTTTTATGTACGGATCAGAATACTCTACCTTGGCTCCTTTAGATAAAAGTAACTTTATAATCTCAAAAGAAGGTGATTCCCGAGCATCATCAATATTTTTTTTGTAAGCCAATCCAGCAACCAAAATTTTACTTTTACTTAATTTTTTTTTTTCTTGCATTCAATTTTTTTTTCAAACAACTCACTACTTGGATTGGGATAGAAGAGTTAACAGCTGCTGCCAATTCTATAAATCGAGAATCTACTCCTACTTGGGAAGCTTTCCATGAAAGATATAAAGGATCAATAGGAAGACAATGCCCCCCTAAACCTGGACCAGGAAAGTAGGGAGTAAATCCAAATGGCTTGGTAGATGCTGCTTCAATAACCTCATAAATATCTATATCTAATGATGAAGCTATGACCCTCATTTCATTGACAAGTCCAACGTTTACGGCTCTATAAATATTTTCTAGAAGTTTAGACATCTCCGCCACTTTAGTAGAACTTACCATAACCACCTTATCAATAATTTTTGAATAAAGGCTCTGAGACAAAGCACCACATTTTTCTGTATATCCTGCACATAGTTTTGGAATTGTTTTCGTACTATAATTTTTGTTTCCAGGATCTTCTCTTTCAGGTGAATAACATAGAAAAAAGTCTTCTCCTGCTTTTAGACCATTTTTCTCTAAATAAGGTAATACAACTTCATCTGTGGTGCCCGGATAAGTTGTACTCTCAAGAGAAATCAATTGACCTCTTCGCATATGGTTTATATAAGATTTAAGAAAATTTTTTATAAAAGAAAGATCGGGATTGTTTTTTTTATCTAACGGAGTAGGAAGGCAAATTATTACAACTTCACATTTTTGAGTGTATTTTAAGTCGTTAGTCAAAAAAGTTCTTTCACTTTTTACAAGTTCTTTTACATCTGAGTCTTTTATATGATTAATAGTAGATCTAGATCCTTTAAGAATTTTTAAATTTTCCTGATTGTTATCGAAACCAATAACTGAAAAATTTGATTGGAAAAATCGCATAAGTAATGGAAGTCCCACATATCCAAGACCAATTACTCCAACAGTTGCGGTCTTATTATCAATTAATTTCTTTAATTTATTATAAGTTGTCATTAGAAATATTTTTGGTACCCGGGGCCGGACTTGAACCGGCACGAAGTCGCCTTCGAGGGATTTTAAGTCCCTTGTGTCTACCAATTCCACCACCCGGGCAACATCGATAATTATAAGTAGTTAACTCAAATTTTTTCAATAGCTTAAAAGACATTCAAAAATTAATCTATCAAATATCTGGAGGCTGAGGTCGGAATCGAACCGGCGTGGACGGATTTGCAGTCCGCTGCATGACCACTCTGCCACTCAGCCAAAATTTAATATATTCTACTTATTATTTTTATAAAATTCCCATGAACTTTTGCACATGTCTTTGACTGTTAATTTTGCTTTCCATTCTAATTTTTTGGCTATTTTTTTTGCACTAGAAAAGTAAATCGGAAGATCTCCTTTTCTTTCCTTTACGAATTCAAATGGAACTCTAATATCATTCGTTTCTTCAAATGCTTTTATTAATTCAAGTACACTTAATCCTTTTCCAGTACCTAAATTAAAAATTTCATAAATTTTCTTTTTAGTCTTTTTAAGATAATTCAATGCTAAAACATGTCCATTTATCAGGTCTTCCACATGAATAAAATCTCTCACTGGTGTGCCGTCTGATGTGTCATAATTAAAGCCGAAAATTTTTAACTTCTCTTCTTTTGAGCTCACCGAATTTATTATATTTGGCATTAAATTCTCAGGCTTACCTAATGATTTATCTCCAATCAGATAAGAGTGGTGTGCGCCAAGTGGATTAAAGTATCTCAGAATAATTATTTTCCAATTTTTGTTATTTAAATAAGTATTTTTTAGCAAGAGTTCAGCTTCAAGTTTTGTTTGACCATAATAATTTTGTGGTTGAAGATTATGCTTTTCGTCATAAGGTAAATAATCTGGATTTCCATAGACACATGCGCTACTACTAAAAATAAAAAACTTTTCGTCTTGCCTTGCATCATTGAAAACACTAACTAAATTTTCTGTCCCCCTTACGTTCACATCAAAATACTCTTTTTTTTCTGTATTGGATTTCTTAACGGATTTTAGTCCCGCAAAATGCATAATTCCTGAAATGTTATTTTTTTTAAAGATAATTTCTAATTTTGTTTTATCTCTAATATCTTCCTCATAAAAGATAACTTTTTGTCCTATAATTTTTTCTAAATTTTTTAAATTCTTTTTATGACTATTTGAAAGATTATCAACAATCAAAACTTTATAATTCTGCCTAGCTAGTTCAACCACAGCATGGCTTCCTAAGTATCCTAATCCTCCTGTAACTAAAATATTCATACTTTTTAACTTTTAACTAGTTTCATAATTTTTTCCCCTAACGCTAAAGACGAAGTTAAACCAGGTGAAATATAACCAATTATGTTAATAGCAATTTTATTTTTCTTATCAATTTTTTCTATTCCAAAGTCTTCAGCTCCTCTTTCTTTAGCTCTAATTCCAGAATAGTTAGGAGATAAATGCTTTTTTTTAATAGAGGGCCAATATTTTTGAAGTGACCTGAGAAATTCCATTTTGTTTTCTTCGTCAACTTTATAATTTAATTCTTTTGTTTCAACCGCAGAAGGACCAAATTTAATTCCACTTCCAAGGTCTATAGTTGCATGAAGGCCTAAGCTGAGGCTTCCAGGCACAGGATAAATTAAATGATATATTTTTTCTTTACCAGAGTAGTTATAGTACTCCCCTTTAATATACTGAATGTCTATATCTCTTGTTTTATCAATAAGTTTAGCAATCTTTGCAGAGTGAATACCTGCAGCGTTAATCAAATATTTAGTATGCAAAAAGTAGATCAAATTATTGTTCAAATCTTTAATTTTAATCTCAAAACAATTGTTTAATTCTTCAATCTCTAAACATTCATTTCCCAAGAGAACCAATCCTCCAGCATCACAAAAATCTTTTTCTAGAGCTTTAAAATATTCGTGGCTATCAAAAATACCAGAAGAAGGAGAAAATAAAGAACTTTTAGCATTCAAAAAAGGATAAATCTTTTTTAAATTGGGTTCATAAGTCAAATCTTCTAACCCACAATCAATCGCATTTAATCTTATTGCTTCTAGCTTTTTACTTTCCTCTTCATCCGTGGCCACAATGTATTTACCGCAATTATTAAAATTAATTTTTTTTTCTGTCAAATATTGATACAACATTTTTTTCCCTTTTATGCAAAGTTCTGATTTTAGTGAGTTCTTTTTATAATAAATTCCAGCATGAATTACTTCAGAGTTTCTGCTCGATGTCTCCATACCAAGAAAGTTATTTCTTTCGATTAAATAAGTTTTTTTGAACTCTTGAGAAATAAATTTAGCAGCTGATAACCCAGCTACTCCTCCGCCTATTACTAAACAATCAACTGAATACTTGTCCATACTTTTATTTTCTCATAGAGTTAAAAAAATATATCAATAGAGAAAAGTAAGAAATTAATACAGAAATGAAAAGAAGGATTAAAGAAACATTTAGATAAAAATCTTTGAATAAAGGGCTCAAAATCAAAAGAAAAATGGATAGGAACTGAAAAGCTGTTTTCAGTTTTCCATATCTATTTGCTTTTATAAGTTCTACGTCGGCATTAATTAAGACTAAATAGTATCTAAATGAAGTAATGAAGATTTCTCTTAAAATAATTAATATTGAAAGTATTGTTAATGCTTGATTTGAAATCACAAAAACTAACCAAATTAAAATAGAAATTACCAAAACTTTATCAGCTATGAGATCAAGAAAAGCTCCCAATTCTGATTCTAATTCAAATCTTCTAGCTAAATATCCATCCATAAAATCTGTGATAGAAGAAAGAAAAAATAAAAATGCAGCCGACAAATAAAGCTCACTTTGAAATGCATAAATAATTGGTAAAACAAGAAAAATTCTAAGAAAAGAAAGAAAATTTGGTATCAATTTCATAGAATTCTTAGTTCAAGTATTTCTTAATAACTTTAGCCTTCTGTTCGCCTATACCTTTCACTTTGAGAAGATCATCATAAGAAGCTTCTTTTAATCTTTTAGTGCCGCCAAAATGCCTAATCAAGAGATTTGCATATTTTTTTCCAATGGACGGGATTTGGTCTATTTCGGATTTTAGATGAGAATTACTTCTTCTAAGCCTGTGTTTTTTTAATGCAAATCTGTGGGATTCGTTTCTAATTAATTGTATCAACCTTGAGCACCCCTCAAGATCTGAGATTTTTAACTTATAAGGGGAACTTTTTAA
>MDTG01355976.1_pt1 | contig 35717 bp, 36 predicted proteins | sample 811421 | NCBI WGS metagenome assembly MDTG01 (sample SAMN05326645, study PRJNA326480) | marine metagenome | isolation source: seawater | place: Pacific Ocean: South East | collected 2011
ATTTTTAATTTTTAGTGATTTATAATTTCCTGCAAAATATCTAGGAAATTCTAAAAAATTATTTAATGATTTTGAATTTGCTTTTTCATCAAAATTCCACGGATCTGGTAAGTAATGTAAAATATTATCGTGAGCACTCATTCTGGAATTCATTGCGCCCCAAATGGAACATGTATAACCTTTATCAGCAAGCAAATCCCATGTTTGTTGAAATTTGCCACTCAATCGATTTGAAAAATTTAAAACATTGTGAACACTTGACGGTAATCCTGTATGGATAGAAACCCATTGTACCCATGGATCAAGATTGTGCCCTTCCTCTTTATCCTGAGTGTGTGTAGTTATTTTAGATAGCGATAATAATTTTTTTATTTGTGGTCTATTCTCTAAGTTTGAGGCGTTATTAAGAAAATCAAAATCTATTTCATTCAGTTCAATTAGCAATAGATCTTTCATAAAAGTAATATATTTTATAAATGATATATTTTAAATATGAATAAAACAGAAATAAATTACTTTTCAGATTATCAGAGTTCTTTTTCCAAAATTCTTAAAAGTACATTTGACTCTAATCTTAGTAATTTAAAAGAGCTTGTTTTACTTATAAAAAAATTAAAAAAATATAAAAAATCAAAAATTATTTTATTTGGTAACGGAGGAAGTTCTTCAATTGCAAGTCATATTTCTGTTGATTTAATTAAAGTATGTAAAATTAATAGCGTTACTTTCAATGAAGCGAATCTAATAACTTGCTTTTCAAATGATTATGGTTATGGAAACTGGATAAAGGAGACATTAAAAAAATATTCATATCCACATGATTTAATAATTCTTATAAGCAGTAGTGGTTCATCAGAAAATATGATCAAGGCTGCAAAATATTGTATTTCTTCAAATCTAAATTTAGTTACATTTACAGGATTTAATAAAAATAATCCTCTTAAAAAAATTGGTAAAATAAATTTTTGGGTTGATTATAAAGCTTACAATTATGTTGAAATGGTGCACCATATTCTTTTAACATCAATAGTTGATTATTTTGCAAAAAAATAATTTCACAGAACTGTTGTAATTATTATCTTATTGAATATCATCAAAAATTCTTATGGCCTCGTGCTGGAATGGTAGACAGTCTGGACTTAAAATCCAGTGGGATTTTTCCCGTGGCGGTTCGAGTCCGCCCGAGGCTACCAGTTTTAACCGTTTTTATTTATAATTTTAGAAATTTTTTTTATATCTTCTTCATAAAAATTGTCATTAGTTGGCAAACATAATATTTTTTTTTGAAGATTGTCACAATTTTCAAAAGATCCATTATAATTAAAGAATATATTACAATTTGGATACCATGTATGTCTTATATCATAACCATTCTCGAAAAGAATTTTACTTATTTTAATGCTATTACTATTTTTTATAAAAATAGGTAACTCTAGAAATGCATTTATATTATAATTTTGAAATTCGTTTATTAAAAATTTATTATCAAGGTACTTTTCATATAATTCAACTTTTTTTTGTCTTTTATCTCTAATTATATTTACATTATTTAAATTATAGAGTCCAGAGTATGCAAATATATTACAATAATTGTAATTGTAATAACTAGGTTTAATTGTATCTAAATTAGGATATAGACCAGGATAAATTATTTTTTCAAAAAAATTAATATTTAGTAATCTTAATATCTTATCAACATTAATAGTGATGATATAATAAATAAATTTATTATAAATTATATCAATAAACATAGAAAGGAGTAAGATTTTTAAAAATCTTATATTAGGAAATTTAACATTATGCTCCATAGACTTTTTTATATTAGAAAAATCCTCGTTAGATTTTGCATAAATTAATCCTCCATTAAATGAGTTAACATTTTTCATGAGACCAAAGCTAAAAAAGCCAAAGTCACATAACAATCCCAAGAAATCTCCATTAGATTTTTTTGATCCAAGATTAATGGCAGTATCTTCAACAATTTTGACAACACCATCAAACACATTTATAAAATTATTTAAATGTATTTCATTTGAATAAAGGTGTGTAATTAGAATACCTGCTGTTTTTTTATTTATTAAATGTTTAACATTATCAATATTTGGTAATCCAGTTTTTAAACATAAATCAACAAAAATTGGCTTACCACCAGCATAAATTATTGAATTGACAACTGCTGGAAGTGTTAAAGGAGATAATATAATTTCATTTTTATCACCATTTATAATTGTTTTAAAGATTTCATAAGCAGCGGATCTACCTTGAGAAGTTAATAATAAGTTTTCTTTTTTAAAATAATTTTTTAGTTCATTAAGAAGTTTTTTAGATAAATCAACATTAAAAATAAAATTATAAAATAAATTAAAATATATTTTGAAATTTGTATTTATATAAATTCTAGATTTCTTCATTTAATATTTTTTTTACAATAATTTTAGACAATACAATAGAAAAATAAGTCGGATAAAATAGACCTGGTTGTATAACTGATGAGTCAGCTACAAAAACATTTTTTAACTCTTTTAATTCGTATTTTTTATTAATTAAATTTGTATCAGTCAAGCTTGAAGTATAATGAGAGTCTGATCCTTTAGCAAAAAATTTAAAATTTAAAAAAGGAATTGGAATGAAAAATTTTTTTAAAAGATTAACATTTAACTTCCTCTTAAAATACTTAATGGATATTTTGTAACTTTTATTATTTGATTTTGTTGAAATATTTTTATTTGTATAATTAAGTTCAAAAAATGAGTCGTTATAATTGATAAAAGATACACCAACTAAAATAAATTTTTTAAAATATCTAAAGAAAAAATTATAATTTGATACATTAAAGTAGTTATTAGGTATTTCTGACCCAAATACTAGTGTGCCTTTAGCTGCAAATAATTTTTGGTTAGAACTAAAAGTAAAGATATTATTTTTTAAAATATTAAAAAATTTTCTGAAAGGTAATAAAAAATTCAAATAAGTTAATCTTATCATAGGAGTGTGAAATATTTTAAATTTAATCTTCTTTAATAGTAATGATCTAGCTATTATTAATGGAGAACCTACTGTACCAGCACATATAATTACCTTATCAAATTTGAGTGTTTTAGGTATTTTACTAGACTTAGTATTAAATTGTAGTTTATTTTTAACTTTATAAATTTTTTCAATAAAGCAATCGTTATAGTAATTGAAATTTTTAAACTTAGATAATTCTATAATTTGATCAGCTGAATTATAAATAAACTTATTTTCTAAATATGACTTTAAATTTGAATTGTTTAATCCCTTATTTCTTTTAATAGCGAGTTTCATAAAATCAAATTTAAAAAAAAAATTATTTTTGAAAATTTTATTTATTATTTTTATATTTTTTGATGGTGAAAATAGATTAAGTTCCTTTTGGACTTGTTTAGAGACTTTTAAAAAATAGTCATAGTCTATACCATGTCTTTGAATATATGCTTTTTTAGGAATTTCTATACCACCTCCCCAAAAATTACTTAAACCACCTTTGATAAGAGCACTAGTAATAAATATATTAGAATTTTTTTTTAATTTGTTATATTTGAAGAATTGATTATTTGATTGAATAAACTTTGAATTTTTGTATTTAGGCGATAAATTTTGGTAAGTTATAGAATTCTTATTTGTAAACTTAGTATTAGTGTCACTATCTAATAGAAATAAATTATGTTTAGTTTTAACTAATTCTCTGCATACAGAAATACCAGTCGGACCACTTCCAATTATAGCTATATTCATTTATTATCAATAACTTTATAATTTTTAAGAAAAAATATTAAAATTATAATTTGTATCCAAAATTTATTTGCAAAACTCGAACCAAATATAGAACCAGTTATTTGGATTGGGTTAATTATTACTAAAATTGCAAATATCAATATCATCTTATCAGTATTACTTATATTAGATTTTTTTAATAAATTATTAAAAATATAAAATATTCCTAAAATAAATAGAGCTATTGAAATAAACCCAGAGCTAACTAAAATTTCTAAAAAATAATTGTGTGGATGATTTGTACATTTAACATCATTACTCAAAATATTTAAATCATCAAGTAATGTTTTACAATTATTCTGAAAACTATCTACACCTCCGCCCAAGAGTGGTTTTAATTTTATTAAGTTTAATGCTGCAAGAAAATGCGCTCCCCAACCAGTATCAAAAATATTTTTAGGAATTTTATCTATTGAGATCATTTGTATCTCTTCAAATATGTTAATTTCATCATCATATTGTTGTTTATATATTTTATTTTTATCCATTTTTAAAAATTTAATAGAATTAGTAGTCAAACGATAAGTTGTTTCACTATATTTTGGATCATAAAAATTGTGCTTTTGAAATTTTAACTGCTTATTTTTTTTATCTTTATTGGTATAAAAGCCAAATAGTAATTTATTATCTAACTGTAATTTTTCATTAAAAATAATTTGATCAGTAATTTCAAAATCTGAAATTAAATATAATGGATCATCTGATAAATTTAAAGTGTGATAATCATAGGAATAAATAAATTTAAATATTTCATTAAACCTTTCATTGCTACTTTGTTTTAAGTATAACCCTAATAATAAAGTACTTAAAATAGTAATAAAATAAATTGTAAACCTTAAATTTTTTTTTTGTAGTTGAACTGTACTAAAAAATATAAATATCATAAATATTTGAACAATATATATAAGAGACATTCTCTCTTGAGTAAAATAAATTACTAAAATACTTATCGTAAATAGAAAATAAGTTATTAAATATTTTTTAAATACAATATAATATAGTAAAAAAATAATCGAAAATTTTGATAAAAAAGATCCTGATACTATCTCATCGACAAAAAAACTTGACAGTCTACAATTATCAACAAATATATTATTCTTAAAACATTTTTGAGCTTCAAAACCCAAAATATTAAATAAAAATATTTTTTGGAAGATTAAATCAAATATCAAAACTAAAATTGGAATTAAAGAAACTAGTATTAAATTTTTAATCTTACTGGTTGGAAAATCAATATGTAAAGAAACAATAATAAGAAATAGATAAAGAAAGTAAGTTATAGATTTTAAGAAGTAAAGTATTTCAAATGAAAAAGAACTTGAAAAAATTAGACTAAAAAAAAATACTGAAATAAGTAAATATTTTTTTTTTAAATAATCTAATTCATATTTAGAGTTTATCATGTATATTATTGAAATTAAACTTAGTAGCACTAAATATAAATTTTCCATAAATGGTCCAATAAAAGTTGCCACAAAAAATAATGGTAAAATTGAAATTATTAAATTTTCTTTGTATTTTTTAGGTAATAATTTAAATATCATTTAACATGAATAAGAAGTTTGTGAGTATTTCAGTAATATCTATTTTATATGATTTTCAATCAACTTGTATAGATTCTTATAATAGTCTATATGCTCAAAAAAATATAAATTTTGAGCATCTTTTGATATATAAAAAATTAGCCTCTGATAAAAAGAAACTATTAACTAATAAATTTCCAAATATTAAACTAATACAAGAAAAAAATGAATATTTTCAAAATAAATTTACTGCATTGAACCAAGGTATTAAAGAAAGCACTAATGAAGTAATATTTATGCAGCATGCAGATGATAAATTAATTGATGAAAATTACTTAAATAATGCTCTTAAAAAAATTAATTGTGGATACGATTTTGTTTACAGTGATATAAACTTAATTAATAAAAATCAAAGAATTATAAGAAAATGGGTAGTTTCTGAAAATTTTAATAAATTTAGCTTTTACAATATACCACCTCATATTTCCATTGTTTATAAAAAGGAAATACATAGTCAAATAGGGTACTATAATCCAAATTACCCAATAGCATCAGATTTTGATTTTATGGTTAGATTAATAAAAGATGAGAAATTTAAATTTTTCAAATTAGATACTATAAGCATAAATATGCTATTAGGTGGAGACTCTACTAATTATAAAAATTTGTTAAAAGTATTTAAAGAAGACAATAGAATATTTAGAGATAATAATCTTAGTTTTAATTTTATAAGAACAGTTTTAAAAAAATTCAACAAAGTTTTTCAATATTTATCTTGAATAAAGTCATTAATTATCAAATAATTAATAAGGTTCTTATTTCATTAATTATAATTTTTTTTCCAATTAATTATAAATTAATAAGCATTTTTAGAATTTTAGATTTCTTATTAATAGCTTTTATATTTTTAAATTTAAAATTTATATCAAAGAAAAATATATACTTTTTAGTCTCTATTCTATCAATAATGATTATAGGATTTTTAATACATTATTTCATTAATTCTGAAATAATTAACGCTAAAAAGTTTTCCTATGTATATAAATACCTAATTTTATTTACATTTATTTTTCTTCTTTTAGAAATAAAAATATTTTCAATAAACTTTTATTTAAAATTATTTTATATAATGAATGTTCTATTGTTTTTATGGATTTTATTTTTTAATTATTATGAAATAACGACTGATAGCTACTTTTATACACATGATTTTTCTTTTCCCTTTACATTTATACATTCTTGGAGGGGTGACAAACATTTATTGGCAGCCACATTATTTAGTTTAAACACTTTGTTATTTTATAATTATTTTGTTAGAGGGAAAATTATATTATGCACAACAACTTTTATAATTTTATTAATTGAAACTTATTTATTAAACTCAACAAGTTTACATATTTTAACTCCCTTAATAGTATTATACATGATTTTTAAAAATCATTTATCAAATATTAATTTATTAAGTATTTGTTTTATAATATTTTTTATAACTCTTTTATTGATATCAATTAATTCAGAATATGGATTTATTAAAAAATTATATATATATACCATAAACATAGATCAAAACTTATTAGATAAAGTAAGAGTTCAAAATATTCTTGAATTATTGACTAAGAAAACATTCATTACTTTTTTATTTGGTGGTGGCTATTTGTATAATCCTTCATTTGTAGATAATGGTGTGATAACATTAATAGATTCATTTGGATTATTCTTTATATTTCTATATTTAATATTATATCGAGTGAAAATAGGAATTTTTTTTCAAAATTTAAACAAAGACTTATTTGTAATTTTAATTTTCATAATATTTATAAATTTATTTATTACAGAATTTTTCTTAATCTTCAGATATATTATTCCAACGGTTTTACTTTTTTATTTAAGTTTTATTACAGATAATTTAAACAAAGAATAAAAAACTATTATAAAAAATATACTCAGAAATAAAAAAATAGAGATAATTTTTAAAAAATTCTTGTCATCGATAATTTCAACAGGAAATTCATTAAATTTTATTTTTCCAATACTTTTTAATTTGAATTGTAGTTTTTTTTGTTCTTGTCTTAATAACAATTTTTGTTGGTATATATCTAATTCATTAAATTTTTTATTGTTAAGAAGTTTATCTCCAAAATAATTTTCAATCTGTTCAAAATGATAATTATTATAATCAAATAATGATGAATTTATAATGTTATCTAATACAAATATTTGATTTGATAATTTAATTTTTTCTAGTCTAGATATATATTCAAACTCATTATTAATAGATGTAAATATAAAATCTTTATATTTAGATATGTATTTAATTCTGATAAGAGGGTTTTTTTTACAATCGTAGGTTGAAAATTTATTATTTACCGTGTCAATTAGTTGAGTTTGAACTATATAACCTTTTCTCATTAGATTTGAGGCAACATCTACAATTCGTGTAGATGCATAACAATTATTTTCTAAATTTATAAACGTTTTTACTAAATCAACCTTACTACTGAAGAATATAGTAAGCGAAATTGATAAAGAAATAAGAATAGGTATTATAAAAATAAAAGATATTTTACTTTTAAACATGTTTTATAAAATAAATTTTAACAAAATTATAACAACACAAAATTTTTATATTTTTAGTATCATTTTTGCTTTTACTTTATTAATCTTTTCTCTAGGTAATTTTTTTAATTTTTTTAGTATTAATCATGGTCCCTATTATTACTTGATCGCAGAAAATTTGTATGAAAATCTTCAACTTTCACCAAACTATCACACTTTTTATGATAAGAGCGATCTTTATACTTTTCAAATTGGAGTAGTATTATTTGATTTAATTGGAATAATTTTATTTGGTAAAGAAAATTTTTTTATATCTTTGTATCTATTTCACAGTCTTTTCTGGCTATTAGCATTTAATGTAGGAAGGTCCTATTTAAGTGAAAAACTGATTGATAAAAAATTAATTTTTATAATATTTTTATTAATATACCTGCAGCCATACAATATTTTATCTATAGCTAATTTCACAAATGAAACAATATATATACCTTGTCTAATCTTTATAATTTTTAAAACAGTAAAACTTTTAGAAATTAACGATTTAAAGAAATTTTTTAATTATAACTCAAGGTTAGAAAATTACTTATACATAATGATTATAATTTTTGGGATCTTTTTTAGATTTCATCATATATTTGTGTTGATTAGTTTTCTTTTTTCAATGTTTTTTATTAAAAATTTGGACAAGAATATTATTTACTTCACTCTTATTCTTGCATTAATTAAAATTTCTCTGGTTTCTACTATTTTAATACAAGACATAGGTTCTATTAATGAATTATTGATATATCATTTATTAATACCTTTAAAAAATATCCCTTTTTTTAATAATTTTTTTTACAATATTGACATTTTAGATATTACCAAAGGTAAATCAATTTTTGTTGAAGATTACTTCGTATGGGAAAGATACCTTTATCCATTAAATATTTTCTCATCCCCAATAGTTTTAAATAAATTAATTGGAAACTTATACTTACTTTTTGGTATTAATCTTATTTTAATGCTATTTTTTATTTATGCACTTATAAGTTTAAATATTTCAAAAATTTTTTTATATTTCTCATCTATTTTTGTATTATTATCTTCTTTTTTTACCTTGATATTACCAATGAATGAGAATAATTATTTTTTACCAACATCTATTATTTTGATTATTTGTAATATAATTTTTTTAAAAAAAATTTTTGGGACTTATTTTTATAAAGTAATATATTTTCTTTCAATTTTATTATCTAGTATACTAATAATTTTATATACAGGGGTAATAAAATCTACTTTGGTTGAAACTTATGAGCAAAGAAATCTAATGGAAGACTTGGATATACTGTCTAATCTAAGTATTTTCGAAAATAATAATATAATATTTAAGACAGATAGATTGAGCATTCCAGAATTAATATCTTGGAAATTAAAAATTAAATTTTGTAATAAAACTATAGAAGAATGCGTTTTAGATAAATCTTCAGTTATTGTTTTTATGGATAGAATTTATAAAAATGATATTAGTTATGATAAATATCTAGAAAAATTTATAAAAATTAAATTAAAAAATGTAAATGAAATTCATGAGGTGTCAGGATTAAAAGTTCTTAAAGTAAATTATGCATTTCTTTAATTTTTAAAATTTCTTTTACTCTATTGCCGCTAGCAGAAATATTATTTTTATGAATATAATACCTGTATAAAGGAACGGGTAAATAAAATGATTTATATTTTTTTTTCTTAAGCTTTGAGATCAATTCGTAGTCTTCGGCCTCTTTAAGGTGTTTATTATATCCACCAACTTTAATAATATGTTTTTTTCGAAATAAAATACCTGCTCCATGATTCCTTATTTTTGAAAGAGTATTTAATCTAACTAATTTCTCTTTGTGACCCTCAACATCAACACGAAAGTGGTCACAATAGACCATACTTATTTCTTTATTAAAATCTAAAATTCCACTCATGACTTGAATAGCATGTTTATTAAGGAAATCATCAGAGTCTACTCTGATTATATAATCTCCTTTTGCTTTTTTTAATGCAAAATTGGAACTATAACCAATCCCCATATTTTTTTTATTTTTAAAAACTTTAATATTATTGTTTGATTTCAAATTATTTAAAATTTTATGAGAGTTATCTGTTGAGCCATCATCTACTATCATAATTTCAATAGTTTTATTAAAAATAATTTGATCAACACAAGATCTTATTGATCTTTCCAGGAAGGTTGATCTGTTGTAGTTTAAAATTATTATTGAAATATCAGTTTTCATTTAATTTAAATTTATGAACAAGAAAATCGTATAAAATATAAAATATCATAAACATTACAAAATAGTAAAAATTATTTATTATGTCTGCATTTAAAAGTATATATCCAAAAAAATATAAAAAAATCATTATAAAAAAATTGAATAGATAATATAAAATTATACATATGAATATTGATGAAAATCTTAAATTTTCAAGGTTTAGTAAACTTTTAACTTTGAGAACTGATAATTTTAAAAAATAATTTCCAAAATTAAATGTTTCTATTAATGTGTTAAAGTTACTTGTAATATCCTTTGAATAAGTAATTTTAACTGGAAAATTTTTTACCTTTATGTTGTTTTTTGATGCTTCGTACAATAAATTTGTTTCAAAAAGAAAACCTTGTTTTATATCCTTTAAATTAATTATATTTAAAACCTTTGAATTAATAGCTATATATCCATTAAGAGGGTCTGAAATTTCATAATTAGATATCAAAAAATTAAAAATAAAATTTATAACTTTATTACCAATTCTTCTGAAAAATGGCATGTTAGTAACTGAACCTTTTAAAAATCTACTACCTTTTGAATACAAAGACTTCTCTTTTTTAAGTGAATCTAATAAAGTTATGGAATCATTAATGTCCATTTGTCCGTCACCATCAATTTTCACTAAATAATCAATATTTTTTTTTAGTGCTAGTTCAAAACCTTTCATGACAGCACCACCAACACCTAAATTTTTTTTATTTATAATAATTATTATTTTTGGATCATTATAAAATTTAGTTTTTAATCTTTGACCAATATTAGTGGGACAAGCATCATCTATAATAATTAAATAATCGAAATAACTTTTATACTCCCTCAATCTATCAAATATGAGTTCATTAACTTTGTAACAAGGTATTATTGCACAGCTACTCATTTTTTAAAAATCTCAAAGAATATAAAATTAAATATATAAATAAATTTAATAAAACGACTTCCATAAATTTATTTGTAAAAAAATAAATCATGCATGATATTAATGTTAATAATGTAAATATTAAGAGAGTTATGTTATTTCCATATCGATTTTTACATATATGATGAATATGGTTTTTATCACCTACAAATGGGCTTTTACCTCTAATAGATCTTTCAATAATTAATCTTAATAAATCTAAAAAAGGGAAAATAAACATAACCATTATAAAAAATTGATCAAATTTATCAGAGCTTTTATATGTTAAGATGACAAAGGTTCCTAACAAATAGCTTAAAAAATAAATACCTGAGTCACCTAAAAAAAATTTATTAGATATATTTATGAAAAAACAAATAATTAAAAATAATATAATTAAAAAAAATATTAATCTATAATCATTATTAAAATAAAATAGTATTGAAAAATACTGTATAAATAAAATTATACTTAGACCATTAATTCCATCTATAAAATTCATAGTATTTTGTAATGCTATAAAACAAATAACAGTAAATAATAAACCAGTATAAAAATTAAAATTAATACTAAAGTAAAATAAGTTTAATTCATAAATTATTAGATTATTATTCGATAAGATTAAAATTCCAGATATAAAAAATGAAGCTAAAATTCTGTATGATGGCTTTATATTTTTGAAATCATCAACTAATCCAAGAAGATACACAAGAAATATGCATAAAAAAATATTGAAATCTAAATAAGAAAAACCGGATAAAAATAATATTAAATTTACAAAAAAAAGAATAAAAACCAAGTATGTTCCACCCAATAAGGGTGTTGAAGAAATATTTATTTTAGAGTTAAAACAATTTACAAAAGTTTTATTTATATAATCCAAAGAGTAAAAAAAAATTAATGTTAAAACAAACCCTAAAGAAATAATTTTACTAAAAACTTCAAAATTCATGATATTATTTTTTTAATATTGAAATTGTATCATATAATCAAATGAATAATATAACACAAGCTGTTGTATTTTGTGGTGGCAAAGGTAAAAGACTTTATCCATTAACTAAAACTATTCCAAAACCTATGGTAATGATTAATGGTTATCCGTTTATATATTATCTTATAAATCATCTAAAAATAAATGGTTTTAAAGAAGTCATCCTCTTAACAGGATACAAATCAAAAGTAATTGAGAGTTACTTTTTAGAAAAACCAATAAAAGGAATAAAAATTTTGATAAAAAAGACACCTGTCAATTGGATGACAAATAAGAGGTTATGCAAAATAAAAAACTATTTAAATGATTTTTTTTTATTGCTATATTGCGATAACTTAGTTCATATAGATCTAAAAAAAGTAATAAAGTCAGCTGATTTAGATAATCTTAATATACACTTAATGATTCAGCATACAAAACTGGCTAAAGAAAAGGGTAACATAAAAGTAGTTGGCAAATTTGCAAGATACTATAAAAAAAGAAACTCGGACAACGAATATGTCGAACTTGGATATATGATCATAAATAAAAAGATTATAAAAATTATAAATTGTGGTAATGTTCCTTTTTCAGATATAATTTATAATTTTTCAATCAAAAATATGTTGAGTCACTACAAAACTACTTTGAGATATTTTAGTATCACTAATGTTAAAAATGTAAAAGATGTTGAAAAAAATCTTTATTACCATCAAGCTAAATATTTAAAAAATATATGAAAATATTAGTAACTGGGACAAAAGGTTTTTTAGGATCTTACATAGCAAATTTTTTAAAAGGTAAAAAATACGATGTAACTGGTATTGATGTTGGTTATTTTGGTAAATGTAAACTTAAAAATTTCGATAAGATTTGCACTAAATTTAAATATAAATCTATAAATAAAGATTTTCGAAATTTAAAAACTTCAGATTTCAAAAAATACGATTGTATTATTCATCTAGCTGCCTTAAGCAACGACCCTATTGGAAATTATAATAAAAGTTGGACTAAAGATATTAATTCTTTGGGAAGTTATAATTTAGCAAAAAAAGCTAAACAAGCTGGTGTTAAATTATTTTTATTTTCCTCCTCATGTATTATGTATGGGGTAAACGATACAAAAAATTATATTACCGAAGAGACTAAACCAAATCCAAAAACTGAGTATGCTAAATCAAAAGTCGAAGCAGAAAATATGATATCGTCCTTGGCTTCAGAAAACTTTAGCCCAGTTTTTATTAGAAATGGAACTATTTATGGTTTATCTGAATATATGAGATTTGATACTGTTCTTAATGATTTTTTATTGGAAGCTTATATGAATAAGAAAATATCAATATTTAGTAGTGGGAATCAATGGAGACCTGTAACGCATATACATGATGTTGCTAGATACTTTGAATTATTTTTAAATGCAAAAAAAGTAGATATTCATAATAAAAAATTCAATGTTGGAAATAATAACTCTAGAATAAAGTCTTTAGCAAAAGAGATAAAAAAATTTGAAAAAAGTTTAAAAGTTGAGATATTAAATAAAAAAGGATCTGATAATAGAACATATAAAGTAAGTTTTAAACTATTTAAAGATACTTTCCCAAAATTTAAATTTAATTATAATATATCAAGTGGATCTAAAAAAATGTTAAAACAATTTAAGTTAATTGGAATAAATAAAAGTACTGATTTTGATAAATTTATAAGGGTCAAATGGCTTTTAAAACTTATAGCAAAAAAAAATTATTTGGATAAAAAACTGTATGTCATCAAATAAAATAATTGAGGGTGTAAATATAATTGATTTAAAACAAATAATCGATGAAAGAGGTAAAATTATGCACCTCATGAAAAATACAGATCATCATTTTCTTGGATTTGGTGAAATTTATTTTTCAACATGTTGGCCAGGAACAATAAAAGCTTGGCATATTCACACAAAGATGACTGTTAGTAATGCTGTAATTTCTGGTAGAGCAAAATTGGTAATTTATGATTGTAGAAAAAACTCAAATACTGAGGGTAATCTTATGGAAATATATATAGGAGAGGATAATTATAAATTAGTACAGATACCACCAGGTTTAGCTAATGGTTACAAATCCTACGGTGACAAACTTACAATTTTGGCAAATTGTGCTGACATGCCCCATGATCCTAATGAAATGAAAAGATTGGACCCCTTTGATAATGACATACCCTATGATTGGAACCTGAAACACGGTTAAAATGCAATACGAGTGTGTTATTACAAAAACACCATTAAGAATAAGTTTTTTTGGAGGTTCTACTGACTACATAAATTTTATAAAAAAAAATGGAACCACTATTATCAGCACTTCTATAGACAAATATGTTTACCTGATTGTCAAAAAACATGGAAAGCAATACCCTGATAAGTATAGGATCACATACTCAAGCGTAGAAAAGGTAAATAAAATTGAAAACATTAGCAACGATATAGTCAGAGAAGCTATTAAAAAATTCAAAATATATTTTCCAATTAGCATCACAATAGTAAATGATATACCAGCAGGTAGTGGACTCGGATCTTCAAGTGTTTTTACAATAGGTTTATGTAAAGCCATTAGGAAATTATTAGGTTTAAAGATAAATAACAAAATATTACTTAACGACGCAATAGACATTGAAATTAATAGACTTAAAAATCCTATTGGAATACAAGACTATTTACCTGCTTTATATGGTTCGTTAAGAGTTTATAATATTGATAAAAGGGTCAACATAGAAAATTTAAAAGTAAATAATTACATCAATCAAAAGATATTTAAAAATTTATTTTTATTATGGACTGGTTCATTTAGAGATGCATCGATAATTTTAAAGGATCAAAAGAAAATCATTGACAAAAAAGATACTTATTTTAACGAGATAAAAAAATATTCTATAGATACAAAAAATATATTAAATTTAAAGAAATTTGATTTGAATTTATTTGGAGAAAAATTAATAAATAGCTGGGAAATAAAAAAAAAACTAAGTAATAAAATATTTAATAGAAAATTGAAAAAAATTGAAATAGATATTATCAATTCTGGAAGTCTTGGTTATAAACTGCTTGGAGCTGGTGGTGAAGGTTTCTTTCTTGTCTTAGGTAACAAAAGTTGCTACGAGTTTTTAAAAAATAAATATCATAAAGAGTCTGTCATAAAAATTAATTGTGAAGAAAATCCCTCTTTATTTCTTTATCTAAAAAAATGAAAATATTGATCAGTGGAGTATCAAGTTTCATTGGCTATAATCTTTCAGTATACTTATCAGAGAATTATAAAATTATTGGTACACTTAGTAAAAATTTCAATGATTATAGAGGTATAAGATACAAAAGATTAAGTGATTTAAAAAAAAATAGAGTTAATCTTTTAAAATTTAATTTTTCACAAAAAGAAATCAAAAATATATTTCATAAGTATAAGCCTGATTACATTATTCTAAATCATGCGGTGACAGAGAATGCTTCAAATATAAATTTCGACTTCGAAAAAAGTATGATAGTTAATTTAAAAGGAATACGTCTTTTATTTGAATACGCAAAGAAATATAATGTAAAAAAAGTAATTTTGACGAGCACTAATCAAGAATATTATCTGACATCAAGGGTTTTGACTGAAAAATCTAGATATAGTCCACAAAGCCCCTATGGACTATCAAAATATATACAAAGTTCAATATCAAGAGTCTATTCGAACTACTATGGAGTAAAATGTATTTCTACTAAAATATTTAATCCTTTTGGAAAATTAGATAATCCTAAAAAGCTTATTCCACATGTGATAAATAATTTGGTTAACAATAAAGTTACAAATTTATCAAAATGCTCACAAAAAAGAGACTTTATAGGAATTGAAGATATTTGTTATGCTTACAAAAAAATTTTGCTTATTGATCAAAAAGAGTTTTATATGGATATTAATATTACAAGTGGTACTGCAATAAGTGTAAAAACAGTTTTGATTAAAATATGTAAATTTTTAAATAAAGACCAAAAATTATTAAATTTTGATGCATTACCTCTTAATCCATTTGAGCCAAAAGTTAGCTATGGATCAAATGAAAAAATAAATAAATTTTTTAAATTTAATCCAATATTGGATAAATCTTTAAAAAAATACCTTCATATATATATAAATGATAAATGAAATTACCATTGTAATACCTACCTATAATGAAGAAAAAAATATTTATGAAACACTAAATGCTTGTAGAGATTTTAAAAAAATTATATTAGTTGATAGTTATAGTACTGATGATACTGAGAAAATAGCAGATAAATTTAAAAATGTATCCATAACAAAATATAAATTTGATAATTATGTTAATAAAATTAATTTCTGTATTAGCTTAGTCAATTCAAATTATACCTTAATCCTTGATGCTGATTATGTATTATCAAAAGAGATAGTTGATGAAATTAAAAGCTTTGAAGAATTTGAAAAGTATGATGGATTTAAATTTAATATTTATTTTAAAATACTCAATAAGCCTATAACAATTGATATATATCCTAGTAAAACTCTTTTATTTAAAACAGGTTTAGAAAAATATACCTCAGAGGGTCATAGAGAAGTATCAAAATTAAGTGGTAACTTATATAAATTTAAAAGTCCTATATATCACGAAGATAAAAAAGAATTTAAAATTTGGTTAAAAAATCAATTTAATATATCTGATTTAGAGTCAGATTTTATAATAAATAAGAAAAATTTAGATTTAAAAAGTATTATTAGAAAAATTCCTTTTATTCCAATATTAGCAAGCCCAATTTATTTAATATTAAAGTTTAAAATATTAAAGTTTGGTATTAGTGGAATAATTTTTCTAATTCAAAGACTTATATATGAAATAATATTAAATATAAATGTTCAAAAAAAGCTATTATCAAATATGATTAAAGCATTAAAATCTAGATAGTTTAAATTATGACTCTTCCATACAAAAATTTATCTGAAATAACTAACAATATACAATCCAGAGATATAGTAATTTTTGGAAGTGGTAAAATAGCTAAAAATACGATCCATTTATTTAAAAAATTCAATATTAAATTTATTGTTGATAATTCAGAAAATCTATGGGGAACAAGGTATGATGGAAAAAAGGTGCTTAGTCCCTCTAATTTGAAAAATAAAAATGGTAAATTTTTTGTTCTTATATGTTCAACATCAATTAATGAAATATCAAAACAACTAATTGATTACAATTTTAAATCACAAAAAGACTTTAACATTTCTCCAATTCTAGAAAATCATAAAATCATTGATGATCTAGAGTCAATAGAAAGAAATAATATAATCTTTACAAGTGGATCTGCTATTAATTCCAAATCAAATAAATATGGTGGTGGATTATATAAATTAAAAATTGATAAGTATAAATGGGATTATGAGAAAATATACAATGGTTGTTGTTATGGTATAAAAGTTTTAAAAGAGGAAGTTATTGTAATTGATGACAATTATGGGGTGATAGTATTTGATAAAAAAAAATTAAAGATCAAGAAAAAAATAAAATTGCCTAAAAATATTAGACCACATGGAATTGAATATTCTCCTGAGCTAAAACGATTTTATATTTGTTGTACACAAATAGATAAAATTCTAGAATTTAATAATAAATTTAAATTAATAAAAAAAATCAGTATTTCTGATAAATTTAAATATACCGCATATAAACAACATCATATAAACGACTGTTATATACAAAATAATTATATTTATATTTCAATGTTTTCCATTAGTGGTAATTACAATTCTGAAGTATATGACGGAGGTATATTAGAAATAAATTTAAAAAATAATAAGCAAAGATCTGTATTGTGTAATAATTTATGGATGCCTCATAATGTTTATAGTTTTAATGAATCAATACATGTTTTAAATAGTTTAAAAGGGGAATTGCTAGCATACAACTTAATGAAAATTGGAGAGTTTCCAGCATTCACGAGAGGTTTAGAATTTGATAACGGTCTTTATTTTATAGGCCAAAGTAGAAATAGAAACTTTTCAAAATATCTAGGAGTAAGTAATAATATCTCTATAGATGCGGGTATAATTATTTTTGATGGTAGCACTAAAGTATCAAGATTTCTTCAATTTGACCCAAGAGTTTCAGAAATTCACTCAATAAAATTAATTTAAATTATCTATAATATCTCTGCCTATCATTCTTCTCTAGGTAAACATCTCCATAAAAAGAGGATCCTCCCCAAATATCGTTTTTTTTCCATTTACCGTTTTCTACCCACCAGACTCTTGGATCTCTAAATTTATCTGCATATTTGTCAAATTGATCCTCGGTAATTCCAGTATAATTATACCATCTTTCTAAATCTTTAGTTGGTTTAACGTGGTCATATTTTTTAATATTTTCTATACCCTCCTCTCGTGTTATATACCCTAATCTTAAATCTTTTGTAGAGTGATCACTACCCCTGCCATAGCCAAATTTAATGAATTTAAGATAATCATGAGCTCCATTTTCGTGCATATCATCCAAGTTAGATATTTTTCTATAAGTTCTTTGAAAATCTCCTTGATACTCTCTCCAACCATATAATTCCTTTGATATTCTTGCGTTATAATTTCCATCCCACCTAAAATAATTACTCAAATATAAACCTCTTAGTTCACACTTAACTATTTCTTGATCTTTAGGATACTTTGCCCAATGTAAATCTTTTTCAGTTAAACCTTCTTTGTATTTTTCAAGATCAAGTTTTTTTAAACCTTCATCTAAAAAATCGTACCAATCAAATCCTCTTAAATCATGTTCCTTTCTATATTTTGCGGTAAATTCTACGAAATCGTTGTATGAAAACATACCTGATCTATCCATATAGCCATGCTCTCCCCATAAAATGAATGGTATTTTTTCTTTGACAGCAACTTGTATAGGATATGTCATAATACCACAATGGTTGTGCCAATTCATATCTCCTTGAACAAAAAAACCTAACCTATTCATTTTTATCAAAACTTCTACTTTAGGTTTAAAGATTATGTGATCCACAGAAAAAATTTCTTTCATTCTTCTTAAATTGTACTCACCCTCTTCTGTATAATTATTACCATAATAGGTAACTAATAATGGATTTAACTTAAGTATATTTTTTGCAACATGGACCTGAAAATAACTGTCTTTACCACCACTTACACCAATCAAAATATCGTATTTATTTTCAGACTTAAAATTTGAAAATAATTTTTTTAATTTTTCAAATCTTCTATCCCAGTCAAAGTTGTCTGCCTCTTCAGCATTCTGACAACCAGTACAATAGCCCCTGTGATCAAAAAATAAATTTTGATCAGTGCGATTTGCATAAAAGCATTTTTTACAATAATTATTTTCTGACATTTATACCGGCAGATTCTAAAATTTTTCTTGCATGATAGTCAACATTATCTTTGTAATGCCATATATTAGCTGCTGCTACAGCACTGGCACCACTGTTACACCCTTCGATAAAATCATTATAGTCTCCCACACCACTACATGCAATAAATGGGACTTTAGATTTTCTTTTTAATATTGAAAGTAATTCTAGGTCATATCCCAGACTTGATCCGTCTTCGTCTATACTTTGTATTAAAATTTCACCTGGCTCTAAGTTATTTATTTCTTTAATCCAATCATAAAGATTGCAATTGGTGTTAATTTTTCCGCCATTTATAAAAACCATATATTCATTATTAATTTTTTTAACATCGATAGAGATTATTATTGCTTGGGAACCAAAGTTAACAACAGATTTTTTTATTAAATCAGGGTTGTTAAAAGCCTCAGTATTGATAGCAACCTTGTCAGCACCTTCTAAAAGAGCTTGTCTTACATCATCAATATTTTTTATACCACCTCCCCATGTTAAAGGCATAAAGCATCTTCTATTTATATTTTTCAATAATTGAAATTTATTACTCTCTATACCTCCTTTAGCATCAGGTCTAACACTAGAAATATTTTTATTTGTAGATATGTTTAAATATATTAATTCATCAACTTTCCATTGGTTAAATCTTTCAACCTCTTCAAATGGGTTTCCAATAGATTGATATTTTGAAAAATTAATACTTTTTACTAGTACATTATCCTTCAGAAGTAAAAGTGGAATAAGTCTGATTTTTAACAAAACTAGGTCTAATGTGAGTTAATCCAGTTATTTAATATATATAAACCATTTTCATGACTTTTTTCAGGATGAAATTGCACTGCAGATATATTTTCACTTTCTATAGATGACATAAACTTTTCACCATAAGTCACTTCACTATACAATGGCTTCCTTTTAAAATCACTCTGTAAATCAATTGATAATTCACACCTGTAACTATTAAGAAAATAAAGGTCAACATTGTCACCTAAGTTTTTGAAAAGTTTAGAATTATGGTCATTAGTAGAAACAGTATTCCAACCTATGTGAGGTAATCTAAAATTTTTAATATTTTGTCTATTAAGAATTTTTTGACAATTTCCAGGAATTAAACCTAGTCCTTTACAACTTTCAACTTCAAAACCATCCTCAAAAAGAATTTGCATTCCTACGCATATTCCTAAAAAAGGAACTTTTTCATTTTTAATCATTTTCACCAAACTTTTGGTTAAATTTTGAACTTTAATATTTTCCATGGCCTTAAAAAAAGATCCATTTCCTGGCAAAACAATACCTGATGAGGAGGCTAAAGAATCTAGTGAGGTAACTATTTGAACTTTACTATGTATCTGGCAAAAAGCATTATATACAGAGTTTATATTACCCAAACCTATATCTAATATATTAATTTTATTCAGCATTTGTTAATTTATAAAATTTTTTAATATTATCTCTATCTGAAAAATTTTTAATTTTAAATATTAAAGGTTTTAATAATGATCTAGAAAGAGAATTCATACCTTTAATTGATAATGGTGATTTCATTAACTCTTTTATAATAATCATTCTCAAATCCTCTTTACTCAATCGGTTTTGGTAATCTAGTTCATTATCAATTATTTCTTGTTGATTAGGTAAAATACTATGATGTAGTCCGTCAAATTCACTCAATATTTTTTTTGCATAAGAAAAATCGTGAACATTAAATTTTTTAGGGACATTTTTATCATTTCCAATATTCAAATACTCAGGTACAGGTCCTACTCTAGAAAATGGTATTCCTAAATCTACACAATATAGCACATATGATCCTAGTACATTTGAAAGGCAAAATTCATAAGTTGAAATAATCTTATAAAACCTATCAATAAAACTATTGCTAAATATTGGGCCTGCAGATTTTACATCATAACCATAATCTTTATAAACCTTATAATAATTTTTATAATCGAACCAATGTAAACAAATATCAATTGGTTTAAAATGATTTGGTAGTGTTTGTAAAAAACTATGTATTACTGTTGGGGTAATATTTGTAAGAACTTTATCTGTTGCGTGTGATACAAAATATAAACTTTTTTTTTGTATATTTTTTTTAATACTATTCATTTCTTTAAATAATTTGAATGGGGACGATGTAATATAAACTTTTTTATTTGAGACAGCCTCTATATTTTTTTTTACTCTACTATTCCATGCGAGGTGAGTATTAGATGGATTTTCTAACGTAGATGCTTTTGCTTGAATATCGTCTAATGCCCATCCGTGATCATAATATGGAATGAATGGTGTAGATAAAGGTAAGTTACAGTAATTTAGAAAAGTATTTTCAATGCCATATCCTGATAGCATTTACTCAAAATCAGAATATTTAATCATAGAGTTAGTAGGAATATCTCGATTTGTTTTTTTTCCAATTATTTTCTCTAATTCATTCGGTGGTATACCAGTTCCCGGTCTAAGTGCAATTAAATCACCTAAAGATACAGTAGAGCCTTTTTTTAATTCTTTTTTTGTAACAAGACTTCTTCTAGCATTTGTTAATGTAGGAATTTCACACTCAAGAGCAAATTTTTCACTATTGCCAATTGACTTAAAAATATCTTTTGAGTTGTTAACTAAAGAATTTAGCTCTTGTGGGTCCACAGATAACCAATGATCAGCGCTCATACCTAAGGATTTATCTATAGTGTAATGTTTTTCAATTACTCTTACTCCTAGCAATATTGATGCTGGACCAGTAAGAACTCCAAGAGTATGGTCGCTTAATCCTATAATATATTCAGGAAAATTTTTTTTTATATCTGTTATAGAGTTAAGGTTTGCATTAACAATTTCTGTGGGATAGCAAAGAGTACATTGCATGATACAAACAGATGGATTACCGTTATTTTTTATTAAGTTTAATGCATTTCCGATTTCTTTAATATTTGAAGCTCCAGTTGATAGCAAAATAGGTAATTTTTTATTTGAAATATATTTAATTAGAGGAAAGTTTGTTATGTCACAGGAAGCGATTTTGAAACCTTTAACACCTAATTCAATTAACATATCTACAGATTCCTCATCAAAAGGGGTTGACATAAACTCTATATCAAAATTATCGCAAATTTTTTTAATTTCAGAAAACTCCTTAAAACCAAATGAGTCTAATGCTTTATATGAGTCAAATTGAGATCCATCAGATTTTAACTCTCCTTCCCAATCCCAAAATCTTGGTGCATTTTTCATAACAAGTTTTTCTGCTTTATAAGTTTGAAATTTAATGATATCAGCACCTGTATTTTTAGCTTCTTTAATTAATTTTTCTGCGATTGAGAGGTCATTATTAAAATTAACGCCAGCCTCAGCAATAATACAAACTCTTTCATTTGAAATTTCTGCCTTACCAATTTTAAAATTCATTTTTTAGTGAAAATATCAGAAATATTATTTAATACTATGTTTTTCAAAGGAAATAGTTTTATCAAAAAAATTAGGTATATCTACTATGTGAGAAGTGGCAATAAGTGTTATCTTATTTTTATAAGATTTTAATAAATTTATCATTAACTTTTGAGTATCAGTGTCCACTGCTGAAAAAGGCTCATCTAATATTAGTAGTTTTGGCTTTTTAATTAAGGCTCTCACTAGAGAGAATCTCTGCATTTCACCTTGAGATAGATTTGTACCATCAAAATTAATATGATTTTCAAGCTTATTAATATATTTATCGAGTGATAGATCAGCAAAATATTTTTTAATATCTTTGGTTTTATTGTCATTGTTAACACCTAGTGTTATATTATTTAATAAAGTTTCTTCCTCAAAATTAAAACTTTGGGGTAAGTAAGAAATATTATTGAATGATAAATATGCAGAATTTTTATCTAGTACTTGATTTTTTCCATCAATTGAAATAGCAAAATTTCTGCTTGATTTAAATCCTGATAAAAAATTAAGGAAAGTTGATTTTCCAGAACCAGTCTCTCCTTTAATAAGTATAAAATCACCTTTTTTAATTTTAAAGCTAACATCTTTCAAAACAAAATCATTGTCATAGCTTATGTTTAATTTGTCTATTGATATCTCATTAAATTCATCAATAAATATTGTTGATATATCTTGGGTTTTTAATTTGTCAACTTGTTCCTTGATTTCAATAGCTTTTAAATACAAAGGATATCTAAATAAACAATTATCATAAGATGTTTTAATTCTTGTTATAGAAGGAAAAATTCTAATAAATATCACACCATAAATTGAGAAAATAAAACTTGTTTGGTCCTTACCCAAAGTTGAAACTGATATAATTACAATTATCAAGATTAAAATTATTAAAATATTTTCTAAAATTATTTTAGGAAGTTTAATAATTAAGAAACTATAAATATTAGTCTTTATAAATAAAACGATAAATTTGTCGATTTTATTTTGTATATATTCATTGTTAGAAAAAATTTCATAAATTTTTGAATTTAAAAATATATTATAAAAGACAGTATTTAATTTTATCAGTGACTCATTTCTATCAATACCTTTTGATTTTGTTTTTTTATTTAATAAAATAATATAGATAAATGCTAAGACCAAAATTGCAGAGATGATAATGAATTTATTATCAGGTATAGTAAAATAAAGAAGAGATAATAAAAGAAAAAGTATTAATAGTTCTGTAATAAGGTCAAAAATCTTATCGAAAAAGGCATTATATAATGAATCAAAATTATTCAGTAATATGGTGTTCATATCAAAAAAACTTAATTGATCTTTATGATCTTGTTTTAAACTTAAAATTTTTGAAAAATTATCCGTTAAAAAATTTGATAATTGATTATTCAGATAATATGTTCTAAATGAGATAATAAACGATTGAGCTAAAAGTTTAATTATAAAAAATAGTATAATTAATCCATAAAAATTAAAATCTATTGAAGGATTACATATACCTGTTAAATCAAATATAAAATTTGAAGACTGACATAATTGATTTTCATTGTTTAGTATCGAGGTAACTATTACAATCAAAAAACCAATACCAAACAATTCCAATAATCCAAAAACTAATATCAAAAAAACTAATAAAATAGCTTGCCATGAACCAAGAAATGATAGGATTCTAAAATTCATTTATATTTACATTTGGAAAAATTGTTCTGACAAATTTAGTACCAAAAATAGAAGTTAATGTTTTGACAATTTTAAGTTTCAAAGGGAGAAGATAATCTATCTTTGAGTAATATTTTTGACCAATCTTATCAATATTTTGCAACTCATGAGCAATATTTTTATTAAAATTTTTAAATTTTCTTTTACATAATAAAAAATGTATATGCTTTTGCTCATAAGACTCTTTTGAAATTATAACATCCCAGTTGTTGTCATAAGGATATTCAGCTATTCTAATCATCTCATAACCAATATTTTTTTGATATCTGTTAATATTCAAGAAAAAAGAGTTACTAGATGAATTTTCATGAATAAAATCAAAATAATCTTTTATTGTTTTTTTATTCATCTCCATCATTGATCTAGCATTAATAAAGAAGTCAATTTTTAAATTTTTAAAAAAAATTTTAGGTGGCAAAATTGCAATATCACAATTTATAAATTGATTGGAATCAAAAAATTTTTTGGTTTTAAGATTGTCAAATGTAAAAAATCTTTTATTTGGAAATGATCTTTTTAAAAAATAATATGTTAATAAATTTTGTTCCGGTAAATCAATGCTAAGTATTTTTACTTTTGGAAAATTTTGTAAAACTAATTTTGTAAAAGTTCCAAAACCCCCACCAATTTCACAAAAAATAAATTTATTAGAGTTTTTGAAATTTTTTTTTATATCTTTGAACCACTTAATTTGCACTACATTATTGTAATCAACAAATCTACCTTTATATAAAATACTATTCTTGCTATTACCAATATTATCTTTATCTAAATTTTCAAATAAAAATTTTTTTCCTATATCTTTTTCATACTTAACTAATTTTTTTTTGAATTTTTTGATATCTATATCATTTGTTATTGCATCATCACAACCATAACTCAGTTTATCCGATCTAAAATTGTAAAGTTTTTGTTCAATTGAAAAATCTTTTGAATTAAATCTTTTCCAATAGCTACTCTCGGAATTTTGATGGTTATTTTGCAAAAAATTTTTAGAATTTATAAAATTTTTATATGCTTTTTTAAAATCAAATTCTTTATTCATTTACTTAAACATATCTTTTTTTATTTTTGGAACTAACTTTTGGTCTAAATTATTCACATAACAATAAGCAATTGCAGCTTGATCTAAATTCATTTCAAGACCATTAAGTGTCTTTAACCCTAATTTATTACAGAGTTTTATTAGCTTTGTTTGAGGAGGGTCATAAATGACATCGAAAATATATGTATTTTTTTTTAGTTTTGACAGTTCCTCTTCAGCTATTGGAGTGCTACCAGTATATTCACCCCATCCAACACTTGTACAATTAATAATAATATCTATTTCATTAAAATGGTCATTGATTGATGACCAATCATATGTCAAACATCCAAATTTTGAATATATAATCTCTAAATTTTCTTTTGTTCTTCCAAAATTTAAAATATTATTTTTTGGAATTGAGTTTAAAAGAAAAGCAATTACTGCTTTTGCTGTACCTCCCGTTCCTAACACCATTATTCTTTTATCCCCCTCAATAGAATATTTGCTCTTTAAAGAATTGATTGCTGCCTCTCCATCAGTGTTTGTTGCAAAAAAATATTTATTTTTTTTGAAAATACAATTTGCGGCACCAATCATTTTTGTTTCATTAGTAAGTTTTAGGTATTTATGATTACATACTTGTTCTTTGAAAGGTGTAGTAACAGCTGAACCTAAAAAAAATTTATTTGAGAACAATAGATCTAAAACTTGATCTAAATTATTGCCACTACAGTCAATAGGGAACATCGATATATCTTTGGAATTATTATTATATGCCCTATTCCATAAAATTGGTGAACGTGCTCCTTTAGAGGGACTTGAGCCTATAATTGTTACAAAATTTTTATCAAATTCAAAATCAATATCGTTATCAATTAATTTATTTATTTTTTCAATTTGATAAGACATGTTTTCCCAAAGCTTTTGCTACTGAGTCCATTTTTTTTACTAAATTATTAAATTCCTTAAAGTCAATAGGTTGTAATGGATCAACAGCAGCATCTTCAGGATTAGGATGAACCTCCAACATTAAGCCATCTACACCACTGGCTATACTAGCCAAAGACATAGGCTCAACCCATTTTCTCCAAAAAGTAGCATGCGAGGGATCAGTAACTACTGGTAAATGTGTTATTTCTTGAGCAGCTGGAACAACTTGTAAATCTAATAGAAATCTAGATGTTTGTCTGTGAGTATGTGGTACACTCACACCTCTTTCACATAAGATAACTTTTTCGTTTCCCTCAAGAAGAATATACTCTGCTGCTCCAAGCCAATCCCTTAGAGAAGCTCCATAATGTCGCTTGAGCATAATTGGCTTACCTGTTTTTGCTATCTTAGTAATAAATGGATAATTTTGCATATTCCTTGATCCGATTTGGATAATGTCAGCAACTTCTGAAACAAGATTGATATATTTATCTTCCATAACCTCAGTAATTATACCAATACCAATTTTTTCTTTTACGCTTGCTAACCACTCTATACCAGACTCTCTGGTCTCATTATATTTCTTACTTCTATAGGGAAAACTCAAAGGCTTAAAGGCACCTCCTCTTAAGAACTTAGCTCCAGATTTTTTAACTTCATTTGCTGTGTCAAAAATTAAATTTTCACTTTCAACCATATTAGGGCCAGCAAAAATGGGGATTTCATTACCACCAAATTCAGCATCCTTAATTTTAAATTTTGATTTATGTTGAGAGTCTTTTTTCGCTACCAAAGGAAATTTTGATTTTATATCCTCATCTGAAATATCTTTTCCAGGAAATTTATTATCCATCTTTATATTTATTTTTTCCTAGGTATTTTGATATTTTATTATCAGATAATTTACAACTTATTTTATTTTCTATGCTGTAGTACAATGCGTGAACTAATCTAGTTGTATAAATTGAGTCGTTAATATTAATTGGGCTTTTTATTGACTTATTAAGCAAATTTTTTATTACATTTTCATAATAAGGTATATGTCCTTTACCATAACCAGTTTTAACATTTTCAGAGAATTTCTTTTTCAATAAAGTAAAATTTGATTTGGAATTAAACATTTCAAATCGCAGTATTTTATTCAATGCTATTCCACCAATTTCAAATATTCCTTTTTCAAATAAAATTGTTAGTGAGGCTTCATGGTCATATGGTCTTGCAGAAGTGGTTGCTTCAAAAGTACCAATAGATTTATTTTTAAATTTAAATATTGAAACAGCAGTATCCTCCGCCTCGAGTTTATTAAGAATATTAGTAGAAAAGGATGATACTTCAGTTACTGGTCCATTTATCCAATTTAAAACATCTAAATGGTGAATGGCCTGTTGATTTATAACTCCTCCATCATGATACCAAGTACCATGCCATTCGTCATTATAATAGTCTTGAGTTCTACACCATCGTAATCTTACAGCTGTTGTTATAATTTTACCAAAAGAACCATTATTATACTTTTCTTTTAATAATTTTATTGCTGGATTAAACCTATTTTGAAATACACATCCAAACATTAGTCTTTTCTTTTTTGCGAGTATCTTTAACTTTTCAGCCTCAACAAAATTCATTGATATTGGTTTTTCAGTAATTGTATTACAATTTAAATTAAGTGATATTTTGCTTAAAGGGTAATGACTGCTCGAAGGGGTTAAAATAATATTTAGATCTGGCTTTTCTATTCTAAGCATATTCTTTATGTCTGTATAATGGGGACATGAAAAATGCTTAGAAAAACTAATTGCTTTATCAGTTGAAAGATCTGAAACTCCAACAATTTTAAATTTTCTACTATTTAAATTTTTAAAGACAAATTTATAGTGTTCAGCCACTCTTCCACAACCAGTTAAAGTAATCGTAATAAAATTTTTGTTATTCATTTATAAAATATGAACAATTTTTTTTAAATCTTTCTCATTTCTGATCTCTAAACTAGATAAATCATCATTTATAGGATAGAGCATTATTTTATTTGAATTCCAATTTTGATTAATGACTTTTTCAATTTTGGCAATGAACAAGAGACCTGATAAAAATATCAAGTTATTAGTATCATTTATACCTCTTGGAATAAAAAAATTATTAAAATCTTTTTGACCTAATGTTTTACTGTTCATAATTGATCTTTTTTCTTTCTTTACAGTGACAATAGCATCTAATTCTTTTTGTATAAGAATTTTAATTAACTTATCGAGCAAGTTTTTTTTTCTAAATGGATAGGTCTCTTGAGCTATGACAACAATATTTTTGTCACCATAATTTTTTAATAATTTTTTTGCTGAAAAAGAAGCCACTTTCATAATATCTATGTAGTTTTCAGACAATTGGCCTGGTCTGTTTAATGTTTTGATACCTAAATCTAATGATAATTTTAAAGTTTTTTTGTTATCTGAGGAAACTACTATATCATTAGAAAAAAGTTTGGTCTTCAAAGACTCAATAGTTTTTGATAGTAAATTAATATTTCTATACCTCAGGCTCTCACCTTTTATAGGTATTATTGTTAAAAGATTTGGCTTTTTTATTTTAAAGTCAGAATTAAATTCAAAAAAGCCATTCTCGCTCTCTAAAATACTAATTATTTTTTCAGCTCTGTCTAAATCTCCATCTTGATTGATACCATGCCAATGATAAACAGCTGCCTTGGGCTCGTAAATAATCTTAAATTTTTTATCAATTAATTGCTTAGCCCACAATCGATCCTCAACATTTGTAACGTCAGAATTAAAGTTATGTTTTTCCCATATGGATTTTTTAAATGCACTATTTGCATTATGAAAAAAAATATCTTTTATTTGAACTCTTCTATCTTGACCAAAAACAGTTAGTAAATCTCTCTTATCTAATGCAGATGAATAAGACATGGGAAGTTGTCTTCCATATACTGCTCCAATATTTTTTAAATTTAAATTTTGAATTAGTTTATTTAACCAATTATTATTTTTTGGGATACAATGAGGTGAAAGACAAACAATATAATATCCATTTGACTTTTTAATGCCATAATTTATCGCCTTACCAGGTTTATAATTTTTGATCCTTACAATTTTTACATTAAATTTTTTTGCTATATTTAACGTATTATCTCTAGAGAAGTTGTCGACTAAAATTATTTCGATATTTTTATATATTTGATTTTGTATAGCTCTTAAACACGACTCTATCCAAACCTCTTCATTCTTAGTCCTGACAATAATTGATACTAATGGTTCTTTTTTTTTCATTTAAATTTTTTTAAAATTAAATTTGCAGTTTTTAAATCTTTCTCATTATGTATATCAATAAAACTAAAATCATCTTCATGTTCAATTATATCAATATTATTTCCAATCCTGATCCCTTTTCTCCACAAATTTGCTTTAGAGATAGAAAAAAGCCCTGTGTCTTCTCTAACGATATGACGTCTTGTTTGTCTTGACTCATATCTAGCCATCCAACCTTTCAATCTTTGCCATTTGTTATTAGCATTTTTTTGCCAAAAATTTTTGTGTGTTTTATATCCAACAAAGACACTCTCAAGTTTTTTATCATTAAGTATTTTTTTTAAGCCTAATAAAATCCATTTTTTGTCTCTGAAAATATCAGTGGCAGTCAAGAATATACAATAATCATATTTAATTTTTTTATAATCTTCATATTCTAAAAGTGCATTCTTGAGTGTTTCTTCAGTAGTTGTATGATCCAAAGAATATTTTTTTTTTTCTTAAAAATGGTACATCAGCTCCAAATTTTTTTGCAACACTAGCTATTCTAGCGCTATCTGTTGAAACAAAAATATCCATTTTTATATTTGACTTTTGGGCATAGTCAATTGGATAATAAATTAAAGGTTTTTTGTTTAACAATCTTACATTTTTTAGCTTTAATCCTTTTGAACCACCTCTTGCAGGAATAATACAAACTATTTTTTTCATTTTACTATTATTGTAATTTTTTATAGTAAATAAGAATTTTTACACTAATAATAATATCAAGTTAACACGGATAATATAATAAATTCATATCTACAATGTATTTAGTAACTGGAGCAGCTGGTTTTATAGGCTTTCATATTAGTTTGTATTTATTGCAAAATAATAAAAAAGTAATAGGTATAGATAACTTATCTAGTTATTACGATACTCAACTAAAATTAGACAGATTAAATCAATTAAAAAAATATCGAAGATTTATTTTTTATAAAATTGATTTGTCTAAAAGATCAAAATTATTGAATATACATAAATATTTAAACAAAGCTGAATACGTAATTCATTTAGCTGGACAAGCAGGAGTTAGATACTCTATAAAGAACCCGCAAACTTATCTTAAAAATAATATTCAAGCATACTTGAACATTTTAGAAGTTTTCAAAAGTAAAAAAAAATTGAAGTTAATTCTTTATGCCAGTAGCTCATCAATCTTTGGAGATTATAATAAAAAAAACTTAAAACAACCTGAGTCTTTTTATGCTGTGACTAAAAAAACTATGGAGGATATGTCTTCTATATATAATAAAATTTATAAAATTAATATTATAGGTCTTAGATTTTTTACAGTTTATGGACCCTGGGGAAGACCTGATATGTCAATTTATAAATTCACAAATAAAATTGAGAGTAATGTTGGTATAGAGGTTTTCAATTCTGGTGATCACATGAGAAGTTTTACATATATATCAGATGTTATTGATAATATTCAGTTAATTATAAATAAATTCAGTAAGAAAAATATCAACATATGTGATGTCTTCAATATAGGTAATCCAAAAAGTATTAAGCTAAATAAAATGATTAAAATTTTGGAAAAAGAAATTAATAAGAAATCAAAAAAAATATTTACTAATAAGCAGTTAGGTGATGTAGACAACACAAAAGCAAATATTAGAAGAGAAATTAAAATTTATAATTCTAAGTATAAAGTAGATTTAGAGGATGGAATTAAAAAATTTTATGAGTGGTTTTTAAGCTACAAAAGAAAAAATTAATAAATGTGCGGTTTTTTTTTTTATTACAGTAAAACCAAAAAAAGATTATCTAAAGAAGAAATTTCTAATTTAAAAAAAATACAGCACGCCAGAGGTCCAGACTACTCAGGTTATATAAACTATAAAAATTGTCATTTTTTCCATAATAGATTAAAGATAATAGATCTTAAAAACGTTTCTAATCAGCCAATGATTTCATCAAAATCAGGCAATCTTATTATCTTCAATGGTGAAATATATAATTTTCAAGAATTGAAAGATAAATTTTTAAAAAATTACAGCTTTTACTCTAAATCTGATACAGAAGTAATTTTATATTTATATGAAGAATTAGGTGCGGATTTTATTAATCATTTAAACGGAATTTTTTCTTTTATAATTTTTGATGCTAAAAAAAATAGTGTTTATTTAGCTAGAGACAGATTTGGTGTTAAACCACTTAATATATACAACGATAATAAATCTTTAATAATATCTTCTGAAATAAAACCAATTTTATATATAAAAAATGATATTTCAATAAATCAAAATTTAATTAAAGATTATTTAATAAATGGTTATGTTCATCATAGCTCCAAAACTTTGTTCAAAAAAGTTTTTCTACTAGATCAAGCATCGTATAAAATCTTCAATTTAAATTATTTTAAGTTTGTTAAAAATAAAATTTACTGGAAATTAAAAAAAGATAAATCATTAATGGTAAAGACAAGTGAAGAATTTAAAGAAAATTATCAATATCAATTTAAAAGATCCCTAGACTTAAATTTTACATCAGATGTAGATATTTCCATGCTGATAAGCTCAGGATTTGACTCAAGGTATATGTACAAAACATTAGAAAAATACTATGATTCAAATATAAAAACTTTTACATTTGGCTGGGGCGATAAAAAATATGATGAGTCAAATTTTGTTGAAAAAAATATAATAAAAAATAATAAAAACCATAAAACTTATAAAGTAAAATTAGATAATTTTATCGACAATTTAAATAATATGATTCATTTATCAGAGTCACCAATAGGAGGATTAGGGACATATGGGGTTTTTAAAATTACTGAATTTATTAAAAAACAAAATATAAAAGTTATTTTATCTGGAGAGGGGTCAGATGAATTAAATTTTGGATACGTAAATATGCATGCTTCATTTATTAATGAATTAAAAGATAAATCAAAACAAAAAAAAGAGTTGAATTATTTTAACGAACTTTATAACGAAACATTGAGTCTTAAGGAGCTAAAAGATAAATATCTTAAGTCTAATCTTTTAACGCCTGACGGTATGCCAATGTCACTTAAAAGTAATAAAAAAGATTTAACTTCTGAACAAATACAAAAAAACTATGTACATAAATTTAAGCTACCTAAACTCTTACACTTTCAAGATAGAGCAGGAGGTGGTTATGGTATAGAGTCAAGGTACCCTTTTTTAGATCATGAATTAGTAAATTTTTGTTTTAGTAATAACAATGAATATAAAATATCTAATGGTATCACGAAAAATCATATTAGATTGGAAGAAGATAATAGATTATCAAAAAAATTTGTTGCCTCTCCACAAAGAGAGTTTCTTAAAGATAACTATAAAAATATTTTCAAATATATTAAAGGTGGACATCTCGAAGAATTAGAATTAATAGATATTAAAAAATTTCAAAAAGATTATTTCAATTATTCAAAAAGAAAAGAACTTGGAAATTCATTCTTTGTGTGGAAAGTTTTAAATATGGAACTTTTTTTAAATAAATTTTTATAATGAAGATACTTTTTTTAATGATTGTTAAAAAAAATAGCTTAAGACTCAAACAAAAAAATTTACAAAATTTTTTTGGAGAGAGTCTATTTATGCATAACTTAAAGAAAATTTGCAAAATTAAAGGTTCTAATCATTTTTGTATTGACTCCGATTATAAGTCAATTTTGAGATCAGCTAAAAAATACTCATGTTTAACAAGTGTAAGAGATATTTCATTACGTGGACATGAAGTTCCAAGTATTCCAATATTTAAATCAGTGTTGAAAAAATTTGATAATAACTACGACTATTTATGTAATGTTCAAGCAAATTCACCAAACATAAGCTTAAAAACTCTCAAAAATATCATAAGAATTTTAAATTTATTGAAACCAAAAGAGCTTACTACTAGATTTTCAAATGGTAAAAGAAACGGTTCAGTTTGGTGCTTTGATACAAAACATATTTTTAAAATAAAAGATTTTTATAATACCCAGCCAGACTATCTAGAAATTGACAATACTATAGACATTCACACTAGGTATGAACTTGAAAAAGCTAAATTAATGGAGAAATTAAATTTTTTTTAATAGTATAAACATTGACTTACTTATTGGATAAACTCTTCCGGAGTAATAAATGTCAACAATATGTAAATTATTTCTATTTGCTATTATCTTAAAAGTTTTTTTTGAAAAAAACTTTATGTGGCCGTGCATCCATAAAGGATCAAAATGATGATCAAAATTATTTAATAAACTTATTAATAAATTTTTAATATATCCATGAAATGGTGTTGAAATTAATATATGTCCATCATCATGTATTATCTTTACAATATTTTTTAAAAATAGATCTGGATTATAAACATGCTCGATTACTTCAAAACAAGTTACAAAATTATATTTTTCACCAGATAATATTAAATCATCAATAGATTTATGATAAAATTTTATAATGCCATTGTAATTATTTTTTGCATAAGAAATACCTTGAGCAGAAGTGTCAATCGCTTTAATTGATTTAAAGTTATTTAGGTCTGATATTTTTTTTGTCAAGTATCCATTACCACAACCTAGATCAAGTAAATCAGTATTATTAAAATTGAATTTTTTTTTATTAAATATTGAGTTTATTGTGTTAAGTAGATAAGGGTGTGAGCGTTCTTCACCAGAATCCTCCCATTTATATTCAGACATTATTTAATATTAAAGATTATATAAAAAAATAATATATTAATTTATATTGCAAAAATGAAAAAAAATATATTTTGGATAATTTCTAATTCTTCTGGTGAGTTAGATTATTTTTTACCTATTATAAATGAAATAAAAATTATAAAAAAAAATTTTACCTTTGATACAATTTTTATATCAGATTTTGTTTACGAACAATTTTTAAAAGATAAATTTTATTTAGATTTTTTTCAGAGTCATAATATTGAATTCACAAAAATAAAGACCTTTTCAGATTGTAAAATTAATTTTCTTAGGAGATTTTTATATTTTACAAGTTTTATGTCTTACTTCCCTAAATTTATGTTTAAATTTATTAAAAGTAATGCAATTATTACTGAGAAAAGTAGTCAAACATTTGTCTCAAAAGTTTTAGCTTTTTTGAATAAAATATTTAGAAAAAAAATTTTTCTAATTTCGACTGGTCAACATATTTATATAAAAAATACACCAATGTTTAAAAATATAATACCAAATGTTTATGGTCTTTGTTCAATGAAGGAAGAAGATGAGCACTTTACAAATGCAAAAATATTTAATCTAGTTTATACAGGTCATCCAATAAATTCAAAATATTGGAAAAAGCATCTTAAAAAATACTATAGTAAAGAAAAAATAGTAATTGTTACTCAAGCACCTGCAAAAAATATGTACAGTTACGATGGCTTCATAGAACTTATTAAGTCAATAGTGTTCTTGATAAGAAAAGATTTTAGTCAAGAAATAGAAATTAAACTACATCCAAGACAACTTGAAGATAGTAGTTTAATAGAAGCTTTAACTTCACAAATAAAGTTTCAAAAAGTAAACTTTACAGGTGAGTCGTTATTCTCTTTGTCTCAAAATTGTATATTATGTATTGGTTTTTCCACATCTGGTATTTGGATACCAATTTCCCAAGGTGTACCTACTATTAATTACGAGGTACAAACTGATATTGATATAAACTATCCTTTCGAATATGCAGGAATAAAATCGACTAGAAATCTATCTGAATTAGAAGAAATAATAAAAAATTTTAGAAATGATGAACAATTACTAAGTAATTCATATGTTGAAAAAATACCAGTATTAGACATCAATAGTTTTTGTGAAATAATATAGTAAATTTGAAGCTAATTTAAATAGGCGGCGTCCTACTCTCCCAAGCCTTAAGACTAAGTACCATCGGCGCTGGAGGCCTTCACGACCGAGTTCGAG